>JGI994J12354_10001364_pt1 | contig 24762 bp, 21 predicted proteins | sample IntmicLarv3ML3BL_FD_12354 | JGI IMG/M metagenome (IMG submission 12354)
GCCGAAGTGGTGGCCATCGCCGCCGAAATCGTCCAAACCGAGGGCAACCCGCCGCCCGGCAGAGACTACGGCGAGCCGGAGCCTGCCTGCGTCGTGCGGCAGGATGCCGCCGTTTCTATGGATGTGTCCGCACCGCTCTTCCTCATGGGCGTCAAGCTGGAGGGCGGCGGCGCAGGCGACGAGCTGCTGAAAAAGCTCCTCCTCGCAGGGCTCATGAGCGAAGCCGTGTTCGGCAAGTCCTCTCCCCTGTATGCCAGACTTTACGAGGAGGGTGCCATCAACGCAAGCTTCGCCTTCGAGCACGAGGTGCTGCCCGACTACGCCATGCTCCTGCTCATGGGCGAGGGCGGCAACCCGCAACGGGTGCGGGAGGCCATCTTGGCGGAGGCCGCACGCATCGCCGCCGAAGGCATTGAGCCGGAGCGCTGGGAGCGATTGATGCGCGCCGAATACGGCAGCTATGTGCGTGGGTTGGGCGGCCTCGAGAGCATCTGCCGCAACCTCGCCGCCGGACACATGTACGGCTACGATTACCTGCGCTTCCCGCAGGTGTTCGAAACGCTCACCAAAGCCGACGTGGAGGCCGCCATCGCCTGCTTCCTCACGGTGGACTGCTGCGCCCTCACTGTCGTCAGCGCAAAGGAAGGGGCGTGAGCGCATGGATGCAATGACGTGGAACTCTGTCGTTTTCCCTGGCCTCGGTGGCCTGCGCTTTGAGCTCAACGCCACTGCGTTGGCCATCGGCCCGCTGGATATCAAGTGGTACGGCGTGATTATCGGCGCAGGCGTCATCCTCGCCATGCTTTTGCTCCGCCACTATGCGACGCCCTTCGGCATCACGGAGGATAACATTTTCGACTATATGATTCTCGCCATCCCCGCCGGTATCCTCGGTGCGCGGGGGTACTACATACTGTTCTACCTCGACCTGTTTCGCAAGGCGGACGGCAGCCTCGACTTCCTGCAAATGATACGCACGCGTGACGGCGGTCTCGCAATTTATGGCGCTGTCATCGTCTGCGCCCTCCTGCTTTTCATCTCTTGCAAGGTCAAAGGCATCCGCTTTCTCGCCTTCGCCGATTTGATGGTTTTCGGCCTGCTCCTCGGTCAGGCGCTGGGGCGGTGGGGCAACTTTTTCAACATCGAGGCCTACGGCGCAGAGACGGCGCTGCCGTGGCGCATGGGCATCCTCGACCGTTTCACGGGGCTGTATGCCGAGGTACACCCCACCTTTTTCTACGAATTTGTCTGGAACGTGCTGGGCATGGTTGTGCTGGCGCTGATTCTGCGCCGCTTCCACAAATTCGACGGCATCAGCTGCTGCGGCTACTTCATCTGGTACGGTCTCGGTCGCTTCTGGATTGAGGGTTTGCGGGCAGACAGCCTCTACTTCTTCAGTAGCGGCATCCGCGTGTCGCAGGCCTTCGCCGCACTCTCGGCGCTCGTGGCGGCGGCGGTGCTCTTCGGTCTGTACCGACAGTACAAAACCAAGCCCGTGCCCATGTATCGGGACACCATCCAACCAAAAACAGACGACAAGGAGGACACCGCAGATGGCGACAATCATTGACGGAAAAGCCCTCGCCGCCAGGCGCAAGGCGGAAATCGCCCAAGAGGTGGCGGCGCTGCCGCACCGCCCGGGGCTGGCGGTGATTTTGGTGGGCGAGAATCCGGCCTCTCGGATTTATGTCAACCACAAGGAAAAGGACTGTGCCGAGTGCGGCATCTACAGCGAGGAATACAGTCTGCCCGAGACCGCCTCCGAGGGCGAGCTACTCGCACTCATCGAGCTGCTCAACGAGCGGAAAAACATCCACGGCATCCTCGTGCAGCTCCCCCTGCCCAAGCATCTCGACGAGGACAAGGTCATCTGCGCCATCGACCCGGCCAAGGACGTGGACGCCTTCCATCCCTATAATGTCGGGCGCATCATGCAGGGTGAAGCAACGCTCCTCCCCTGCACGCCCGCAGGCGTGATGGACATGCTCGACGCATACGGCATCGACCCGGCGGGCAAGGAATGCGTGGTTATCGGCCGCTCTAACATCGTGGGCAAGCCGCAGGCCATGCTGCTGCTCCACCGCCACGCCACCGTGACCATCTGTCACAGCCGCACAAAAGATTTGGCCGCCGTCTGCCGCCGGGCGGACATTCTGGTGGCCGCCGTGGGTAAGGCGGGTTTGATTACCGCCGACATGGTCAAGGACGGCGCCGTGGTCATCGACGTGGCCATGAACCGGGGCGCAGACGGCAAGCTCTGCGGCGACGTGGCCTTTGACGAGGTGGCGGCAAAAGCCGGCTACATCACCCCTGTGCCCGGCGGCGTGGGTCCCATGACGCGGGTGCGGCTGCTGGATAATACGCTGAAAGCAGCGAGGGGATTCTTGTAATTTTGGCTTGGATTTGGATATTGGATAAAAAGAAGTTCGCCAAATGGCGAACTTTTTTATCTTCTTCTATCATAGGGTTTTTCTGAATTAGGCTTTACACAGGCTCTTAAATCGGTGCTTCTTCTATCATCAGATTTTCTTATATTTTCTTTTTATTTTTTAGCACGCTCAAGCTGCGAGGGCTCATTCTTTTTGACGCACAAAAAGAATGAGCCCTCGTAAAAAAAGAAAAAAGAGGCGCGCATCGTGCGCCCCAAAAAGAAAAAACCTACACCACCTCAAACGGACAATCGGCAAAAAACGCCCTCGCCTGCTGCGCCTCCGTCTTGCTCGTGCCGGGCGTGTCGTAGAGGGTATACTCCCGCCCGAGCGCCCGCCACTTCTCCTCGCCCATCTTGTGGAAAGGCAGCAGGTCCATCCGCTCAATGCAGGTATACGGCTTGAGCTTTTTTGCCAGCGCCGCCAGCTTCTCCGCCTCCAGCGTGTAACCCCGCAGCAGCACGTGGCGCAGCCAAACCGACTTGCCCACCGCCTCGCAGTAGTCGAGCGTAGCGAAGGCGTTCGTCATGTCCTGCCCCGTGAGGGCGCGCGCCGTCTCGTCGTCGGCGGCCTTGATGTCCAACAGCAGCATATCCGCCTCGTCGATGGCGGTTTGCACCGCACCGACGGGCGCTTCGCTGCCCGAGGTGTCGATGGCGATGTGCAAGCCCTGTGCGTGCAGACGGCGGCTCACCTCGTAGACAAAGCTCGCCTGCGCCAGCGGCTCACCGCCGGAAAAGGTCACCCCGCCGGACTTGATAAAGGGCTTGTAGCGGGCGATTTCCGCCACCGCCTCATCCACGCTGAGCATGCCCTGCCCCGCCCCGCACTGGCTGTCCGGATTGTGGCAATACAGGCACGAGAGCGGGCAGCCCTGCAAAAAAAGTACGTAGCGAATCCCCGGCCCGTCCACCGTGCCGAAGGTCTCTCTGCTATGAATTCTGCCTTGCAGCATTGGGGTTCCTCCTTGCAAAAAATGCTAATACAAGCACATCACCGCCAAGCCTTTGGCCTGGCGGTGACGCATGGCTGCCTGTCTTTTTGTGGTGTTTTCTGTCTTTTGCGTGCTTATATTATCGCTGCGCAGCGTCTGTTACATCATGGTGTGGAACGTGCGGCTGATGACATCAATTTGCTGCTCACGGCTGAGCTTGATGAAGTTCACTGCATAGCCGGACACGCGGATGGTCAACTGCGGGTACAACTCCGGATGTTCCATCGCATCAAGCAAAACTTCCTTGCGGATGACGTTGACATTGACGTGGTGACCCTGCTCGGAGAAGAACCCGTCCATGAGGTTCATCAGATTCGTCTTGCGCTCCTCCTCGGTCTTGCCCAGTGCCTCGGGCACGATGGAGAAGGTGTAGGAGATGCCGTCCTCGCTGTAATCATAGGGCAGAGAGGCGACGGAGGCCATGGAGGCCACAGGGCCGTTCTTGTCGCGGCCATGCATCGGGTTTGCGCCGGGTGCGAAGGGCTCGCCCTTCTTGCGGCCGTCGGGCGTGGTGCCGGTTTTCTTGCCGTAAACCACGTTGGAGGTGATGGTCAAAATGCTCTGCGTGGGCTTGGAGTGACGATAGGTTTTCTGGCGGCGGATGCGGGTCATAAACTTGCGCACAATGCTCTCGGCCAGCTCGTCAGCACGGGGGTCGTTGTTGCCGAAGCAGGGGAAGTCGCCCTCGATTTCGAAGTCAACCGCCAGGCCCTCTTCGTTGCGAATGGGCTTCACCTTGGCGTATTTGATGGCAGAGAGACTGTCCGTCACCACGCTCAGACCCGCAATGCCGCAGGCCATGGTGCGCAGCACCTCTTCGTCGTGCAGCGCCATTTCCAGCTTCTCATAGCAGTATTTATCATGCATATAGTGAATCACGTTGAGCGCATTGACATACAAGTTTGCCAGCCAGTCGCAGATGTGGCCGTACCGCTCGCGCACCACATCGTAGTCGAGCACATCGTCGGTAATCGGATGAATCGTCGGCCCGATTTGCTCGCCGGTTATCTCATCCCGTCCGCCGTTGATGGCGTAAAGCAGCGCCTTGGCGAGGTTTGTGCGGGCGCCGAAAAACTGCATCTGCTTGCCGATGCGCATGGCGGACACGCAGCAGGCGATGCCGTAGTCATCGCCGCACTTCTCGGCCATAATGTCATCGTTTTCGTACTGGATGGCCGAGGTCTCGCAGGACATTTTCGCACAGTACTTCTTAAATGGTACCGGTAGACGCGGGCTCCACAGCACCGTCATGTTCGGCTCCGGCGCAGGCCCCAAATTCGTCAGCGAGTGCAGGAAGCGGTAGGTGCTCTTCGTGACCATGTGGCGGCCGTCCATGCACATACCGGCCAGTGCCTCGGTAATCCAAACCGGGTCGCCGGAGAAGAGCGAATCGTAGTTTTTCGTCCGTAGGAAGCGAACCATGCGCAGCTTCATGACAAACTGGTCAAAAAACTCCTGCACCTCATCCTCGGTGTACTTGCCGCTCTTCAAGTCCTCCTCGGCGTAAATGTCGAGGAAGGTGGACACGCGGCCCAGGCTCATGGCCGCTCCGTTTTGATCCTTCACCGCCGCCAGATAGCCGAAGTAAGTCCACTGAATGGCCTCTTTCACGTCCTGCGCCGGGCGACCGATATCGCAGCCGTACTTCGCCGCCATGGACTTAATCTCGTCCAGCGCACGAATCTGCTCGCTCATCTCCTCAAAGGTGCGGATGGTGTCCTCGTCGAAGGTGTAGCGGCCGACTTCCTGCTTGGCCTCAATCTTTTTCTGCTTGAGGAAGTCGATGCCGTACAGCGCCACGCGGCGGTAGTCGCCGATGATGCGGCCGCGGCCGTAAGCGTCGGGCAGGCCGGTGATAATGCCGCTGCTGCGGGCGTGAATAATCTCGTCGGAGTACACATCAAACACGCCGTCGTTGTGGGTTTTGCGGTAGTCAAACACCTTGCGGCTCTCGGGGTCCATCTCCATGCCGTAGGCGCGCAGGCTGCTCTCCACCACGCGGATGCCGCCGAAGGGCATAATCGCCCGCTTGAGCGGCTCGTCGGTCTGAAAGCCGACAATCAGCTCCAAATCCTTGTCCACATAGCCGGCCTCGTGGCTGTCAATCGTGCCGATGGTTTTTGCGTCGATGGCCAGCACGCCGCCGGCCTTGCGCTCCTGCTCCATGAGCACCAAAACCTTTTCCCACAGCTGCGTCGTGCGCACACTGGGCGGAACGAGAAATGCCTCGTCCCCGTCATAGGGTGTGTAGTTTGTGACGATAAAATCCCGGACGTTCACGTCCTGTGTCCATTTTCCCTGCTTCATGTGTTGTCTCCTTTTCCTGTTTTATATAATTAGTATAGCATTCGTCCCAAAAAAGCAGTAGGTGCGAGTTCTTGATACTGCTATGTCAAATTTCACATAATAAGTCGTCCGTTTTCTCCCTGCTCCGCTTGCTTTTTTGCCTTTTCGGTGCTATACTTTCTGTGTAAAATCAAATGAAATTGAGGTGCAACATGAAGGTACTATTGTTTAACGGCAGTCCTCATGAAAAGGGCTGTACCTACACGGCGCTCTCCGAAGTCGCCAACACCATCGCCGCCGAGGGCATCGAAACTGAGATTGTCTGGCTGGGGACAGAGCCGATTCATAGCTGCACCGCCTGCCGCAGCTGCGCCACGGCGAAAAAGTGCGTCTTTGACGACATCGTCAACGAGGCGGCAGCACGCTGCGCCGAGGCGGACGGCTTCATTTTCGGCACGCCCGTCCACTACGCCGCCGCCACCGGCATGCTCACAACCTTTATGGACAGGCTGTTCTACACCATCGGCAAAACCCTGGCGCTCAAGCCCGCAGCCGGTGTCGTTTCCTGTCGCCGCAGCGGCAGCACCGCCACCTTTGACCAGCTCAACAAGTACTTCACCATCTGTCAGATGCCCGTCGTGCCCAGCCAGTATTGGAACGCCGTACACGGCCACGCCCCGGAGGATGTGCGGCAGGATTTAGAGGGCATGCAGACCATGCGCACCCTCGGCCGCAACATGGCGTGGATGCTCAAATGTATCGCCGTCGGCACGGAGGCTGGCGTCCCCCGCCCCGTCCAAGAGGAGCGGGTCAACACCAACTTCATCCGCTAAACGAAAAGGCAGCAAAAAAACCGCCGTCTCCCAAGCTATGCTCGGGAGACGGCGATTGTGCTTCCATGCTATTTTAATATGGCTCGAACCACCATCAGCAGACCTATAACCATCAGAGGAATGCCCAAAACAGCACCCAACACGCTAATGGTAAGTACAAAGCCGACGAGAAGAACCACAAATCCAATCACAATGGACAGCAGTGCGCCAAGTACGCCGAAAATCAAGCCGATGAACCCCCAAATCAGCTGGAAGGGAAAAAGTACGAGTTGCAGCATGTGTCATTCCTCCTGTGTTTAATTTTTTGCTTTCTATGCATTTCATTATAAAGGAAAAAGATTAAGAAAATGAGGCAAGAATGATAAAAGATTCATTAAAATTTCCGCCTGCTTTTTAAGAATTTGTCGCAGCGGGAATTTTTTTGCAAAAAAATTTCATTTCCCACTTTTCCTCGGCGCAAAAGTATGGTAGAATATGCTTCACAAAAGAACGAAAAACATCTTTTCTTCACCGCTCCTGCGGCAGAAACGGTGCTGTTTTTTTCTACTTTTTTTCAGTGGGGTGATGGCACATTGCGTATGCGAAAGAAAAAGAACTTAGACACCAGAATGGCGCATTGCTCGCCCTGGCTGGTGCAGACGCCGGAGGATCATAAGGGTCGCTGGCGGGAGCTCATGGTGCAGCGCACCGACTGCCCGCTCTATCTGGAAATCGGCTGCGGCAAAGGGCGCTTCACGGTGGAAACCGCCGCCACTGCGCCCGATGCGCTCTACATCGCCATCGAGCGTGTCGCCGATGCCATGGTCATCGCCATGGAGCGGGCGCGGGCGCAAGAGCTCGACTCCGTGTTCTTCCTCGACGAAGATGCCTCCCGCCTGCCCGACCTCTTCTCCCTGCGAGAGGTTGACCGCATTTACATCAACTTCTGCGACCCTTGGCCGTCGAACAAGCACGCACGGCGGCGGCTCACGCACACAGGTTTTTTGTCCATCTATTGGCAGCTGCTGAAACCCGGCGGCGAGATTCACTTCAAAACCGACAATCAAGATTTGTTTGAATACTCCCTCTTCCAGTTCCCGAAGGAGGGCTTCACCCTCAAGGACGTCACCCGGGATTTGCACGGGCAAGACATCTGCGGCATCATGACCGACTATGAGGAAAAATTTTACAACGAGGGACTTTCCATCAACCGCTGTGTGGCGGTCAAGACAGAAAAAAGCAGCTGATGCAGAACATTGCATCGGCTGTTTTCTTCTTCTGCACACCTTTCCTAATTGCCAAATTTTACCATTATAAAACTTTTTTTCCGTTTCCTGCTTTCGTTTTTTTCAAATGTTCCACGTGGAACATTTGTACTTTTTTGCATATTGCCGCAAAAAAGCCGCATCGCTATAACGTCAGTTCAAGGCTGTCGCCCTTCGCCAGCAGACGAAACCGCCGCCCGGCGGCACCCTGTGCCAAAATCAGCTCGGCGGCGGGATTTTCCACATGCTCCCGAATCGCCCGCCGCAGCGGACGGGCACCGTGCGACGGGTCGAACCCCTTGCGGCTGAGCAGCTTCACTGCCTCCTCGCTCAAGTCGAGGGCAGCGCCCAATCCCTCCATGCGCATGCGCAGCTCCTCGAGCATGTTGTGGGTGATGCGCTCCATGTGTGCGGCATTGAGGCGGGTAAAGACGATACACTCGTCGATGCGGTTGAGGAATTCCGGCGGGAACACCCGCCGCACATCCTCCATCACCCGCTCTCGCAGTAGGCGTTGCTCTGTTTCTTTTTCGTTGTGCTGCGCCGCCGTGTGAAAGCCGACTGGGGTTGCTTTCCCGGCGATGCGCTGAGCACCGACGTTGCTGGTCATCACCACGAGGGCGTTGGCGAAGCTGGCGCAGCGCCCCTGCTTGTCGGTGAGCCGACCGTCCTCCATGATTTGCAGGAGGAGATTCCACACCTCAGGGTGGGCTTTTTCAATCTCGTCGAAGAGTACCACGCTGTAAGGCTTGCGGCGCAAAGCCTGCGTGAGCTGACCGCCGCTGTCGTGCCCGACATAGCCCGGCGGCGCACCCACGAGGCGGGAGATGCTGTGTCCCTCGCTGTACTCGCTCATGTCGAAGCGCAGCAGGTTTTTTTCACTGCCGAAGAGGTTTTTCGCCAGCGCACGACAGAGGGCGGTTTTCCCTACGCCCGTGGGGCCGAGGAAGAGAAAACAGCCCGCCGGGCGCTCCGGCTCTTTGAGCCCCGCCCTGCCCCGCCGCACGGCGCAGCTCATCACCCGCACCGCCTCCTCCTGCCCGATGATGCTGCGGTGTAAGCGGCTCTCGAGCGCAAGCAGCTGTGCGCACTCGTCCTGCTGCAAGCTCTGCACCGGCACGCCCGTCCAGAGGGCGAGCAGGGCGGCGATGTCCTCCCGCTCCACCGCCTCCCCGCCGCCGTGCCCCATGCGCAGGCGGGCGGCGGCCTCGTCGATGAGGTCGATGGCCTTGTCCGGCAGGCGGCGGTCGGGCAGGTAGCGCACGGAGAGCTCCACCGCCGCCGCCAGCGCATCGTCGGTGAGCTTCACTCTGTGGTGCGCCTCGTAGCGGGGGCGCAGACCCTGCAAAATCTCCAGCGCTGTCGTCTCGCTCGGCTCGGCAACCTCAACAGGCTGAAAGCGGCGCTCCAGCGCCGCATCCTTTTCGATGTGGCGGCGGTATTCCTCGATGGTAGTTGCGCCGATGAGCCGGAGCTCTCCCCTGCCCAGTGCGGGCTTGAAAATATTGGCCGCATCAATGGCACCCTCTGCTGCGCCGGTGCCGACGAGGTTGTGCAGCTCGTCGATGAAGAGCATCACGTCGCCCTGCGCACGCACCTCGCGCAGAAGGCCGCCGATGCGCTCTTCAAACTCGCCGCGGTACTTCGTGCCCGCCACGACACAGCTCAAATCCAGCGACAGCAGGCGTTTGCCCCGCAGCTCCTGCGGGACTTTTCCGTCGGCGATACGCTGCGCCAGCCCCTCCACCACGGCGGTTTTTCCCACGCCCGGCTCGCCCACCAATGCGGGGTTATTTTTCGTGCGGCGGACGAGAATTTGAATTAGGCGGGCGATTTCCTCCTCCCGCCCGATGACCGGGTCGAGGCGGCCGCAGGCCGCCAGTGCGGTGAGGTCGGTGGAGAACTGTTCGAGCAGCTTGCGGGTATCCGTGCGCTGCTCCTTCTGTACCGTCGGGCGGCTCTGCGGTGCTGCACGAGCGGTGATGCCGAGCTGATAGGTGAGGGTTTCTTGCTCAATGTGCGCCTCGCGCAAAATGCGCAGCGCCACGCCTGCGCCCGTGCGCAGGATGCCCAGCAGCAGGTGCTCCGTGCCGATATAGCGCTGCCCGACGGCCATAGCCTCCTCCTGTGCGTACTCAATGGCCTGCTTGAGACAGGGCGTGAGGCCTTGCAGCCCCTTCTTTTTCTCCCGCTCACGCAGGGCGAGGTGATGGCGCAGCAACGCCGCCTCTACCGTTTCTACGGTGAGCCCGCCTTGCCGCAGGGCACGGTGTGCAAGACCGCTGCCCTCGAGCATGAGGCCGAGCAACAGATGCTCGCTGCCGACGAAGCTGTGGCGCAGACGCAGAGCGCTGTCCTGCGCCAGTCGAAGGGCGAGCTGGGCGCGGTCGCTGAAATGACTGCCGCTCATGGTTTTTTCCTCTCGGGGGCGGGCTTGCTCGGGCCGTTTGGCGGGCTGCGGCGGGGGTGGCTGGCGCTGCGGGGCGCACCCTCCAAGTCCGGCGTGAGACTACCGGCGCTGTCCATGCGCTTGGGCGTTTGCTTCTCGTTCACAGGGCAACAACTCCTTATAGAGCTAGTGTTACCAGCTTTTTCGCTCTTCATAATGCGATTTATCAGACAAATTTCGCAGTTATTGTTTCGTGTACTATACAAATGCTCGACAATATGTTAGGCTTGTCTTACTTTTTTACGATTTTTCTTACTCCTCGATACATTTTTCACTTGATTTTTGTATGATTCGGTGGTACAATGAATCGACACACACAATGTTGGAGGTTTTTTATTATGGCATACACGATTTCTGACGCATGCATTAGCTGTGGCGCTTGCGAGGGCACTTGCCCTGTGGGCTGCATTGCCGCCGGCGACAGCCAGTTCGTTATCGACGAGAACGCTTGCATTGACTGCGGTTCTTGCGCTGGTTCTTGCCCGGTCGATGCGATTTCCGGTTAATTCGTGCAAAGGTGAGGAGCATCTACCCGAACGGGTAGGTGCTTTTATCTTTTTTCGGTGGTTTTGAGACGAAAAAGCGCCCCTGTCCGATTGGACGGGGGCGCTTTTTGCTTTTATAGCGTGTTGCAGAGGATTTGATAGATTTTTTCCGCCGGATTTTCGCTTTGCAGGGCGAGGAGCCTGCTGCGCATCTCGCTGCGGCGGGGCTCGTCGGCGAGGAGCTTGGCAGCGGTGTCGTAGAGGGTTTTGCTGTCCGCTGCATCCTCGGTGAGCAGAATCGCTGCGCCTGCATCGGCGAGGATGCGGGCGTTTTTCTCTTGATGGTTGGCGGTGACATTCGGGCTGGGGATGAGGATGGCGGGCTTTCCGAGGGCGGTGAGCTCGCTGATGGTGGAGGCACCCGCCCGGCAGATGACCACATCGGCGGCCACCATGTAGAGCGGCATGTCGTAGATGTACTCGTGCAGGGTGAGGGCGGGGTAGTCGTCAAGGTCGAGCTGATGTGCGGCGAGAGCGGCGGACATGGCGGCGTAGTTGCGGCCTGCGCCGTGGGCGTGCCGCCAGGGTGCGCCGCTTCGTTTTTCCGTGAGGAGGAAGTCGGTCATGCGCTCGTTCATGACCTCCGCACCCAGCGAGCCGAAGTAGGACAGCAGCACCGGCTGGCCCGGCTGTGCGCCGATGCGGCGACGGGCCTCGGCCTGGTCGAGAGCGAGGAATTCGCTGCGCACCGGCGTGCCGGTGGCGATGACCTTTTCGGGCTTGTCGTAAAAGCTGCGGCTGGCCTCGAAGCCGACGAGCACCTTGTCCACCACCTTAGCGAGCTGCTTCGTGGTGAGGCCGGGGATAGCGTTGCTCTCGTGAATCACCGTGGGGATGCCGCGGCGGGCGGCGGTGTGGATGATGGAGAAGCTCGCATAGCCGCCTGTGCCCATGGCGAGGTCGGGCTGGAACTTGTTCAGAATGGCCTCGCTCTGTTTTTTGGCGAGGTTTAAGTTGCGCAGCGTACCGACGTTGTGGCCGATGGCTTTTGGGGAAAACGAGCGGCGGAAGCTGGTGATGGTGACGGTTTGGATGGGGTAGCCCGCCTGCGTGACGAGCTTTTCCTCCATGCCGCCGTCTGCGCCGACAAAGAGGATGTCGCAGTCGGGTCGGCGCTCGCGCAGCAGTCCGGCGAGGGCGAGGGCGGGATTGACATGTCCGGCGGTGCCGCCGCAGGCGAATAGGATTTTCATAATATGTATGCCTCCATCTTATTCAGCGTTGCGGCGGGGCGGAACCTGTCGGGAAACGGAGAGGACGATGCCCATTTCCGCTAGCTGCACCATAAGCGCCGTGCCGCCGTAGCTAAAGAGCGGGAGCGAGATGCCCGTGGTGGGGAGCAGTCCTGTGACCACGCCGATGTTGAAAAACACCTGCACAGCGAGCTGGGAAATCACGCCAACAACGAGGAGAGAGCCGAAGCGGTCGCGGGCGTGGAGAGCAATCCAGTACCCCCGCAGAAACAGGAGCATGAACAAAATGATGATGACGCAGGCACCGACGAGGCCGAGCTCCTCGCAGATGATGGAGAAGATAAAGTCGTTGTGCTCCTCGGGCAAGAACATGAATTTTTGGCGGCTTTTGCCAAGCCCCACGCCTGTGAGGCCGCCGGAGCCGATGGCCATGAGGCTCTGCGTGAGCTGATAGCCGGAGACTCGCGGATCCTGCCAAGGGTCGCTTGAGGAAGTGATGCGCTCCATCATATAGGGGTTGGAGAGGATGTAAAACGTCAGCGCAATGCCGACCAAAATGCCCACAAAGACAAACCAGCGCAGTTGGATGCCGCCGGAGAACAAAATCGAGGCGGCGATGACCATGATGATGATGATGCCGGACAGGTGGGGCTGCAAGGCCATGAGACCGCAGACCATGACGAGGACGACGCCGTAAGGCACCAGCTCGAGAAAGCCGATGCGGCCGAGCCAATTGTAAAAGCGCTCCAGCATGCCGCTTTCTGCTTTTGGCTTAAACACATAGCCGTCCCGCTTGGATAATCGAGAGGCGAAATAGAGCACGATGCCGACTTTGGCGGTCTCCGATGGCTGGAACTGGATGGGGCCGAGCTCAATCCAACGGCGGGCACCGTTGCGCACCACGCCGATGCCGGGAATGAAAACCAGAATCAACAGAACGATAGACACGCCGAGGACGAAAATGGAAATCCAGCGGAAGGTCTGGTAGTTCATCTTGGAGATGATGTACATGGCGGCGAGTCCGGCGGCGGCGAAGATGCCTTGCCGGATGAAGTAGTAGGCGGGATTGTTGCCGGTGCCCTTGGCATCATAATAAGCGCCGGGCGAGGAGGCAGAGAGCACCATGATGAGGCCGATGACCGTCAGCAGGACGGTGAGCAGCAAAAAGGGCAGGTCAACAGGCCCGCGGGCGAGCTGCTCGGAGAGGGTTTGGTCACGATTGGAGCGGGGCATGGCGGGGCCTCCTTTCCTGCTGGTTATTTTTTAATGGGGAAAGCGGTTCGCGATGCCGAAAAAGCTCAGCACGCACATGGCGATGGTCACGAGCGTAAAGACGATGAACACCTTGACCTCGCTCCAGCCGCCCATCTCGAAGTGGTGGTGCAGCGGTGCCATGCGGAAGATGCGCTTACCGCGGGTGGCCTTGAAGTAGCTCACTTGAATGATGTCCGAAAGGGTTTCCAGCACGTAAATCAGCCCGCAGAGCGGGATAATCATGGGCACGTCGAGTGCAAAGGCCAGCCCGCAGACAGCACCGCCCATGAACAGTGCGCCCGTGTCACCCATAAACACTTTGGCGGGATAGAAATTGTAAATGAGAAAGCCCATGAGCCCGCCGAAGAGGGCGGCGGCGAACACGCCGACCTCGCTTTTCCCCCAGTAGACCGACAGTGCGACGAAGAGGAGCATCACGGGCAGGGTGACACCGCTGGAGAGGCCGTCGAGGCCGTCGGTGATGTTCACGGCGTTGACCGTGGCGACCATGACGAAGGCGGCAAAGGCCATATAGAGCCACGGGGGGAGGTTGAGCGTGACGTTGACGAAGGGGATGTAGAGGCCGAAGCTGAGATAGCCGAAGTTGCGCAGGAGAATGGTGAAAAAAATGCTCACGGCGACTTGCAGGAAGAATTTCTGCCCGCTGGAAAGGCCGTCGTTGTGCTTTTTCTTCACTTTGAGATAGTCATCCACAAAGCCGATGCAGGCGAAAACCAGACCGAACAGCAGCACGAACAGTGCGCCGAAGCGCCCCGCTTGCATATCCTCAAATCCGGCAACGGCGACGGCGGCGATGACCGCCAGAATGAAAATAATCCCGCCCATGGTGGGCGTGCCGCCCTTGTTGCTGTGCCACGTCGGGCCGATGTCCTTGATGGGCTGCCCCGCCTTGAGGGCAGCGAGCGCACGAATCATCGGCTTTCCCGTGGCGGCAGCCAGAGCAAAGCCAATGATACAGGCTAGTACGAGTTTCAACATCTTTCTTCCTCCCGGAGAAGTTTTTGCGTTGCATATTTTAACACATTTCTGCGGCGAAGGCTATTCTTTTTTGCGCATTACTGCGGCCGGTAGTTGCGCACCAACTCCCGCTCGTCGAAGGGCAGGCGTGCGCCGTTGCACTCTTGATAGGTCTCGTGCCCCTTTCCGGCGAGCAGCAGGGTGTCCCCCGGGCGCAGCTCGGAGAGGGCGAGGGCAATCGCCGCACGGCGGTCGACCTCGACAATCACGGGGACATCGAAGTCTGTCATACCGGCGAGGATGTCACAGATGATGTCCATGGGCTCCTCGCTGCGGGGGTTATCCGAGGTGAGGAAAATCAAATCCGCATAGCGGGCGGCGATGGCACCCATATGCGGGCGCTTGGTCTTGTCGCGGTCGCCGCCACAGCCGAAGAGACAGAGCAGGCGGCCATGCGTAAAGGGACGCAGGCCGGACAGGACGTTTTCCAGCGCATCCGGCGTGTGAGCGTAGTCAATGAGCACCGTGCCCTCCCCTGCCCGCTCCACACGCTCGAGGCGGCCTTTTACGGCGGCGCAGTGCTTGAGGGCGGCGCAAACGGCGGCAAACGGGAGTTTGAGCGTACAAGCGGCGGCGATGACGCCGAGGGCGTTTTCCACGCTGAAGCCGCCGGGAATGGGCAGCTCCACCGGGCCGGTCTCGCCGCCGCTGACGGCGAGAAAGCGCACGCCGTCGGGGTGAAGCTCAATGTCCTGCGCCATGTAATCGGCGGGGTCACTGCGGGCGGAGAAGGTTTTTGTGTGGCAGGCGACAACCTTGGAGAGATTGCAGCCGTAGGCGTCGCCGCTGTTGAACACGCCGTGGGTACAGTGGGCAAAGAGCTTCGCCTTGGCGGAGGCATAGGCCTCCATGCTGCCGTGGAAGTCCAGATGGTCTTGGGTGAGGTTCGTAAAAACACCGGTGTGGAAGTGCAGACCGTGCGTGCGCTCCAGCGTCAGCGCATGGCTGGATACCTCCATGACCACGTGGGTGCAACCCTCGTCCGCCATGCTGCGAAAGATGCGGTGCAGGTCGATGGATTCGGGGGTGGTGCGCTGGTGGGAGTTCGTGCCGATGATGCCCACTTTCGTACAGAGTAGCTGCTCGAGCACGGTTTTGAGCAGATAGGTTGTCGTGGTTTTGCCGTTGGTGCCGGTCACGCCCAGCAGGGTCATCTGTTTTGCGGGGTGACCGTAAAAATTGGCGGAGATTTGCGCCAACGCCTGCCGGGGGCTGACTACCTCGATGACCGGGACGGTCAAGCGAGGTGCGCAGCGGCAGACGATGGCGGCAGCCCCCTTGAGGGCGGCCTGGCGGATGTAGTCGTGGCCGTCGCTTGCCAGGCCGGGGATGGCGACAAAAAGCTCGCCGGGTTTGACGCTGCGGCTGTCGCAGGAGATACCTAAAATGTCGGGGTTGCCGCTCCAGCCGCCGGTGGCGGTTACGCCACAAAGTGCTTGCTGTAATTTCATCTTCATACCACCTCATAGGGAGTGTATGAGGATGTGGGGCGGTTTAGAAGCTAGTCAGTGAGAGAGCGGTCGCCGAAGTTGACCTCAATAACCGTGCCCGGCTTGACCTCTGTGCCGACGGTGATGGACTGGCCGGAGGCCACGGTGGAGGCGTTGTAGGTGTCTGTGATGCCGGTGGTGCGCATGTAGAGCCCGGCGTTGTTGATGACCTGTCGGGCGTATTCGGGGCCGTAGCCGATGACGCTGGGGACGGTGACCGTCTCCTGCGGGCGGGCCTCACCGAAGTAGATGATGACACGGCTCTGGCCGGGGATGGCCGCACCTACGGCGGGCACTTGCGCAACCACCGTGCCGCCGTCGCCCACCATGCGCACCTCGAAGCCCTTGGCGTTGAGCATGTTGCGGGCACTCTCGGCGCTCTGGCCGATGACATTGGGCACGAGGGTGTCCACCGTGCCGAGCTCGGCGGCGGAATACTGCTTCTCAATGCCGATGTAGTCGAGGATGTTCGCCATGAGCGGCCCCGCCTTGAGGGCGGGCATGTTGCCGCCGGAGATGTACCAACCGCGGGAGGTGTAGTTGCCGCCGAATTCCACCTGCTTGGGGGCGTCATAAATGAGCAGAACGATGATTTCCGGGTCGTTGGCGGGGGCGAAGCCGAGGAAGGAGACGGCCACGGTCTGGCTGCCCTCGTCGCGCTTCTGGCTGGTACCGGTTTTTCCGCCAATGCGATAGCCCGCCACGTAGGCGTTTTTGCCCGTGCCGTCCTTGTTGCCGACGACGCCCTCCAAAATCATGCGCACCTCGGCGCTGGTCTCCTCGGAGATGACCTGGCGGACTTCGATGGGCTGGGTCTGGTGAATCACCGTGCCGTTGCTGTCCGTGATGGAATCGAGCACATAGGGCTGCATGAGGTGGCCGCCATTGACACTGGCTGCGGCAGCGGCGATGAGCTGCATGGGAGAAACCTTCAGCGTCTGGCCGAAGGAGGCTGTCGCCAGCGAGGCGAGCCCCTCGGGGCTGGTAAAGTAGCTGCGACTCCAGATGATAGAGCCGGCCTCGCCCTGCAAGTCCACGTTGGTGAGATTGAGGAAGCCGAAGTCCTCCAGATAGTCATAAAATTTCTCTGCGCCGATTTTCAAGCCGATGGCGATGAGCGCCGGGTTACAGGAGTTTTCGATGGCCTCGTAGAGCGTTTGTGCGCCGTGACCCGTGCGTTTGTGGCACTTGATGTCCTCACCGGCGACAGTGACCACACCGGAGCAGTAATACGTAGAGTGTTCGTTCACCAGCCCCTCTTCGAGTGCAGCGGCGAGCACCATAGTCTTAAAGGTAGAGCCGGGCTCATAGGTATCGGAGAGACCCTTGTTGCGCCACTGGGCATACTGGGCGGCGGCGAGCGCCTCTTGCTTTTCGTCGCCCTCGAGGGTTTCGATGTAGGTGCGGGTGGCCTCGTCGGCAATGAGATGTGGAGCGTTCAAATCATAGTCTGGGGCGTTGGCAAAGCCGAGGATAGCACCGGTTTTCGGGTTCATGATGATGCACACGCCGCCGCGCTGTACCTCGAATTCCTCGATGCCCTCGGCGAGGGTTTTTTCCGCAAACATCTGGATGGTGGCGTCGATGGTCAAGTTGAGGTTGTTACCACTCTCGGGGTCGAACATGTCCTCGTAACGGAAAGGCAGCTCCGTGCCGCTGCCGCTGCGGGCGGTGACGACGCGGCCGCTGCGGCCGCGCAGCTGGGATTCATAGAGCGCCTCCATGCCGTAAGCGCCGACGTTTTCTGCGTTGACAAAGCCGATGACCTGCGCCGCCAGCTCGTTTTTCGGGTAATAGCGTTTCGTGTCCGGCATGAGGTAGAGCCCGCTGTTGCAGTTGGCCTGTCGCTCGCTGCGGGGGACGGTGAGGTTATAGGCGGCCACGTCGGCGTTGTAATCGGCGACGAGCTGGCGCACCTGATTGGCAACGTCCTCCTCCACCTTGCGGGCGATGAGCTCGTAGGCGGAGTTGGTGCGCTCCATGCGGGCGAGGATGTCCGCCGGGTCGATGCCGAGAATGTAGGAGAGCCCCTGTGCGAGTTTGTCCTTATCCAGTTCGTTTGCCGCAATGTCGCGGGGAGAGAGAATCACGTTGTGCACCGAGGCGGAGATGGCCAGAATGTCGCCGTTGCGGTCGTAGATGGTGCCGCGGCTGGCGGAGACCTCCACGTCCTTGGTCTGCTGGTCAATGGCGCGCTTTTCCAGCTCGTCGTGCTGACGGATTTGCAAATCATATAAGGTGGCGAACAGGGGCAGGAAAATCACAAAGCCGAGCACGACCATGAGGCCGCCGATGCGCTTCATGGTGCGGGTGTTTGCCCGTGCTTTGGTCTCGTCTGTGATGCGCTTTCTCGCCATGCTCTCACCTCCTTGCAGTGTATGGAAAAGGGGCGCTACCCGAGCAGCGCCCCCGTCACTGGTTCATTCATTTTTATGCGGCGGGATTAAAAATATGCCTGGATGTTATCCCAAATGCGGCCGAAGCTCTCAAGCACGCCCTGTGCGCCTTTGACGGCGGACTCGTCGGCGTAGAAAGTTGCGCTGTCGGGCTCATAGGTGTCGATGTAGATAATCTGCTCGCTCTGGGGCTTGACCATGCGACCATTGGCGGTGACGGCGGCCTCGATGGCCTTGAGATCCACGCTGACCTCGTACTCCGCCAGCAGGCGGGCCTGCTCGGTTTGCAGGGCGCTCGCTTCGTTGCGCAGAAGGACGACTTCCTCGGAGACTGCCAGCAAATCCATATAGCTGATGAGCAGCATGACGGCGACGACGGCGAGGGCAATCACGCCGACTGCGGAAAAGAGGGAGACCTCGCCCTTAGCCCGCACAGCTGCGCGGGGACGAACCATAACCCGCTCGCGGGGGAGCGTGCGGGGCACATGCTCGCCGGGCGCACGGGTGCGGGGCACGGCTGCGCCGGTATAACCCACGTCATAGGCCACACTGCCACCTGTGGCGTATTTGCTGCTGCGCCCATTGAGGTATTGGGGTTTTTTTCTGGCGGTGTTTGCGGCCATGGTTCATTCTCCTTTGTTCTATCGTCGCTCCCCGACCCGGAGCTTTGCGCTGCGGGCGCGGGGGTTTTGTTCCAGTTCTTCTGCTGTCGCAGTGATGGGCTTTTTCTGCACCAGCGTCATCTGCGGCGTGTTGCCGCAGACACAGACGGGGAAGTCGCCCGGGCAGGTGCAGCCCCGCGCCGCCTCGGCAAAGCCGTTTTTGACGATTCTGTCTTCCAGCGAGTGGAAGGATATGACGCAGAGTCTTCCACCGCTGTTGAGATACTGCGGGGCTTTTTGCATCACGTCCTCCACCGCCGCCAGTTCGTCATTCACGGCCATGCGCAGCGCCTGGAAGCAGCGTTTGGCGGGGTGCTGCTTCTCGCGCAGGGCACTGGCGGGCATGGCGGATTTTATAATGTCCACCAGTTCTAATGTAGTGGTGATTTCCTGTTTTTCTCTCGCCCGCAGAATAGCGGAGGCGATTGGGGAGGCGAAGCGCTCCTCGCCGAACACTCGAAAGATGCGGGCGAGCTCGCCGTGGCCGTAGCTGTTGATGATGCTGTGAGCGGTGAGGCTGTCTTGCCGGTTCATGCGCATGTCCAGCGGGGCATCGTGCATGTAGGAAAACCCGCGGTCGGCCTCGTCGAGCTGGGGGCTGGAGACGCCGAGGTCGAAGAGCATGCCGTCGATGGCATCGTAACCGAGCGTGCGCAGTACGCTGTCAAACTCGGAGAAGTTACTGTGTGCGAAGTGGATGCGTGCCATATAGGGCGCAAGCTTGTCCTCGGCACCGGCGAAGGCGGTCTCGTCGCGGTCAATGCAGATGAGCTTGCCCGCAGTGAGGCGCTTGGCGATTTCGGCACTGTGGCCGCCGCGGCCGAGGGTGCCGTCCAGATAAACGCCGTCGGGCTTGATGGCGAGGCCGTCGAGGCACTCTTGCAGGAGCACGGGAATATGGCTCATAGTCCGATATCTCCCATCAGCGCTTCAACCTTTTCCGGCGTGAGAGCCAGACCCTCTTCCTGCGCCCAGAGTTCCTTGTCCCAGATTTCCGCACGGTCTTCCACGCCGATGATGACGGTTTCTTTGTTGAGGCAGGCGTACTGGATAAGGTCTTTTGACAGCACAATGCGTCCCTGCGCATCCAGCTCGCAACGGGCGGTGTTTGCAAAGAAGGTGCGCAGCCCCTTCCCCTGCGCGTAGGGCATCGCCTCGTAGCGCTCCACGAGGCGGTTCCATGCGCGCTCGGAGTAAATCGTGAGGCAGGTGCCGCTGCCGGGGGCGAGGTGGAACACGCCGGGGAGCTCGTCCCGAATACGGGCAGGAACAAACAGCCGCCCCTTGGCGTCGATGCTATGATAGTATCGTCCGGTCACGGCGTTTCCTCCCCACTTTGATGTTTTTTCATGGGAATATACTCCATACTTCCCCACTTATTATGTTTAGTATAACTGGTAATTATGTAAATTGCAAGAAAAAGTTTCTCTTTTTTTCACAGAATGTATCCCAAAATATGACCATTTTCCTTATTCTTTGCGTTTTATACATTTGTTCGACGGATTCTTGTATGGGGCATAAAAAAAGACCACAATATCTTGTGGTCTGCGGGGAAGCTTTTTATCTGCACATTGCAATGGCGAAATAATTATGGTAAACTTCAGAGTGAGAATTTCAATTAATTTTTTCGAGGGGATGGACTCCATGAAAATTGTCATCGTGGGCGGTGGAAAGGTGAGCATGGCTGTGCTCGACCAGTTGTCCCGAGAGGGACACGACCTGGTTTTGGTGGACAACAATCCGGAGGCGCTGCACCGCCACGCCGAGGAATACGACGTGATGGTGGTGCGCGGAAACGGCGCATCGATGGCCACGCTCACCGAGGCGAAGGCGGGCGAGGCGGATTTGCTCATTGCCGCCACGAGCCTGGACGAGGTGAATTTGCTCACCTGCATTTTCGCCCGCAAGCTCGGTGTGGCGCACACGATTGCCCGCGTGCGCAATCCGGAGTACACCGAGCAGCTCGCCGACCTGCGGGAGGAGCTTGGCTTGAGCCTCGTCATCAATCCGGAGCAGGCGGCGGCGAAGGAGATTTTCAGCGTGTTGCAGTTCCCCTCCTTTTTGGCGCGTGACACCTTTTCCAACGGCAAGGTGGAGATTGTGGAGCTGAAAATCGGCGAGCAGTCCAAGCTGCGGGATATTCCGCTGATGGAGCTGTACAAAATCGCCGAGGTGAAGGTGCTGGTTTGCGCCGTGGAGCGGCAGGGCGAGGCCTTCATTCCCCGCGGCGACTTTGTGCTGCGCAAGGGCGACCGCATCCATGTGACGGCGGCGGCGACGGATTTGGTACGGCTGGTGAAGAATCTGAACATTGAGACGGAGAAAATCGAATCCGTCATGATTGTGGGCGGCAGTCGTATTGCCTATTACCTCTCCCGCAGCTTGATTGGTGCAGGCGTGGATGTGAAAATCATCGAGAAGGACGCAAAGCGCTGTCGGGAGTTGGCGGAGCTGCTGCCCGAGGCCACCGTCATTGCGGGCGACGGCAGCGAGCAGAGCTTGCTGCTGGAGGAGGGCATCGAGGAAGTGGACGCCCTCGTGACGCTGACGGATATGGACGAGGAGAATATTTTCCTCTCGCTTTACGGCAGCTTTATCGGTATTCCCAAGACCGTGACGAAGGTGAGCCGCATGGAGTATGCGGGCTTACTGGAGACCATGAGCATTGACAGCGTCATTTCACCCCGCCTGCTGGTGGCCACCGACGTGGTGCGCTACGTGCGCAGCATGTCCAACGCGGGTGTGGGCGGCGTGCTGACGCTGCATGAGCTCATTGAGGACAAGGTGGAGGCGCTGGAATTTTTTGCTTCGAAGGACACACGGTATCTGGGTACGCCGCTGTTGAAGATGCCGCTGCGCAAGGACGTGCTGGTGGCCTGTATTCTCCGGCGGGGGCGGGCCATCATTCCCAAGGGTGACGATGTGATTTTCGAGGGAGACAGCGTGGTGGTGGTCGCCGGTGCAGAAAATCCGGTTTCCGCCCTCAACGAGCTCTTTGAGGATTAGTCATGAACACGAAGATGATTGTGCGGTTTTTGGGCAACCTCTGCCTCGTAGAGTGCGCCTTTTTCTCGCCGCCGCTGCTGCTGAGTCTCTATGACGGGGATATGGTCACGGCGCAGGCGTTTTTCACGTCCATGTGCATTTTGCTGGCGGCGAGCTTGCTGATGCGGCTGTGCTCCAAGGGCGGGGACAATCGCTTTTACGCACGGGAGGGATATTTTCTCGTGGGCTCGGCGTGGATTTTGATGAGCCTCGCCGGAGCGCTGCCCTTTTTCCTCTCGGGCGAGATTCCGAGCTTTTTAAATGCGTTTTTCGAGACCGTGTCCGGCTTCACCACCACGGGACTGACGGTATTGGGCGATTTGAGCGAGGTGAGCCGCGGGCTTCTCCTCTGGCGCAGCCTCACCAACTGGCTGGGCGGCATGGGAATTTTGGTGCTGCTCCTGGCCGTCGCCAAGGAGCGCAAGGGGCGGGGACATACCCTGCACGTGCTACGGGCGGAGAGCCCGGGACCGTCGGTGGAGAAGGTCGTGCCGCGGATGCACAGCCATGCGCAGACGCTCTACGCCATCTATCTGGGGCTTTCGGCGGTGCTGCTGGCGATTTTGCTGCTGCTGCGCACGCCGGTTTTCGATGCGGTGAACATCATGCTCTCCACGGCGGGTACGGGCGGCTTCGGCGTGCGAAACAGCGGCATGATGGACTACGGCGCAGCGGTGCAGCTCGTGGTGATGGTGTTCATGATTCTGTTCGGCGTAAATTTCAGCCTGCACCTGCTCACATTCACGGGGCACTGGAAAACGGCCATCAAGGACGAGGAGCTGCAGGTTTATCTGGGGATGATGCTCGTTTCCGCTGCGGCGATATTTTTCAATGTGATGCACCTGTTTGAGTCGTTTGGACAGGCGCTGCTGCACAGCGGCTTCACTGTGGCGTCAATTATGAGCAGCACGGCCTTTGTCACGGTGGATTTTAACCTCTGGCCGAGTTTTTCGAAGATGCTGCTTTTGCTGCTGATGTTGGTGGGTGCGTCTGCGGGGTCAACCGGCGGCGGCATGAAGGTGAGCCGCTGTTTGATTTTGGTGAAGGATTTGCGGCGCAGTCTGCAAAAGCTGCTGCGACCCAGGGCGACGAAGCTGGTGCGGCTCAACGGCAAGCCGGTGGATGAGGCGGTGGTGAGCGGGGTGTACCTCTACGCCGTGTGCCATGTGATGATTTTGCTGGGGGCGGGGCTGCTGGTTTCACTGGATAATTTTTCGTTTGAGAGCACGTTTTCCGCCGTGATTTCCTGCACGAGTAATATGGGGCCTGCGCTAGGCGAAACGGTGGGTGCGGGGGCGAATTATGCGGCCTTCTCTCCCCTGTCGAAGCTGGTGCTGTCGGGATGCATGCTGCTGGGACGGCTGGAGATTTTTCCGTATCTGGTGTTTGTGAACCGGAGGGCGTGGAATCGGGCAAGGTAGATATTAAAGAGGCAGCCGCCCAAATGGGTGGCTGCCTCTTCTACATTTTAATACTGTTGCTCCTGTCCGTAGTTGTGGTCTTTTTTGTCGTCGTCATAGGAGCGTGGCGGGCGGCTATATGCGTCATTACGGTAGGTGTCGGCGGAGCTGAAACGGCGGTCAAAGTGGATGAATCGGGTGCCCTGCAACGTGACCACGCCCTCGTCGCCCTCGGCCAACATACCGTATTCTCTCGGCGGAACCTGAATTTCCGTGCGGTCACCGCTGCGAAACTGAAAGGTGACGTAATAGGTTTCACTGGTGTGATGAGAGCTATTATTATGGTGGTGCCGCTGTCCCCGCTTGGCGACAATCAGCGCCTCGGCGGGAATTTGAGGCTGGGCGTTGTTGTGCGACCATTCCTTGAGGCCTTTGATCACCACAAATATGATAAAAACAAGGATTGCAAGAAATGCGATTGGAAAAATCGCATTCATGACGGAGAACATGTCAAAGCCAAAGCCAAACGGGCTCATTTGCATCACCTCTTTGCATTTATTATAGCACACGTCCGGACGGTTTTCCATAAAAATCGGATTAAAAAAGCGGCGGATAAAACGCATTTTTTTTGCTAAAAGGTCTTGACATTTTTTGCGGGTTCGTGTAGTATAAGTAAGCTGTCACGAGTGAGTGGCGGCAAATTATGTGGGGGTATAGCTCAGCTGGGAGAGCGCTTGACTGGCAGTCAAGAGGTCAGCGGTTCGATCCCGCTTATCTCCACCACACAAGGCTTGTGAGTTATCTCACAGGTCTTGTTTTTTATTTCGCCCTCATGTATAATGAAAGGACAAATTATGCAATTTGAACACAATCAACATAAGGATGAAGAGCTTATGACCGACTTGCAGTTTCTTGAATATAAAAGATTGAGCGATGAATTAGCCGAGGCAGAACGGGAGATCGAGATGCTTCGTGGCAATCAAGGCGTTGCCGGAGAACCTAACATGAGTGACAAAGCTGAGGACGGTATGACCGACTTGCAGTTCCTCGCTTACAAAGACGCACGGGATAAGTTGGAAGAAGCTCTGCGGGAACAAATCGCCTTACTCCAGAGCAAATGCGATGCACTCGAAAAGGAAAATGCTGCTTTGCGTGATTCGCAAACAATAAAATAGCTATAGAAAAGCATTGAAAACAGGCTAAGTTTTCAATGCTTTTTCTTTTTCACATGGATGCTGCTTGAGCGTATTGCATCGGGTCGCAATCTGCAAAGGATTCGAGTTGATTCAGACCTAGCTGTTCGCAATCAATGGTCAAATCAATTTCCACCTCATAATTGCGCTTCACCTTGACCGTCTCCATGATTTTAGAGAGAATCATCTTTTTCCGCTCCATGTCGCACTCGTCATATATGTCTGCCCACGATTGCAGGGTGTCATACTGGTGGGCCAGTGTTTCTTTCATCTGCTCCTCGTTTTTAATTTTACTCTCCAGCTCGTTGACC
>JGI994J12354_10001365_pt1 | contig 24760 bp, 21 predicted proteins | sample IntmicLarv3ML3BL_FD_12354 | JGI IMG/M metagenome (IMG submission 12354)
AAAATCTGAGAATTTTTTGACAAACAATGGGTCATTGATATTGACACCGCCATCACCTATCAACCCTCTATATGACTTCGCAAGCCCTTTAAGTAAATCAAGGTCGCTTTTTGTATGTGCAGCTTGTGTTTTCCATTGACTATCTACGGTAGATAAGTTTTTACTTAAATCATTTAGGCTTTTTTCAATCTTACGAGCTGTTTTATCGAAATCATCCGTGCACAATTTATTCGCAGATAAACTGCTTAGTGTGCTTACTAAACCTTGGTCTTTTACATCACTAGGTAAGCCAGATACAACGGAATTTATATTGACAGCTTGCTTGTCTATTTCTTTGAAGCAAGCTTCGGCTTCTTTTAGTAGCTTTTTTGTGCCGCTTTTTATTTCACCTAGTTTCCCGTCAATGACTATTAACTTTTTATTTAGATTTGTGCCCATCGTGCACCCTCCTAATGTATTCTAATTAGATTCTTCGCTTCGCTCAGAATGACAGTGTTTTCATAACTCATTTGACACTATCAAGTATCTTATAACAGACTAATTCTTAATCAGCTTAGCATCCTTTTGCTGTAGTCCGCTCGTTACATTGGAAAGATAACTTAGAATCGCGGAATAAACCATTCTGGTGTTTTCCAATACCTCAGCTTCAGCATTAAGCGCATTGCAAAACTCAGTGTTAAAATCACTTTTTGATTTGCTTAGTTTTTTAGATACATTTTTGTATTTATTGATTTTCGTTTTAAGATCGCCATCAACAATTTTTTTAATCGCACTAACTTGAGTGCGTGTTTGGATAATATTAATTTTCATCATAATGATTCACCTCACGAACTTGTTTTATCATGGAAATCTAGGCCGTTTGTAAAGGCACAAAGATACTTATCTAACAATACGCAATTGATATCGTTCGGCGTATGTAGGTCTTGCTTTATGGCTTTTAGTAAACCTGTCAGCTTTGCACTGACATCTTTTGAATAAAATGGGCCAGTACTAGATACCATCTTTAAAAGTTTTGTATTAATATCCGTTAGCATTGTTTTAACGCTCGCATTTAACGTGTCCAATTCTGTCTTTAATTCGTTATACTCCTCAGGGTACGCCTTCAATTCACTTGCCATAATATAATCCCTCCTTATAGACTAGCCATTTCAGTTCTGATGTCACTTGCCTTTGTCTGCAACTGCGTTATCTTTGTCGCGATTTTGCTGATTTGACTGCTTATACCCGACTTTAATGTACTAATAGTTGTCTCACGACTCTCAACCAATGATAAAGCAGTCGAATACTCTGTCTTTAAATCATCAGCACATTTACCCTCATACTCTTCATTGACCTTAATCATTCTGGTTAGAGGCTTGTTTAAAACACTGGTTTTTGCCTGGGTAAAATTGGTATGTGATTTATTTACATTAGTTGAATAAAGAGTAAGATTGCTTCTAGCAGTAGTTAAAGACGAAATAGCACTATCGAGACTGCTTAATTGGGAACTTAGTGTGTTATACCTTGCTTGATTTTCAGGTTTCGGCATAATGTCCACCTCCATAATATGTGATAAAATTCCTCAGAACTTTTTTATTACTATCAGTATACTATAATATTAAATAAAATCAAGTATATGCGGGAAACTTTACACTGTCTAACTTTGCATTTGATTTCATAGAAAAGCTCATCTATGAAATCAAAATGCTCCATTCTTAAAACAAAAATACACTTACCGAAAGCGGTGGTAACTCATATGCAAATGAATAAGCCCTGTTGTCACATTCGCTTTCCTCGGCTTCATAGACAACTTTTTCTCTTTTGTAATCGCCACCATACATTGGGTCGGCACTGTTCATTATCAATTTGTATTGCTTTTTGTCAGGAACTCCTACGCGATAATCTCCTCGCTCAAGTGGTGTGTAGTTACAAATAAATAGTAAGTTTTCCTGCCCGTCTGGCGAATATCGCACAAAGCTTAAAATGCTACGGTCGGCATCATCGGCATTAATCCAACTAAATCCTTCATACTTTTTGTCTGTCGCATAAAGTGCTGGATATTGGCGATACAGTTTAAGCATATCCGCAAAACACTTTTTGAGTTGTTGGTGCTTTTTCTCGCCTAGTAAAAACCAATCCAGCTCGCGGTCCTCGCTCCATTCACGGTATTGTCCAAATTCTTGTCCCATAAACAATAATTTCTTGCCTGGGTGTCCAAAGAAATATCCATACCCGGCTTTTAGATTTTCGAATTTCTCACCCTCAAGCCCTGGCATCTTGTTAATCATCGAACATTTTAAATGCACTACTTCATCGTGTGATAATACTAATACATAATTCTCACTATAAGCATAGGTCATGCCAAAAGTCATCTTATTATGGTTGTTTTTCTTAAAATATGGGTCCAATTTCATGTATTCAAGGAAATCGTTCATCCAACCCATGTTCCATTTAAATGAAAAACCCAATCCGCCATCCTTGGCATTGCCCGTTACCAACGGCCAATCTGTTGACTCTTCAGCAATCATCATAGTTCCTTTATTTCTACCCAGAACTACGGTATTTAGATGCTTAAAAAATTCAATGGCCTCTAAGTTTTCTTTGCCACCGTATTTATTAGGCGTCCACTGTCCATCTTCTTTTCCATAATTTAGGTAAAGCATCGAAGCTACGGCATCAACTCTTAAGCCATCAACATGAAACTCTTCCAGCCAATAAAGCGCATTGCCAATCAAAAAGTTCTTAACTTCATTCTTATCATAGTTGAAAATCTTCGTTCCCCACTCTGGCTGTTCACCTCTTTTTACATCCGGGTGCTCATAAAGTGGCTCACCATCAAAATCAGCTAGTCCATGCGCATCTTTGGGAAAATGCGCTGGTACCCAATCTAAGATTAAGCCGATATTATTCTCATGTAGCTTATTAACCAAATATCTAAAATCTTCTGGTTCACCATGGCGTGAATTAGTAGCATAATAGCCTGTCACTTGATATCCCCAAGAATTATCTAGTGGATGTTCGGCGACTCCCATCAATTCAACATGGGTATATCCCATTTCTAAAACATATTTTGTTATCTTATCTGCAAATTCGCGGTAATTATAAAAGCCTTCAGGATTTTCCTCACTAGCAGGATGACGCATCCATGAGCCGATGTGTGTTTCATAAATGGCTATTGCCTTTTCTTCAACTATTCCTTGTGCACGATTATCCATCCAGTCACTGTCATTCCATTTAAAAAATGAATTTGGCGCTATCCGTGAGGCTGTCCCCGGTCGAAGTTCCGACCACTGTGCATAAGGGTCGGCCTTGTATAAACCTTCCCCTGTTGCTGTAACGATATAAAATTTGTACAAATCACCTGCCTTGGCACCTTCAATAAATGTTTCCCAAACACCAATGTCGCCAACTTTTTGGCAAGGATTGGCTTCTTCGCTCCAGTCATTAAAGCCACCAATTACAGAGACTTTTTTGGCATGTGGCGCCCAAGTAGCAAAATAAACCCCCTCTTTGTCTTGGTCGTTACATGGGTGTGCCCCCAACTTTTTGTACAGCTCATAATTAGTTGCACTACCAAATAACGATTGATCCAATTCACTAAAATGTATTTTGCTCATATGCACACCCTCATTTCAACTTGAAAACTTTCATTGCATTTGCATGAGTAGTTCGTAGCACTTCTTCATAGGTTATACCTTTAAGTCGTGCTATCTCTTCGGCAATATATGGAATTAGAAGTGATGTATTGCGTTTGCCACGATATGGGTCTGGTGCTAAATATGGACAATCCGTTTCTAGCAAAATACTTTCAAGCGGAGCATACTTCACAACTTCTTTTAATGTCTTGGCATTCTTAAAGGTAACTACCCCACTAATCCCCAGGTAAAGTCCCATGTTCAGATATTCTCTAGCAATTTCTTGCCCATATGAAAAGCAATGAACAATACCACCTATTTCGCCTGCTTTTAAACTCTTCACCATATCTAAGGTATCAGCTGCTGCATCGCGACTATGAATAATAAAAGGCATCTTTGCTTCACGTGCTAATTCCATCTGACATTCAAACCACTTCTTTTGAATATCATGCGTTTCTTTATCCCAATAATAATCTAACCCAATTTCACCGACAGCCACCGCTTTTTCAAGCCTGCATAATTGTCGTATCTGCTCCATAACTTCATCATTTAAATCTCCTACATCGTCTGGATGAATTCCGAACGCACCATAAACATGCGGGTACTTTCCTATCAACCTCTTAATGTCTGTAAGACTTTTAACACTAGACCCCGCATTGACGATATGCGAAACTCCTAATTCCACCATTGAGTTTAGCAACTCATCGCAGTCCTCATCAAATCCCGCATCGTCATAATGGGCATGACTCTCAAAAATCATCGCCTTATCTATTTCGTTCATTAACAAATCTCCGTTCCTGATGGCATATCTTTTTCTGGAATAACCAGTGCTAAATTGCCTTTATCATCTTCTGCACAAAGTAGCATCCCTTCGGATACTACACCGGCTAATTTAGCTGGCTTTAGATTAACCAGAACCATCACTTTTTTACCAATCATCTCTTCAGGCGTGTAATTAGCTTTAATTCCTGAGACGATTTGCTTGGTTTGGCTACCAATTCTAACTTGAGAACATAGTAATTTTCTTGATTTTGGAACTTCCTCACAAGCGATGATTTCGCCTACTTGGAATTGCATCTTCATAAAGTCATCATAACCAATCTCGTCTTTTGCTTCAATATCAATACCTTCGCCAACTTCTTCCACTGCTGCTGGCTGATTAGCTGCCACTTTTTCAAGTATTTCATTAACATCTAGTCGCGCAAATAAAATCTCTGGCGTGTCCGTAACTTTAGTACCACTTGGGTACAAGCCAAACTTATCCAAATCATCATATTCTCTAATTGGTGCATCAAGTTGTGCAAAAATCCGCTTAGCACTCTCAGGCATAAATGACGAAAGTAGCGTTGTACCAATACAAATCCCCTCAACTAGATTGTATAAAACAGTTGCGAGACGGTCTTGCTGTGCCTCGTCTTTGGCTAATATCCATGGCATTGTCTCATCAATATATTTGTTGCAACGTCTAAAGATATTGAATATCTCTGTCAAAGCATCTGCTACTCGCAAATTCTCCATCTTCTTTGCAACTTTTTCTCTAGCACCAGTCACTACCGCTTTTAAATCTTCATCAAATTCGCCTACTGCTCCTGGGTCGCTAACGACACCATCAAAATATTTATTAGACATCGAAATTGTTCTATTAACTAGGTTTCCTAATGTATTGGCTAATTCCGAATTAATTCTCTCAACCACTAATTCCCAAGTAATTACACCATCATTATCATATGGCATCTCGTGCAACACAAAATAACGCACTGCGTCAACACCAAAAATTTCTGCCAACTCATCGGCATACATTACATTGCCCTTTGACTTACTCATCTTGCCATCACCCATCATCAACCATGGATGGCCGAAAATTTGCTTCGGCAATTCCACATCCAGTGCCATCAAGAAAATCGGCCAATAAATCGTATGGAAACGAATAATATCTTTGCCAATCAAATGTAAGTCCGCCGGCCATTCTTTACTAAATAATTCGTCACTATTGCCTTCACAATCATAACCAATTCCTGTAATATAATTGGTTAGCGCATCAAGCCACACATATGTAACGTGCTTAGGGTCAAAAGAAACTGGAATTCCCCATGTGAATGACGTTCTTGAAACACATAAATCTTGCAACCCTGGCAACAAGAAGTTATTCATCATCTCATTCTTGCGAGATACTGGTTGAATAAATTCTGGGTGCGCATTGATATGCTCAATCAAACGGTCTGCATACTTGCTCATCTTGAAAAAATAAGCTTCTTCTTGTGTTGATTTCACTTCACGATTACAATCTGGGCACTTGCCATCTACTAATTGTGCTTCAGTAAAAAACGACTCGCACGGGGTACAATAAAGTCCTTCATAATGACCTTTATAAATATCTCCTTGGTCGTATAATTTCTTAAAAATTTTCTGCACTTGCGCTTCATGATAATCATCGGTCGTTCTGATAAATTTATCATAAGAAGTATCCATTAAATCCCAAAGCCCTTTTATCTGGTCTGCCACACCATCAACAAACTCCTTTGGCGTCACGCCTACTTCCGCCGCCTTTTCTTCTATCTTTTGCCCGTGTTCATCTGTTCCTGTTTGGAAGAACACATCATATCCTTGAGCCCTTTTAAAACGAGCAATACTATCTGCCAAAACAATTTCGTAACTATTACCAATATGTGGCTTGCCAGACGTATACGCTATCGCCGTTGTGATGTAATATTTTTTATTTTCCATGCTCTCCTCCTATTAAAAAACATGCCTTTCCATTTCGAAAAGGCGAGCTAAATACCCTCTTTTCATGACCTATATCTCTCCTATTATGTTGTTTCTTTGAATATTCTAGTCAAGTCTTGAAACTTACTTATAACCCGATAAACTTCAACGTAATCTTTATTCCCCTTATATAGAATCACATAATTATTCCATACAACATATTTATAATCCGTTTTAAAGCTGACTCTCCTGGCTAATTCCACACCTATGCCTGGAAATTGCTGAATATTTTCAAACTTATCATAAATCTCTTGTATTGTTCTTACAGCCGCATTCCGATTGTCTTCTGCAATAAAATTCTTAATGTTTTTCAAGTCTTCTGCAACAAGGGGATTAATCCGCAGCTTTGTCATGCATTATTCTCCCACTGTTGCTTTTAACTCACCTAATGTCAGCCAAGCTTGGTCTTCTTTAACAGCTTCTTCTGCTTCTTGTAATTTCAATAACAACTTTCTTTCTTCCCGAGCATATTCATAATCTTCAATATCCATTACTACAAATTTGCCTCTGCCATTCTTCGTCAAAAAAACTGGCTCGCCTGTATGGCAATTTTTTAGAACTTCATTATAATTCCTTAAATCCGAAACTGGTAATATATTAGCCATAAAATCCACTTCCTTCCTGAATTCTTTACACTTCTATTATATATAATTTTGCTGTAAAATTCAACGTTGAATTTTACAGCTTGCTGTGACGTCTCTTGCAAGTAATTGTTGGCAAAAAATCTTTCCCCAAAAATGAATTTGCCGTCCCATATAGTTGTATCCCTGATGATTGACCAGTTTTTATCAATTCCAGCACCCCTAAGGCTGGATTAACTATTATTTCACTGGCAACCATTCCAATGCATTTAACAAGGCTGTACTTTTGACCCTACTTTGGCCTTTCCCCCTGTTAGAACAAGAATACTCCTTTGCCAGTCATTAAAATCACTCTATTGGGATATCCATATCATCAATATGTTTCATGAATAATTCTGCGTTCGCAAATGTAGCATTTATAAAAAAGGCTTTTTCACTTCGATATTCCACATAAATTTCCCAACCATTTAGTTTTTCCTTGCAGCGTACAATATCTGAAAACAAAAAATATCTTTTATAAATGAACATTCTTGCAACCTCTATATCATTATGCTGTACCAATATTACATTAGCATATGGCCAAAATATAATCATTGCTGCTATCCCTAGAAGCACGCCCATTGTTGTCAAGCCTACAATAGAACCAAAATAGGTTATCATTACATAAATATCCCGCGCAAATACTAATGGTACAAGCAATAGCAACCTGAAAGACAAAAATCGCGCCTTTGTAACAAATCTTTCCCTTGGCACGCCGTCTCTACTTTTACTACCCTTGTACCTTTCCAATAATTTAGGGGATAATCGTCGAATGTCTGTTACCATTCTTCTTGCACTTAATGAACGTTGTTGCTCTTTTGGACTATCCTTCGCTTTTTGTAGCCTCGTTTTTCCATCATATTTTTTTAATTTTTCTTTTAGTGCTGTATCATGTTTTGCTACTCGACGGATTTTCTTAAGCATTATCTGATAGTCTACATCAACAAATTTTCGCATTGCTTTATCTCGTCTTGAACCTTCAAGCACTGACACATATATCGAATATGCTAAATTGTATTCTTTTGCCACAAAATAAATGCTCCCCAAAAACAGTTTTTCTAAACTGCATGGTATATACGTTTCATTTTTGTTTTTAACAACAAGTAATTCATCTGGTTTTATAGTTTTTTCAAAGATTGCTTTTTCTAATAGTAGCAATATGCAAGTCGTCCTATTATACTCATTAAAACTCTTCAACAACTCAAATTCTATTTCCGTATCAATGAGTAGATTTTTTATTCTCGTTTTATTATGTATTTTGTTATAGATATTATCTGTAATTTTCTGTAAAATAGCCAAATTAACAATATCTTGACTTTCTTCATAAAACATTGAAAGCTCTGGATACTCTTTTATAGAGTCCTCGTTTTCATTTAAGTATTCATAAGCTTGTAATTTCATCTGAGCAAGCATACTTCGTCTATCCACTTCGACTCGTCCTAATTCTTCATAATTAAAATCTGGAACTGCTAAAATCTTATCCCTTTCATCAACAAACTGACTATATAAATAATTATATCTAGTCTCTTCCTTGCTTATGGAATATAAATCAAATACCTGAAAAATTTCCAGAATTACTTTTTTAGAAATTGTCGTTCTCGCATTCATGAGCATTTCTATAACTTCCAGCTGATTGAACATAAATTCTTCTATTGTCCATAAGTCTATATCTTCCCATACCTCTTGCCATTCTTCAACCTTGAAAAAATGCTCTGATGACGTATATACTTCACTTAGTTTATCCGAAAAACTTTTCCCACTTACTTCTGGCAATACTTTCAAATCAATTTCGCTTATATCTTCTTCAATTTCCGTTGGCATTAATTCTTTGTTCTTTTTCACTCTAACGGCTAAATCAAATGCCTCCTTAAGTTTCTGAACTTCTTCAATACTGGCATTATTTTTCTTGAGTTCACGTAGCTTGTTTGCATATGCATGCTTAATTTCTTTCAAACCACTAGTTTCTTTAATTTCTAAAACTCGCCAAATCATGAAAAAGCCCCCTTATCAAGTTCATTCAATTGCTTTATAAATTCAGCTGTTGCTTTCCTAACTACAATCTCTTCTTGTTTTTTTAACTCATCTTCATAATTCCTTATTATATGTTGAATATATTCTCTGCGTTCTCCCAACGATTCTACATACATTTTTTCTGCACGCGCAATTAGCAATCTTGTTTCTGCACGGTCTAAAGGGTGTATTTTCAATTTTTCCAGCTTCTTCAAACGCTGTTCAATTTGTTCAGCTGTCAGACGGCCGGGTGCCTTTTCGATAATAAGTCGTTTGGAAGCTTTAGTAATTGGAACCGTCAAAATAACCTCTAAAATACTATCTTCGTTGTAAGTAAACCGTACTTCGACTGGGTCTGACTCTTTTATGCCTTTAGGCAAATCAATTTTTATTTCACCAAGTTTGATATTGTCTTGTACTAATCTATTCTCTCCTTGATAAATCGCAAAATGCATCCACTGTTGCTTCTTATGTGTTATATAATAGTTACTGATTTTGCTCACGGGAATAGTCGTGTTTCTCTCAATAATCGGACTAAACACTCCATCCCTATATCCCGTACTCGTCTTTTCTGCCATATCAACTCCAAGGGTGTATCCACAAACATCTGTTAAAATTAATTCTTCTAACATTTCTTTTGATTCTTTTAATTCTCCTTGGATAACAGCACCCACACCTACCGCCTCATCTGGATTGATTTTTGTATATGGAAATCTCCCAACCAAACGGTTAATATATCCACGTACCACTTCATCTCTAGTCGCCCCGCCAATCAAAATTATTTGGTCAATTTCTTTCAGCGAAATTTCACTGTCATTCAAAACTTTCGCAATTGGCTTCCTCATCCTTTTTAACAGAGGTTCGCACAGCCCTTTGTATTTTTCCAAAGATATTTCATATTCTAGTTGCGCTTCACCCACTACACATTTTATTTTAATGATATTCTCTTTCGAAAGATGACATTTTGCATTTTCACATTTATTCCAAATAGCTGCATAATCACCAGCAGAAATAATCTTTTCCTTTATCCCATGCATTTCCATAAAATCTTTTACAATTATTCTTGTGAAATCTTCACCACCTAGCTGATTATCTCCTGCAATAGCCTCTACCTGCATCACGCCTTCAAATAATTCAAGCAATGACACGTCAAAGGTTCCTCCACCCAAATCAACAACTAAAATATAAGCATCTTCTTGCTTTCTGTGAATTCCGTAGGCAATCGCTGCAGCCGTTGGTTCACTAATCAAATTAACTTTTTCGAAGCCAACAAGCTTGGCCGCTTCAATAGTTGCTTCTCTTTGTATTGCGTTAAAATATGCTGGTACACTAATTACAGCCTCTATACACTTTTCATCGGTATGCCTTTGTGCTTGTTCCCTTAACTTTTTCAATATGAGATACGATAATTCCACTGGAGTAAACGATAAATCATTAACTTCATATTTCTTTTCTGTGCCCATAAAACGCTTAAATGCTGCCATGGTCTTTGTAGGATGTGTAATCAATCTTTGCTTTGCGATTTCTCCAATCAAAACTTCCCCGTTATCATCTACTCCCACAACCGAAGGTGTCAATACATTTCCAAATTCATTTTTAATAAGCTCTGCTTCATTTTCACTAAATACACCAACCAAGCTATTTGAAGTTCCCAAATCAATTCCAATCATCACTTTATATCCCTCACTTTACCACATTTAACTTACTTTTTCTCCTTTTGTTTTCGGCATGTTGTTCTGTTGTACTTACTTGATTGCCTCCTTCGCCAATAAATTACCTAAATAACCAATTCTTCTAAAATCTATTGAATTTCCCATCTAGATATGCTAAAATCAAGACATGAAAAGGAACAACCGCCACACAAGGTGGTTAGCCCTCAAGATTAAATATGAATACCTACCAGTTGGCTAAAACAGGGTAGGTATTTCTTTGCTTATTTCCGCTTTTTTAAGTAAGCGAGCAAAGCTATAAGTAGCGTAGAAAACATTATCATTAAAGATATAGCTTCGTACGTTGTCATAGGCATCACCCCCTATCAGTTAAGTTAGAGGGCTTACCACCCTGTATACAGTTGTCCTTATGACAGAGTATAGCATGGTAGCTATCACTAAACAATATGTTTTATCGAGAAATCACTTTCAGCTTACTTTCTCTTCTTTTATTTTCGGCATTTCATAAGTTGTTTTATACTTCATCATAGCGTAAATAATACGCACTAATCGGCACATAATACATATTCATGATTGTATTTTTGTTTTTCCTTGCGAAATCTTGTATTTGTAATACTTTCGCATTTCCGTATTACGTGCTTCGCCTTTTGCATTTACCTGTACTTGTTGCAACTTTTTAGTCGAACTAGTATTGCAACTTGCACTCCTTAGAAATGCAACCAGCTCATCTACTACCACATTCTTCAAATGTCTTGGTGCTGGATATCGTTCAAAAAATGCTAGTTATGTTGGTGACTCAATCTCAGAAAATATTTCCTTGTAACTAGGATATCCAGTTGGTAACTGATTGTGAAGTTGTTGCACTTGTTTTGTCATTGCTCTTGCCAATGAATCACGTTTATTAGCCAAGTAGATTTTTTGCCTGTGTCTGCCCCAAAAAAGGACCCCATGGAATTAACTCCATAAGGTCCTTGCCTTGTTAGGTTTACTCGCCTATTTTGATTACTGCTTTAACAACATCATTTTTGTTATTAATAACAAAGTCAAATGCCTTATCTGACTCGGCAAAATCAAATTCGTGAGTGACAATTCCTGAAACATCAATCATTCCTTCGGCAATTGCATTAATTGCTCTTGGGTAAATGTTGCGATAGCGGAATACTGAGGCAATCGATAATTCTTTGCTCATAACTTTAGCAAAATTGAAATCTATAATATCTTCTGGCGCTAGTCCGACTAGTACTATTCGCCCGCCTCTTTTTGCAAAATAAGAAGTCTGTTTAATCGTCGCCTTGTTACCCGCCGTTTCAATAACAACATCGGCGCCAGCTCCTTCATAGATTTGTTCAATCTTAGCTTTGACATCTTCTTCTAACGCGTTAATGACCGTTGTTGCACCTAATTTTTTCGCATAGTCTAAGCGTTTTTGCAACACGTCAACTACTGTAATATTAGTTGCTCCATAGGCTTTGCAAGCTAGCAAAGTCACTAACCCGATACACCCTGCTCCTAAAATTACCACCGTATCACCTAGTTTAACCTCGCCTTGTGCCGCTGAATGCATTCCCACTGCCAAAGGCTCAACTAGTGCACCTTCTTTGGTTGAAATATTTTCTGGAAGTTTAAAACACATATTAGCTGGAAATTCTAAGTAATTAACTAAGCATCCATCATATGGTGGTGTTGCCAAGAATTCTACATCGGCACACAAATTGTACCTTCCGCTTTTGCAAAATTCACATTGCCCGCAGGTAATCCCTGGCTCTAGCGCAACTCTATCGCCGACTTTCAAGCTCGTTACCCCTGCCCCTACTTCGGTAATAGTTCCTGCACATTCGTGTCCCAATATCATGTCGTCTTCAACAACAAATTCGCCGATTGCTCCGTGTTCTAGATAATGAACATCGGAACCACATATTCCTACGTATTCGATTTTCACTACCACGTTATCAGTGCCTGCTTTAGGCATCGCAATCTCATGTGTTTCCAGTTGGTTTATCCCAGTCATATAAACTGCTTTATTGTTCATTGTTATACCTCTTCTAATTAAATTCTTCGCTTCGCTCAGAATGACAGTATTCTCATAATTCATTTGACAGTATTTTTATAACTCATTTGACACTATCTTGTGTTTTAGCTTATCCCCAAACCTTAATTTTGTTTACCCCTTCTTTGAGTTTCGCAAAAGGTCCAACTACTGCCTTATTTGGTCTTTCTTTGCCACTATAGTCTGTATCAAAAGTAATGCAGTTACCATCTGCGTCATCGAAAGGTACTTCAACGATACGAACCATTTCTAAATCTTTAGTTCCGATTGCACTTGTTTTCAGTTGTAGCAAGTCTTTCTTAACATCCATTTCTAAGTATGTTTTCTTGCCTTCTGTAACGATGCGAACTTTTGGATTGTATGCAAGTTTGACTTTGTTTTCTTCCTTGTTGTACGCTTTCGCTCCGCCTAAGTACGCATTGTTATTAATAAATACTGGCTCTTTGATTGTTTGGAACAATTCTAAATCGCCTCTACCATCGCCAACTTTACCCATATATTCTTCTAATGACGATGGATGTCCGTTGTAATCTGCTGTTCCGCTAGTAGATTGTTCGGTATAAACTGGACCACCGCCAACGAAAATATTTTGGTACCATCTGTCATCACCACTGTATACAAAAGTAGTTGACTTAACTTTTGTAGAATGTGGGAAGTGATATGGTGTTGCACGGTTTAATACTGGTTCTCTTCTCATCGTTCCACATACTAAGTTGTTAATATATGCTCCACCTTGAGCAATATTATCAAGGGTGTATGAAGATGCAAAAATATTGTTATCGACAAGATGTGGTCCGTGTGTTACTTCGATGAATAAGTCACGGTCATTATCATAGAACAAGTTCTTGCTTACGCGTGCGCCTTGTGCTTGCCAATCAAGCCAAATACCACATGTACAATTGTGGAAATTATTATCATGAATGTGTACATCAATCGCTGCATGTAACTTAATACCGCCGATTTCATATCCATAATATTCATGTTTTACCGCAATATTGTAAATTTGGTTGCCATAGATTTCACTAAATACACAGCCCATATGTCCTACAATACCGTTTTGTCCACAATCATAAATAGTATTGTTGCGGATAATGTGTGAACCAATGCTTTCTTTGCTCCAGCCAATTTCAAGCGCAAGGAAAACCGATTCCATTTGATTTTGATATCCTGGTTTACGGTGCACTCTCGTACATAGATTATGTCCTGTGGTTTCTTCTTTTCCGATGCTAATACCACTACACTTTGAATCATGGATAATATTATCTTCAATAATCCAGCCCTTACTCCAGTTCACCCCTAAAAGACCTGGCTGGTCTGCTGTTGGCGGAGTCCAAGGAGTTGCTGCTTGGGCCATCTCAAAGCCACGTACTGTAATATAATCTCTACCTACTCTATCTGGATAGAAGCAGCATTTTCTAACATTAACTTCTACTAATTCTTTAGTCGGGTCTGCTTCTTGGAAGTTAGCGTAAATAGTTGTCGTATCTTCGTCAACTTCTGCATACCATTGGTATACAGTATCCTCTGGATGTAATATCTTTTCTGGGTTTTTAGTCCAAAATGGCAGTGACTCTGCTTGCACTGTCCTTTTAACCGCCTTTTTCACATCTGCTAAGCTTTTAGCTTCATAGAATGATTTGCCATTAAGATAAACATCACCCGTATGAACGCTACCGTCTGATGGATAGATGAACCAATCACCCGTTACTACTGTTGTATATGGGTTGTAATCGCCAAACATTTCATTTGGTAGAACTGCTTTCCAAACACTGCCAGAAACTTTTTCCCAATCTTTAACTATTTCTGAACCTTTAATTACTACTTTTTCGCCTTTAGCTACTTCATAAGTAATACGTGAAAGTTCGCTGGTACCGCCTTCTTGTGGTTTGACCCATTCGCGATACTCACCCTTATGAACTATTACACTATCGCCTGGCATTGCTATTTGTGCCGCCTTTGAGATAGTGCGAAGTGGCTGTTTTGCTGTCCCTTGCGCCGTATCTTTTCCTGTTATCGCTACGTGAATTTCTCTTGCCATGATATTAAAATCTCCTCTCGTTAGTTATCCTTTTACAGCTCCTGCTGTCATACCTTTTACTAGTTTATCTTGTGCAAATATAAATAATATTATCATAGGTAATACCGTCAATGTCAAGACTGCCATAACTAATGGTGTATTCATTGAATACTGTCCTTGATATTCCCATACTGCCAATGGCAATGTTCTATTTTCCGCAGTTTGTGTCAGTGTATATGCGAAACTAAATTCATTCCACATATTTACACCATTATAGATTGCCAATGTTGCCAACCCTGGTTTAGCTAATGGCATCATTACTCTAAAAAACATCTGATACTTTGAGCATCCATCAATCTGCGCTGCTTCTTCTATTTCTGTTGGTATCTCTCTCATAAAACTTGTCAAAATAAATACCGAAATCGGAATTGCCGTCGCAACATAAGGGCCGATTAACGCCCAAATAGTGTTGTAAATGCCCATTTGTTGTGATAATTTAAACACTGGAATTAAGGTAATGTGAATTGGAATAGACATACATGCTACGATTAATGCATAAATAGGTCCTGCCAATTTAAACTTAAATCTAGATAATGGATATGCCGCACATGATGAAATGAACAGTAAAATCCCTAATGATATCACCAATACCAGTACACTGTTAAAGAAAAATTTGAAGAAATTACCTTGTAATATCGTTACATAATTGTCAAAATACCATTCTTCAGGCCATGCGAAAACACCCTTTGTTAGCATTTCAAATCTTTCTTTAAATGAATTGAGTACCATAAACGCAAATGGCACAATAGCAACTGCTGTCCAAAATAAGCCTAGGACCCATGCCAGCGTCCAAGCTAGCCTACTTTTTGTCTTGCTCGACTTCATCTTAATCCACCTCCTTTTTACCATTGAGTAATCTCATGGTTAGGAGTGAAACAAGCGTAATCAAAATAAACATACCACCTGCAATCGCTGCACCATAACCCATATTGAAGTTCTTAAAAGACTCCTTGTACATATATGTTCCCATCAACTCTGTTGCTGTACCAGGCCCTCCGCCTGTCATAACATAGATTAAGTCAAAATATTTTAGTGAACCAACCATTGACAAAATAGCTGCACTCTTTAGTGAAGGCGCTAATAATGGCAAGGCAATTCTCGAAAAATATTGTCCTCTATTTGCTCCATCGATGATAGCCGCTTCGTATATTTCTGTTGAAATATTCGTATAGGCCGCCATACAATAAACCATATAAAACGGTGTAAACTGCCATGCAATAACCCCAATAACCGTATATAGCGCCAGTTTTGGATTTCCTAGCAAATCAATATTGCCTCCGCCTAGAAATTGCGAAATTGTACTAATAATTCCTCCGTTTGTTGCTAACGCATAGGTAAATAAAAATCCAATCGCAACTGATGACATAAGTAATGGGATAAACCACAACACTTTAAAAATCGTCATCTTCTTGCCACCGAAATCGATAAACGTCGCTAATGCTAGCCCGATTGGGATTTGGATACAAATTGATAATACCATAATTGTAAGGTTGTTGCCAAAGGCTTTCCAGAAAGTGGTATCTCGAATAAGCGTTTGCCAGTTGCCAAAGCCTATCGGTGTTTTATCAACAGTTATCCCATTCCATCTATAAAAACTTGTTATAAACGTATCTATAATTGGATAAAAAATATAAATCGCTAAAAGAATTGCAATCGGCGCTAAAAAGACTGCCGCTGCTATATGCGTTTCGCGTTTTCTCTTATCCATCAAAGAGGTTCCCGTTGTCCTCATTTTCTTCCTCCTTCTCAAACAAAGAGTCTGCTCGCAGACTCGCCACACCGAGCGTCCTTCCTATTAAGCGAGTACGCATCCAAGCGGAGCGTTTTCATCTAATAGGACACACTTTCCTATTTAGATGAAATAAAGTTCCCGGAGTTTTTTGTTTCTCCGGGAATTCTTTATTTATTTGTTTTATTAGTTCTCTTCGATGTGTTTTTGCATTGCTTCTTGGAAACGCGTTGCTGCTTCTTCTGAAGTTATTGTACGACCGAATAGTTCTTGACTTGTATCAAGATGTACTTGTGCCACTGCTGGTGGTAAGTATTGGTCATACCATAATTGTGTAGAAGATGCTGCCCCAGCTGCTCCAATAATCTCTTGATTAATTGGGTCTGTGATTTTGCCTTCCACACCTTTTACTGGTGGAATTTTACCTAGCTCAACCATGAAGTCAACTTGGTCTGGGTCTGAAAATCTAGTTGCGCATTCAAATGCTGCTGCTAGTCTTTCACCTGTAGCACTAAATGAGATGAAGTTATCACCGATTGTACCAATCATAATAGAAGAATCGTCATGTCCATCTTCGATTGCTGGGAATTTGAACCAACCCATTTTGCTGTAGAATTCTTCACTTTCGTTCTTAAGAACTCCTGTGTACCAAGAACCAATCAAAGTCATCCCTGCTGCTTCTTGATATAGTAATTGTCTTGATTGTCCATCATCTTCGCTTAGAGAGTTAACACCTTCTGGGAAGTATCCTTTTTCAGCCCACTCAATAATTTTATTTCCTGCGTAAATGAAGCTTTCGTCTTCAAATGTACCTGTGCCTTCTACTGCTGCTTGGAATGGCTCTAGTCCACCTTTTCTGGCAGCAAGGTTCATGAAGTACATAGAACCTGTCCATTTAGGACCATTTGCAAGGGCAAATGGAGTAATTCCATTTTCTTTTAATGTTTCACATATTGCTTCTAATTCAGCCAATGTTGTTGGTTCTGATAATCCAAGTCCATCAAACATTTCTTTGTTATAATAGAAGCCTGATAAAGCTACGTTATGGAATGGAACTGCGTAAATGTCGCCTTTGTATGACGCTTGTGCTACGGCTGCTTCCATAATACGATCTGGTAATTCGCTTGCGTTGAATAAATCTGTGATTGGTTGTGCATGTCCAGCTTCGATATATTCATTCATCGGACCGCCTGACCAGTTGATGTACATGTCTGGTGTCTCGCCAGAACTCATCCCTACAACAATTCTTTCTTTGTAGATATCGTTTTGAATAGGAACACTTGTTACTTGGTATCCTGTCTCTGTAGTTGTATTAAAGTTTTCAATCGCTCTGTTGTAAAATGCTGTGTCATGCTCATCTGTTCCGATGTTCCAGAATACAAGTTCGCCGCCTTCTCCTGCTGGTGCACTTTCTGCTGGTGTTTCAGCTTCTTCATCTGCTGCTGCATCTGCTGCTGGTGCTTCTGTTTCTTCGTCAGCGCTAGGTGCGCTTGCTTCTCCATCACTGTTATTGTTACCACCACATCCTGCTAATAGAGATGCGCTCATTAGCACAACTAATGCTAATGAAATTGCTTTCATTACTCGGTTTTTCATATGTAACCCTCCTTTTAAACATCTTGTTGCTATTATGTTATCAGTTTGTGGGCTCTATGAATACTTAATAAAATGTCTTATTTATATAATTTTCTTACTTCTTAAACACTTATTCTGCAAAGGCTTCTGTTATTTTCGCTTTAAGTTCATCAACATCTGCACTATTAACTAAGAAATATGTTCCCTTATTAACTGTTACAGCATACTTTTCATCATCCCATGGGTGATAAGAAATATGTAAATCAGGTGCACCCTTAACATTTCTCTTGCACTCAATCCGAAGAATGGTCTCTTTGCCAACCTTGCCTACATCAGGGATTTCTTCAATCACAAAAACGCTGAGGATATCTGTGTACAGGGTACGATATACTTGCTCTTCAAGTTGCGCTTCAGATAATTTATGGGTTTGTCCATCCATTTTGATAGTAATACTCTTCATTGTCTCTTTATTGGCAATTGCACTTATCTTCAAGATATAATTAAAAGGATTAATATCTAAAATGACATTTACCATCGCTTCATCTAATAGGAAGATAGTGCTTTTGTCTCCTTCGTACCCCACGTAGTAATTGCCCTGTCCGTCATTACCACCAATGAGCAATGTTGCCGTACTATCTGGTGTCATCTGATACGATGAACTAATGGTTTTATCCGTCTCTTGCCCTATCACGGCACTGGCTCTTTCTTCTTCTGTTGTCTGACAAAAATTAATCTTAATCTTGCCTAGTGGGTCTTCGAAATCTTCCTTTACTCCATCGGGTGCGACTTCCATTTGCATATCCATCATCACCAATTGTTGGTATATCTTTAATGCTTCTTCGGTATCAACTACAACTTCGTCACCATACGGCACTTTCATTTTCCAGTGCTCAAAGCTCGCTTCGTATTCTTGTGGATTATAAACTATGTGCATGACTTCCCTATCTTGTTTATTAATGCTTACTTCACGAACTCCCTCAGCGATAAAAATAGGTTTTGTCACTTGTGTTACCACATAATCTTGCTTCTTGCCACAGCCAATCACCGCTACAACTAGAAGTGCTAATAATGCGCCTTTGATATATAACTTTTTCATAATATTCCACCTCTGTTTTAATTAATTTGCACGCATTGTGCTACTTTTATTTCTATAATTTCATTAAGTATAGCACCTATAAGATAACCCAACTATATAAATTTTTATCTTTAGTCTATAACAAAGTGGGTAAAGCCACTTCAACTGCCTTTATCTCGATATTGTCCTGGCGATACACTCATATGTTTCTTAAACGCCAATGAAAAATAATTCGTATCACGATACCCTACTTCTTGTGCGATTTTGCCGATTTTCATGTTTGTGTTGCCAAGTAAATATTCGGCCTTTTCAATACGTTTTCGGACAATATATTCGTTGCACCCCTCACCTGTCATCCGTTTAAACAGTCGTGAAAAATAATTAGGGCTAAGATAAAACTCGGCTGCGATACCTGATACTGTAATGTCTTGCGCAAAATTTTGATTAACATATCTTTTTACTTTGCTAACCAACTCATTTGCATCCTCATCTTCTACCCGCAAAGTATTTTCCAAGAAAGCGCGGGTAATCTCAAAGTTTTCTTCTCTGCCCGCACTTAAAAGTGTTGTGAGCAGACTACTCCACTTGCCATCTGCCTTTTCTCCCGACTCTACAACATAACTAAAATAAACTGAAGAGGCAAGTTCAAAGCAACACCTACTAACATATTGGTTAGTTATATTGTATGAATTGGCGGCTGTACAAAATGCATCGAATGCGCGCATCATCTTTTCGGTATTACCAATGTTGGCATTCATGTTCATTTTTATTTCCGCGTACACCTCTCTAAACATCGCCAGTTGTCCCTTTTCACCACTTGCTTTGACTAGTGTTTTATATTCACTTTTTTCTTTTTCCAATAGATATTTGGCATCATTGTATGATTTATAGATATGTTCGAACCCTGACACCGCTTCCCCCATTACAATGCGAACTTTCATATCGCTTTCTTCTTGGATAAGGCGCATGAAGGTATCGATGTGGTTTTCCAAATCATCACTTTTTTCACCCTCAAATAAAAGTACGGTAATTCGTCCCTCTTCACCCTCGAAAGTAATCCCTAAACGTTGCGCATCTAGATATCCGATGAGTAGATTTTTGATAGTTAATCGTGAAAACGACTCTTTTTCTTCGCCTCCCTTTTCGTAGCTAAAAACCGACGGAAGCAATAACGCAATGCGCATTTTGCTCGCCATAACGTCGCTATACTCTTCTCTTATCTGCGGTATCGTTTCTTCGATATTTTCTTGATTAACTAATTCGCGCATCAAGTTTTCTAACCGCATTTGTTCAGATGTTCCTGCAATTCTGCGCATGTGCGCTTGCTCTTGCTCTTCTTTTATATCTTCAATTTGCTTTCTAATCGTATCAATTAAAATAGCTTCATCTACTGGCTTAAGCAAGAAATCTTGCACCTTTAAGCGGAGGCATTCTCTGGCATAATCAAATTCATCATAGCCCGTAAGAACAATAATTTTTAAATCACTTTTTATATTTCGAAGTTCGGCAACAAGTTCAATGCCCGTCATCCCCGCCATTTGAATGTCGGTAATCATAATATCGGGCTTCTCTTTTTTAATGATTTCTAAGGCTTCTTGTCCTGACACTGCCATGAAAATTTCTTGTATCCCTAATTCTTCCCATGGCACTACCGCTCGTATGCCGACACGCACCATTTGCTCATCATCAACTATTAACGTTTTCATTATAAGGTCACACCCTCCTCTTTGAATTTGTCCTCCCTTGGTAACAGCACTTCTACTGTCGTTCCGCCACTTTCATTGCACCTATATGTCAGTCCATATTCTGCTCCGTAATATAGTTGCAATCTACGATTTACATTGCGAACACCATAGCCAAACTGCTCATCATAACTTTGGATAAGTTGATTGATTTCTTTAATTCTTTCTTTTGACATCCCTGCGCCATTGTCCGATACTTCAATTTTGATACTATTTTCTTTTTTGGCAACTGTGATGATAATCATTCCCTCGCTATTGTTAAGTAATTTGATACCATGATAAATGGCATTTTCCACTAATGGTTGCAAGGTCAATTTAGGAATGTTAATATTGTCCCATTTAGCGTCTTTTTGAATTTCATAATGAAGAATGTCACCATATCTGCTTTGTTGAATGTACAAGTAATTTTCGATGTATTCTAGTTCTTCTTTAAGCGCTATAATATCTTTCCCTTTACTCAAGCAGAGACGATAATACGATGCCAAGGCTTTGACTAATTCTGAGATTTCCTTATTGCCATCTACCACCGCTTGCCAGTGAATACAGTCCAACGTATTATAGAGGAAGTGTGGTTGTATCTGTGAATGTAATGCTTCTAAACGAATTTGGTCAACTTGGAACTGCTCTTCTTTGACTTTGTCCATCAACTTAATAATCTGCTCCATCATTCCATTAAACCCACTAGATACAACTTGCATGTCAGGGTCAACTTCCTCTGTTTGAAGTCGTGTCTCTAGTTCCCCTTGGGATACTTCGTTCATTGCTTTTACGACATTGCCCCACGGCGCATAGGCATTCGTAACCATTCTTTTTACCAACTGAATGATAACAATAATAAGCCCCGTCAAAATAAATCCCAAAATAACAATCGTCCATACTCCATCACTAAGTAATTCCCACCTACTAATCCGCGTAATGTACGAAAAATTCCACCTTGAGAGGTTTTTATGAATTTCCACATACGAACCACTTTCTCCAGTGGTCTGCTCTCTGGCAAAAGACGTTCCTCGAAAATGCTTGTTGATTTCATCTGTATTCGCACATGAAATAACCGTTCCGTCGTCATGCACAAAATACGTCTCTACCGAAAGTTCATTTCCTGCGCTCGCTTGCTCAAGCAACGAAGCAATGTTCGAATCGTCTATGTTAATGCAAATAAGCCCCAGTCGCTCACCTACTTTTACCGTCGAAAATAGCGGGTGATATATCGTTGTCGTGTATTTTCCTTGTAAATTATACTTGTTGGAAAAAAACATACGCATACTGTTATTTCCCATAACTTTGCTATTTTGGTAATCACGGAGCAATTCTTCTTGATAATTCGCTTTCCATCTTGGAATGTAAAATCCTTTCGCTAAGCCCTCTTGCTCATCCTCGCGAATAATATTCACAAAATTGATATTTACATTAGCTGTACAGGCATTGTCTAAGACGCGATTAGCCTCCATGGCATACTCCTGCTGATTTTTCGACTCGCGAAGATAGCTTTGAACATTCCCATCTAACATAATTGACAAAATCAACTCATGATACCGCCGAAAGTCATCCTCGGTATTCTTCGCCATAACCTCAACTTCACGCATCGCCATCTGGGTTGACTTATTCGTAACTGATGTAATGGTTGATATAACCGATACTATGATGATGATAACTGTCGAAAGAATAAGTGCTGACGCTGTGAACTTAATCATTTTTATGTCAAAGGTACTTTGTTCTTTATCTTTAAACATGTTGCTCCTTATTCTTCAAAAAGCGGTGTCGAGTAGTATCTATCCGCTGAATCAGGAAGTACTGTAACTATCGTTTTGCCTTTATTTTCTTCTCTCTTTGCGATTTCCATCGTTGCCACAAGGGCCGCGCCTGAAGAAATACCTACTAGCACTCCCTCTAATTCACTCATTTCTTTTGCCATCGCAAAAGCATCTTCATTTGAAACTTTGATTACTTCATCGTATATTTTTGTATTTAATATTGAAGGTACAAAACCCGCGCCAATTCCTTGAATTTTATGTGCCCCTTTTCTCCCGTCAGATAGCATCGGCGAATCTTTTGGCTCTACCGCAACTACTTTTATTTGCGGGTTTTGCTCTTTTAAGTATTCGCCAACTCCAGTAATTGTTCCACCAGTCCCAACGCCCGCGATAAAGATATCCACATTGCCATTGGTATCTTCCCAAATCTCTTTGGCCGTTGTCATTTTATGGGTTTTGGCATTTACTTGATTATCAAATTGGCTCGGGATGTAGCTGTTAGGGTATTCTTTGGCTATTTCTTGGGCTTTTTCAATAGCTCCTGCCATCCCTTTTGCCCCATCCGTTAAAACAACTTGCGCTCCATATGCCTTTAGAATATTCCTGCGTTCTACGCTCATCGTCTCTGGCATCGTTAAAATCAATTCATATCCTTTAATGGCCGCTACTGATGCTAGCCCTATTCCTGTATTTCCTGATGTTGGCTCAATGATAATTGTATCGGCTTTTAAAAGCCCCCTATCTTCTGCATCCTCTATCATCGCCTTTGCCGCTCGGTCTTTGACACTCCCTGTTGGATTTAAGTACTCTAGCTTAACTAATACTCTAGCTTCAATTTGATGTTCCCTAGTAATATTAGAAATTTCTACTAGTGGTGTATTGCCAACTAATTCTAAAACATTTTCATATACTCTTGTCATAATTTTCTCCTGTCTGATTTGCTTTTCAGTCGTTTGGTTTCTAGTTTTTAAAAAGGTTATCTTCTATCTTATATTATGGTGTCACGAAATGGCTATTTTGTCAATCGCTTTATCACATACTTCACGGTCGTAATTCTACTCTCAATTACCAGCTCAATTGTAATAATTATTCCTACTGATATTTGCAATTTTTGCAATTTTGTGGTAATATTTCGTTTGTTACTAATATTTCATTGAAACAAACGAGGAGAGTAAATTATGAAAAAGAAACTGGTATTAATGCTAATGACAGTAGCACTTGTGGGAACTTTCGCAACTGGATGTTCTGGTGCTGACGCTAAGAAAGAAGCGGAACAAATTGAAGCCGAAGTAAAAGACGAAGCTGAAGACATTGAAGCAGAAGTAAAAGAAGCTGTTGAAGAACTTGAAACAGAAATAACCGATGCTGTCGAAGGAGCTGAAGAACTTAGTTTTGATGGCTTAGCTTTTATTGACACACAATTAAAAGTACTTGAGGCTACTATAAAAGAAAGCATCGAAGCTGGCGAGGAAGATTTAGAACCGCTTAAAGAGGGCATTGAAGTTGCCTTCCAAGAAATGACAGAAACTGTCGAAGAAGAATTCGAAACAGACAAAGAAGAAGCTCTTAAACTAATTGAAGACTCAAAAGCAAGAATTGATGAAATGTTAAACAACTAATTTTGTCAAACCTAATTACTAAAATCCCCGTAACTTTGTTATAAGTTGCGGGGATTTTTACTTCTTAACGCATATTCCTTTCGGTCATTTTTTATTTCTTCGAAACAGCCTTCGCAACAACTACTGCTGCCTTCACTACCAATTTCGTTACAATTGGCACAGCTAGTCCTCCCTCAATATCCATTAATTCAAATTGCTCTAATATATCCTCTGAATTCAAATTGCTCAAAATTTTTTGCTTGTTTAATATTTTTTCCATGTTACCACTTCTCCCTTCTATATTGCTATTTGTTTTCAAGTTACATTGCTATCATAATAAAACGTTTTAGAAACTCATCAATTTCCCCTTTCATTAATTTGTCCATCATTAAAACTGGCAAAATGTCAAACCCCTTTTAATAAAACATAAATAATGATACACACTAGCCAATTAAATGACCTACTCTTTAACTATATAGCATTAATCAA
>JGI994J12354_10001366_pt1 | contig 24759 bp, 13 predicted proteins | sample IntmicLarv3ML3BL_FD_12354 | JGI IMG/M metagenome (IMG submission 12354)
ACTCTTTCTGGTAATTCAAAGAACTTAATTAAAAAAGAAACTTGACCCATACTTTTCAAAAGTTCGTCTGAATTTTCTGCAATTTCTTCCATCGTCCAAATCAAAGTAATTATACTACCAAAAACAGCAGCAAAAGCCCCAATACTTATAGTTCCCTCTTGTAATCTTGTAAAAAGCAAGTACAAAATGCCTAAATATCCTCCTACTGTAAGGATACTCATAATTAAATCAATCGTTGCAGAACATGCATCTGTTCTCCATGTCTCACGATTAAGTAGTTTCACAGCTCTAAGATATTTCTTATTAAAATATTTAAATGCACCTAGAATACGGGTTTCTTTAAAAAATTGTCTATCTGTCATAGCCTGTTCATAAAACTCATATTCTCTGCGCAAAAGTGCACTTTTGTTTTCTAACTTGGAGTATAACGGTGTTTTTGTCAATGTTGCTATCAGTTTTGGAATAGAAGCTAATAGGATTGCCCATAATAAAATAGGACTCAAAGAGTATAAATAAAATGCCATAACAAATACATACGCAAGGTAAAAAGTAAACATTCCCATTAGATTTACTGCTATTGATGGTGCCACTTCTGCTGCTCCTGATGCCTTATTAATCTCGTCCAATATCTTTGAATCTTTAAAGAAAATGGCATCCAATTTTGTGACTTTTTTTGCAATCAATTTGGATATAAAACCAGAAACTCGGTTTTCTAACATATCTAGTTGAAAATTATTAATTCCATTTACAATTTCCTTCAAAATCAGAAAAAATGCAAAAATCAAAATAACCATCGCAGCTTCCCATATTGTTCTTTGTCCTTGTGTCAATTCTGTCACTTGATCAAAAACAAATTGTGTCACTATAATAGGAAAGCCAAATAACGCACCATGCAGAACACTCGTTAAAAGTACAGCAATGTAGTATCCTGGGCAATACTGCATGATATACCCATTTACTTGTTGTGCGGCTTTCCAGCAACTGGTTGAAGCAATGTAAGCATCACAAAAGCACTAACGAGCGAAACCAACACACCACCAGCTTTTATTCGAATAAAATTCTTTCGTTCAACTTTTTGCTTATATTTACGAGCAAATTCAAATTTTTTCCAAAATGTATCTGTCAATTTGGAACTATAACCAAATAGTATTCTTTCTCCAACATACTCTCGTTTTGTACAAACTTCTGTCAAATATGATATTTGTGTTGTATCTGAAACTAATTTAAAGCTATCTCGAATCTTTAGAATAAATTTTCATATAGATTTTTCAATAATTCACTCTTTCTTTTTTCTAAACATATAATCTGAGTGACTTTTCCTAAGCAACATAAAAAAGTGACAAACCTATCAATACCTTTTTTCTCTCTAGATGAATCGCTTGACATGAAGAATGTTTAGGGTGAGAACATCATCTATCCTGCCATTCTTTTCGCCATGCCTTTGGCACTCACCTTTATGAGAACGGAACAATTTTCTTATGAACAAGGCTCTTTGAGGACGCAACTCTTTACATTCCACGACTATTCATGCCCAACTAGCAACAAATGGAGTTGGGATTACTATCATACATAAAATACAACAGTTTTCAACCATTTCCATGAATTACTACAATCGCGAAGAATTCTATTTAGAGCAGTTTGTAGTCTTTTCTAGTTGTTCTTTTTTGATTACTCAAAATATAGTACTTTACTTAAGAATTGAACCTTAGTCAAAATATGATTCTAGTTTACTTTGACGCCGAATATCTAAAGTCATACAGTGGAATCCCCCACCTAGAATTCTTCCATGTCTCCAACGACAGGGGATAGGTTCAAATCCATTCTCTTGCAGTGCTTTTATTAATGGTTTTTGAATGTCCTGAACAATTACTTTCTTATCGTCTAAGGATAAAACATTCATTCCTATTGATTCTGATGCTAATAGAGGTATATCACTGCCTTTTACATCATCGTACCATGATACAGCCTCTGTTTTTTCCAGTGGCTCATACCAAATGATCTTCCAATTTCTTAATTTCTCAGGCAACTGTTCTAATTTAACTAAACGGTTTACCAATAAAACACCTGGTTTTAATGGTAAAACCATTCCATCTATATGGGAGTCTGTTATATTCACTTCTTGAATATTGTAACGATCTCCCAAATGTCTTTGCATCCACATCATTCCTAATCTGTGATTTTCGTTTGAACAGTTAAAAAACATATCCTTACCCATTCGAAGAATTTGTGCACCGTCAAACATAATCTCATAAAAGGGGGCTTTTTGCGGTTCCATTTGTAGACCATTTTCTATTGCATATGAATAGTCAAAATTTCTATCCATTAATCTTGATTTTGGTACCGCTGTCCATTTTGCGCCTTGCTTAAAATATTCTGTAAATAGCTCATTATACAAATCTCTTTCGAAATATCTTGATCGTAATTGGGGTGGTGTTTCTATAATTTCATTTCCTACAACTATAAATAAATCTCTGCTCATCAAGGCATGTCCCATATGAGCTTCCCACCATGGTGATTTTGTTTCCATTACTTCAGTCATTTCTGTTGGCCTCTTAATGATGACTCCTTCGTCCTTAAGTATTTTTTCAAGTACTTTAATATCTTCTAAGGATTCGTCTCGAATTTGGTTTGATGGCTTGATATTCAAGCCCTTTGCTATTCCATACTGCCTTAAATTCAAATAGAAAAATAATCTAAACGAAATATCAGTATCATAGTCCAAATGATAAGGAATTCCTAAGATAACTTCCTCTAACTTGTCCCAATGATTGTGTGAATTTACTACCGGATATTCTTTCATAAGCATTCTCCTTTTCTTTGATTTATTTATGTATTTCTTCTATATAACTACATAATTGACTAAACTTCTGAAATCTTCCTATATCTAATATCTCATCATCGAATTCTAAACCAAACTCCAATTCAAGCATTACGATTAACTTAACAAAAGACATAGAATTAATTCCTAATTTGGTAAGGTTATCATTTTTTTCTAGATCTTTTGCCACATCACTTCTTCCCAAAACACTTACAAGTATTTCTGTAATACGTTCTCTTACCTCCATAGATATATCCTCCTCCACAGATTTCATATGATTGATATTACCTACCATACAATCTTATTCTAACACCATAACCTACTCCAGCAATTGATTGTAGTATTGCATTTCACAAGTTACAAACTCGAGAAATAGAGTTAATATCTTCTCCATCCTTTCTATACTGGTGTTCTGACTAAATCTTACTTTCAAAATAATTCTATATAAAGAATGAATGGTTTTATTGGATTCCTTAAGTTGTATAAGGCAGTCATCTAATGGTGCTATTTGAGTCATCCTATACATTTGAGCATTACTCGCAATTAACAAATCTTTTATAATCATTTCAAATTCATTTAACTTATCTATTAAATAATTGACATTGACAATCTTGGAGAACTCATTTAAAGCATCTAAGCTCCTCCTTAGTCTATCTAAGTTTTGGATACAATTACTTTTATACACTTCCAACGGATTTGACACATCCTTTATACTTTCCGTTCCATTCCATGTTAGATTGAATATCGATGGATCCTCTGAATCACTTCCAAAGTTGTTGATATATCCCAAGTAACTATCATACAAATTAGCCCCTGGTATATCCTGCTCTTTATAGTCCAGTGCAAATACATCACTATGCTCTAAAACCGTAAATGTCTTTCTATCTAAATCATAACCATTTACCAAGATGAAATGGGGCCAATGTATCTCTTCATATGTATCCTCTCTTATGGCTTCATAAAAGCAGTCTACCTGAACAACCACAATTCTTTCATTAGTTAGTGACTCTATCATGAAACTTTCAAACTCTTCATACGTTCCTATTTTCTCGTAGGCGTTGATAGTCATATTACACTCTTCTAGAACATCTATTAAACTATAAAATCCATGATATTTTAGTTTTAAAGTATTGCCCTCTAATAAATATAGTGATACTTCATTACATAATATATAATTAATATCTACTTTAAAATAATTAAAAGCTGCAAAAATAGCATTGTAGAAACAGTTTTGATAAAGGACTTCATTAAAAGGTAATACTGGAATAATTTTAGACCTTATCAGTTCTTCTCTGGAAGATTCTAAGTTCATTATAAATGTGTGACTCTCATATTTATCTTTGTCAAAATAATGAGATCCATTATATTTCAATTCATAGATACTATTTTCACTTTCCATAAAATGTTGTTCTTGATGTAACCTTTCATCGAATAATTGGCTCATATCAATAAAAGTATTATTTTTGAAGATATAGCTGATAGGTATATCTAAATTAAACTCTTTTTTTATAGAAGTAATCAACTTCATAGCTAGCAAAGAGTTTCCTCCCAACGCAAAAAAGCTATCATTCATATTTATAACCTGAACTCCTAGTACATTCCGCCACATTATCAAAAGTTTCTCTTGCTTATCAGTAAGTTTAGCCGCTCTAGCTGATATTGTTTTTGTATTAATTCTATCTTCACATATAGCTTCTAAATACTTTCTATCAATCTTGTTATTCCTGTTATGAGGCATTTTTTCTAATTCAAAGAAATAGGATGGAATCATATAATGAGGTAGATATTCTTTAATCATTTCCACTTCAAATCTCTCATCCTCTTTTATGACATAGAACGCAACTAATATCTTATTCCTTCTTCCCTGTTCATGTACAACTACTGCCACTTCCTTCAATTGACTTGTCTGCATTAACTTACTTTCTACTTCACCAATTTCAATTCTGTGGCTTCTAATTTTCACTTGATTATCATTCCTACCTATAACCTCTAATGCCCCATCTGACAAGATTCTTCCTATATCACCACTATGATATGTAGTAATCCCATCATGAAATCTAAATAATTGATCCGTAAGCTTCTTATTGTCCCAATATCCAGATGACATTGTGCTCCCTGAAAACACAACCTCACCTATAATTTCTCTAGGAAGTTTTATACCATTTCTTTGGATTGAAATGGATCGATTTGCAAGTGGATATCCAACAGGAGTATACTCTAGACTGTTAAACCCCGGTTCTATAGGATATAGAGTGCTCGTCATTACAGTTTCGGCAGGACCATATGCATTAAGTAATTGAATATTTGGAAAAGTCTCAATAAAACTTCTTACAATGGAAGGAGACATCGCCTCACCTCCAACAATAACTAATCGTAGAGACTGATTAGGAACTATATTGTTAACGACCCAGTCATTTACTACTTGATGCCAATATGCCGTTGGTAAATTCATCACCGTTACACTGTTTTTAATAATTTCTTGCGATAACTCATATGGCGTCCACAAATCATCCTGTCTTATGACCAAGGTTGACTTCGCAATTAAGGATGTAAGTATTTGTTCCAATGAGATATCAAAGGACACAGAGGAGAATTGTAAGACATTATCATGGTCCTCTAATTGATAATGACCTATACAGTCCATAACATGTGCAATCACACTTTTATGCGATACAATAATTCCCTTTGATTTACCAGTAGAACCTGATGTATATACTAAATATGCTATGTCTTGTGATGTATTTCTTATGACTTCATGATTTATTTCTATCTCTTCATTATTCATAACAGGGAAAATGATACTCCCTACACTTCTTGCCCACGCCTTTGACTTATTCTTTGAAGATGTAATTATAACCTCAGCTTTTATATCATCTAAGATATCTTGAATATAATCGTCGGGATAGGTATCATCTATAAGTGTAAAACCGTAGTCCGCTTGCAATACCGCTAACAGAGACACAATCATATCAGTTGAGCGATTTAAGACAATGGGTATTACACTTCGGGAAGAGGAAGCTTTAGATAGAGCAAATGCCAAGCGACTTGACCTAATGCTTAATTCTTCATAATTAATTATTTGATCACCACAGGCCACCGCAACCTTTCTCTTATTTTGATCAAGGTTAGAATCAAACAAATCATAATAATGATCGTACCTCGAAACGTTTAACCCCTCCCCCTCCACAATATGATCTCTTGTAATTTTCTCCATAATCCAACTAACTTTATAATTCGAGTAATCCACGAGCCAAAATAATATTCTATTGAAATCTTCCATAATTCTATTCGCCATATCATCATTTAGAATCTCTGAATCATAGATTAGCTTAAAGTCCAATGAGGAGAATACATTACAATATAGCGTTAGTGGATATCCTGTCTCCTCATATATCGAAATATTATCCTTAAATATCTGCTGCTCATCAAAGATAAGCTTATAATTTTCCACTATTACGATGGAATCATAGAGATCGTAGAGCCCTGAATTCCTATCAACTTTAGAACACTCAACAATGGTTGATAATGATGTGATATCATAATTACGTATCTGACTATAATTAGATTGCAACTGTCTTAGATACTCATCTATCTCTAAAGAAGTATCAAATCTCACTCTTAATGGAAGTGTATTCATGAAGCAACCTATTAACTTGTCTATTTCTGGAATATTTGCGGGCCGTCCTGCACTAGTAACACCAAACACAACATCTTGGGAACCCGTATAAGTATAGAGCAAGATACTCCACGCCCCTTGAACTAATGTACTAAAAGTTATCTTCATAGTTTTTACACTACTCTTAATCTTTGTGTACAACTGGCTAGGAACAACATGCTTTAACTCTTTATACTTCTTTTGACTGTCCAAAATGATAGGAGGCAATAACTCCGTTAATAATGGTTCTTTATTAAAATCTTTAAAATATTTTATCCAGAACTCTTTAATCCTTTCATGATCCATATTAATTAAAGCATCATTATACAGATTCATGGTTGATGTATATTCTTTTAACGGATGACCAAATTGTATTGCAAAATAATTTTCATTAAGTTGATTCACAATCGGATATAAGCACCATCCATCTAACAATAGGTGATGATACGTCCATACAAAATATTGTTTAGAATGAATACTCACGATTATTATTCTCATGGCAGGCGACTGACTGATATCAAGACCTTGGCTTAGTTCTTTATTTGCAATCTTTCTAAGTTCATTCACCGTATCTTCTTCTGTTGATGTATAGGATTCATAATGAAAATTAAAGTTTTGTTCTCTACTAATAACTTGATACCAATCTCCATTATCTCTTTGGTGAAAGGAAGCTCTTAGAGCATCATGGCTATTTAAGACACTGTTCCAAGCAGTCTCTAGATCCTTTATGTTACAATCATCACGTATTTCTAAGATACTTTGTTCCAGACCTACACTATTTTCTTCACTGTACATCATATGAAACAACATACTTTCTTGAACAGGTGAGAGCATATATTGCCTATGTTCAACGCTTTTTTCATTTTCAAATGTTATTAGGTGTGTCGCAGTTGTGAAACTCTCAATCAAATCCATGATAGATTCTTCTCTAAAATGATTGGAGGAATATTTTAAATCAATATATAAGCTTTCGTTATGAATATAAAAATCTATTTCAATTAAGTATTGTCTTTTTGCCCTAGAATCATGTTGATCACCAACTGATACGGATAACAACTCAAAATTTGAAAGTTTGAAATTATCTAATACTCCTAAATAGCTTACTAATATTTCAGACTGATCTAAAAAGAAAAGCTTATTATTATCGTCTTTATTATATTTGGCAAGGTAATACCCTGCGCCGTTATAGGGTATATTTCTGAAATGGTTTTGGATTTCCATAGCCAAATCAGTAAAATCTCGAGTTATATCTAAGTCATTCACATATGGAAAGATAGACGTAAACCATCCAATTGTCTCAGTGATGCTCTTCTTAAACTCCAGATCCGCAGCTTCTCTTCCATGTCCTTCAAAATGTAACAAATGTGATGTCTGAAAATATTGTTTCAATCCTATCAGTATGATAGTGTACAAAGCGAATTTAGAATCAAGACTATTGGACCTTGCATAATCAATCAGTTTTTTATGGAAGTCTTCTGATAATTTCTTAGTCATTTTATGAGATGTAGCCTCTATATTTTCACCCAGATTATGATCAACATATAACTTTTTATATTCATTTTCCAAGAGATAATGAAACCAATGCGAATATTCGTCTTCCATTTTATTTGTGTTTGACCATTGGTTTAGAAATTCAACCCATTCATGATAAGAAGTAGATCTATGTATGACATCTTCTTTCTCTATTTTCTTATCTATATCATCAGATATCATTCTCCACGAATACGCATCTACGATTAAATGATGAGCCACTAAGAGTAAATACTTCGCTTCTCCTTTATGTGCAAAACAACAACCATAATATAGAGGACCATTTTCAATATCTAACTTCTTGTAGCATTCATTGGCATATTCTTTAATTTCATTTAGATGATCTTCTTGGGCAGCACCATTTAATTCAACAGATTGGATCTTTGAGCTATGATGATCACTATACTCCCATGACCAAATATTCCTCTCCCCTGTAAATATTACGTTTAGTTCTTTTATATTTTCTAATATCTTATTTGTAGCCGTAACAACAATGTTTTGATCTAACCCTCTATTTGTTTTAAGCAAAATTGATTGAGCCCAATGGTTGTATTTGGTGCCCACCTCAGCAAATAAAGACTTCTGTATTGGGGCAAGATCTTGCGATCCATCTATGCTATACTCTTGATGAGTTTCACTTGATTGTTCCTTTACCTTTAATGCTAACTGTTTAATCGTCGGATAATTAAAAACATCATTAATTTCTAGGCTAATACCAAGCTCTGCTGACTTATAAGCTATTTGCATTCCAATGATGGAGTCCCCACCCAATTCAAAGAAATTATCATTTATACTAATCTTATGATAACTAATATTTAATAACCTAGACCAAAGATCAAGCAATTTATGTTCTACCTCGTTGTTAGCACGTTCAAAAATATCTTGTCTATCATATTCGTACACAGGTAATTCACTCGTAACCACTTTCCCATTTGAATTTCTCTGAATTACGTCTATCTGATATAGTTTTAGAGGTATCATATAGTTTGGCAAAGAGGATTTCAAATACCTAAATAATTCATCCTTATTCAACGTTACATCCGCTGTATAATAAGAAACTATTTGATTCTTGTCGTCGTTCTTTATAACAATTGAGACTGCGTCTTCCACTCCTTTAAATCCACTAATAACCTTATCAATCTCCAATAATTCAACGCGAAATCCACGTATTTTAACCTGATTATCCATTCTTCCCAGAAAATGAATTCTTCCCTCTTGATCCCATTTTCCAATGTCACCTGTTTTATAAACCCTCTCATTATTATAAACACAAAAATGAGCTTTACTTGTCTCTTCATCATCTAGATATCCTTGTGCAACACAACTACCACCTATGTATATTTCTCCAACCGTACCGATAGAAACTGACTTCATCTTACTATCTAATATATAAACAGTGTCTGATGGAAAAGGATATCCGATACAAATTTCACTCCCGATTACTTCAAAATAAGTAGAGCCCATGGTTGTCTCCGCTGGACCATAAATGTTATACACTTGACTACTATGTAGCAAATTATTAATATGCTTATACAACAGCATGTCTCCACCACTAATATATATTCTCACATAAGGTGATGGTTGAAATTTATTAATCTCATTCAATACTAAAGGTGTACAGTTAACTACTGTGATTCTTTCATCTAGAATATATTTATTCAAGCGTAAGGTATCATGAACCACTGAATCCTCTGGTAGTTCCAAGGTACCACCACATAGTAGGGAAGAGAACATAATTTCATAAAATGTATCAAAGGATATTGGTGGTATTCCAGCAAAAACATCTTGATGATCTACTGAAATAACGGAATAATAATTTTGTATATATGAAACCACATTTTTGTTACTAATTTTGATAAGTTTTGGTACACCTGTTGTACCTGATGTACATATGAGGTAAGCAAGTTCTTGATTAGACTTTATTGGTATAGATGAAACGATATTCTTAGAAGCAGTTAAATTTTCTGACATAGTATGTATGTCTTCACTATCAATGCCAATATCTACAGCTACCCTCTCCTTGAATCTTTCACTAACAAGCATCTTGTAGCTAGTCTTAATTCTTCCTAATATAGCTTGTATCCTTATATCAGGATCTGTATGATTGATTGGTAAAAAACCTACTCCTATTTTCATTAATGCTAAAAGTGCAATCATAAAGTCTATGGATTTTTCAAAAAGTACAGGTGCTATATCAACCCCTTTAAAGTCTTCCATTAGCACAGCTACCAAATGATTAGATCTATCGTTTAACTCTTTGTAAGTGATCTTCTCACCTTTATATCTAACTGCGATATTCTGTGGATAACGCTTTACAATGCCTTCAAATATATCCATTATACTATCACTAACTTCTAACTCCTGATGGAATCTATTATGTGAAAAGCTATTAATTAAATGAAGTTCTTTCTTATCAATCCAAGTGATATCACAAACTTGCTTGCTACTATTCTCAATCACTTCATTCACTATGACTATGAAATGGTTCATCAAAGAACTAACATAATCTAGAGAAAACTTATGCTCATCATAATCTATAATAAATTTATAATTGAACTTATCAATTTCCACACCAAGGCAAAGAGGATAGTTGTTCTTCTCTAAAGATTTGATGCCATTTATCTTTATCTGGTCATAATCTTTACCCTTTATTTCGCTAATAGGATAGTTTTCTATCACAACAATGGAATCAAATATTTCGTTTCCATCTTCTAACTCTATTATCTTCTTAATATTTATTAAGTTATCATCCTGAACATCTAGCCTACAATGAGCACAGCGAACTGCTCTTTCTAAAATCTCTACTAAGGTCTCTTCATAATCTATTTTTAATCTAAATGGTAAAGTATTAATAAATAAACCCGTTGCTGTACTTGATTGATTCACGGTTCGAGTCGATAATGTTGTACCAAAAACGATGTCATTAATATTTAGATGTTTATGGTATAATATCGCCCAGCAGGTATTTATAAGGGCAGAGACAGGTATTCCAAGAGAAGAAGTAAATTGATCTACTTTATCTTTATTTATATGAAAGGCAAGCTCCTCTTTCCTCTCAGTTTGTTCCCTCTTAGGAGCGCTCTGTTGAGGGAGGAAATTGCCACTTGCAACTCCCTCTAGGTAACTTGCCCAGAACTTATGGTCTGTTTCTCTTTGAGAAAGTATATACTCTTTAAAATTATTATGTTGCTCTTTCCTTTTTTCTAGTTCAATGATGTTTTTCCCATGAAAAGCTTCAAAAAACTGACGTATTATGATTCCAGTACTCCATCCATCAAACAAAATATGATGATTCCACATTTGCATCGTATAGTTATTGTTTGAATTCTTAATCAATACGATCTTAAAGGATATTTCTCTTAGATCAAATCTATTATGTATCTCTAAATTATAGTCATCATAATATTCAATGTCTACTGGAACCTTTTTAAGAACAATTTGTACAGGCTTTTCAATAGCTTCCCACCTAAAAACAGTTCTAAGGCAACTGTTCTCATTCATAACTGTTTGCCAAGCATGTTCAAAAATCTCTCTTTCTATGTTTCCTTCAAGCTCTAATACAACACATTCATTATATATGTTCTGATTTTGTAAGGAATGATATAAAATGCCTTGTTGAATTGGGGTTAATGGATATATATCTTCAACATTTTCAATATCAATCTTATGAATATCTTGTGATCCTATTTTTCCCATCTTCTAGAAACCTCCTCCTTGTATTTTATAAATCAATCAATGCTTTGATATCCATTAGAGATAATCCGCTATCATTTAGTTTCGATGCAACATACATTGTACCTGTATCTTCATATGATATTATATCTTTTAATACTTTACCAACTGCTTCCTTTAGCTCTTCAACCTCATCATCATAAAACAATACGTCGTCATAGCGATAATGAATGGAGATGAATTGTTCTTGAATATAAATATCTATATCTACTACATCTGTTGCCTCTAATTCTTGAGAAGTATTGGTACTAACTATAAAATTATCAAAATCTTCAAACCATTTTATCACATTGAGCCTAAGTGTTACCTTATCTCGATTCTCTTGTGACCTTTTGTTTAAACCTGGTAATGCTAATATCTTTTTATCAATGTTACGCATCTGCTGTTTTGCTTCTATATATAGTTCCTCAAGAGTATTTGATGCCATCTCAAATTTCAGTGGAATAATACTAGTAAACCAACCAGTCGTACGCGAGAATAGATCCCCTTTAGATATCCTTGTTCTATTATTAAATTCAATTTCGAGTATAGTACTCTTATAATTAAACCTGTCCTTTAACGCTTTTAACAACACTGCGATAAAGAAGATATCCTCTTTCATGTCATTCCTATATATCATGTTATTTATTGCCTTAGAATCATTATGAGCAATAATCTGTCTCATATTTTGGGTCTGTCCCTTTTGCGTCGTACTTTTTTTTTCAAATACATCTATATTATTAAAATAGTTTATATCAAAGGTATCCAAAGACTCTACTTCACCGTACTTCTTATTCATGGTAAGTGTATATTCATGAAACTTGGCATGTTCCTGAGAAATAGACCACTCACCCTTTTTACTCTTCTCTTTTTCTAATAAGTTATCTATATCCCTAAGCATGATGTTCCATGAATAACCATCAATGGCTATATGATGAACATTCATGAAAATATAGTCAAACTCTTCAGTATGCAATAATGCTAACTTCATATTAGAACCAAGATTAATATCTAAATATTGAATATTATGATAATATAATAGTTCTAGGTTAACTTCTAATTCAGATTCACTACAGGTCTGCTCTTCCACCATGATGCCATTGCTGCCTTCTACATAAGTCCACTCTAGCTCGCTTATCATTTTAATCTTTAATGAGCTATGGTTATTTAGCAGCTCATTTTGTATAGATGCCACAGTATACCATGTTATTCTTTGTTTCAGTTTTAGCAAGATGCTATGTATATAACTATTGGGATTTTTAAAATGTTGCTGATAAAACCAACTAAAAATAGCAGGTGAAGAATAAGTATCCGAATCACTGTTTAAGACATCAATAGAGTCCTTATAATCCGAAGCATCTACAATGTGTTTTGCCATATTTTCCAAAATAGGATTAGAAAGAATGTCCGCAATTTTAAGCCTATATCCACTACTTAATAGCGCAGAAGATAGTTGTAAGGCTTTGATGGAATCTCCTCCAGCCGAAAAATAATTCGTCCCCCTCTCTAACTCCTCACGCTGCAATACTGTGCCTACATGTTCCATAAGTATTTCTAATTTATCCTTTGTTTCACTCTTCTTTATTGTGAGGTTATACGATAATAATGCATTTCTATCAACTTTCTTATTTTGCGTCAACTTGAACTCTAGTATATTAATAATAATGGAAGGAACCATATAAAATGGCAGATATTTTTGCAGATATTGACTCATTAATTTTATATCTATAGGATTAGAAGCCGTAAAATATAAGACAATATAGGGTTGTTCGCTTCTTGTGTCTAAGATAGCAGCACACATATCTATTCCTTTGTATCTCGAACATATTACTTCTATTTCAGCCAATTCCACTCTATACCCATTGAGTTTTATCTGAGAATCCACTCTTCCCATAAAAACCAAATGGTTGTTATCGTTATATCTAGCTAAATCGCCAGTTTCATACCAAACTTTATCATCACCATTTAATCTCTCAATGAATCTTTCTTGGGTCAAATCAGGTTCTTTATGATATCCCTTTGATATACATTCACCTGATATATGAATTTCACCTATACTTCCCTTTTCAACAGGTCGCTTAAACTTATCTAGTAGTATAATTTCTACATTATCAATAGCCCTGCCTATTGGTACTGATCCGTCTACATCTTGGTGATAGCTATATTGGTATGTCATACAACCGATTGTTGCTTCTGTGGGGCCATACTCATTATAGATTTCTACTTTACGATCAAATAGTTTGTAAATCTTACTTGAGAGATTGGCTTTTAAGTCTTCTCCCCCAACAATTATTTTCTGTATATGAGTTCCCTTTGCCTGATAACCTGCTAGAATTGCCAGATGAGAGGGTGTTAACTTAATTAATGTACAACTGTGATCCTTCATTATTTGTCCAAGGACGTGTTCATCTTTACCTTCATATACTCTAATTGTTCCTCCTGAGTAGAGTGGTAGAAACATAGAAGTTAAGGTCAGATCAAAAGCGATGGATGTAAATAACGGCATTACTATTTCCTCTTTCGTTTGATAAGTTTGACTAGCAAATAACAAGTAATTTGCTAAATTAGCATGACTTACCATAACTCCTTTAGGGTTTCCTGTTGAACCAGAAGTATATATCAAGTAAGCTGAATCATTTCCTACAGTTATGTAATCGTCTTGATTAATCAGAAACTTCATATAATACTCAAAATTAGCATTATATTTAAACCATTTCCTTTCTTTATTTCGAAAACTCGGATCATCTATATTCGATAAAATTGCCTTCGGTTGTGTTTGGTCGAGGATATAGTTCATTCTTTCTAGGGGCCACTCATCATCTAATGGTAAAACCGTTGCTTTTACCTGCATAATTGCTAAGATCCCTATCACTGTTTCTAATTTCTTAGAAAAATAACATGCAACAATATCTCCTCTATTAACTCCATACTCAACTAATTCCTCTGCCAATGCTTTAGACATAGAATATAACCCGGTATAAGTGATATTCTCATTATCAGATATCAAGGCAATCTTTTCAGGATTAGAAACTACCTGTTGTAAGAATCTTCGAAAAAACAAATCTTTCTCTAGAATGAATGATTCTGTCTCACATTTAGTATTTTCTTTTGTATTCACTACAGGTTCAGGCTGATTAGGTTCAGATATAAGCAATTGTGGGTTATTGACTATAGTTCTTATATTTTCAATCATTACGTTAGAAAGATTACTTATCTGAGCTTCACTGTAACATTCATGGTTATAGTCAAAATAAAGTTCATGAGGCTTTGAAAGCTGATTCATAACTATTTGGAGTCCATAATGCATTTCACCAGAAAATAATTCTTCAATGCTAATTTTTTTACCATCAATTTCTTCAGGATATTTCCCAGTATAAAAATTAATGCTAGCCTTATAATAGTCGTGACTATGATTGTTTTGTGCAAATTCTTTCATCAAGTAATTATAAGGATACTTTAAATACCTATAAGTCTCTTTTAAAGAGCGATTAATATTCTTCAAATTTTCCCAAATACTCATATCTCGTTCAATTGAAAAAGGTATTAATAAATTGTTCACAAGCATTCCAACTTGCTTTCGTTCTTTAACACCTGAGCGTGCCAATAAAGGACAACATATCGTAAATACAGTATCTTCACTCATTCTTGATTCAAACAAAATATAGGATAAGATTACAATACTATAGGGAGATACATTACACTTACTACAAAATTCTTTTATCTCTATTCTTAACTTCTCTGGTATATAATGCTTAAGTCTTGTAGCATTTGTTCCTTTTATCGGAGCAATATCATTATTGAATCTTAAGTCTTTCATTATTTTTGACCAATACTTTTTATCAGATTCAAACTGGGTAGAATTAAAATATTTCTTTTCATTTTCAATAATATCAGCGTAGAAATGCTCTTCCAATTTTAAATTTGAATCTTCATAATGATTCACTATCATTTTGATCAGTAATTGAATAGAAAATCCATCTACTATGATATGATGCAGCTTAAAATAAAACCCTACACCTTTCTTGAATCTAAATACAATAATCTTATAAAGTGGACTATCTTCCAAGTCCATTTTTCTTTGAAAATCACTTGTTAATATTGATTTATAGCCACTCGTATTCGTGAAATCCTCATATAGAATAATTGGTGGAGTTTTCTTTAAATATTGCTTACATATATGTTCTTCTTCTCTAAGACGAATATATGGCAGCTGAACATTTTCAAAAACTTCGCCAATTGACTTAGACATTTTAATAAGATCTAAATTTCCATCTACAGTAAATAGCCCTCCTATATGATACATACTTGATTGTGGATAAAGTTTTTGGGTAACCCATATTCTTTTCTGCGCTTGTGTCAACTCGACATATTGCATATACTCCCCCATTTCATTTATTCTTTAAAATACGATAATTACTCCTTTTCAACGTCTTGTAACTGAATATTTATAGATTTTAATGTATTGAAAATATCTGGAATTCTCTCTTCAAACACAGGGTGAGGCTCATTGATTTCTTTATACCATTCTTTCTTACAATCACAATCAAGATGATCAAACACAGCGAGGTCAAATGTTCGATTATATTCTTTTAAGGCTTCGATTACTCTTTCACTGCAATCATCACAATTATATGGTACCTTCTGAGATGATGGAAAAAACTGAAAAAGTCCTGCAACAAGTTTGATCTGATCTGTTGACTTCTTAATTACTTCCACAATACTCCATAACCATGGTGGACGGTAATTCCCAGATTCATAGAGAATCTGAGTTAGGGTGTATTCCTGAATCGTACATGCTTCAAGTGATACAGCTGAACATCCTTTCTCCCCTGCATAACCAATCGTTCTTATTGCATGTTCAATTCCTTCCCTCTCTGTCAAAAATGGAGGTTTTAATAAAACATATGTCCTCATATTTATATTGTTATTTTTCATTTTATTTACTGCACTTATTGCTAAGTCAAAGGATTCTAAGCGAAAGCCTTTATTGATACATATCAACCGTACTAGATCATCAATCACTTCTAATCCCACTGCTATCTCAACATAATGGGTCTTAGCAGTGGCCGTCAATTCCTCTAGAGTATCTTCATTTATGTACTCAGGTCTCGATTCTAGAACTAATACTTTCACATCCGTATTATCCTTTATTTGTTCTAGTATCTCTGTTCTTGCATTCTTAGGGATCTCCCTATCATTGAAAAAGGAACCATTATTATATAAATTTAGAACAGGATGCTTACCAAAATCCAACTTCCTGAATTCATCCCTGAATTGATGCTGTAAATCTCGATAATCTAAAGTTTCATTCGTTCTCAATTGCTTAGCCAAATGACCGCACATCACGCATCCATTTCCTTCTTTTAACGCCCATTCACACCCATTTGTAAGTAAATAGATAATCACTCTCTTATAATTTACACCAAAGTAATTCTCCTCACGAATATCAGCGGCAACTGGGACTTTCAGTAAATCTAGATGAACCTGAGGAATCTTTGCATGAATCTGTTGTAACATATCTGCTATTTGTTCAAAATATTCTCCATCATTACATGATGATCTCTTTATCATTTGTTCAACTCGTACCATATAACCTCTCATTCATAACATTTCACTAGTTGTTGCTATTTAAGTACTAAGAACTTGCACTTGAATATTTTTTTACTGATATGCTCCAAAATCTCCTACATAAGAAGAACATAATGCAAGAAATTAGTACACCCCAAATCACATCTAACACTTTTAATTGATTGATTAACCCTAATGCTGGATAATTTGAAACAACAAACAAAGGCACAATATATATTAGAGAAATAATCATTGCTTTGGGATAAATTTGCATTGGCATATTATTGTAGTCCCACACTGTCTCAAAAAAGAATCCTAACGCTTGGGTTTTAACGAACCAGAAAGCTGATAATTGAAAGATAAGAAATATTGAATATGTTAACACCATCGCACATACCATTAGCAAAATATATATGATTATGCTATACCAAATGACATTTAGTCCCTTAATCCCCTTTATAAATAAGACTAAACCTACGGCAAGATTGGGTATTGCTGCCGCAAACTGAAAACGACGAAAGCTGATTCCAAATTGTGCTGAGATAGGTTTTACTAATAATAGATCTAACGTTCCATCTTTTATTTGAGTAGATAAATCGACGAAGTTCATTAATAGGAACCCTACAAAGATGCCCGTTAATATTAAGTAGCTTCCGCTTAAAATAAGTAAATAACTTGGATTAAAAATACTACTTTGGCTGTCAGAAAATAATTGTAAGCGATATATGGAATAAAAGTATACTAGCTTCATTAAAACGAAAACGCATTCACTAATAAACTCCATATAAAAATTGGATCTATACTCTAAATAACCAATCAAACAATTCTTAGAAAATGTACCTAAAATGTTAAAATACCTTATTATTCTTTTCATGGTGTTATCCTCCAAATGCATCATAATGCTTTAGTCCCTTTTTCCATAATACTGTTGATAGTATTATAAAAAATCCTATACTTACTATTTGAATGGCAATGCCTATAAATACGCCACTAATTGAGTAGTTCCCCTGTAAGACTTCCACAGGAAATTCAATTATATATCGAAAAGGTAAATATCTAAAAATATTACTTATATATGTACCTATCACATTTAGAGGCAATACTCCACCGCTAAGAATATTAATCACAATTTGAAAGGCAATAATAATTCCCCAAGACTGCGTTGTCCAAAAGGTCACCATTGATAATGCATAGAATATACAGCAATTAAGCAAAAATGCCACTATTAAGGTAATCATAAAAAACAATATATTCCGTGGTTCTACAGGCATTCCCCAATAATTTAAGATCACGTAATAACAGATCAACATAATAGGACAAATGATTGCCATATGAATAATCTTTTTACCAATGGTAGAATATATCTTAGATAAGTAGTATGACATGGGTTTAATCAAATATGTATTTAGCTTTCCTGTCCGTATCTCAGTAGCAATCTCATTTTCAAATCCTGGTGCAATCGCTTTTGACATGAGTGTAGCAATAAAAATATAACTTATAAGCTCTTTATATGAATATCCATTAATGATTGTCTGTGTGGAATTAAGATATATAGCAGTCCACACAAAATATTGTACTATGATAGGAAACAGTGAATTAAGCAGCTCAATAAGAAAATCCATTCGATATTCTAAAACTCCTGCAATTCCTAATTTTAAAAAGGTATTATACTTATTCATCTCATCCTCTCAATTCTTATATATTTCATACAATGCTTCTTCTAGTGGTATATTTTCTATTGATAAATCCTGTACATCATAATTATCATAAATCTGCGTCAAAATATTTTTTACATCTTGATTTTCAACTTCAATAGTATAATTGTTATCAACTTTCTCTTTTAAGCAATCTTCAAAAGCAAACCGCTTTAGCCCCAATCCATCATTTAAAATAAACTTAATATATTTTCTATTTCCGATTCTACTATCAATATCTTTTGTTTCTCCATCAAATAATATCTCACCTTTATTTATGATAATTGATCTTTTACAAAGTCTTTCAATATCATTCGTATAATGACTGGTCAACAAAATGGTTGCCTTTTGAGATTCGTTGTAATGTGAAAGAAAACCATGTATTTTATTTTGGGTTACTATGTCTAATCCAATCGTAGGTTCATCAAGAAAAAGTACTTTCGGATAATGAATCAATGCAGCTATTAATTCCATTTTCATTCTTTCACCTAAGGATAAGCGGCGTGATTGCTTCTTTATCAAATCTTTTACATCCAATAACTCCACAAATTCTTCTAGACGATTATTATAGTCCGAATCTGATATTTCATATATTTTTTTATTCAGATAAAATGTCTCAACAGGGGGGAGATCCCATATTAATTGCCCTTTTTGCCCCAAGACGATTGATATGGATTTCTTGAAAGAATTATTACGCTCCCAGGGTGTATATCCATTGATCTCTGCTGTTCCGTCCGTTGGATGCAAGATACCAGAAAGCATTTTAAGCGTTGTCGTTTTTCCAGCACCATTAGGACCAATAAATCCAACAATTTCACCTTCATTAATTTCAAATGATACATCTTTGACTGCTATCTTTTCCTTTTTCTCCCTATGCAATAGGTTTTTAAAGGAACTGTAAAGACCTTGAGATTTTTCATAATATTCATAACTTTTGCTAAGGTTTGTTGTTCTAATCAACATAAAATGTTTCCTCCATAGATATCTTCAATCTGTTTTTAATTTAAAAAGCGTTTTAGTACACTCGTATCGGCTGTCATTTGAAACGTATTTTCTAACCATATTCTTAATACAACTTTCATAAGATTATTTGAGAAAAACTCATTTATAAAAATTAAAATGCCCTCTTGCCTATCAGTTTCCATCGCAAAAAAAGATCTCCATCCAATATTAACCCCCACATGGTAGATAAACTTATGACCCATAATATTTTGTATCCCAAAACCTAATCCGTAAGAAATATCTCTTTGTATACGCCCATGCATTAATTGTATGGATTCCAGTGTTAATATATGTTCTGTGGTATCTTCTTTTAAATAAGGTTTAAGATTCGCTTTTATAAATGTACTATAGTCTCTAATAGTAGAACTTAAACCCGCTGCCGCCATTTCTGTGTATTGAATATTAGGTAGTTTTATATAGGGCGTCAAATGCCCCTTACAGTACAAATCTTTTTGTTTTAAATCATAGCTATAAGAACTATTCTTCATGCCTAAGATATTAAATATATTTAATTGCATGTAGTCCTCAAAGCTCATATTGGATACATCTTCTATTATCATTTGTAAAACGGTATATGCACTTCCAGAATAGATAAACCTGCCTCCAGGTTTTGCCACAATCCTAGTGTGTTTTTTTACACTTTGGGCTAACGAATAAGGAGATGTATTCTGAAGTCTATTACCAAAGTAAAATTTCTTATTTAAACCAGCAGTATGGCTCAATAATTGGCGTGTAGTAATATATGGACTTAAGTCATCGGGAAACTGGTAATTCTTCAAGTAGTTATTAACATTTATATCTAAATCAATCCTACCATCTTCCACTAACTTCATAATTGCCCACGCAGTAACAGGTTTAGAAAGTGAAGCTATTTGAAACCGAGTATTCTCATTAATTAAATCTGTCTTATTCCTAAATCCAGAATATAAAAAGGAATTATCTAGGGCACTATTAAGAAGAGCGATGGCACAACCTACTTTTTTATAATTCAATAATTGCTGTTCGATTTCTCTCAAAGTATGATTCATATCCTATTTTTCCTCATATTGTATACAAACAATACACTTTTTATTTATATTTTTCTATTTAATGTAACAATATATCAAGCCTTATACTAAAGAAAGCCGCCGACTTTGCTTTAAGACAAAGCATCCTGTTTATCATCAGCTATGTCTTAGATTGATTTCTTAAATCTACTGTAATTGAATATACCTGCGAAAAGCTCAGTTTCAGATGGGCTTACATTCCAACTCTTTTCTATGCTTTTTCAACACTTCCGTACATTCAACTCACCAATAATGATTTTCAGAAGCAATTCTTCCTTATTGAGCAATAGTATTGCTTTACTTACAAAATCATAAACTCGTTCATCTAGCTTTTCACTTGCACCCTCTTTATCATAACTAACATAAATTTTTAGAGCTTTCAGCCTCAGTTGGTTGAAACTATTTTTCAGAAGTTCATATTCATTTTTGGTAGTTTCAAAACAATTTGACAGAACATATTTTCTTGATATATAATTCAAACGAGTAAAAATTCCGTTCTTATGTTCATATAGCAAATGAATACTCCTATATGCTAGGAAGTCTATACGCTTTTCATTTTCGATATTCATAATAAACTGAACACATGCATTAAAACCAAAATGAGTTTGTTTGCGTAAAGGATTAATAACATATTGCGAATGATGGAAACTTTCACTGTCCAAATATTCTATTATTTTTTGAACAAATCTTCTTTTTGAAAAATGATACTCCTTCTCATACCGCTTGGGTGTGAAGAATGTTATTGCTGTGTAATGTATAGGAAGCAAAGATAGTATACCTCTGAATGCTGTTTTGACATCAGAAAATTTATATTTTACTTTGTTAAATACATCATTCCTATCAAATCTCAGTGCCTGAAAGTATTCTTCTTTTCTGTTGACCCCATAAATAAGTGAGTCATGCAAAAAATGTTCAATATTATATGCTGGTGATTCTGGCAAGAAAAATTCATTCATCATGATAGAGCTATAAAAGCCTAACTCGATTTGCTTTATAATCATGTTGACTATGTCATCGCATTCACCAATCATGGAAAAGCGAATTCGAGATGTCTCAAAGGTCTGATAATATCCAAAATCAAAATCACAATCTTTATACATTAAATCATTCTCATCTGTCAAAAATATGCCAATAAAGTTTTCATAATACCAAGGAATCAAATTTGCTTGTGTAAGTATGATACAAACTGGAAAAGCTACAAATGTAAATGAGTTTATTTCTTTTTGCAAAACTATCGGTAGTTCTATTGATTCAGTATTCATCATTTTCCTAGTCTATAACCTCCATACACCATTTTCCCTTCCCCTCTACTTGAACATCTACAACACCATCTCGCTTGACAGCCCTGACTTCCATAGCCAATCCCCCAACCATATCAGGAATCACTATCTGCACTTCTTGGCCCTCTATCATCTCATACATCTGCAACGTCACATTATCTGTATACTCATAATCTGGCTTTTCCACGCAATTCCCCAGTGGTAGTATCGTATGCTCTCTAACCATGAGTGGCAAAGCGAAGTAATCAAATTTCTCAATATACCAACGACCACCCTCTCGTTTCTCTCCTGTTAGATAATTCGTCCAGTTTCCTGCCGGAAGATAATAAGAGACTTCTCCGTTTTCTTTAAAAATAGGTGCTACTAGAAGAGAATCGCCAAGCATATACTGTCTGTCTAAGGTTGCACAGGTTAAGTCCTCTGGAAATTCCAACATCATTGGTCGCATGATTGGAATTCCCTCCTGACTAGCCTTTAATGCTTGTCCATATAAATATGGCATTAAACGACATTTTAACTTCACAAATTTGCGTAAAACATCGCAAGCCTCATCGTCAAACATCCAAGGTACACGATAAGAACTTGAACCATGCAAACGGCTATGTGTGCTTAATAAGCCGAAAGCGCACCATCGTTTATACACATCAGCCGAAGCCTTTTGTTCAAAACCACTGATATCATGACTCCAAAAACCGTATCCTGCTAATGATAAAGAGAGTCCACCACGCAAGGACTCTGCCATAGAGGTGTAGGTTGCTGTACAATCTCCACCCCAATGGACAGGGAACTGCTGTCCACCTGCCGCACTAGACCTTGCAAACAAAACAGCCTCATTCTTGCCCAAGCGTCGCTCCAATACTTCAAAAACAGTTTTATTATACAGATGTGTGTAGTAATTATGCATTTTCACAGGGTCAGAATTATCAAAATACAGAATGTCTCTCACTGGCAAACGTTCACCAAAATCCGTCTTAAAACAGTCTACACCCATATCAATGAGTTTTTCCAGTTTCTCTTGATACCATGTACATGCCTCTGGGTTTGTAAAATCTACTATTGCATTTCCTGCTTGCCAAGAGTCATTTTGATAAACAGAACCATCTACCTTTTTAATGAAATATCCTCGTTCCATTCCCTCATCAAATAGTTTCGATTTCTGACCGATATAGCTATTAATCCATACACAGATTTTCAACCCCCGCTCTTTATAACGTCTTAGCATACCTTTCGGGTCTGGAAATACATCTGGGTCCCATTCAAAGTTACACCATTCATATCCTTTCATCCAAAAACAATCAAAATGGAACGTATGAAGTGGAATATCACGGTCTGCCATACCTTGAATAAAGCTTGTCACAGTTTCTTCGTCATATTTCGTTGTAAATGAAGTAGTCAGCCACAATCCAAACGACCATGCTGGCGGCAGTGCTGGCTTGCCCATTAGATCCGTATAAAGTTTTACCGTACCTTTTGGCGTTTTTCCATTCAAAATATAATAATCTAATCGCTCTGTTTCCATGCTAAACTGCACACGTTCCACCTTTTCACTACCCACTTCAAAATGAACATCACCTGCGTTGGCAACAAACACACCATACCCCTTGTTACTGATATAAAAGGGGACATTTTTATATGTCTGCTCTGAGGCAGTTCCAGCATCTTCATTCCAAATTTCAACAGTTTGTCCATTTTTCACAAAATTTGTATAGCGTTCTCCCATTCCATAAATATACTCGCCAACATCCAATAATAGCTGCTCAACAAAATAATTTTTTCCAGTTTCTTTATTTCGCATATAGGAAAGATTACGGAAACTGCTCTCAGTTAAAAGTCCCTCACTATCGATAAATTCTATCTTCCAAGCATTTGGGCGTTTGTCGATAATCGCCTTTGTGTTACCCGATGTGAAAATAAGTTGTTTTGCTTCTTCTTTAATTGAAACAAACTCCCCTGCCTGAGAGATTACATCATAATGTGGTCCCTTATACGCAACCCCTTTATAATTTATCGCAGATACCTTAATAACATCTGGCGCTGGACTAGAGATTGTAATTGTGAACAGTGGTTGGTTGAGTGTATCTCCACGATTAGAAATGTGTCTTGTCGCTACATAAAGAACCACTCTATCCGAGAAAATATCCGCGTCATAATATTCTACTGCATAAACTGGTTCTATCTCTTCTCTCATTAACCAATATCCATTTGTAAATTTCATATTTTCCTCTTTCCTACCACAATAACTACAATGATTTCCATTTTACAAGAATGCATACAAAAAGTTCCCCTAAATTCTTATGTTTTGATTTCCATGCTATCTAATGTCTCGACCAGCCTTTCATTTGCAAAATGACAAGACCAGTCTTTCAACCAATCTCGCCATTTTTTCAAGCACAATCTGCTTTATACTTATTTATTCGCTACAAACTCATCCAACTGACGTTGATACTCTTCCATA
>JGI994J12354_10001367_pt1 | contig 24756 bp, 21 predicted proteins | sample IntmicLarv3ML3BL_FD_12354 | JGI IMG/M metagenome (IMG submission 12354)
AAGGCTGTCGTCAAACCCCAAAATGGCGGGAAACACCGCCGCCATTTTCCCCGGCAAAAGCGAGACGAGCACGTTTTTCAATTGCTTGTTCGGCGCCTGATCAAATTCCCGCAAAAGCCGCGCGGCTACCTGTTCCGGGCTCAAAGCGGGTTTCAAATCCAACAGCAATTCATATTCCGCCAATTGATTCGCCCTCAAATGGCTGCTCGCCTCGATCACCAGCGGACCGGATACCCCAAAGTGGGTAAAAAGCATTTCGCCAAGTTCTGAATAGACCTTTTTCTTGTTAAGCTGCAAAGTCAGCAACACATTTTTAAGGGATAGCCCCTGCAACGCCTTGGGCCAGCCTTCCACTGTACGAAGCGCTGACAGCGCGGGAAACGTTTCTTCAATCGTGTGTCCCGCCGCTTCAAACAGCTTGTACCCATCCCCCGTGGAGCCTGTCATAGGATAGGAGCGACCCCCCGTGGCGATAATCACGCGATCCGCTGGCAGGGTTTCGCCGCTCACGAGGCGCACACCCTTTATCGCTCCCTCTTCAATTATCAGGCTCTCGGCGCGGGTATTCAAGCGCGCCTGAACCCCTGCCCTATCCATTTCCCCTTTAAGCGCGCGGTTCACATCGCTTGCCTTCTGGCTTTTTGGGAATACGCGCCGTCCCCTTTCTGTTACCACAGGGCAGCCCGCCTTTTCAAGAAACGCCATCATGTTATCAGGCGAAAAAAAGCTGAGCGCCGAGTAGAGGAAGCGCCCGTTGCGCGGCACGTTTTGGATGAAGGTGTCCATATCGCAGGCATTGGTTACATTGCAGCGGCCCTTACCTGTAATGTAAAGCTTTTTGCCCAATTTTTCATTGCGCTCAAGCACCGTCACCCGCGCACCCTTGTTTGCGGCAAAAATTGCCGTAGTCGTTNNCCGCGGCGCCGCCGCCGATAACGACTACATGCTTCATGCTTCATCCTCTAAAAGGTAAACGCTGTGCGCGTCCCAAATGCCTTCCAGCTGCTTGAAGTGATTGGCGAGCTCCTCTTTGCGGCGGATGGCCATCGCCACGATCAGCGCATTGATAACAGACAAGGGCGCGGCCAACGAATCCACAAAAGAGGCCAGCTCTGTCTGCGCTTCCAGGCATACATCGGCTGCCTTTTTCAGCGGCGATAAAACACCATCTGTAATCGCGATGACCTGCGCCCCCGCTTTTCTGGCAAAGCGCATCGCCTCCAATGTTCTTGTGGAATAGCGTGGAAAGCTGATGCCAATCAGCACATCCTCCTTGGAGATGCGCGCAATTTCTTCGAATACATCTGCCGTTCCGGATGAAACCCTGCGCACATTATCGAACAGATAATTCAAATAGTAGCCGAAAAACTGCGCCAGTGGCGCCGCGGAACGCAATCCCATCACGTAGATGTTCTTCGCCGCCAAAATGCGCTCCACCGCGTTTTCAAAGGCCTGCATATCCATTTCTTCTATTGTGGCGCGGATGTTTTGAATATCGCCCTTAAGCACCGTTTCAAGCACCTGCGTCTTTGGCATCTCGGAGGATAGCTCCAGCCGCTGAGCGGCGGTAAGCCTATGGCGAACCACTTCCTGCAGCGCCTTTTGCAGCTGCGGGTAGCCTTCATAGCCAAGCGCCATGGCAAATCGTACCACCGTCGATTCAGAAACACCCGCGCCTTTCGCCAAATCGCCCGCCGTCATATGGGTTGCCTTGCCATAGTGAACAGATATAAAATCAGCAATTTTCAAATGCCCTTTGCTCAAACGCTTGTCCGTTAAATTCAGGCGACCCATCACATCTTGCGCCTTGTGCATGAAAAACCCTCCACCTCAGCGCAAATGCGCTTCCATCATTTTAGGATTAACTTCCCGCGGTTTCAATGCCGCCTATACTGCCATGCGCTCATAGCAATAGGCAAACAGCCTGCGTGCAATATAGCTGATATTTCTTTCGCGAATGGGTGAACAGCCATTTGTAAGCATGACGAAGGTCCACTCATTTTCCTTATCGAAATAAGCGTTGCAAAAGAAATCCGAACTGCTGCCTTGGTGTCCGTAAATAATCTTCCCCTTCACAAGTGTGGTATCCCGCGCCATTGACAGGCCATACGGCAGCTTTTTACCGGTGATATTCGGCTTTCCCGCCTGATCCGCCATGATTTCCCGCACGCTCTCGACCGCCAAAATGCGCGTGCCCTCGTATTCACCTTCATTGTAAAGCATAATGAGTATTTTGGAAAGATCCTCCGCTGTCATCCAAAGGGAGCCTACATTGATTCGATAATGGCTATCCGGATTCGGTTCGGTGTCATATTCCGCTCTTTGGGCCATGGCAACGGATGTCGCACCCCCGTCGGTTTTATACTGCGCGCTGATGTTCTGCGGGTTAGCAAGCATTTTGGGCGCATAGCCCGCATCAATGCCAAGGGGGGCGAAAACATGCTCCGCCATATAAGCGTTAATCTCCTGCCCTGATGCCGCTTCCAAAAGTGAACCCACCACCCCCGCCCCAAAGTTTGAGTAGCGGTACGTGCTTCCGGGCGCTGTATCACGAAAGGAATTACGAAGCGCCTTATCTGAAAACAAGCTGCTGAGGGTTTTGGATTTCGAGCTGTAGCCGCCGTTATCGTTCAATCCGGCTGTATGCGTCATAAGTTGACGCAACGTAACGGGAATGCTTTCATACTTCGGGTTGAAAACCGGATAACCGAGCACGTTGCCGATGCTCTCATCCAAATCCAGCTTCCCGTTTTCCACCAAACGCATGACGCCAATGCCCGTTACCATTTTTGTGACGGATGCCAAACGAAAATAGGTATCCCTTGTAACAGGTGTTTTTGATTTTTGTTCCGCATAGCCATAGTAATGCTCGTAAACCACTTGTCCGTGGTGCGTTATCATGAGCGCAGCGCCAATCGTTTTGCCGTTTTTAAAGATTTTGTCCACCTGCGCATCATTAAATCCCTCTGCCAGTGCGGGCGCAAGCAATGAAGACACTATCGCCGCGCAAAGAAGCGTCCTCAAAAATCTCTTTCGCATTTGAACACATCCCATACTTCATATAAAATACCACCTTCACAAATGAAGGTGGCGGCGAATGATAAAACCTAAGCACATCAAACCACGACCGCCATCTCCGATGCCCATGCCATCGAAACCACACAAAATCCCTATGCCATTATAGCTTACATAAACCTAAATGGCAAGGTTTTGTCCTAATTGAATGGCCTAACGCATATGCTGTTTAGCACGATTCATGGAGGTGACTCAAAATGGAACGAATGTACATTCTGCTGGCAAAGAAAAAAGGAAATTGTTCAGGCCACGGCTGCTTAAGCCAAAAGGGTAACCGCGCCACGATCTCATTAACAATAAACCATTCAGGCGCGGAACCGCTTCGTGGCCTGCTTCTTTCAAAGCCACCCGCCAATGCCCTCATTGATTTGGGAAAAATTGCCCTCTCCCCCTCCGGCAGAGGACATTTGGCGCAAGATACGTTTATCCTTCCAAACAATACCACCCTTGAGGCCTTTCGTTGCCTCCTTATCTGCTCCGATTGGCCGGAGGCGGTCATCTTCGCCGTGGGTGCCTTAAGCAGCCAGCCATTGCCTCCTCTTTGGCAGCTTCAGGAACTGGTCACTGCCCATTTCGCCGTCCCTCCCATGCAGGAAAAAAATTCCCCCGAAAAAGAAGCAACGCCGCAATCGGAAGCACCCCTCGTTCCGCCGACAGACACTAAGCCCGCCCCCATATCTATCGCGCCCATTCCCGATTCCCGGGCGATTATGCTGAGTGCCTTGCCTCCGCTCTATTGGCCCGACAGCCTTAAAGCGCTGAAGATCTATTTCGACAGTTTACCTCCCTTCGCGCCTTTTGACGCGCCGGGCTGGCGTTTTGTGAAGGTAAAGCTTCAGGACAACATCCCCGCTCCTTATTGCGCCGTAGGCATCTATGCGAAGGATTACAGCGTGCAAAAAGTTGCTTACGCGCTTCCTGCCATTCACGGTTCCCTTCCCCCTGTCGAGCTGCGCGGCTATCATTTCGAAACAGGCCGCCACGGACAAGGCTACTGGACATTGACGCAAAGCATTGGTACGCTTAATTCTTAAAGAAAATACTTGACAGATACGACGCCTTATGATAAGATTTGTAATCGTCAGCAAGGGATTGTCGCCTTCCCGTGAGGCGTCGAATGGGCTTGAAGCAAAGCGGCTCACAGCGATATGCGCCTGTAGCTCAGTTGGATAGAGCAACGGCCTTCTAAGCCGTGGGTCGGGGGTTCGAATCCCTTCAGGCGTGCCAGCGTGGTGGATGTAGTTCAGTGGTAGAGCGCCAGATTGTGGTTCTGGTTGTCGTGGGTTCGACCCCCATCATCCACCCCATTTTCCCTATCGCTATTGGGGTGTAGCCAAGCGGTAAGGCACGGGACTTTGACTCCCGCATTCGCAGGTTCGATCCCTGCCACCCCAGCCAACTACGACCCATTAGCTCAGTCGGTAGAGCACTTGACTTTTAATCAAGGTGTCCGGAGTTCGAATCTCCGATGGGTCACCATTCCCTTTCTTGCTTTGTAGGCATGCATGAATCGGCGGGCGTGGCGGAATGGCAGACGCGCTAGACTTAGGATCTAGTGTCAATCGACGTAAGAGTTCAAGTCTCTTCGTCCGCACCAATACCCCTTTAAGTGGACATGCGGTAGTAGCTCAGTGGTAGAGTGCCACCTTGCCAAGGTGGATGTCGCGAGTTCGAATCTCGTCTACCGCTCCACTTTTGCGGGTGTAGCTCAATGGCAGAGCTCCAGCCTTCCAAGCTGGTCACGTGGGTTCGATTCCCATCACCCGCTCCAAATACGAAACCAGCCTGTAGGCTGGTTTTTCTATTTTTCCCTTATGCGATAAGGGTTTGCTGCTCCTCTTTATTTGTGACTAATCACAATAAAAATGCAACATATGCAACACGAAATGCAACACGAAAAGAGCGGCATTTCTGCCGCCCCCTTTTACACGCCCCCGTGTATCGTCATAATCGGCGCATCAGGTTCCTTGTTCTTCTCCCTGTATGCCGCCGCTCTTTCTTCCGCCTCGTGCTCCTCGATCATCTTTAAAACACACTTGCGGTTATGAAGCAGGACTTTAATTTCCTGTTCTCCCGCCATCGTCGGTTTTTCGCCTTCTTTTAAAAACAAGGCTGTCAATTCATGTGCTATCCTGCCCGTAGATGTTTTCTATTGTCGGCTTCATGGCGTTCACCGCGTCAATCAGCTCCGTCACCATCGCGCCCTCGCTCGCGTCCGCGCTGAACAGCTCCGGGTACTGCCCGCTTAGTTCGCCCCAGTTCATATCAAGGGAAGCGCCCTCCTCACTGAAGCGGATCTGCCCGAAAACTTCTTGCGGAAGGTGTTGTAATCCCCGTACATCGCGGCGGCCTCCGCCTTTTGGGTCGCTGTCAGGCGAATGGGGCTTGTTCTTAATTGCTTCAAAAGCGGCGCGTATTCCTCCCGCAGCTCTGTATTCACATCCGTTCCCTGCTCTACAACGGCGCGGGTCACAGAGCGCAGCACCTCCATCGCGCCCTCTGCGGTCGTTGTNTCCTCNGCGTTGGCNATGGTATCNAATATACTTTGCAGGTTGTCCGCCAGCTTNTNNNCCCCGTACTTCGATCCGTACTCATTGGTTATCTTCTTTGCCAGCGCATNCACGGCCCTTTTGTCCGTCACCTTCATNTTCTGCGCCTTNATCGTCTCCAACGCGCTGCCAAGGGATGCCTTTAGCTGCTTGTTTTCGGCAAGCAGCTCATCATACTCCGGCTGCATGGTGTCTTTCAGGGAGAAGCGTTGCTTCGCCACACTCTCTTCGTTCATGGCAGCAAGACGGCTCTCGTTATCCCCAGGCGTACAGGTCAGCACATCCACGCCCTTTTTACGTAGCGCATCTTCCAAATCCGGGTGCTTTCCTTCCGGGAATATGGCGGCCTTCACTTCATCAAAGCCCACAGCGCGGCGCGGCTTGGCTTCAAAATAATGCACAGGCATTTCCGCCAGTTCATTCACGAGGTCTGTAATGTCACGCGCTATTTCGGCGTTCACCGTATATGCGTTTTTCCATTCCTGCAATGCCTTTTCAATTCCCTGCGAGGTGCGGGTTTTTCTTACAATGTCAACAACAACCTCCGCCGCATCACTTAATGCAATAAACGAGTTTGAGCGGTTTTGCCCTTCAAGCATGCGCTTGGTTATATCGCTTAACCGTTGTTCCCATTCACCTTTTCTTGCATCCAGTTCCTCACCGCTCAACCGCATAAGCCTGCCGGAATTGTTTTTTATGTCTTTAATTGTGTTGAGCTTTGTCGCGGCAGCGCCCGCCAACGGCCCTATCCCGCCGAAGATGCTGTTACCGCTTTCAGGTTCGCCCGCCATGGCACGCACAAGGTTTTCCAAGTTGTACTCATAATAGAGTTGTTCAAACTTTCGCCTGTCGCCCATCGGTGTGAAGAAATCCCTGTTGTTTCGTATGCCCTTTTTTTCAACAATACCGTCGAACAGCTCCGCGAGCCACTGCCTGTATTTTTCTTGGTCTATGGCTTCATCCACGCGGTCGTAGGTCTCATAACGGTCATAATCGCCTTTTTCATTGGCTGCGACCCTAAATCCGTCTATGTTCTCCAATGCATACGCAAGCCGCATTTGTCGGTTTTGCTCATACGCCTCCACGGGGTCGCCCCTACCCCGTTGTATAAAGTCATCAATATTACTTGTATCCAGCGGCACAGATTCTTTTCCTTTTGTAAATTCATTACTGTTTATAATGTTGCGAACGCGCCCATAAACGTCACCGGCAATTTTCTCATTTATCTTATACCCTATATCCGGCTGTGTCGGCGTCCATGCATCCGCTCCGTACACCCTGTTACGCCTGTCAGCAGGGTCAATACTCCCCTTACTAAACACAAAGGTAATATCCCCATAGCCCTCTATGCCGCCCTGCTCTTTCGTAATCGCAATGCTCGGCATAGGTAAGCCGCCCAGCTCCAACGCCCCGCGCAGCTTCGCTTCGTTCAAATTATGCACGGCAATCAGCCCATTCGCTTCTTCAATGGGTTCCTTCAATGAAAACTGCCGCTTGCTATTTTCCCCCTTTTCGGGTATACTGTTATCAGAAGTTGTTTCCCCGGCCTTTGAGCCTTCAGAGTCAGTCCGCCGCTCGTCGGTAGACTGCACTGGGAAATCAGCTTCTTTTATTTTTCCGATGTTATACACCGTGCTAACTTCACCATTTTTACCAACAGAAATAGTCAGTCTGTAATAGCCTGTTGCGTCCTTAAAATAAGCTGTACGATATACAAAACCATCCTTTGCAAACGGGTGGTTTTTTGCATCCGGAACAATCGTGTTTCCGCCGAACGAAGTTTCGGCCAGTTCATCTATGTGTCCCTCTGCGCGTAGCTTCACCGCATATTCCTCATCTGTCATTAGGCGAGTTGTGCCATCCGGCCTTCTGACCTCATTTCTAAATCGCGCCTTCCCCGCTGTATCTTCCGTTATGGTCAATGGTGTTCCGTCATTGGCATAAACGGTCACGTCATTGCCGTGCCGTATTTCATTATTGATATAATTTTCAATCTGATCACGCCATTGCTTCGGATTATCGCCCGTTATAACTTGCCTATTTGCCTCCACATACTGCCGCCCATCATCCAGCACCTTCTTCGAATACCGCACACTCGCGGCTTCGCTCTCCGTTCCCATCCCAGAGTGGGGAGCAGCGAGGGGGGATCGCAAATCCGCCCCTTGCAAAGCGTCAGCGTAATTCCTGCTTGCCTGCTCCAGCAGCGCGTCATACATCTCCACAAGCCCCTGCGCCTTGTCAAGGTTCTTCATCATCGCCGCCGCTTCCGGGCTGCGGCGTACAATGCGCTCCTTATCGACACTTCGGATGCTGTCTATCTGCTGGGCGGCAATCCGAATATGCAGCTGGATATTCTTTGCCAAAATGCGTTGGCGTGCAGCTTAAGAAAAACTTCCGCCGTCGTCATGGGAATGAGCGCGGGAGCCATGTGCATGTCGCGCCATTCATTGCTGCTGCCTGTAAGCGAAGAATATCCCGCCATGGATATAAGGCCGGGCATGAATTTATCGAACATCAGCATCTATCCGCACTATAACAGCAATGGCGAAGTGCCTGAGGTATTTATCGACGGTGATGAGCAGACGAAAAAATCCAACCTGATATATGCAAGCCAAAAATACGGCGATTTTTATCTGCTGCCGGACAATTCCGAAATCAGGGAGCAAAACAGCAAAATCACCTTTATCGGCAAAAACATCATTCATGCGGAAAACGGCGTTTTTCGCTTGATAAAATCGAAATAACCTATCGCTTTTCAATCAATATGTTCAAAGGTCGGTACAGCCATTTCCTTCCCCTCTGCCATTGCAGACAAGTGTGCACATATCCCTACAGCGGTGATATTCGCGCTCAAACGTGCATGCATGGCAGGCTGCCTGTCCTCCAGTATGCTGCGGATGAACTCATGCACGAGATGCGGATGTGAGCCATGATGTCCTCCTGCTGCGCCCTCACTTAGTGAATTCTCCGGCTGCGTTTCATCATAATCAGCCGCCGAAACGGTATAGCGCTGAATTTCAGATGGCAGCGTCTTAAAAAAAGCAGTAGCCTTAACCGTTTCATGCGGCGTATTAAACCCGCGTGTTTCCGATGGCACAAGGCGGGTAATGATTGGATTATCATTGTCCGCAAACCCCCATTCGAAGGAGGCCTTACTGCCATACACGAACATTCCTTCCAAATAGGTTCGGGCAGTTTCAAACAGTGATCGGGACACTTCGCCCTTGATGCCGTTCGCGAAACCAACCAATGCGGATTCAAAGGGATATGGATTATGATACTGTTCAACGAGTTCTTCACGCATTGTGCCGCTGCCAAAACAAACAACCCGATTAGCGCGCGCCCCTGCCAGCAACACCATTGGTGTCACGGCGTGTGTCGCGTAATGCATGGGCGGAAGCCCGTGCCAATAATCAGGCCAATTTTCCATATCCTGATAGTGGCATCCCCGCAAAAATTGAATGCGGCCAAATATGCCCTCTTCTTTCATTTCTTTTGCCATCAAAAATTGCCGGGTGTACGCCGATGTCTCCATCATCATGTATTTTTTGCCGGTCTCCTCACATGCACGAATAATTTCGCAAAGCCCTTCCAACGTCACTGCCATCGGCACGGTGCACGCGCAATGCTTTCCAGTTCGCAGCGCGAGAATTGTCTGCTCCTCATGCATGGGGATGGGCGTAACAAGATGTACGGCATCAACAGATGCGTCCTGCAAAACTTCCTCATAGCTGCCGTAGGTGCGGCTTATTCCGAAAAACTGCGAAACCTCTTGCATCAACGCAGTATCCGGATCATAGATTCCAATAACAGACACATCCGGATGATCACGATAAATTGGCACAAATGCACCGCCAAAACGCAATCCACATAAGACTACTGATAGTTTTTGCATATGCTTCACTCCCTTTTTTCTTGCCTTTATTGTATATCGCAGTTAGAAATGTTACAATGTACAGGAAGACAAATAAAATGTATAAAATGACAAAAGGTAAAAATGATGAATTATCTTTCTACACTTGCGCACCGCCAGGTGCATGCGGCAACCTTCAATTATTACGCCTATCCGACGCTGCATCCCGATCGCATCATGCATGAGCATGATATTTTCTACGTTGAGCATGGGGATTGGGAGGTTTCCGAAGAAGGGATTTCCTATGAGCTGCATCCCGGTGATGTGATTTTTTTGCCCGCGGGCAAGCACCATTACGGCAAGCGCACCTGCACACCCGGCACACGAACAATGTTTTTGCACATTCTCGCAGATGAAGCCGACGGGCAGGAGAACAACGCTTTCGCCATTCCGTCCCTCATCCCTGCCGGTACAAATCCGGCGCTGCGTTCACATTTTCTTCGGCTCATTGATGCCTGGTGGACAGATGGCCCTCATCGCGAGATCATGATATCCGCATTGGCGAATATTCTTTTATGTTCCATGGCAAGTGCGGGTCTGCAGGCAAACGAACGAACCTTCGGTTGGCCTGTAGATGCGATTCATAGTCTCATCGTGAATGAACCGGCTGTCAATTTCACAGCCCTTATGCTCAGCGAACGTCTTGATGTTCCGGAACGCAGCTTACGGTACATATTTCAGAAGATAGCAGGCTGCCCCATTCATCGCTATCAGCTGAATCTAAAGCTAAGTATGGCAAAACAGGCGCTGCAAACAACGCCCTCCGCGTTAATTGCCGATGTAGCGCAAGCCTTCGGCTTTTGGGACGAATACCATTTCCAGCATGCTTTTAAAAAGCGGTTCGGCCATTCAGCAAAAAAAGCATAGTTCTCTGTTGCAAAGCACGGGTAAAATTCAATACATCCTGTCGAAATCCGCTTGCCATCGTCCTCATGTTTTTGTTATAATGGACGGGGTGATATAAATGAATACAGCATTTTCCGATTTTATGTTCGAACAAAAATGCCGCGCCGTTTATCTTGAAAAGCTTGACGATCGTTTGAATGCACGAGCTGAACTGCTCAGCGTGCTTTTCGTGTTCGCGGGTGCTTCTTTGATTGTGGGATGGTTCCTTTATGCCGAATGGAAAATCCTTTGGGCCACGGCACTGGCAATCCTCCTGATCACAATTGCTGTTCGCCCGCACTTCCCCGCCCAGGACAAACGCGCGGCTGTTATGTTTTTTGCCGAGGAACAGGCACAATTTGTTAAAAAGCTGGAAGCCGCATGGAATGAAGCCCCAAATAAGAAGCCGGGCTGGCTTGAAAAAAAGCTGATTAAGTATCAAGCCGAGGCTGAGGCATTGCTTTCAAAGTGCCCTGATGCGGACAAGCTTCTAGCTGACGAGCTTCTGCTGAAAAAAGCCCGTGAAGAATGTGAAAACGATATAGAAACTGCCGATGAAGCATAAATAAAGAGGATTGCAAATGCAATTCTCTCGCATCGACAACGTCGCCGCTTTCGAACGAATGCCGGCATTCGTGACATTCCCTACACAGAGGCAAATGGCTACCTTAAGCCTACGCCTCAAATGTAGATTGCGCTTCATTTTACAAACTCTTTACACGCAGCCGTTTCAAACCTTACATTCCTCCTATATTCTATTTATGAACCAAATGATGAGGAGGAAATGAAAATGAAAAAAGGAATTACTATGATCCTGGTTGCCGTACTGACCCTTACATCCGCTTTTGCGTTGGCTCTGAAAGCCAATGACGAGATCACGGTGCTTTCACGTGAAGACGGATCAGGAACCCGCGGTGCATTTGTGGAACTTTTGGGGATTTTGGCAGACAACGAATCCGGAGAAAAGGTGGATATGACGACCGTGGAAGCCATTATCACCAACTCCACTTCCGTAATGCTGACGGGGGTCTCCGGCGATGAAGCTGCTATCGGATATGTGTCGCTCGGCTCCATGAACGATACCGTCAAGGCGCTTCATGTAGATGCTGCCGCACCAACCATTGAGGCCATCAAAGCAGGCGAGTACAAAGTCTCCCGTCCGTTTAATATCGCCACGGGCGCCACACTCAGCGAAGCTGCGCAGGATTTCATCGCGTACATTCTCTGTGAAGAAGGCCAGCGTGTTGTGGAAAGCAACGGGTATATTACATCGGTAGAGAACCCTGTGGCGTATACCGGCAACGCGAGCGGAAAAATTGTTGTGGCAGGCTCGTCCTCTGTAACCCCTTTGATGGAGAAGCTAAAGGAAGCCTATCTTGCAGTCAATACAAGCGCGGAAATTGAAATTCAGCAAAGTGATTCTACCACAGGCATGCAGGCAGCGATTGAAGGCATTGCTGATATTGGCATGGCTTCCCGTGAACTGAAAAGCAGCGAGACAGAAAAAGGCCTCACAGCCGCAGTCATCGCTATCGATGGCATTGCGGTTATCGTGAATCCGAACAATCCATTGGATGATCTGTCGAGCGAAACGATTCAGCAAATCTTCAAGGGAGAAATACTCTTGTGGGCTGATGCCGGCGTGGAGTAAGAGATGAAAATACTTGGAAAAGAAACCGGTATGCGGGTGGTGTTTCTATGCACCGCCTGCGTTTCTATACTTTCTGTGGCGCTTATTTGCCTCTTTCTGTTCGCTGGGGGCATTCCCGCTATCGGTGAAATCGGCATATTTCGTTTTCTGTTTGGAGAAAGCTGGAAACCAAGCAACCAGCTATACGGAATCCTCCCGATGATTTTGGGAAGCATTTATGTCACAGCAGGTGCGCTGGTGCTTGGTGTCCCCATTGCTTTGCTGACAGCTATCTATCTGGCGCGGTTTTGTTCAAAGCGACTTTACAGGCTGATAAAACCCTGCATCTCCTTGTTAGCGGGCATTCCATCGGTCGTTTATGGTTTTTTTGGGCTTGTGGTATTGGTGCCGATGGTAAAAGAAATTTTCGGCGGCAAAGGGTATAGTATGCTTAGCGCCTCTGTCCTTCTGGCAATTATGACGTTACCGACGATCATTTCCGTATCGGAGGCAGCCATACGGGCTGTGCCGGAGAATTATTACGAGGGAGCGTTGGCGTTGGGCGCGACACATGAGCGCAGTGTGTTTTTTATTGTCCTGCCTGCAGCAAAGTCCGGCGTTTTTACTGCTGTTGTACTGGGCGCCGGACGTGCTATTGGCGAGACCATGGCTGTTATCATGGTGGCAGGTAATCAGGCGCGGATGCCTGCGGGCATCTTGAAGGGTATTCGAACATTGACTGCCAACATTGTGCTTGAAATGGGCTATGCTGCCGACCTGCATCGGGAAGCGCTGATTGCAACCGCCGTGGTACTCTTTGTGTTCATCCTGTTAATCAATCTGGCGCTTCAGCTGCTGAAAAGGAGGACGAATGCATGAATGTCTCCCGTTTGCTTAGGTTTTTGGTACGGTTGGCAGCTGCAACGACCATGGGTGTCTTTTGTTTGCTGGTAGGTTTTGTGCTGTTGAACGGAATTCCTAATCTTCGCCCATCACTGTTTGCATTACGGTATTCCTCTGAAAATGTATCTATGCTTCCGGCTATTGTTAACACATTCATTATGACACTTTTGTCGCTTCTGATTGCGGTACCATTGGGCATTGGAGCCGCCATTTATTTGGTGGAATATGCCGGGCGCAGCAACCGTTTGGTGAGTGTTGTGCGGATGGCTGCGGAAACGCTGTCCGGTATTCCTTCAATCGTATATGGCTTGTTTGGATTGCTGTTTTTTGTGATGTCGTTGAAGCTCGGTTTGTCGTTGTTTTCCGGCGCGCTGACACTCGCCATCATGATTCTGCCTCTGATTTTGCGAACGACCGAAGAAGCGCTCAAGGCGGTGCCGGACAGCTATCGCGAAGGATCGTTTGGATTAGGTGCCGGACGATTGCGAACGGTGTTGCGAATCGTTTTGCCTTCTGCCGTGCCCGGTATTTTGGCAGGCGTTATTTTGGCCGTAGGTCGCATTGTTGGTGAAACTGCCGCATTAATCTTCACTGCCGGTACAGTCGCTGACCTTCCCAAAGGGTTGCTAAGCTCCGGACGTACGCTCTCGGTACATATGTATGTGCTCGCGAACGAGGGGCTTTACACGGATCAGGCTTATGCTACGGCGGTTGTACTGTTGGTTATTGTATTTGGAATAAATGCGCTTTCCGGCTGGGTTGGCAAGCGCATTACGAAGGGATAGTATATGGACAAGATAGCCATTCAAGATTTAGACTTATTTTACGGAGATTTTCAGGCACTCAAATCTGTATCCATCGGGATCAGCGCAAAGCAGATCATGGCTTTCATTGGCCCCTCCGGATGTGGGAAATCGACATTGCTAAAAACATTGAATCGCATGAACGATTTAGTGGAGGGTATTAAAATCAAAGGAAGTGTGCAGCTCGATGGCGAAAATATCTTTGGTGGAATGGATGTGAGCCTGCTGCGCAAGCGTGTGGGGATGGTATTTCAAAAACCGAACCCTTTTCCCATGAGTGTATACGATAATATCGCCTATGGTCCTCGTACCCACGGGGTGCGCGCACGCGTGAAGCTCGATGAGATTGTAGAACGATCCCTGCGGGATGCGGCTATTTGGGACGAAGTAAAGGATCGACTCAAAAAGAGCGCACTGGGGCTGTCCGGTGGGCAACAGCAACGGTTATGCATTGCAAGGGCGCTGGCTGTTGAACCGGAAGTATTGCTCATGGATGAACCGACCTCCGCGCTGGATCCCATTTCCACCTCCCGTATTGAGGAATTGGCAGTGGAATTGAAAAACCGCTATACAATCGTTATTGTTACACACAATATGCAGCAAGCGGTACGCATTTCCGATAAAACAGCATTTTTTCTGCTGGGTGAGGTGATTGAATGCGGGGAAACAGAAACGCTTTTTGCTGATCCGCAGGACCAGCGTACCGAGGACTACATCACAGGGAGGTTTGGATGATGCGGAGCCGCTTTGATGAACAGCTGGAAAAATTGAATGCCGCGCTAGTCGAGATGGGCGCAATGATTGAATATGCCATTGAAAACGCCTTGCGCGCACTGGTGGAAAGAAGCATTCCATTAGCAGAAGAAGTGATCCGCTATGATCGAAAAACCGATGAAAAAGAGCGGGAGATTGAGAGCCTCTGCCTAAAACTCCTTTTGCAGCAGCAGCCTGTGGCCCGCGACCTGCGATTGATCTCAGCGGCATTGAAGATGATTACGGATATGGAGCGAATATCCGATCAAGCTGCCGACATCGCCGAAATTGTCACTATGTTGGGCGGTGCGGATTACATCAAACCGTTGGTACATACGCCGGAAATGGCGCGGGAGACCATTTGGATGGTGCAAACTGCCATTGATGCCTTTGTGAAACATGATTTGACGTTGGCGGCTTCTGTGGTAGCTCACGATGATATCGTTGATAATCTTTTCGACGATATCAAACGTGAGCTGATAACCCTCATTGGCGAGGACGCGCATCACGGCGAACAGGCGCTGGATTTGTTGATGATCGCAAAATATCTGGAGCGCATTGGCGATCATGCGGTAAATATTGCTGAATGGGTGGAATTCTCTATTACAGGCAAGCATAGGAGTGAGGATGTGTGATTTATTCCGTTGAAGATGACACGCAAATCCGCGAAATGATTCTATATGCGTTGCGGCAGTCCGGTCTTGCTGCGGAAGGGTTTCCGAATAGTGCCGCTTTTTTCGCCGCGCTGCCTAAACAACTGCCTTCGTTGGTTTTGCTTGATATCATGCTGCCGGGAGAAGATGGGTTGTGTATTTTGCGGCGGCTTCGCGCCAATCCCGAAACCAAGGCGCTCCCCGTGATTCTATTGACTGCAAAGGGTGCGGAAATGGAAAGGGTGATTGGGCTGAATGCGGGGGCAGACGACTATATTAGCAAGCCCTTCAGCGTACTGGAACTGGTTGCCCGGGTGAATGCGTTAATCCGGCGCACAAAGCAGGAAAACCAGGGCAAAGCTATTTCCCTGGGCGGTATTCTGTTGGATGAGGAAAAGCATTCGGTGTCTGTAAATGGCAGCACAGTAGATATGACACTTAAGGAATTCGAACTACTTCAACACTTGATGTGCCACCCGGGTACAGCCTGTTCTCGAGATCGCTTGTTGAGGGCTGTATGGGATATGGATTATTTTGGAAGTACACGAACGGTAGATGTACATGTGCAAACCCTGCGGCAAAAGCTTGGCTCTGCGGGAGAACAAATCGAAACGGTACGCGGTGTCGGATACCGCTTTCAAGTGAGGCATAATGAAAAAGAAACTATTTGAGGTAATGCTATTACTGTTGGCGCTTTCCACATTGTTCACCTCTATGCTGGTTTTACCACGGCTATATGTTTCTATGCAGCAACATGCCTTTGATGAATTGCGTGATATGGCGGCTGCCATCTCTTGCACACTTGATACCGGGCAGGAAAACGAGGAAGCGCTGGTGCGGATTTCCGGCGCCGTGCCGCATTTGCGAATCAGTTGGATTGATTCTGTTGGCGCCGTCCTGTACGACAGTGAGATAGCCGATTTAGCACAACTAGAGGATCATAGCAAACGAGAAGAAGTAATTGAAGCCTTCGAGCGTGGAGAAGGGCAAGCCAGTCGGTTGTCTGCATCGCTGGGAGAAAACACCTACTACTACGCCCGGCGTATACCCGATGGCTCTGTGTTGCGTATCGCTGTGGCGCAACGCTCGATTTTTGCTGAGCTCATAGCGCTGCTTCCGTCCTTCCTCCTGATTGCGGCGCTTGTGATCGGGATGCTGATAAGGTTCTCCGGTCGGTTGGCAACGCGACTGCTCCGTCCCCTAAACAGTCTCAATCTGGATCATCCGGAGGAAAACGAGACGTATGAAGAACTATCGCCGTTGCTATCTCGCTTGTCGCAGCAAAATCGGCGCATTGAAGAACAGATGACAGAGCGCTTTGAAAGTGTGCAAAGAGCATCAGCCATTACCGAGAACATGGCCGAGGGGTTGATGATGCTGTCCCCGGACGGCAAAATTGTGTCCATGAATCAAAGTGCGATGCATTTTTGGAAAAGTGAGTCTCACGGGCATGAAGGGCAGCATTATATGACGCTGTATCGAAGCCTCACCATGCACGAGGCCATTGAACAGGCGTTGACCGGGGATTCCGCGCAGATTGACTTGCCTCTTCACGACAGTGTATACCGACTCCATGCCAATCCCGTGTGGGCAGAGGGGGTACTGCTTGGGGTGGTTGTGCTATTGCTGGATATTACTGCCAATGTGGAAGCAGAAACAACTCGAAGAGAGTTTACTGCCAATGTATCACACGAACTAAAATCGCCGCTAACCATCATTGCGGGATACGCCGAAATGATGAAAACCGGGATGGCTGAAGCAGAAGACAATCGGGAGCTAGCCTCTAAAATATGTGATGAAGCGGGCCATTTGTTATCGTTAATTGATGATATCATCGCCCTATCGCATCTGGATGAAAGCGCAAAACAAGTACAGAAAGAACCTGTTAGTCTATCTGCGCTGGCTGCGGAGATAGTCGGACGTTTCGATTCCATTGCGAAAGAGAGAGGTATTACGTTGGCGGTGGAAGGTGAACATGCTTTTGTGATAGGCATCCCGCCGCTTTTGGAGGAGATGCTATGGAATCTGGTAGATAATGCAATTCGTTACAATCAACCTAATGGCAGTGTGACTGTGAGGGTGAGGCAGGAAAAAGATAGTGTTGCGCTGATGATTCAGGATACCGGCATTGGCATCAGTGCTTCCCAGCATGGGCGTATCTTTGAGCGTTTTTATCGTGTAGACAAAAGCCGCTCACGAAAAACCGGCGGCACCGGGTTAGGCCTGTCTATTGTTAAGCACTGCGCAGAAATCCATCATGCGGAGATAACCGTAGAAAGTGAACCCGGAAGGGGAACCTGCATCACAGTGCTGTTTGCAAAAGCAGATGCATTTCCAAAGATTGAAAAGTGCTAAACCACTTCGGAAATGAAAACTGATGTAAAGTCTGCTATTTAGACTAAAAGCAAATTTAACATTTTCCCTTGACAAATGTTATCTTCGGGCAAGGAAAGAATTTCTTTGAAACTCCAGCGAAAATCTCCGCAACCTCAATTGGCTCGACCATGGTCGCTTGTTTCGGTTGATTCGTTCAGCTCGCTAATCGTTGCCTCTGGCAACGCTCGCCTCTCTCACCACACAGGGGCTTAGCCCCGTTTTAATGCCCCAATGGGGCCGCTGGTTTTCGAATCAAAATCGGAGGGTCAAAACCCCCGATACCTCCCGCCGTTTGTTAATGGCCCGGGGATTGTAAATGCAATCCCCGGGCCATTTTTCATTCATTATTATTGCTGTTCTTTTCCCAAATTATATACACTGCGCGTGCGCAAATTCTCCGCCTTGCCGCGCAGGACTTTAACCGTCTTTTGATCCGCATTCAAATCGAAGAAGTTATCGCTTAATAGCATATCGGGATCGTCGCCCTCCACGTAGACATGCTTGGCGAAGACCGCTGCGGAGACGGTGATTTCATCACCCTTAACCGAAACCGAAAGCTTGGGATCGATAAACCCGAAATGCTTCGGCGCGCAGAACAGCGCCGTGCCTTCGCTTATCACGCCCGCTTCCGTTTCGAAGGAAAAGCTGAAATAATCCTCTGTCAGTGAGGCATTCGGGAAATCCATTTCATCCAGCCACACAGAAGAAAGCGCCGGCACGGTGATGGCCTTCGTGCCCTTTTCAATCGCCTTTCCGTTGGCGTGCCTGAGCGCCCAGTGCACCGTGCCCTTCACAGCCGCGCGGGTTTCGTTGGCTACGTTCAGCCGCGCGCTGCGCCTGATGGGATCGGCATGGAATTCGATAATATTCGGATTTTGTGTGATTTCGCCTTCCTCGCAGGCGGAAATCATAACGGGCGCAAAGAAGCGCTTGGCGGCATAATGCAAAGCCTTCCAACGGCCGAAATAATCGATGGATGCCCAGGAAGCCACAGGCCAGCAATCGTTCAACTGCCAGATGACCGCGCCCATGCAGCGATTGCGGTTGCGCCGCCAATGTTCCACGCCGTAGCGGATGGCATCGGCCTGCAAAAGCTGAGAGCAATACAGAAGGTTATCGAAAGAATAAGGGTAGAGATAGGTCTGTGAAATATAGTTGAGAATTTTCCCGTTTGCCGAGGTGTTGCGCTGATGCCGTTCCATCACGCGGGAGAAAATATTGCGATCCTCCGGCAGGGTGAAGCTTTCCACTGTTTTCAGGCATGGGAAGCTTTGGAAGCCGAACTCCGAGGCATAGCGGAAATGGAATTTGCGGTAATCCGTAAAGGGTTTTTCGCCGTGCCATACCTCCCAGTAGTGCACATCGCCGCGGTTTTCGGCATTGGGTTCATCAAAAGCGCCGCCGGAGGATGGCGAGGCAGGCCAGTAGAAGGTCTGCGGCGCCAGGCCTTCGCACACGCCGGATAAAATATACTCAAACATTTTTATGTAATCCGCATGATGCTGCGGCCTGGACGGTCCGTAAGATTTGAAATCGCCGCGCTCCTTGGCTTTGATGCCCGCCAATTGGAACATTTCCATTTCGTTGTTTCCGCAGAAAAGCGCAAGGCTCGCATGATGGCGGAGGCGTTTCACATTCTGTTCCGCCTCCAGGCGGATGGATTTTTCAAAAGCCGGGGTCAGTTCATAGTAGGCGCAGGCATACATCAAATCCTGCCAAACCAAGAGCCCCAATTCATCGCAAATATCAAAGAAGAAATTGTCCGGATAATAGCCGCCGCCCCACACGCGGATGCAGTTGAAGTTGGCAAGCCTCGCATCCTGCAAAAGAATGCGGGTACGCTCAGGCGAGCGGCGGGAGAAAATATTATCCTCGGGAATATAATCGGCACCCATGGCGAAGATTTTTACACCGTTGACAATGTGGCAGAATTCCTCGCCCCATTCATCCTTCTCCCTGGACATCCAAAGGGTACGCAGGCCGATGCGCTTCTCCCACGTGTCCTGCACGCCCTTGTCGCCGTTCAGCGTCACGCTGATTTTGTACAGCGGCTGATCGCCATAGCCCGCGGGCCACCACAGAAGCGGGTTTTGGACGGTAATCACGCCCTCTTCTGCATGATATTCTTTGCCGTCAGTCGCGGTTAAAACAGCTGTCCACCGGAGGGCATCGGGATTTTTTGCATCGATATCCGGGCAGATTGTCAGGCGAACCACGTTGTCCCCGTGCTCCTGAAGCACAAGCACATCCGAAAGCCGCGCTTCATCGATAAACAAAAGCGTGATATCCCGCCAGATGCCCGCATCGGGGAGCCTGGGACCCCAATCCCAGCCATACATGCAGTGCGCCTTACGGACATGCTGAAATCCGCTGAGCGCGTCGGTGGAGTACCAGCAAGGGCGCTCCGCGCCTTCCTTCAGCGCGTAAACGATAGGCGAATCGAAATGAATCGCGATTTCGTTTTCGCCTTCCTTTAGCGCGGATTTTACTTCCCATTCCCAGGTGATGTGCATGTTATCCGCGTAGCCTATTTTTTTACCGTTGACAGATACATGCGCCAGCGTATCCAAGCCATCACAATGCAAAAGAACGCGGTTCGCCTGAAGCTGTTCCTTGGTGAGAGAAAACGTGCGTTGGTATTCAAAATCATGGTACAAAAGCTCGAAGGCTTCCAGTTCGTTCTCGCGGTAGAAAGGATCGGGTATGGTGCCGTCGCGCAGGTAATCCGCGTATACAGATCCGGGTACTTTCGCATCATGCCAGTGCTTTTCCGCAACATCGCGCATACGCCATTGGCCGTTCAGAGACAGTTGCTTCATGTTTGATAAACCACCTTTGTTTATATTGTCTTTACAAAGTCTTTGTCTTTCGCTATGATTATCCTATCGAGGAGGTGTTTCACCTTGGCGATGGACATGACAAAGGGAAAGCCGATAAAGCTCTTGATAACTTTCGCTCTTCCCCTCATGCTTTCCTCTATTTTGCAGCAACTTTATAGCGTGTGCGACAGCATTATGGTAGAGCGCCTGATAGGTGAACAGGCTTTTGCCGCAATCGGCTCCGCATCGTATTTGGATTGGTTTCCGCTGAGCATGATTATCGGGCTCACCCAGGGCTTCGGCGTCGTTCTCGCTACCCGCCGCGGAGCAAAGGATAAGGCGGGGCTTCGGCGAGCTTTCGCTATGAGCTTAACCCTCGCATCAGGCGTCGCGGTGGGGATTACCATTTTTGGCGTTTCCTTTTTGGCACCCTTTTTGCGCCTGCTGAAAACCCCTGAGGCCCTTTTCTCCTATACCCTTTCCTACCTGCGTGTGATGTGGCTCGGGCTCATTATTACAGCCATTCAAAACGTGTGCGACACGATGCTGCGCGCCATGGGCGACAGCCGCACGCCCCTTATTTCGCTGATTTTGTCCACCCTTTTAAATGTGGCCATCGATATCCTTTTTCTGGCCGTTCTTCGCCTGGGTGTGGCGGCGGCAGCGCTTTCAACCCTGATTGCCAAGGCCGCCGGCATTCTCTTTTCGCTGTGGCGTATGAAAAAGGCGGATGATGTTCTGCCGAAGCGTGAGGATTTTGCGCCCTGCAAAGAAACGGCAAAAACCCTTTTGCGCTTTGGCCTTCCGCCCATGTTCACCTTTGCCGTGACAGCCACGGGCGAACTGGGCGTGCAGGCCGCGTTTAACCTGCGCGGCGTTTTCTTTGTAACGGGCATTACCGCCGCCAAGCGCTACTATACCCTCATGAATATCGCGGGTGGTTCTCTGGAAGGGTCGGTGGCGACTTTCGTCGGCCAGAATACAGGCGCGAAACAAATGAACCGCGTCTTTGACGGCACGCGCACCGCCGTGCTCTTAAGCTTCGCTGCCTCTGTCTTTATTTCCGCCACAATGATTTTCTTTCGGGAACCGCTCATCCGCTTCTTCTTGCCCGCAAGCCATTCACAGGTATTGAAAATCGGCATGGACGCATTAAGGGCAGAAGTTCTTCCCCTGTTCGCCCTCTCCTTCTTATGCCTGCACCGCGCGGCGCTGCAGGGCATGGGCCATCCCCTTGCCCCTATGCTTTCAGGCTTTATGGAATTGGCGCTGCGCTTTTTAAGCATATGGCTCCTGCCCCTTTTCTTCGGCAATGAGGGGCTGTACTATATTGATGCCGTTACCTGGATCGGCACCTGTCTTATGCTCATGGCGGTTTACTATACCCTTCGGCAGCGCATGCAAAAGCTGCCGAAGGAAATGATTCAAATCCATCGGCAGCCATAAAAATTGGTTATGCTCTGTTAATCATATCAAGCAGGCCGTTTAGCTGTTCCAAAGTGATTTTCCCTTTCGCGAAGGATAAAACAGCTCTCAAGGGTGAATATTGCAGCATGGCGCGCATCATTTCGGATGTAATGGCGCTTGCCGCCGCTTCCGATTGCGCTCCCTCCGCCGCCCGGCCGAAACCCGCGAGCATTGTATCCACCAATGGCTTGAGCACAGCGCCGGCCTTCGGGTTTTGCATAAGATCCACAAAGATGCTGTCCAAAGTGAAGGTTTCCTGAAGCACTGTCGTTCCTTCCACGGTGATTTCCGTTTCCAGCAGCATATCGCGGCTGTTTTTACCCACGGCAATGGTAAAAGCGCCTGTTTCCACAACCCAATCGTGAATGGTCGGCTGCCATACGGCAAAAGCGCGCTTATCAAGGGTAAAGGTAACCGTCTTCACTTCGCCCGGGTTCAGCGCCACCTTATCAAAGGCCTTCAATTCGCGTATCGGACGGAAAACCGTGCTTGCTTTATCGCCCACATACAGCTGCACCACTTCCTTGCCCGCGCGCTTACCTGTGTTCTTTACATCCACGCTGACTTGAAGGGTTTCCGTATCCTTGATGGTCTCTTTTGAGCACTTTAAGTTGGAAGCTTTAAAGCTGGTATAGCTCAGCCCGTGGCCGAAGGGGAAGAGCACGTCCATGGCCTTTTTATCATAGTAGCGGTAACCGACGAAGATGCCTTCTTGATAAAGCGCATAATCCTTTTCGCCGCCGTAGCTTAAATAGGAGGGATTGTGCTCAAGGCGCAGGGGGAAGCTTTCAGGCAGACGTCCTGAGGGGTTGACCGCCCCAAAGAGGATATCATATGTCGCGCCGCCCACGGCCTGGCCGCCCAAGTACGCTTCCACCACGGCCTTCACTTTGCCAAGCCAGGGCATCACAATGGGCGAACCGTTATAAAGCACCACCACCGTGTTTGGGTTGGCTTCCGCCACGCGGTTAATCAACTCCTCTTGGCAGGCGGGGATGTTCATGTGCGTGCGATCGTAGCCCTCGGATTCAAAGGAATCCGGCAGCCCGGCTACAATTATCGCTACCTTGGCAGCTTTTGCCGCCGCGACAGCTTGTGAAATCAACTTTTCATCCGGCTTATCCGTTACGATATCATATCCCTGCGCAAACGTAATACCCTTAACCCCTTCAAGGGCATCCATCAGGCTTGTTACCTTAAAGGCGTTGATGTGCGAGCTGCCGCCACCCTGAAAGCGTGGCTTGACGGCAAACTGCCCGATAACGGCGATATCCTCCCCTTCTTTAAGCGGCAGGAGATCAGCTTCATTTTTAAGCAGTACCATGCATTCGGCGGCGAACTTACGCGCCAAGCCATGCTGCGCCTCCTTATCCCACTCGGTTTCAGGCTTCGCGTTTTTCAAATAGCGATCGAGAATCGTCAGCAGGCGTTCCACCGCCTTGTCAAGCACCGCTTCATCCAGCGTGCCGCCCTTAACCGCTTCCACAATCTGCAGATCGTTGATGCCGTCCGAGGAAGGCATTTCCAGTTCCATCCCCGCTTTAAGCCCTGCCACGCGGTTGCTCACCGCGCCCCAGTCGCTCATCACAAAGCCATCAAAGCCCCATTCGTCGCGCAAAATACCCGTCAACAGCTCGGGATTTTCCGAAGCGAAGATGCCGTTCACGCGATTGTAGGAGCACATCACTGTCCACGCTTTCGCTTTTTTTACCGCTGCTTCAAAGGCGGGGAAGTAAATTTCGCGCATGGTGCGCTCATCTGCCACAGAATCGGAGGACATGCGGCGATGCTCCTGGTTGTTCATGGCAAAATGCTTCACGCTGACACCGATATTACGGCTTTGCACGCCATTGATAAACGCCGCGGCAAGCTCTCCCGTCAGGTACGGATCCTCGCTGAAATATTCAAAATTGCGGCCGCAAAGAGGGCTGCGCTTGATATTGATGGCAGGGCCTAAAAGCACGCCCACCTTTTCATGCTGGCAGGTATCGCCCAGGGCCTCACCCATTTTTTGAAGCATTTCCCTGTCAAATCCAGCTGCGGTCGCGCAGGCGGCAGGGAAGCAAACGGCTTTGATGCTGTCGTTAATCCCCAGATGATCGGCGCTTTCATCCTGCTTTCTGAGCCCGTGGGGGCCATCGCTGACCATCACCCTTGGAATGCCTACCCTCTCCACCGGCTCGGTATGCCAAAAATCGGAACCGGAACAAAGGGAAGCCTTTTCTTCCAATGTCATGTTCGCTATCATTTTTTTAATATCCATTTTTGCTTCCTTTCTTATCATTTAGACAGTCGATAAATCCCATACCTCGTGAATTTTCGGCACATCGCTGATCAGGCGCTTCGTATACGCCGCCTTCGGTGTTAAAATCACCTCATCGGCAGAACCGAACTCCACAATCTTGCCGTGCTCCATAATATAGACGGTATCGGAAATGTAATAAGCCAGGCCGATATCGTGGGTGATGAAGATAATCGTCATGCCGGTTTCGTTGCGCAATTGCAAAAGCATGTCGAGGATGGTCGCCCTTGAACAGGCATCGATCATCGAGGTCGGTTCATCCGCCAATAAAATTTTCGGCTTCAAAAGGAAAATGCGGGCGATCATGAGCCTTTGCATTTGTCCGCCGGAAAGTTCAAAGGGATACTTGTTCGTCAGCTCCGCGAATTTCAAGTTTACAAAGCTGCAGGCCTCTGTCATCAGTTCAATTTTCTTTTCCTTGGACAGGTTTCTGCCGCCGCGCATATTGATGCAGTCCAGCAGCACCGTATCGATTTTGTTAAACACGTTAAAGGAGGAAAAAGGATCTTGAAAAATGGCCTGAATGCCCTGCCAGTATTCTTTTTTCTTTTTACGGGTGGAGATATCCCTCGGCTTTCCCTGGAAGAGAACCTCGCCCGCCGTCACATTCGTGAGCCCCAGCAGCATT
>JGI994J12354_10001368_pt1 | contig 24750 bp, 23 predicted proteins | sample IntmicLarv3ML3BL_FD_12354 | JGI IMG/M metagenome (IMG submission 12354)
TCATCGCCGGTAGTGACATGGAGGGTTAAATAGCCTGTATTCATTCGGTTCTCTCCTTATGCGGTAGTGACAGCAGCGCAGCAGCGCGGCCTGAAATTAGGTTTCGGAATAATATATGATGAAAAATCCGCAGTTGTTCCAATTTTCAGGCAAATAAAAATGGGGTCTGCTTTGTATTAAGCAGACCCCATTTTTTGTGTAAAGCTTACGCCGCGTCATCCAGTGTGGACTCGATGAATTCCTCGCACTCACGTTCTGTGTCGCCGCTACACACAAAGCGTCCGAAACGGTATACCTCGTAATGTCCACGCACGGACTTGATTTCAAAGCCGTTGTTACTTTTCATAATAGCTCCTTTCATACGAGCGAAACCCAGAATGTACTTTTTTGTGGTGAGCATATAGATCCCCAACGGAACCGTAATTATAAGGGCTGTTGCGTCAAGAACGGATTCAAACCTTGGCATCGTTGTGAGAAGCCAGACGGGAAGCAGTGCGACAATTAAGCCATAGACCTTTTGGGCGAGAAGAGTGTGTGAGTATAGGTAAGCGAAGCGAAACGCTTTTTTCGGGAAATGTCTTATTTTTTTCAAAAATATTGTATCCATATGTTTCATCCTTTCCGCTAAGTGGTGTGCTGTCTTCTGTGATTTGATATTATCAAATGTGGAGGGTTAATAATTGCACTCCGAACGAACTTTCGAAAGGATTATTTCAATTCTGCTCCCGAAATCAGACTTAGCGCGGCGAAGGGAAGCGCTGTTGATACAGGGAGTTTCCATCCGAACGGAAATTCTCCACGCATAATCATTTCGCCGCTAAGCGAGGGAAAGTCGCGCCGCACTGCAACAATTATGCCATCGTCGCTCACGCTAGAAACTGTCAGTGTGTCCTTGGGCGACATGCCGAAACTTATCGCACTGTTCGCGACGACGGGAAGCTTGCACTCGCCGGGCAAAATCACGACAGGGCAGGATATGGGGGAGCCGGAACAGAAGACTACGGTGATAAGCACGGCGTCATATGACACTTTTTCGTCGAATTGTTCGAAAACCATTCCGGAGTTTGAGGGAAGTAGCTTTGTGCCAGAGGTAAAGACTTCAAAGTCGTTGCAAAGTATACCGATTTTCCACATTTTTGTTACCATTCCTTTTCTTTATTTGGGAATTGTGCCGCGTTCGGGCACCGAAATTTTGATTGTAAAACCGAAAAGGAACAAAACTTTAGTTTGAAATTTTCAAACTTACTCCTCTGCAAGAACGGTTTTTCTATTTTCTGCCGCAGAGCATGTAGTTATTCATCTCGAGTCGAATATATAGCGAAAGAATGCGGCAAAATAGGTTTAAGTTCGTCAAATAAAGACAAAAGGAAAATTCAGAATGGGAACAAGTATGAAAATATGTGAAAAATTCGGTATTTCAACGCTAATTAGCGACAAAAATATTGTGCCGGAGCTGAGAAATGAAAAAAATGAGCTGTCGCCGCTCGTAAAGGAGGTTCTGAAAAATACGGAATCGTGCAAAGAACATCATATTTACACAGGCAGTTTTACAGGTATACAGATTTGAGTTTAAAAAGGGAGGAATGCGCTGACGGCGTTCCTCCAGAAAAATTAGAAAAATATAGGTGACAAATCAAAAATTATATAGTACAATATTGGAAAAAAGTAAGGAGAATAGGGTATGGAGAAATACGGCAAGGCGGAAGGTAAAATTTCGGCAAAAAAACTGACGTTTATGTTTATAATGATGGCCGGCTGCGCAATGTTCACAATCGGAATGATTGCGCTCAATTCCACGCTTGCGGCGGCGGCAACAACGGTCACAAGCCAAAAACCTGATATGACAATTGTTTATGTATTATTCGGAATAGCCGCTTTTGCGCTGATTTACGGATTTTTGAACTTGATTTCCACTAAGGTAGTGCTATACGAAAAGGCGATTGTGATTCATGGCCCTTTCAAAAAGAATGTTATCGAATGTGAAAACATAAGCTGCATATTGTGGGCAAAGCCCGGCGCTATGGCAAACACGCGCGGTGCGCGCAGAACCGTTATTTCCAGTGACATAATCCTGAAAAGGGGAAAATCGGTCAAAATAAACTCCGGTACATACCGCAAGCTGAACGACAAACTTGCCGACTACCAATATAGGCACAGCATCCCGAATGCCGACGACGGCTATTAAGAGACATATAGACGAAATAATTAAATTGAAAACAGCTAAGTCAATCGTTATGTTGACGCGGCTGTTTTTTGCTGCGTATATAACAATTTTTATGCCGCCGATACCAACTTTGCCGAAAAGCAAAAAATTGAGACAAACTAGTATATCGGTGGGATTGAAAAGAAATCCTGATGCGGTAGTATATAGATAGAAATGTTAACATGTTCTACAGAAAGACACATTCAAACTATCACAATATCAGGAAATGGGAGGAAAATATGAAGAAAAATCGTATTATTGCACTGTTGCTAGCAATGCTTCTTGTGCTTTCCGTTGCAGCGGGCTGTAACTCGGGCACAACAGAAAACAGTTCATCGCCGTCTTCAGCGCCAAGCACATCAAAGTCTCCGGAAACGTCGAAAGGGCCGGAGCAAAAACAAATCGGGGAGCTGCCGCTTGTCGAGGAGGAGATGAATTTCTCAATGTGGGGGCCGCCGCCGCGAGCCGACTCGGGAATGATGGATATGAACGATTCAATCGCGCGGCAGGAGCTTCAGCGCCGTACTAATGTATCTGTTAAGTGGGAGCACCCATCGTTGGGGCAAGAGGTTGAGAGCTTCAACCTTATGCTTGCGTCAAACAGCTTCCCAGACGCTTGTATCGCAGCCGGTTCTTACATAATCGGCGGTTGGGATAAACAGATAGACGACGAGTTTGCGCTTGATCTTACTTCTTATGTGGAGTATTTCCAAAACTATATGGGACGCAGGAAGATTGATGATCAAACCCTGCGCGACACCGTTACAAATGCCGGACGCATCTGTTTCTTTATCGACATACGTAAAACTTTGCAGCCGTCGTGGATTGGTCCGGGCGTCCGCAAGGATCTCCTTGACGAAATCAACATGGATATTCCTGTGACGTTTGACGAGTACGAAGCCGTGCTGACAGCATTCAAGGATCAGCTCGGGATTGAAACGCCGCTTATGATAATGTCGAGCGCCGGAATGGACAGGTTCCTTATGTCGAGCTTCGATATGTGGTATCAGGTTTATCAAAAAGACGGAGTTATCCACTATCCGGCATATGATCCGGAATATAAGGATTATCTTATGCTGATGAATAGATGGTACAACCTTGGCTTGATTGATCAAGAGTTTTTCTCAAAGAATTCGTGGTCTGACAACGAGGCGGATCTTCTTTCGGGAAAAGCAGCCATGACGACCTCGCTGGGATACATAAATGTTGACCGCTACGATTTGCAAACCGTCGGCGAAAATGTTGACTGGTATCCGCTTGAAGTGCCTAAGAAGAACGCGGATGATACACGCAGAATTTACTCATGGTCGGCGCCTGTTCGCGCTTCGAACTACACAACAAACCTCACAACCGCAGTCGACCCGGAAAAAATTCCGGTGATTTTACAGTATTTTGACTACCTTTACAGTGACGAGGGTTCGGATTTGGCAAACTACGGCGTTCTGCACGAGAGCTATGACTTGGACGCGAACGGCGAGGCCTATTTCCTCGACGTGATCTACAACAATCCTGACGGAATGAGCTTCTCGGCGTGCATGACCAAGTACGCGATTTTCTATTCATCAAGTTCGTGGTACGATTGGGAACGTGAGATTACGCCGTCGATGTCTGAAAAGGCATGGCCACTGACGGGCGAAGTTTTTGACAAATCGATAAAAGACCCGCAGATATTTACAACGCAGATTACCGTCTCGGCGGAGAACGCGTCCGAATATTCGGCGATTTTGGGCGACCTAAAGACCTATGTTGAAGAGATGACAGCGAATTTCATCCTCGGACGCGCCTCTTTTGACGAGTATGACAGCTTTGTTACAGAGCTTGAAAACCTGAAAGTGAACAGGCTAATTGAGCTTATGCAGGGCGCACTCACAGCGTATCTTTCCAGGGACTTGACGGTCGGTTACTAGGATTCGGCAAATTAAATAGAGTAGCTGAATCCAATTTTTCCATACCTCCATGTGGTGGCTGCGGTTCGGGGAATTGCAGCCACCAACACTAAAAACTGAGAGAAAACAATGACGAAAGTAAAATCTGCTACGCCGCGGGAGAAACTCTGGAACCGTGATTTTATTTTAACTATGGCGGTTTCCTCGGCGGCGGCGCTTGCAAACGGCATGTTTAGCCCAGCGCTCCCGATATATGCCGAAACGCTCGGAATCACGACGGATATCATCGGAACAATTATCTCTGTTTCGCTGTTCATATGTATGTTCGGACGGATGGTAATCGGCGGGATGTCGGCCCGCCACAGCCGGAAAAAGCTTGTTACGTTTACGCTTGTGTTTCTTCTTCTGGCATACTCCGGCTTTTTCTTCGCAAAAAATATCTATATTTTGGCCGCCGCAAAAATCTTTCAGGCAATTGCCTCAGGCATGACCATAACCGTGTTGAGTACGCTTTCAATTGAATATATACCTGAAAGCCGCATGGGTGAGGGCATTGGGATTTACAGCATGGCGGCGAGCCTTGCGCAATGCGTCGCGCCACTACTTGGCACACTGCTTGCAAAAAACAGCAGCTTCTCGCTTTTGTTCGGACTTTCCACCGCGGCAACGGCAGCTTCGGTCGCAATTCTTCTGTTTGTGCGTGATAAAGCGCCTGTGGGAGTGCTAAAACGTAAGAGGAAAATTTCGATTTTGGATTACCTTTACCCACCTGCGTTTATGTCGGCAGTTATGCTGATGTTTAACGGCATCACGTTCAGTGCGATTTCGAATTTTATTTCGATTTTTGGGCTCTCAGTCGGAGTCGCAGGAATAGGTATGTTTTTCACGATACAGTCGGTTGTAATTATCCTAATCCGTCCTGTCTGCGGAAAGCTTTCCGATAAGAAATCACCCGCAGTTCTTCTTGTTCCGGGGTTGCTGTTTTCGACGGCTGCATGCGTCGTTATCGCAAATGCGGCAAGTATTGCTGTGTTTTGTGTGGCGGCGGTGATGTATGGAATTGGTTTTGGGTCGTCGCAGGCAACAATACAGCTGATGGCGATAAAAAGCGCGCCGCCGGAAAAGCGCGGCGTTGCAAATGGTACATTCTATGTCGGCGGTGATATCGGGCTGTCGCTCGGTTCGGCGCTTGCGGGGGTTCTTGCGTTCCGCGTAGGTTATAGGAACATGTACATGGTAATGGGAGCAATTTCTCTTATCAGCGTTGTTTTGTTTGCTGTATATTCGCGAATAAACGCGAGAAAGCATGAGGCGAATAGGTAGACGGCAAGGCGCTGAAACCAGAATGCACTGATAATAATACATAATTTTGAGAGGAGAAAACAAATGTTGAAAGTTGGTTTAATTCTTTATTCGGTTCGCCAGGCGATGGCAACGGATACAATGGGAACTCTTGAGGAGGTTGTGAAGCTCGGCTACAAAAACCTTGAGGTTTGCAACCACAACGCCACTATTGACAGCGGTATAGGTTTCGGTGTCGGAGCTGAGGAAATCAAGGCTGTTTTCGACAAATACGGCTCGAAGGTCGTCAGCGCGCATGTGTTCCCGGTTGAAAAGGCGAATTTGCAAGAAGTTATTGAGTATAATGCCGTGCTTGGTAACAAGAATATCGTGTGCCCGAACGGGAGGTTCTCAACCTATGACGACCTCATGCGGCAGTGCGAGTTTTTTAACTCTGTCGGCAAGCTCTGCGGTGAGGCCGGTATGACCTATTTGTACCACAACCACTCACACGAATTCCGCACAATCGGCGGCAAAACGGTCATGGATCTTATGATTGAAAATACAGACCCGAAGTACCTTTCGCTTGAGCTTGACACCTATTGGACAATGCGCGCGGGACTTGATCCGGTTGAGACGATGAAAAAGTTCGGCAAGCGCATAAAGCTCCTGCACCAGAAGGATTTCCCGTTTGACTCAACCGCACCAATAAACACACTGGGATTCGGGGACCTTGAGCTGCTTGAGCCTATCGGGACGGACGGCGAAAGTATGTACGCAAGAATGCAGGCTCAGGGGACACCTATGGCCCAGCAGCAGACAGAGGAGCAGAAAATGCAGCGCCTGTCGTCATTTACCGAAATCGGTACGGGAATTATGCGTATTCAGGATATAATTGACGCTTCGAACGAGTACACCGACGCAGAATATATAATCCTTGAACAGGACGCGACACGCCTTTCAAGCGAGCTTGAGAGTATAAAGATTAGCATGGATGCGTTCAAAAAGTTTGACGGGATTTCATGGGATAACTAAAAAGGAGTTTTGACAGCTATGAAACACAGAGTAGGTATTATAGGTTGCGGAGGAATTGCAAACCAGAAACATTTCCCCGCGCTTACCGCTGCCGCAAACCGGGTTGAAATTGCATATTTGTGCGATTTAATTCCGGAGCGTTGCGAAACAGCGAAGAAAAAATATGGGCTTGACAGTGCGAAAATTTGCACCGATTACCACGAGGTCACCGCTGCCGCAGATGTTGACGTCATCTATGTTCTGACACCGAATGTCGCCCACTGTGAAATCACAGTCGCAGCGCTCGAAGGAGGAAAGCATGTCCTGTGCGAAAAGCCGATGGCGGCATCGACCGCCGACGCGGAAAAAATGATGGCGGCGTGGGAAAAAAGTGGCAAGATTTTCACCATAGGTTATCAAAATCGCTATCGCGCGGACAGTCAGGCTCTGAAGCGCCTGTGCGACGATGGCGAGCTTGGCAAAATATATTACGCGCAGGCGCACGCGCTGCGCAGGCGGGGAGTTCCGACTTGGGGGGTTTTTACCGATAAGGCAAAGCAGGGCGGAGGGCCGCTTATTGACATCGGAACGCATTCGCTTGACCTGACGCTTTGGTTTATGGACAACTATGAGCCGCAAACTGTTACGGGAGTGACGTTTGAGAAACTCGGAAATTCGCTTTCGCCGAATCTTCAGGGAAACCCGATGGGCAACTGGAACGAGAATACCTATGACGTCGAGGATGCAGCGTTTGCCTTTGTCACAATGAAGGATGGCTCGCTCGTTACAATAGACGCCTCGTGGGTGCTGAATCACACAGAGGAACGCTGCGCCGCAACATATCTATGCGGGACTGTCGCAGGTGCGGAGCTTACCGGAGTCGGCGGCGCAAACAACCACAAGCTGTATGTCAACAAAATTATGGGAGGCAGACAGGTTGACGCAGAGGTTAATACCTCCGCCGGAGGCGTTGATTTCTTTGATGGGAAGAGAGTAAGCGCGACAGATGTTGAGTGTAAAATTTTCCTTGACGCGATCGATGGAGTAGGTGAGCTTATTGTAAAGCCGGAGCAGGCCTTTGCCGTTACAAAAATTCTGGACGCAGTCTATCAGTCGGCAAGACTCGGAAGGCAGATAATTTTTGATTGACCTAGAGTTAAACATGGACGCTGCTTTTGCAGCGTCCATGTTTTTTTAATGAATGACTATATTGAAATTTCGTTTTTTCTGTACGAACCAGGGGAGGTACCGTAGCGGCTTTGAAAAACTCTGTGAAAAGTTTTTGTGCTGGAAAAGCCGGCGCGCTCCGCTGTCTCTGCGATGCTCAATTCGTCGTTTTTCAGCATCCACTCTGCAGCATTTAGTCGGATACTGGTCAGGTATTTGTGAAAGCTAAGTCCTGTTTTTTTTGTAAACATTGTAGAAAGATAGGATTTGTTGTATCCAAGTTCGGCTGAACATGATTCAAGCGTTATATTTTTAGAATAATTACTGCCGAGGTACTCCAAAACGCGTTGAAGGATAACCCCCTGCTTCTGAACTCCGTTACGTGATTCGACAAGCGGCATATCGCGAAGCGAAATCGCCGCAATTTTCAGAATTTCCGCGTGTATCATTTCACGCCATCCGGGATTTTTTTGTGTATATTCGCGCTGCATTGTACGGAGACTGTCTCCGACGGACGGTGCCGCCGTCCCATGCCAACTGGAACTGTGCCGTTCGATTTTGGAAAGATGATTCTCATATTTTTTATATGTTACGTTTGTGAACGTTAGTTCGGGAGAAAAAAGTATAGCAATGCGCCTCGCGTCAGGGCTGGAGGGGAATATACAGTGGCTTGCACCCGAAGCGATTATAATTGATTCGCCCTCGTTGACACAATAGGTTTCGTTTTCGACGCCGAGATTGAACGAACCTTCGACGCTGTGCATAATCTCAACAAGGTCATGCCAATGAAAAAGGAAGGTTTCGTTGCCGCGCATTAGGCCAAGCTTAAATTTAAAATCCTGGCTGAAGGGTTCGGTTTTATAAGCAGATTCCATATTTCACCTTTCTTGTCGTTATTGTTTCCGATTTCGGGGATAACAGGTGGAAATAAGACTGAATAACACTGGATTTATACAGATATTATACCATTTTTGGAGCGTGAAATAAAGCTTTTTTACGAAAAAAATAAATTATTTCAGAACAAGTCAACGGTTTTCGTATAAAGAACGGAGCGAAGGCATTTTTGCCTTCGCTCCGTTCCTGTGTGAAAATTCAATTCAGTGGGAGTGTCACACGAGCGGGATAGTCGCTTCCAAAGTAAATCGTCTGCTTCGCGGGTTTGGTTTCGATAATTTCCGACCAGACTCCGGCAACGTTTGGATGGACGGCGTACTCGGGGAAGTTTGAGGAGGACACATCGAGCCGCAGGCACGAGCCTTTTTTCAGCAACCATGCAACGTCCCAGCAGATAATCTCGGCCTCAACAATTTCGCCCGCCGTATAGCTCACGCGCGACTCGGAACCGTTGCGGTAGGCGAGGGTAGTTACGCCGTTGCGGATGTTATAAGCTTCGCCGTTTTCAAAAACCTCCATCAGCTTGATGGTAAAGGCGGTGTCGTCGGCGTCACTCGAAACGAAGAGGTTCGCCTTGATTTTACCGATAATTTCGATGTCGCGCTCCAGAGGCGCGGAAACAAAGCTGATTACATCGCTGCGGAAATTCGGCTCCGGCTGCAAGAGGCTGCCGATTTCCGGCTGCGTTGCAAAAAGCGACTCGCCGCCGTGACTCATAACCGGATTTATAGGATCATAGACATAGGAAATTTCTCCGCCGTGTTCTGAGGAAGGGAGAAGATCACCTCCGGTACCGAGGAAAAATTTCACCTCTTTCTTCGTCTCGAACGGATATGAACTCCACTCACGCCACTTGTCCGCACCGATAACGTAGCCGTGAATCTTTGCTTCGGGCTTTTCGCCTTTTTTCAGCGTTTCGGTAAACCACCAAAGGGCGTTCAGCGTCTCGTTGCCGTTGCCGTTTTTCTGCTCCTTATGCCCTGAAATTGCGGGCATAAAGCTGTGGTTCCACGGTCCGATTCTCACAACGGTGTGCTTTTTGCTCTCCTCAGACAGGCTTTCGTAGCCCTTTAGCGCTGAGCCTAAATGGTGGTCGTACCAGCCCTCGCCGATGTAGACGGGAACTTTCATCTTACCCGGAATGTCGCGCAGCATTTTCCAAAATCCATCGTTCCAATATGGGGCAGTGCGCGAGGTTGAAGTAATCCAGTCTCTGTACCAGTCGAGCCTGCCGCCCCACATTTCGGTGTCAACATTGATTTGCGGACGGAATTTGCAGCTTTCGAGGTAGTCCGCTTCAATTACACGGCCCGCGTTGCCCATCGCCCACGAGGTCAGAATGTCCTGACGGAAAAGACCGTCTTTATAGGCTGAGGTGTGCCTGTCGGTGCCGTAAACTGTGAGATAGAGCGACTTGACCTTTTCAGGGAGTGCGTCTGCCATAACCCAGCCCGTGAACGCGAGGTAGCTCGCACCCTGATAGCCCATGCAACGAACCCACGGTTCAGCGTTCAGCCAGTTCATCAGTGCGAGCCCGTCGTCGCGGTCGTTGACGTTAGGTTCCCACTCGCCCTTTGAGCCGCCGGTTCCTCGGCACATCTGGTAGACAAATGCAAAGCCGCGCCGCGTAAGTTCCTCCGCGTGAAGCTGAAGCATTTTTTCCATCATCGGATAACAGGAACGCTGAACGACGACGGGGAAGTCCGCTTCTCTGTTTCTGGGTTTGTAAATAACGGTGCGGAGCTTTTTTCCGTCGTGCGATGGCAACATAATTTCGTTTGTATCAAAGTTTTCGCACTCAACAGCGTAACCTGATTCGACATACGATTTTCTTATGATTTCGGTTATCATCTGCATCATTTTTTCTACATCCATTTACATTTCACTCCCCAATTGTGGATTCTATGCCTCAATGATTGCGGCGACACCCATTCCGCCGCCGACGCAAAGGGTGCAAAGCCCATTACCGCCGCCGCGCCGGATAAGTTCGTAAATCATTGTGACAAGTATGCGGCAGCCGCTCGCGCCGACAGGGTGACCGAGCGCGATTGCGCCGCCGTTTACGTTTACTTTTTTGGAATTCTTGCCATTCCAACCTCCGATTTCGGCGCAGGCGAGGCTCTGCACGGCAAAGGCTTCATTAGCCTCGATGATGGTCATATTGTCCGCAGAAAGTCCTGTAAGGCCAAACGACTTTACGGCAGCGTACGCTGCGCCGAGACCCATGACCTCGGGCTTGATACCAACGGAAGTTCCGACTATAAAGCGGGCAAGGGGGTTCAGCCCCAATGCTTTCACCTTGTCGATGGACATCAAAACAACCGCCGCCGCACCGTCGTTTATGCCGGAAGAATTCGCCGCCGTAACGGTACCTTCCTTTACAAACGCGGGTCGGAGATTAGCTATACTTTCGGAGGTTACGCCGTCGCGCGGATATTCGTCGGTGTCAAAAACGGTGTTGCCCTTGTGCCCCGAGATGATGACCGGCACGATTTCGTCAGCGAACTTTTTAGCGGCGCGGGCGCGCTCGCATTTCTGTTGACTTTCGGCGGCGAAAATATCCTGCTGCTCGCGGGTAATGCAGTATTCTTTTGCGATATTTTCGGCCGTGATTCCCATGTGACAGTCGCCGAAGGTGTCCCACAGAGCGTCGTTAATCATCGAATCGACGAGTTTTCCGTCGTTCATGCGGTAACCATAGCGTGCGTCTTTTAAAAGATACGGCGCGGAGGACATGTTCTCCATCCCGCCGGCAACTATACAGTCGGCCTCGCCGGAGGCTATGAGCGCGGCGGCGAGGTTCACCGTTTTCAGCCCAGAGCCGCAGACATTGTTTATTGTTGTCGCCGGAGTTTCAACAGGGATTCCAGCGTGGATTGCTGCCTGCCGCGCGGCGTTCTGGCCTAAGCCTGCCTGCAAAACGCAGCCCATAAATACCTCGTCCGGTACATAGGCAGAGATTCCCGCGCGCTCCATCGCGGCGGAAATCGCGACGGCGCCGAGCCTTTCAGCAGGAACTCCGGCAAGTGTGCCGCCAAATTTTCCGATTGCGGTTCTGGCTGCACCGACAATTGCAACCTCACGTTTTTTCATATGTTTTACCCCTTTCTTTCTGCTAATGGCGGCTAAATCGTGCCATCAACTTTGAGCTTTTCAATTTCCTCTGCACTGAAGCCCAAATCTGCGAGAATTTCCGCGTTGTGCTGACCGAGCGTTGGGGAGGGCATACGTATTTTGGGCATGGTGTCCATCAGCTTGACGGGGTTTCCGTTCAGCTTCATTGTTCCGGCGGTCGGGTGCTCGACATCGATGAACATCTCGCGCTCAACGGCGATGTGTTTATTTTTTGAGATTTGTTCAAGATCAAAAATTGGCCCGGCGGGAATTCCCGCGCCCAGAACCATATCGACCGCTTCATCAACGGTGAAATCTTTCAGCCAATTCTCGACGATGACCTTGAAGTCTTTGTTGTTTGTGACACGGAGCGGAATCGTGAGGAAACGCTCATCGGTAATAAGGTCAGGACGCTTCAGTAAATCGTTGCAGAAAATCTCGAAAAGTCGCTGGTTTCCGCAGCCGATAACGAGCCAGCCGTCCTTTGCGGCGAAGCTGTCGTAGGGCGCAATTGCGTCGTAGTAGTTGCCGTGGCGGGTGGGAAGCACACCGCTGACAAAGTAGCGCTGCCACGCTTGCTCAAGGCTAGCGACGACGCTATCGATGAGCGCAACGTCAACCTTTTGACCCTTGCCGGTTATGCTGCGGGCGTTCAGCGCGGCGAGCACGCCGATTACAAGGTTCATGCCGCCCAAAATGTCGCCAATCGCATTTCCGGCGCGGGTGGGAGGATTGTTCTCCTGCCCGGTGACGCTCATCATGCCGCCCATTGCCTGCGAAATTATGTCGTAGCCGGGGCGGAGCTTGTATTCGCCGTAATGACCGAATCCACTGACTGCACCGTAAATTATTGCGGGGTTGATTTTTTTTAGTTCCTCGTATCCAAGTCCGAGCTTGTCCATAACACCTGGGCGGTAATTTTCAATGACGATGTCCGCTTTTTTAACAAGTTCGCGGAAAATATGTTTTCCGTCCTCGTTTTTCAGGTTTAGCGTTATACCGTATTTGTTGCGGTTAAGGTTCGCGTAATAAAGGCTCTCACCGTTGAGATATGGACCGTAGTGACGGCCGTCGTCGCCCGTGACGGGTTGCTCAATTTTTATGACCTTTGCGCCGAAATCGCCGAGCATTGCGCCGCAGTATGGGCCGGCAAGCACTCGCGTAAGGTCAAGAACATTTACGTTTTGCAGCGCTTTAAAATCAGACATATCATAGATTCCTTCCTCTGTGAAGCCGGGGCTTCACACTGTTTCCTAGTTTCCGAGCTGTGACAGCAGTTCATCTGGAACTTCGATTTTCATACGGAGAAACGCCGAACCCATCGACTTTCCGAGGCTGTCGAGCCGCAGCGAATGCGTGGCTCCGCCGCCGAGCGCGTGCTTCATTACAAAATTGAAACCGTGTAGGCTCGGTACGTCGTAGCGTGTGATTTCGCCAAGAACCATGTCGCCGAAGTGGACATGTACGCACTCGGGGGTTACGGCTTTTTCGATTATTTCATAAAATTCAGGCTTCCGCGCAAACACGCAGACGTTCGAGGTGTCGCCCTTGTCGCCGGAGCGCCCGTGAGCAAGCCTGTTCAAATAAACTCGTGCCATAATTAAGCCGCCTTTCTATTTCACTTCAAGGATGTGGGAGGTAAGCTTTACACAGTCGCGGGGAATCAAAGTAGGCCACAGGCCGATGATTTCCTGCACGCTGGCACGTCCGCCGAAAAAGCTTGCACCGGGCGGGCCGTTGAGCTGAAGCGGCGCGATTTCGGGGACGATTTTCTGTGCCTCCTCCTGCGTTTTGGTGCGTAGGGAGATGCGCAGAATCACTTCGTTCATGTTTTTCGTCATTTCAGAAGACATGTCGGCAACGCCGAGGTGCAGCGCGTTAAGTCCGAGGTAATCTATGTGGATTTCTTCCGCCTGCAAGCCCTTGCGTTTCATTTTTTTCATGATGATGCCAGCAGCGTACTGCGCCTTCTCATATGCGTCAGGCCACGCGAAGCTGAGCATTGTTGAAACCTTGTACCCAGCGTGGTAGCCGATGGAGAGCTTCAGCATTTCAGGGCGTTTGCGCCCCTGAATATTTCCGACACGCACGCGGTTTTCGCCCGCCTGTGTGAGCGTCGCTTTTGAAATATCGACGGTTACGTCGGGCGTAATGTACGCCGACGGGTCGTGCACCTCGTACAAAAACTGCTCTTTGCAGCTCTGTTCGCTAATGATTCCGCCGCAGTCCGGCGCCTTTGTAATGATGAAATCGTCGTTGGAAACCTCGGCGATGGGGAAACCAAGTTCGTCCATGCGCGGAACGTCACGCCAGCCGTAGTCGAAATTTCCGCCTGCGCCCTGTCCGCCGCATTCGAGCAAATGCCCCGCCATAATACCGCGCGCTAGATTCTGCCAGTCGTCCGCCCTCCATTTCAGTTCCTTCATAATCGGTGCAAGAAACAGCGCGGAATCGGCGGCCCTACCGGTAACTACAACGTTTGCTCCCATGTCGAGGCATTCGACAATCGGCTCATGCCCGTAGTAGACATTAGAGTTCACAATTTTGTCCTTGATGTCCATAAAATCGCCGGTATCATCCATATTTTCAAACTTTACGCCGTCGGCAAGCATTTTGTCTATAGAGCCGGTCATGTCGTCGCCGAGGACATAGCCTATTTTGTAGCCGCTCATGTTCTGTTCCTCAGCAAGGGCACGTATCGCATCAACACAGCTTTCGACGTTCATGCCGCCCGCGTCCGAGAGAATGCCGATATTTTTCTGAAAAGCTTCGGCCCCGATTTCTTTTAAAAGCAGCAAAAAGTCGCGCGCATAGCCCGCTTTCGGGTTTTTTAACCGCTGACGGTTCATAATCGAGAGAGTCAGCTCCGCGAGATAATCACAGGCCATATAGTTGATATTGCTATTGTGAACCATGTGGGTTGCGGCGTCATTAGAGTCGCCCCAAAAGCCCTGCCCGCCGCCGATGATAACCTTGTCCATAGATACCTCCGAAAATACAGCATAAAGTAAGTATAACGTTGTAGTAAATTGAGTATACACCAATCGCTTATGGTTGTCAAGGGGTTGGCCCAAATTGTTAGTAAAAGGTCATATGTAAAGCCTTTACATCGATGAAATATTAAAGTATAATAGCAGAAGAAATGGGAATATGTGAGGGTGTTATGGGGTGTTATTATGGCCACAATAAAGGAAATCGCGGTTAAAACAGGATTTTCACTCAGCACAGTTTCAATTGTTTTGAGCGGAAACGCAGAAAAACGTAAAATTTCGGATAGTACGAAAAATTTGATTATGGATACTGCGCGGGCGCTTGGGTACAAGCCTAACATTTCCGCACGCCGGTTGCGCAACAATGAAGCTGCGCGGACGCTTATCGCGCTGTTTCTTGCGGATGATTTCCGTATTTCCTCAATGCTTAGATTTTTGAACGGCCTACGCCGCGAAATTGTTGACAGGCAGGATTTTGAAATTGTAATCCAGCTTTACCGGCCCGGTGCGCTTAAGAGGACGCTGACAAGCGAGATGCTCAGCATGTTTAATGCAGCGATTATATGTAACTCAACGGAGGAGGATATCAATTATCTCGAGTTGCAGGATTTCGCGATTCCGATAGTGCTCTATAATCGCCGCTCGAAAAAATACTGCTCCGTTTCCGTCAACAACGCAAAAATTGGTGAGATGTCGGCTGAAGTGCTGGCCTCACGCGGGCACAGCGCTTGCGCCGTGCTTACGTCTGAGCCGCTTTTCCTCGGCAATAGTGAACGTGAAGACAGTTTTATCGCAAAGGCGAAGGAGCTTGGGATGGATGTTGTTAAAACGATTGCCTGCTCCAACTCTATGGAGGGCGGATACGCCGGTGGACTTGAGTTTGCGGAACTGCCGGGTTGTCCAAGTGGCCTGTTTTGTTCATCCGACAGGCTTGCGCTCGGGGCTTTGCGTGCGTTTTCCAAAAGAGGGATTAAGGTACCTGAGGATGTTGAAATTATCAGTGTCGGCAACGGTGATCCGGAAGCGGCGGAGTTTGCGCCCGTTTCGCTTTCGATAATGAAGCTCCCGCTTGAGGAGATGGCGCGGCTGTGTTACCGCCAGGTTGCCGACCTGATGGACGGACGGCGCAATGTGCTGTACGCGATAGACCTGCCCGTGACATACGAGGCGCGCGAAAGTTGCGGCCCTGAAATGAAATAGGAGAAGGAAAAACTTATGGACATGTTAATGAGCCGTCGCTCTATCCGGAAATTTAAGTCCACATCGGTAACGGAAGAGCAGATTAAAATAATGCTGCACGCGGCGATGATGGCGCCCTCGGCAGTCAACGGCCAGCCGTGGCAGTTCATCGTCTGTGACGACCGCAGGATTATCGACGAAATTATAAAGCACCAGCCCTACGCCCGTTCTCTAGAAACTGCGCCGCTTTGCGTTGTTGTCTGCGGTGACGAGGGCAATATTAAAGGCTACTATCAGCAGGACTGCGCCGCCGCGACGCAAAACCTTATGCTAGCTGCGTATGAACTCGGATTGGGCACCTGCTGGATGGGTGTTGCGCCGCGTCCTGACCGTATGGACCCTGTCCGCGAGCAGTTTGCGCTGCCGGAAAGTGTAATGCCGTTCTGTCTTATCGCTGTCGGCGTGCCGGACGAGGTTCCTGCGCAGCCCGAGCGCTGGAAAGAAGAAAAGGTTCACAGGAACAGTTGGTAAACAAAAAGGTACGGCTTTTGCCGCACCTTTTTACATGTTCGGATTATTCAAAAAGCTCATCCATCAGCGAGGCTATCCTATCTGCTGTTGCCTCGGTTGCCTCGGTGTTACGAACGAGGGAAAATATTTCACCCTCTATTGTGTCGGGAGGAAACAGCGTGCGCGGAACATTTAACATTTCACCGTTAAGTTCGACGACAGCGAAATTTCCCTCAAATCGTTCGATTATAAGCGTCACTTTGACCATTCCTTTCTCCGTTTGGCAAACGGGCTACCGGTTTACGGCTTGCATATCCCGCAGGGGCTGTACCCGGCGGAGATGGCATCGTTTCGGGTTGCAAAGGACACGCAGTTTTTCTCGGCAGGAAGGCCGGAGCAGGTTATGAGGTGGAACTTTTTCGAGTTTTTGTTGCCGATGTACTCGGCGGCAGCCGCCACGGTTTCCGAGGTTTTTGCATCGGTCGAAACGGTGATACCGTCGCTTGTGAAAATTATGCTGCCCGAAAGGTCGGTGCGGTAGACCGCAACCCCTGCATTGGTGAGTTTTTCGAGTGTCTCTTTGTGCGGATGACCATAGTCGTTGTCCTTGCCGCAGGAGATAACAGCGTGGTTGGGCGCGACATTTTTTAGAAAATCTGCCGAAGTCGAGGTGTAGCTGCCGTGGTGCCCAACTTTCAAAACATCGGCGGAGATGTTGGCGGTGATTTTGCTTTCACTCGCGGCCTCGGCGTCACCGGTGAACAGGAACGCGGTGTTGCCGTAAACAAGACGCAGGACAACAGACCAGTTATTGAGGTCGGAGTGAGTTTCGCCGACAGGCGCGACAATTTCAAAGTCCAAATCGTCAGTGAGGCGGACAGAAACGCCCGCTTTTGCGGTTGTGACCCTCAAGCCCTTGTTCTTAATCGAGAGCAGCAGATTTTCATAGGTTTTCGTGTTGTGACTGACCTTGGGCATGTACACCGTGTCGATGTCGAACGCGTCCACAATTTCGGACATGCTGCCGATGTGGTCGCTGTGTGGGTGGGTCGCGACAAGATAGTCAATTTTTTCGTATTTCAGGGTTGAGATGTAGCTTTTAACTGTTTCGGAGTACTGTTTTTCGCCGGAATCAATGAGCATACACTGTCCGCCGGGTAGCTCAATGAAAATTGAGTCGCCCTGCCCAACGTCGATGAAATGAACAGACAAAATATCGGACGACTCTCGCAGCGTAGGCTCGGCGCAGCCCGCCGCGAAAAGAAAAACCAGCGCGAAGAAAAAAGAGAGAATACGTTTTTTCATATATAGCTCCAAGCAGATTATATTTACCGCTATTATACATAGTTTCCGCGACATATTCAACCTGCTGCGTGCGCAGAACCCCGAAAATATTGCGGCTTGATTTTTTTTAGCCTGTGCTTTATAATAGGGTTTGTTATAATTTTGGAGGGGAGGTCGTACCATTGAAGCAGTTTCTCGCGGCGATGACGCATATTTGCGCAAAAACAGGAGCGGGCGGGATAGTTGTGCCCAAAAATGAATATGTACCGGCCTTTTTGCATGGTTAACAGGCGGGCCGGAACCCGTATAAATTAACGAATTTGTCGCGGGGAATTTCCCCGTGTTTTTTATTTTGAGAGGTTTGATTTTTATGGCAGTTCTTACTGTTAACGGTGTCGGAATGGAGTTCGGCGACGTAAAGATAATTGAAAATATATCGTTCGAGGTTCAGCCGGGCGAGCGCGTTGGGCTTGTCGGAGCGAATGGCAGCGGCAAAACCACGCTTATAAAAGCAATTTCCGGTGCGTACCGCCCGACAAGCGGCAACGTCTCGATTCAGCAGGGAATCAAGGTCGGGGTTCTCGACCAGATTCCTGTTTACCCAAGGGGCATGACGGTTGAAATGGTGCTGCGCACGGCTTTTGCCGAGCTTGATACAATGAAAAAGCGTATGGGCGAGCTTGAACGTGCAATGGCAGCCGACGATGGGGGCGGACACGTATTGCGCGAGTACGGAGAGCTTTCGGCGGCGTTCGAGGCGGGGGGAGGCTACGACACCGAGGTCGAGCTTGCGCGCGTGTCAAACGGGCTGAACATCCCGCCGGACATGCTCGCAGCAGATTTCAACAGGCTAAGCGGCGGCGAGCGCACGCGGATAAACCTCGGACGGATGATACTAACAAACGTGAACCTAATGCTTTTAGACGAGCCGACAAACCACCTCGACATCCGCTCGGTCGAGTGGCTCGAGGGGTATTTACGGACGTACAAGGGCGCGGTTTTGATAATTTCGCATGACAGATATTTCTTAGACCAGACGGTCGGGAAAATTGTCGAGATTGAGGAAAAGACAGCGAAGATGTGGCCGGGGAACTATTCGGAGTTTGTTGAACTGAAAGAGGAGCACCTTAAAATGCTCCAAAACCAGTACAAAAACGCCGAAAGAAAGGCAAAGCAGCTCGAGGACGCGGCGCGTTCGGTCAAGGACTACGCCGGTAAGAACGCTAAGCTCCAGCGCAAGGCGAGAAACATTGCCCGCCGTGCGGAGCGCGCCCGAAACGAGATGCCGCACATGGTTCGCGTGGGTAAAAACATTCGCGCGACCTTTGGTTCGGCGCGCAGGCCCGGCGAGGACATCCTTAACGTCAGCGAGCTGAAAAAATGCTTCGGCGAACGCGTGCTATTCTCCGAAGTCGAACTGGAGATCAAGAAGGACGACCGCATCGCACTTGTTGGCGCGAATGGTGCGGGGAAGACCACGCTTTTGAAAATCCTGCTTGGTGAGGAGGGCTACGATAGCGGGCGCATAAAATGGGGAGTCGGCGTTAAAAACGCGTATCTGCCGCAGATTGTGCGCTTTTCAAACGAGCGAACCACGGTTTGCGACCTTGTCGGGCGAGAATTCAACATGACCGAGGGCGCGGCGAGAAACCTGCTCGGGCGATTCAACTTCACAGGCGAGGACGTTTTCAAAATTGTGAAAGACCTTTCAGGCGGAGAAAAAAGCCGACTGCGCCTGTGTATATTAATGCACGGCGGAGTGAACCTCTTAATTCTGGACGAGCCGACAAACCACCTTGACATCCGCTCGCGCGAGTGGATTGAGGAAGCGATTGACGAGTTTGACGGCACACTTCTGATGGTTTCGCACGACCGCTACTTCATCGAGAAATTCGCCACAAGGATTTGGTCGGTTGAAAACGGCGGGATAATCGACTTTGAGGGCAGCTACGCCGAGTTCCGCGAGTATGCGGAGAGGCTCGAAACAGAGCGGACTTCCGAGGTTGCGGCAACCGTTAAAGAGCAGGCCGCCGAGGAAGCCGTGCCAAAGCCAAAAAAGCGCACACGCGAAACTGACGCTATGCGCAAGCGCGTGCCCATGCTTGAGCGCGACATCGAGCGGCTTGAGGAGCATATTTCGGAGCTGGATGTCTGGATTCAGGAGTCGGCGAGTGACCACGTCAAGCTTTCAGAGTATCTTGAGGAGAAGAGGACTGTGGAAAAGCGGCTTGAAAAACTCATCGCCGAGTGGACGGAGCTTGTCGAGGCGCTAGGTGAATGAGAGGCTAAACCGAATATTCAGGGAAGCTAATCCTGCAAATTTACCCGGTATAAATACAATTGTCTGTGATGCGAGGACAAAGTTGGTAAATATTCTGCAAAAAGGTATTGCAATTGCGGGGAAATGCCAATATAATATGGTAAACTCGTTTGCAGGAGGGTAGTACATAAACTTGCAAACACGGAAGGAAGGATATTATTATGGCAAAGCCGCTTTCATACCTTGCAAGTGAGGTGCAGGCCTCGACGACAATCGCGATCGACACCATGTACAAAAAAATGAAGGCCGACGGCATTGACGTCATCGGCTTCGGTGCGGGCGAACCCGACTTCGACACGCCCGACAATATTAAGGACGCAGCACGCCGCGCAATCGACGAAAACTTCACTCGTTACACAGCATCGAGCGGCATTGACCCGCTCCGCGCCGCAATCTGCGCGCGCTTGAAAGAGGACTGCGGCGTTGAGTACGCTCCGTCGCAGGTCATTGTGTCGAATGGTGCAAAAATGAGCCTCTATCTTGCGCTCCGCGCTGTCACAGACCCAGGTGACGAGATTATTCTCCCCGCGCCGTACTGGGTGAGCTACCTAGAGATGATCAAGATGACGAGTGGCGTTCCGGTTGTTGTTGAAACCGGCGAGGAGACAGGGTACAAGCTTACGGCGGCAGCGCTTTCAACAGCGATTACCCCGAAGACCAAGTGCCTGATCCTTAACAGCCCGTCGAACCCATCCGGAGTTGTCTACACCCGCGCGGAGCTTGAGGCTATCGCAAAGGTTTGTGTCGAAAACGATATCTATGTCATATCCGACGAAATTTACTATAAGCTCGTCTACGGCGAGGAATTTGTCAGCTTCCCCGCGCTAAGCGAGGAGATTAAGGCGCTCACAATTCTTGTAAACGGCGTTTCCAAGTCCTATGCAATGACCGGCTGGCGCATCGGCTATTGTGCCGCGCCCGCGAACATAGCCAAGGTAATCGGTAACTACCAGAGCCATGCCTCCTCGAACCCGAACTCGATTGCGCAGAAGGCGGCGCAGGAGGCGCTTGTCGCGCCGCAAGATGGAATTGAAACCATGCGTCAGGCATTTGAGGAGCGCAAAAACTACTTTGTCAACCGTGCTAAAAACATCAAAGACATCAGCATAATTGAGCCGAAGGGCGCGTTTTACATCATGATGAACGTTTCGGCGTATTTCGGCAAAACTCTCAGCGATAAGGTTATCGAAAACGCGGACGATTTTGCCTCCGTGTTTCTCGACAAGGGGCTTGTCGCGGTTGTTCCGTGTACGGGCTTCGGCGCGCCAGATTTCATACGCTGGAGCTATGCAACGTCTATGGACAATATTGAAAAGGGGCTTGACCGTCTGGAGGCGTTCCTGAATAGCTGAATATTGAGACTAAAAAAGCGATTGCTTAAGGCAATTGCTTTTTTGCGTCTACTTCTTTTTCCTCGAAACATTCCAAATAGCAAGCCCGAAAAACAGCAGCGCCGAACCGGCAAGCACGAGGATGTGGAGCGTTGCGGGAGCCTCAAAGCTTCCGTATTTGAAATCCAGCCCCATCATTTCTCGAAATTCGGTCAGGAAACTCTCCGGAACTCCGGCAAAGCTGACGGCGAGAGGCTTTTCAAGCATTAGCCCGCGGAACAGCGCAGCGGCGTGGGAGACAGGCACACATTTGATAATCCCCTGCACAACTGCTGGGAAATTTCCGATTGGCATGTAAACTCCAGCGATAAAACCGATAAGCGTGCCGAGTACGGTTGAGGCTGTTGCAAATGCGGCAGTTGACGAAAAAAAGCTGACGAGGAAGAATACGAACGCGCTTGAGGATACCGAGCTAAGTGCGATAATGCCCAAAATTTTCAGAATAGTCAGCAAATCGGGGAGTGAGCCACCGGTTGACATTATGTAAACTTCGCCGAGAACGAACGCCACAACTGACATCACGATTCCGACGGTGAAAGCACCGATGGCGTAGCCGCCGACAAGCTTGTAGCGCTTAATCGGCGAGGAGAGGAAATCGCGGTAGATGTTATTCGCCTTGTCCGTAACCATTGCCTCGAACGCGCCCATCGTCGTCGTTATCGAAGTGACAGCGAGTATGCCCGAAATCAGCCAGCTTGCCATCAGGGTTTTTGCACCGGGCATGTCGCCGAGGTCTGAGGCAACTATGTCGCCCAGAAAGAGCACATAAATCATAATTATAATCAAAACGCTGAGAAGCGAGAAAAAAACCGAGGTTTTCTCACGGAAATATACCTTTAAGTTTCGCAGCCCAAAACTAAGCATTGCTATTACCTCCGGTTTCGCCGATTACCTTCAGGAACACATCTTCCATCGAGCCGCGAATTACTTCAAAGCTTTCGATTTGCTCGCTAAGCCGCGAAAGCAGCGGAATCGCGTCCATGCTCGACGCAAGGTTTGCCGCAAAAATTCCGTTTTTCTGAACAAATCCCGCTTCTGTAAACAGACCTGCGGAGGTTTCAAGGCTCTTTGGTTTCACAAGAATCCGGTCAGAACTGTACTTCACCTGAAGGTCGTAAGGAGTACCTTTCGCCGCAATTTCTCCGCGGTCTATAATTATTATGTAATCTGCAGAGGCGGCCTCTTCCATGTAATGTGTGGTCAGGAAAACCGTCATTCCTGTATTTTTTTGAAGCTCGGAGACCGTGCGCCAGACGCTCTCCTTCGTTTTCGGGTCGAGCCCGGTGGTCGGTTCATCGAGGAATAGGATTTTCGGTGTGTTGACAAGCGCGCGGGCGATGTCTGCTCTGCGCTTCTGTCCGCCGGAAAGCTTGCCATATGGACGGTCGATAAACTCGGTAACGTTCGCCGCATCAGCCGCTACTGTGACAGCGGATTTGATGGCTGGAGCTTTTGCGCCGTAGAGCTTTGCACGGACGGTCATATTTTCGCGAACAGTTAAAAGCGGGTCGAGCACTCCGTTCTGAAATACGACGCCGATTTTTCGGCGGATTTCCTCGTCGTCGCGCCCGAGGATGTGTCCGTCGATTGTTACGTTGCCCGCATCGGGCGTCAAAAGTGTGCAGAGGATGTCAATTGTCGTGGATTTTCCCGCACCGTTCGGGCCGAGAAACGCAAAAAGCTTGCCCGTTTCGACGTAAAAGTCAATTCCGCGCACAGCTTTTATATCCTTGAAGCTTTTCGTTAGGTTCTCAGCAGTGATTATGTTGGACATCAGCTTTTGCCCTCTTTCTTTCTGTAGTCGCACAGCTCGCACAGAACGCAGTTTTTGCAGTCTGGCCGCCGCGCTATGCAGACGGTACGCCCGTGTAGAACCATCCTGTGACAGAAGTTTCCGCTCTCCTCGGGCGGGATAATTTCGCGGAGCTGCATCTCAACCTTCGCCGGGTCTTTCGAGGTCGTGAAGCCGAGCAGGTTCGTAATCCGAATGCAGTGCGTGTCACAGACGTAGCTGGGTTTTTCGAAAACGTCGCCGAGGACGAGGTTCGCGGTTTTGCGCCCCACGCCCGGAATTTTCAAAAGCTCCTCCATCGTGTCGGGAACTTTGCCGCCGTAGTTGTCTAAAAGCATCTGCGCAGCCGCTTTCAGGTCGCGCGCTTTCATACGGAAAAAACCGGTCGGGCGCACATGGTTTTCAAGTTCGGTTATATCGGCGGCGGCAAACGCCTCAAGCGTGGGGTAGACCTTGTAGAGCGTCTGCGTGACGATGTTCACGCGCGCGTCGGTGCATTGCGCGGCGAGCCGCGTCGAAAACATCAGCTCGTAGTCCTTGACATAATCGAGCGAGCACATCGCGTCGGGGTAGATTTCTTTTAACTTTTCGATTGCGATAAGCGCGCGTTTTTTTAGGTTCATATGTATGACCTGCCTTTATTTTATGAATAAGTGACATTAAAAAGACGATGAAACCACAGACTTAATTTACAAATTGAGCATAAAATGCTTATAGCCCAATACACCACATAACACCGAACTTATCAGTTACATATCCTTGCAACGGGCTCCACGGGAAGGTGGATAAACCTTCCGCATACCCACCCTCTGACAAAACCTCGTAGGCGGCTCGAAGTGTTTTTTCATCTGTGAATGGCAAGCATAGTTGAATCGTATTGCCTTTTGTTATTTGGTCGGAACGCTTTGGAGCTATTCCGAGACTTGCGCCCATGATATCCAATTGCAGATGAATCAATGTGCCATCGTCCGCTTTGCCATCAAAAAGTAACGTGGCGTTGAATGCTCTTTTATAGTGCTCATATACAGCGAGTAAATCTGTTGCAAAAATCTGTACCGAAAAATTTGCCACGGCTAAGACCTCCAAAAGGTATATTTTTTGCTTCTAAGCACCGCGCTAGGCCCCGCATTCACCCGTCACTTTACCATTGAGAAAAAGCCCATATCAAGCATAACAGTCCCTATGCAGATATTATAAGCAAAAAGGGGCGGTATTGCAAACTTTATTTCGGTAAAAAGGGCAATTGTACTTTTTCGGTTCTGCCGTTATAATAAAACTGTAAAAAGCGAATAAACGGCACCCGCCGGAGATTAAAGGAGATTTTTTATGCAGCAGGATGTTTTAAATTTTGTAGCGAAGGCCGACCCGGAGGTCGGGGAAGCCATATCGCGCGAGCTGGGTCGCCAGCGCCGCAACATTGAACTGATTGCCTCCGAAAACCTTGTCAGCGAGCCGGTTATGATGGCAATGGCTAACGTTCTGACCAACAAATACGCCGAAGGCACACCGGGAAAGCGCTACTATGGTGGCTGCGAATATGTGGACGAGCTTGAAACCATAGCAAAGGAACGCGCCTGCAAACTTTTCGGCGCTGACCACGCCAACGTTCAGCCGCACTCCGGCGCTCAGGCAAACATGGCGGTTTACTACGCGTTCTGCCAGCCGGGCGACACCGTTCTGGGTATGAACCTCGCGCACGGTGGACATCTTTCGCACGGCAGCCCC
>JGI994J12354_10001369_pt1 | contig 24729 bp, 21 predicted proteins | sample IntmicLarv3ML3BL_FD_12354 | JGI IMG/M metagenome (IMG submission 12354)
GCCATGTATCGTTTTTCTTTTGGTTACTTTTCTTTTTCCGCAAAAAGAAAAGTGACACGCGTCCTGCTCTCGTCGCGTCCCCGTTCCCTAATCCAGAACGCCGTCCTCTAACCCGAGCGGAAGCGGCGCGGGACGCCCAAACGTTGTTTCAAGCGTCAGGATTTTGTCGGAATCGCTTGAATCGTGGATTGAACACATAATATCGAGAACATGATTAGCCATGTTGCCGTGCGCTCTGTGAGTTCTTACGTCTATTATACTTTGAGCCATGTCAGAAACGCCTATGCCCCTGCTGTTCTGCTGATAAGAAAATTCAACGGGGATTTCTTCCCATTCTTTCATACCTGGTTTTTTGTATAAAACAGGTCCGCCGAATGTGTTTGGGTCGGGAACTCTGAGAGAACCCTCCGAACCGTATATTTCTATGTTGGGCAGATGTGAATCCCATACATCGAAAGTTGTTATAATTGTGCCTATTACGCCGGATTGGAACGTGAGTGTCCCTGTAACGTATGTGGGAACTTTGACTTCAATTACTTCGCCGTTCTTTTCTTTGCATGTGCAGGTCCTTGTCGGGAAAGATATTTTTGTGCCGCCCGCTACTTTTTTGACTGGACCGAGTATCGAAACAAGCGCGGTGAGATAATACGGTCCCATATCAAACATCGGACCGCCGCCGAAATCATAATAAAATCCCGGGTCCGGATGCCAGCTCTCGTGACCGTGACACATCATAAACGCCGTAGCCGCGACAGGTGTTCCTATAAGTCCGTCGTCTATTACTTTTCTGCACATCTGCAACCCTCCGCCGAGGAATGTTTCGGCGGCACAGCCAACAAGAAGACCTTTTGATTTCGCGAGTTCTATAACTTTCTGTCCGTCGGCTTTGTTTAGCGCGAACGGTTTTTCGGAGTAAACATGTTTACCTGCGTTGAGCGCGAGTAAATCAACTTCGGTGTGTGACTGCGGGGTTGTAAGGTTTACGACTATTTCTATTTCGGGGTCTTTGTAAAAATCCTCAACATCGTAAACTTTCGGTACGTTGAATTGTTCTGCGCGTTTTTCTGCGCGTTCGCGTATCAAATCGGTTGTCGCGATAATCTCAACGTTTTTGAATCTGTTTGTCAGATTCTGCATGTAAATCTCCGAAATAACGCCGCATCCTACAATGCCCACTTTTATTTTTTTTGACATAAATATAAATCCTCCTGTTATTTGTTTATTATAATTATCTGAGATTTTCAACCATACGGACGGCGATAATCAACGCCTGCTCACGCGTCGCATTGGCGTAACCGTTCGCTTCCTCATCGCTTGTTATATTTTTCGGCGCGAAGATATTGTTTCCCATACCGTTTATAATTTTGTTCGCCGCCATAAAATATACGCTGTCTTTCGCCCAGCCTGAAATTTTATCATCATCGGCAAAAGGCACGGGTTTTTCATATGGCAACTCAAAATCACTGTCAGTGCCTATTGTCCAGCCTGTAATCGAAACTTTTTTGAAAACACGGGTAAGCATTGTAGCCGCCTGTTCACGGTTAAGCAAAGCGTCGGGGTCGAATTTGTCAGCCGCTACGCCTGTTGTTATACCGACATTGTACGCTTTTAAAACTTCAATGTCTTTCGTGTCGGTAAACGGATTGTTTAATGATGGAATCGCCGAAGTGCCGGATAACGCTTCATACGCTTTAACACTGACAGCCGCAAATTCTGCGCGGGTGATTGATTTTGTCAAATCCGCACCTTTTAAAATTTCGGGGATAAGTCCGAGTTCTTCGGCTTTGGCGATTTCTTCTTTCGCCCAATCGGAAGCTATTAAAGGTTTGGAAATATCCACCCATATCGCAGGGCGAACACCGCCGTAAGGTTCTTCCACTTCGTTGCCGACAGCGTAAAATTCACCCGAATAACTTACAGCCGCTGCTCTTGTTAATTCCCTTCCCGATGTACGCAGCCACCACCAGTCGGTGGTGCCGTTATAAGAAGTGAGCTCTCCTGCCGCGTCATCATAAGTAACGGAATATGACGGATTGTCGCGGCTCGAAAGTGCTTTTGCAACAGCTTTGATTTGTATTGTCGTAAAATTCACTTTGCATATTCTGTCCGCTTCGTTGGGAATATATTTCATAACTTCGTCTGCGGAAAGAAAAAACACTTTATCTTTTGTATTAACCGTACCGCCTGTGTTGTATTCGGGATTAGCTTTGTTTTCAATATCCGCTTCAATAATAAACGCTTTTTGTTGTTCGGTAAACGCGATATTATAAAAATCGTTATTTAACCATTGACGAATACTGCTGGTTTCCCAGGTTTTTTCTTCGCGTTTGTCATTAAAAGACCAATAACCAACCATTTCTTTCGAAATAAGTAATGCTTTTGAAGCGGCGGTATCAACTGCGAGAACCTGCCACTCAATAGGTTTTCCGTAATAACTGCCAAAACTTGCGGTATCTCCCGCTTTGGTAATTGTTTCAACTTCTGTTGCAATTGCGGGAATTGATATAATCGGCAGAAAAACGAATAACGCCAAAAGCAACGCTAACACTTTTTTCATAATATTTTTTGTTCTCCCTTTTTCAAAATTTCCGTTGATTTAAACAAATTTATGTACGAAAAATTCCGACGGGTCGGTTGTGCCGTTCGCTATTGCTATTTTTTTGCCCTCAGCCGCCCAGAGTAAACCTCTCCTGAGAAGTTCTCCCGCTTCGGGTATGTCAAACACGTCGTCGTGATGTCCCAGAGATGTATAGAAAACTCTGCCGTATCCCCACATTTTTGTCCATATAACGGGCATGTCAACGCTTTTGTTCAGGATATGCGGACCGTTCGCGACGGGGAATCTTGTCGTTGCGAGAACTTCAACAGCGGGGTCTACATGCAGATAATACTGCTCGCTCGCAACGTCAAAATCTTTTATACCGTAAACGAGGGGGCTTGATGAATTTTTGATATTTACTCTATATGGCGTACCGTCGTTTCCGGGATGTGCAACCCAGTTTCCGCCCGCCATAAACTGCCATTCCGTGTTGTTTCTGAAAGAGTCGCAGATACCGCCGTGGTTCCCTGCGAGACCTACGCCCGAAGCGACGGCGCGTAAAACAGGTCCGCACTGTTCCCCTTTTATTTCTCCCATTGTCCAGAGGGGGAAGATTAAATCGAGTGTTTTCAAATGTTCCTCATCAAGAAAAGCGTCCAGATTGTCGTGCATTTCAACGTCAAAATTTTCACTTAATAAAACTTTTTCAACTCGTTTTGCGACGAGTTCCGGCTGATGACCGTCCCAGCCTCCCCATACTACCATAGCTTTTAATTTTTCGCTCATTTTGGTTACCTCCATAAATTTTATTTATTTTGTGTTTATTTTGATTAGTTCTGAATAATATTACTGTATATGTAATACCAGTGGTCATCTAACGGTATTATCATATATTTGCCCGTTGTTTTTTCCTGAATCTCTCCGCTGTTTCTGTTGTAACGTATTTCCGCCCACGATATACAATCGACTTCGTTATCCGGTGTATCAACCTGAAAACCAAACATCGAAACAAGATTTTCTTCAAGATAAATTTCACTTTCGGGGTTTATCGAGTGTATAAAAAATATATGCTCATATTTGTTGAAAATCTCGGTTATCGGGTCAAATCCGCCGTTTTCGTTTATATCGTTTATATCGCCTATATCGTAAGACACAAAATTATCCCTGTCGTTTTCTTTGCCCTCAAAATTATAAAACTCTATTTTATTTTGATATTTATACGCTGTAAAATAATTATAACCGTTAGGCATTTTCATATCTTTTACTTTTTCAAACAGCTCTTTGTCGGTGTCAAATATTTCTTTTATCTCGTCAACCGTGTAAAGAGCGTTGTAAAGCGGTTCACTTGCCGGCGTTTCGTCGTCCTCGGAAACTTCGTCTGTATCTTCTTCGGTTTCCTCCGGAATATCGGGTATATCCCCGGTAAATTCGGCAAACTCTGTGGTTTCCGACGTTTCTTCAAAATCCGTTTCGCTGATAACGGGAACATTTTCATTTTCGCACGAGGTTAAAAAAATCATTAAAATCGCCGAAAATATAAAAAACCATTTTTTTCTGTTTATCATTATAAAACTTTACCTGCTTTGTTTGCTTTATTTAAAATATTTCACTCCCGATGCGAATATCATCTGGCTCTTGTTTCCGGGAATGTTTTTCATTACATTTTTACCGTTTCTTTCGCTGTGTCCCATTTTACCGAATACCCTGCCGTCGGGGCTGAATAATCCCTCGATTGCGTACACGGACGAATTTGGGTTATAATACGGGTGCATTGTCGGGTTGCCGTTTAAATCGCAGTATTGCGACGCTATCTGCCCTGTTTTTATAATCGCGTTCAGTTTGTCGTCATTTATCCATAAGCGTCCCTCACCGTGAGATATTGGTATAGCGTGTACATCTCCCGTTTTTACGCCGCTGAACCATGGACTTTTTACCGATGCTACTCTCGTATACGCAACATACGACTGATGTCTGCCTATCCTGTTGAATGTCAAAGTCGGGTCGTCCTCCGTCATAACTTCTTTTATATCACCATAGGGAAGAAGTCCGAGTTTTATAAGAGCCTGAAATCCGTTGCATATCCCGAGTATCAAGCCGTTTCTCACAAATAAAAGATTACGCACAGCTTCTGCTATCTTAGGATTTCTGAATATCGTAACTATAAACTTAGCCGAACCGTCGGGTTCGTCGCCTGCGGAAAATCCTCCGGGTAGCGCGATTATCTGACTATTCGCTATCTTCTGCGCGAATATGTCAATTGATTCGCTTATCGCCTGCGAGGTTAAATTCCTGAACACGAATATATCGCTTAACCCGCCCGCGTCGTTAAATTTCTTCGCCGTATCATATTCGCAGTTTGTCCCAGGGAATACCGGTATGAAAACGCGCGGTTTGACGGAACTCTGATAACTGTTATAACTCGGAATGGGTGCCGAATAACCGAAAGGATATTCTATCTTCGGAATTGTCAATGATATATCCTCGTTTATTTTACGCATTTCCGTCGGGAAAATATCTTCGAGCGGCAGCAGCCATTTATACGTGAGTTCACTTATACTCATAACTGTATCAAATATCGTTATATTGCCCGAAGGAGTTGTAACTCCGATTAATTCCCCGTTGGGTAAAGTCGATTTCGCCTCGACTATAAACGCCCCGTAATACGACGCGAACAATTCGCCGCGTCCTATCTTCAAATCGTCAAACGAAAATCCCATGCCGCTGCCTACGCACATTTTGAATACGGCTTCGCCTATTCCTCCGTATCCTACCGCGTATGACGATAAAATCATACCCTCTTTCATGAGCCTGTTTATATAACCGTATAAATTTTTAAGATCTGTGAAATTTATCGTTCCGTCTTCATTGTAATACGGCTTTAAAAGATATACATTTGAATTTACTTTTTGGAAATCATTCGTTATGATTTCATCGGCGGAAGCCGTTCCCGCCGCAAAAGACACAAGCGTGGGGGGAACGGCTATATTTACTTTCCCTCCCGTATATTCGTCCTCAAACGAATATGAGCCTGACATGCTGTCTTTTCCGCCTATCGCCGCGACTTCAAGGTTCATCTGCGCTTCCAGCGCACCGAGGAGAGCCTCAAACGGCAATCCGAATTTTTCGGGGCTGTCCGCTCTCGGAAAATATTCCTGTAACGATAAATATATATCTGACAATTTGACTCCGCCAGCTATAAGTTTTGAAACAGATTCAATAACCGCGTACATAGCGCCAAGATACGGGCTTTTCTGGCTCACATACGGCGAGAACCCGTAAGCCATAACAGATGAAGTGTCCGTGTCACCGTGTAAAACGGGAATTTTCGCCGCCATAAACTGCGACGGTGTAAGCCTATGCCGTCCTCCGAACGGTGAAACAACGGTCCCCGCTCCTATCGACGAGTCGAACTGTTCCACCAACCCTTTTTGTGAACATATATTCAAATCCGATAATAAATTTATATATTCCTGTTTTATATCGTCGTCTTTTATTTTTTCGCTTAATATATTAAAAATATCCCCGGATAACATGTTATTGTTTTCGGACACTTTTATTTTCGTCTGTTTTTTCGCGCCGTTTGAATTTAAAAATTCACGCTGTATCGACAATATCTGATTTCCGTTCCACGACATTTTAAGTCTGTTGTCGTTTGTAACTACGGCGACTTTTGTCGCTTCAAGATTTTCAAGAGAGGCTTCTCTTATAAACGCGTCGGCGTGTTCATTCGCTACGACAACCGCCATTCGCTCCTGTGATTCTGATATTGCAAGCTCTGTGCCGTCAAGCCCGTCGTATTTTTTCGGGACAAGCGACAAATCTATATATAAACTGTCCGCGAGCTCCCCTATCGCGACGGATATTCCCCCAGCCCCGAAATCGTTGCATCGTTTTATCATCGTTGTAACTCTCGAATTTCTGAACAGTCTCTGTATCTTGCGTTCTTCAACGGGATTCCCTTTTTGGACTTCCGCGCCGCTTTTGTTTAGGGATTCGGATGTATGCGATTTTGACGAGCCTGTCGCTCCGCCGCAGCCGTCTCTCCCTGTTTTGCCTCCGAGTAAAATTATAACATCGCCCGGAATGGGGACTTCCCTTACAACGTTAGCTTTCGGTGCGGCTCCTATAACCGCGCCGAGTTCCATTCGTTTCGCCACATAATTCGGGTGATATACTTCATAAATCCCGCCCGACGCTATTCCTATCTGGTTGCCGTATGAGCTGAAACCGTCGGCGGCTGTTCTTGTTATTTTTGACTGCGGCAGTTTGTTTTTCAACGTTTCGGAAACTTTTGCGCGGGGGTCAGCCGCGCCAGTGACGCGCATAGCCTGATATACATATGAACGCCCCGATAACGGGTCGCGTATCGCGCCGCCGAGACAAGTCGCCGCTCCGCCGAACGGTTCTATTTCCGTCGGGTGGTTGTGCGTCTCGTTTTTGAACATGAGAAGATAATCCTCGTCCCTGCCGTTTATATTCACTTTTATATTCACGGAACAAGCGTTTATCTCCTGTGATTCGTCGAGCCTGTTTAATTTACCGTGTCTTTTAAGATATTTCGCGCCGATTGTCGCTATATCCATAAGTGTCACGCTTTTATTTTTTTTGTTTTCGCCGTAAACATCGTTACGCAGATAGAGATAATTCTCAAACGCTTTTTTTACCGCGGCGTTTTCTATCTCAACATCTGTTATTTCGGTTAAAAACGTCGTATGACGGCAATGGTCGGACCAGTATGTGTCAATCATTCTTATTTCCGTTATAGTAGGGTCGCGGTTTTCGGAATTTTTAAAATAATCCTGACAAAATAAAATATCGTCTATATCCATAGCGAGCGAATATTCACGCAGTAATTCCGAAAGTTCTTCCCTGTTAAGATTTATAAAACCGTCAAAAGTTTCGACTGTATACGGAATATCATATTCTTCATTGAGCGTCTGAACTTCATCGAGCGACGCTTCCCTTGATTCCACTTTGTTTATAAGATAATCTTTTATCTTTTCAGTATCATTTATATTACTTACAGAATCCGTTTCCAAAATATAAACTTTCGCTGTTCTTACTGCGGGGCGAATACCCTCGGTTAAAATTTGTATACACTGCGAGCATGTGTCCGCTCTCTGGTCGTACTGACCTGGAAGTGATTCTACTGCGAAAATTATATTATTATTGTCCGACGGCAGCGCGTCGATTATCCTGTCAGCCATAGGCTCGGAAAAAATAATATGCTTTGCTTTTTCAAAAATTTCTTCTGTTATACCCTCGACGTCGTATCTGTTTACAACCCTCAGACCTTTAAGCCAGCCGATTTCGAGATTGTTTTTTATTTCCGCGAATATTTTTTTTGCCTCGACGTTGTGCGGTTCTTTTTTTTCGACAAATATTCTGAAAACCATTAGTTTTATATCCTCCAAGTTTTTATATCTGTTTTATTTTATTTCACCATACAAAAAATTTTTGTCATAATTTATTATTTTTATTGTTTGCTCCGTGCCGTGTAAATTTATATTATCCCGCGGTTTTATTTTCACGTCGATAAAATTGCGCGTTTTTGCCGTATAAAAACCGTCGCCCGATAACTCCTCTATTATCACGTCAAATTCTTTCCCGACGTTTTCTCTGTGAATTTCTTCTTTTATTTTCCCGCACTTTTCGGAAAGTTTTTTGCTCCGTTTGTTTTTTATATCCTCAGCGACTTGATTTTCAAAATCCGCCGCGTCGGTGCCGGGACGTTTTGAATACGCGAATATATGCGTGTGATATATATTCAAAACCTCCGCGATTTTCAGAGATTCCGAAAAATCCCCGTCGGTTTCACCGGGAAACCCGACGATTATATCCGCGGTCAAATTCAAATCTTTTATTTTTTCTTTCGCGTAAGCGATATTTTTTATTATCATTTCGGCGTTGTATTTTCTCCGCATGAGATTTAATATACGCGTCGAGCCGCTTTGCAATGACAAATGGAAATGGTTCGCGATTTTATTTAACTCTGCCAGTCTGTCAGCAAAATCTCTTTTTATGAGCGACGGGTCAACGGAGCTTAATCTTATCGACGTTATATTATTCAGTCTCTTTTCTCCGTTCAGTTTTTCAAGTAAACTTATCAAATTTGTTTTATCTTCAAAATCCCTGCCGTATGACGATATTTCAATCCCCGTCAAAACAATTTCATGATAATTCATATCGTTGAACCGTTTTATCTCGTCGTAAATATCGTTATACCGCCGTGATTTTACGATACCCCTCACTTTCGGGATTATACAATACGAGCAGTTGTTTTCGCAGCCGTCCTGTATTTTAACATAAGCCCTCGTTTTTTCTGAGCGGTAAGCGTTGATGTTTTCGTAAATATTATATTCGCTTATATCTTTAACGAAAATATTATTATTTGAAATATTTTTATTGTTCAGAATATCCAGAGCGAATTCCGGTATCTTTAATTTTTCGCTTGTACCCAAAACAATATCCGCTTCTAAATCACGTTTAAAAACCTGCGGATTTATCTGCGAGAAACAGCCGCAAACAGCGATAACCGCGTCTTTGTTCAGTCTTTTCGCGCGGCGTATCATTTGTTTTGATTTTTTGTCGCTTCCCGCCGTCACCGTGCAGGTGTTTATAACGTAAACATCGCAAATCTCCCCGAAGTTTTTTACATCAAACCCAAGGTTTATAAATCCGGATATTATGCAGTCGCTCTCATATTGATTTACGCGGCAGCCCAACGTGCATACAGCGACGCTAAACCTGCCGGAATTATTATTTTTCATCATCAAATTAATTTTGCGGGCGAACACAGCAGTTCGCCCTTACAATCAAAGTTTAAATTTTTAATTACAAATCTACATACTAAAAAATTATATCGCATAATTATTAACGTATAAATTTATTTTTTATAAATTTATATTAATTTTTAGCCTTGGGCTTCTATTTTCACAGGCTGCGTATTCAGGGATTTTTTCAGTATCGGATATGTCGCGTATACCAAAATACAGCCTAATAAGTGCGGAAGCGAGCTGCGGGAGAGAGAACATAAACGAAAGATTTTCGCTCATTTTGGCAATTTGCGGAGCTTTTAAAGCCGCATCGTTTTTGAGTATAAACTCGATGAATATTTTTGTTACTCCGAAGAATAAAACGGTAAATTTAAGCAAAGAACCCGCGAAAGCCGATACAGCCCAGTTTATCGAAAAACCGAAGTTGAATATTTTTTTTCTGCATATAAGCCAGAACACCGCGACTATCGCGAGATTGCCTGCTGCGACGAACGGCATAATCCAGACATGGGGAAGTCTGCCCAAAGATAAAGCTATGAACGGAGCGAGGACGGATATTGAGAATCCGCTCCAAAAACCGCACATAAGCGTTGAAAGTATCAGGAACATGTTTACCAGAGAACCGACGACGAGCTGGCTCAGATAAGTATTAAAGCTGAGCATGGTTGTGAGATAATACTGTGCCGCCACAGTCAATCCCAATAACATCGCCGTTTGAGTTACCCAAAGAATTCTTTTTTTTGTTTTCATGAAAATTTCACCTCTCTTATTTTGTTTATAATTAATTTATATAAATATTATATACTTAATTAATTAACAAATCAAGAAATATTTATTATTTAACATATCTTAATCACATTTTTATACAGCCGGCTTGAATTGTAAAGTATATCCATTGTAAAAAAATAAAAATTACTATATAATATTTATAATATTCATTGTAAATATTATAAGCATAAAATATAAAAATATATAAATTACAGGAGGAACAAGATGAATTTTAACAGCAGCGGCTGGGAGGTAAAAAGACCCGCGCCATTAGACCCCAAAGCGAGGAAAAAAATAATAAACGGGATTATAGCGTCTGCAATAATAATATTTGTTATTGTTTTAGTCGTGTCAAGCGTTTACACCGTAAACGACACGCAGCAGGCTCTCGTAACCACTTTCGGGAAATATTCGGGCATAACCGAAGCCGGAATCCATTTTAAACTTCCCTTCGGTATCCAGAACGTGGATTTCGTAAAAGTAAACGTAGCGCATAAACTCTCCATAGGTTACGACCTCGACACGGGCGCGTCTGTCCCGAATGAAAGCAAAATGATAACGGGCGACTTAAATATCGTCAATGTTGACTTCTTCGTAGAATACAAAATCTCCGACCCGTACAAATATCTTTACAGCTCAAAAGACCCCGACAAAATTTTGAAAAACATGACCCAGAGCAGGATAAGGGATATTGTCAGCTCATATAAAGTAGACGATATTCTGACGACAAAGAAAGCGGAAATACAGACAAAAATCAAGGATTTGATTGACGAAGAACTGGAATATTATGATATAGGTCTGCTCCTTACGGGTATAAAAATTCAGGACGCAGAACCTCCTACTCCCGAAGTTATCGCCGCGTTTAAATCTGTCGAGACAGCGAAACAGGACAGACAGACAGCAAAAAATCAGGCGGAGGCGTACAAAAACGCGAACATACCTCAGGCTCAGGCTCAAGCCGACAAATTGCTGCAAAACGCCGAATATCTCAAACAAAACAGGATAAACGACGCGAAAAAACAAGTCGCCATGTTTGAGGCTATGTACAGTCAGTATATATTAAACCCAAGCATAAACAAACAGCGTATGTATTACGAAATGATTGAGCAGGTTCTTCCGGGAGTTAAAGTCTACATAAACACGAACTCCGGAGACGATGTTTCGATGATTCTTCCGCTGGACGATTTCGCATCGGCGAACAATCCCTAAATAAAATTCCGAAAATTTCTGAAAGAGAGGATTAAAATTTTGAGTAACACAAAAAAAACATTTAAATGGGTTATTCCCGTTATATTGATAATAATAGTCGTATCTATTTTAAACTCTATGTTTTATACAGTACAGGAAAACGAATACGCTTTGGTTATACAATTTTCAAAAGTAATAAATACAGTTGATTCTCCGGGACTCCACGTTAAGATTCCGATTATCAATGAAATAAAAACCTATCCCAAAACACAATTGTTTTACGATATAAATACATCCGACGTTTTGACCTCCGACTCAAAAAGCATGACAGTTGACAGTTTTATAATCTGGCGTATCGCCGACCCGTTTTTGTTTCATCAGCAGATGCTCGGCTCTATAAGTATCGCCGAGGGCAGGCTTGACGCTATAACCTACAACTCTTTGAAAAATATTATCGGTACTGTTGAGCAGAATGCGATAATAAGTTCAACCGACGAAAAAAGCCGCGGGGATTTGAACGCGAAAGTCACGGAGCAGTCAAAAGCCAACGCCGCCGAATTCGGTATCGAGATAATCGACGTTAAAATAAAAAGATTTGACCTTCCACCCGACAATGAGCAGTCTGTTTTCAGACGTATGATTTCCGACAGGGAGCGCGTGGCTGAATTTGAGAGGGCCGAGGGTGAAAAAGAAGCGAATATCATAAAAAATGAAGTTGATAAAACCGTAAATATAACCATTTCAGACGCGGAAGCGGCAGCCGAGAATATAATCGCCGAGGGTGAGTCTGAATACATGCGTATCTTAGCCGAGGCATATAATACCCCCGAAAAAGAGGAATTTTATAAATTCATGCGCAGTCTCGACGCATTGAAAGCGTCTCTTACAGGCAACAATAAAACCGTTATATTAGATGAAAATTCATTGCTCGCGCAGATTTTAATCGGTCCGAAATAATCAAAAATTACATAAAAAACAAAAATCAGGAGAAAATTTTTATGAATAACAGAGAAAGAGCACTCGCCGTTTTGAATTATGAAAAGTATGACAGAATGCCCCTTGTACATTTCGGATACTGGAACGAGCTTTTGTATAAGTGGTATGAAGAAGGACACCTAACCAAAGAAGAAGCCGAGAACTGCCGCGACGGAAACGAAATTGATTTTGAAATAAATAAAAAACTCGGCTGGGATTTCGCTTGGGGAACACAATACGGCGGTAACAGCACTCTTATGCCGTGGTTTGAACACAAAATTCTCGAACGCCGTCCCGACGGTTCCGCAATCCAACAGAACGGCAACGGACTTATTGAAGAAGTAAAGCAGGGTTTAACTTCTATCCCCGCGACTGTCGGTACATTGATGACAGGCAGGGAAGCATGGGAAGAATTATATAAACCGAAATTACAGCCCGGTCCCCACAGATACGCAGGTCCCGAAGAACTCGCAAAAATAAAAATTTATATGGACAATTTGACCGACAGAATCGCGGGGATATACGTGGGCAGTCTGTACGGAGCGATACGCGATATGCTCGGAGTTGAGGCTTTGAGTTATCTCTACGCCGACGACGAAGATTTATACATCGAAATAATCGACACGGTCGCGAATCTTTGTTACGAAAACCTGAAATCCCTTTTGGAAGCGGGCATAAAACCCGATATTCTGCATTTCTGGGAAGATATATGCTTCAAAAACGGACCTCTTGTAAATCCCGCTGTTTTTAAAGAATACGTCGCTCCGCACTACAAAAAAATCACAGACTTAGGGCGTTCTTACGGTGTAAACATAGTCACCCTTGACTGTGACGGATGTATAGACAAACTTGTGCCGATATGGTTTGAAAACGGTGTAAATACAATGTTCCCCATCGAAGTGGGTACATGGAACGCAAGTATTGCTCCGTGGAGAAAAGAATACGGCAAAGGACTTCTCGGAATCGGCGGAATGAACAAAAACGTTTTATCTCTCGATTATAAAGCGATTGACGATGAAATAGAACGTTTGAAAGTTCTCGTTGACCTCGGTGGATTTATCCCGTGTCCCGACCACAGGCTTCCGCCGCACGCGAAGTGGGACAACGTAAAATATTACTGCGACCGCATGAGAAAAGTATTCGGGTAGAAAAGATTTGATAGTGTGCGATGTGCAGTAACGAGAGCAGGACGCGTGTTACTTTTCTTTTTGCGAGAAAAAGAAAAGTAACCAAAAGAAAAACGGTACATGGCAAACAGTGGTCTATATAGCGAAATTGTTTTATTTTGTTTGTCCGCAGACAAACAAAATAATATAAAAATAAATAAAACGCAAACATTATGCGCCAAGATTAAAAAGGTTTGAAGGGGTTTTAGGGGAAACTTTCCTGAAAAGTTTCCCCTAACGTTCCTGTTCCCGTCGTTCCCCGCAAAAATATTAATAGATTGAGAGTTGTTTCTTAAAAATATGTTTCGTAGAATTATTTCATTTTTCAAAATACCCGAGTTCAACGAAACCGACGATGACGGCGTTGAAATAGAATTTAAGTATCTGACAAAAGACAGAAAAAGAAAAAAATTGAAAGAAATATTTTCAAATCTCCCGCGTTTCGAGACAAAACGCCTTGTTTTGCGTCGGGTGGAATTCAGGGACTGCGAATCTATGTTTGAATATTCGTCAGACCCCGAAGTGGCAAAATATTTGTCATGGACCCCGCACCGAAGTATAACTGAAACCCGTGATTATATAAACAATATCCAAAAAAAATATGAAAACGGACAATTTTTTGACTGGGGGCTGGTGTGTAAATCAAACGGTGAATTTATAGGTACATGCGGATTTACGTCGGTGAATCTTAACAGAAATACCTGCGAAATAGGGTATGTATTGTCAAAAAAATATTGGGGTATGGGATTTGTTCCCGAAGCGGTTGAAGTTATAATGGATTTCGCTTTCGGTTATATGGGAGTTGATAAAGTAGAGGGACGTTTTATCGAGGGTAATGTGAAATCGATGCGGGTTATGCAGAAAGTCGGTATGACTTTTGAAAAATCGGAACATAATGTTCTTTATCTTCACGGACAATACAGAACTATATGCACATATTCCATAACAAGAAATACTTTCGAAAACCGTAAAAACGCTTTGAATAAAATTGTTTGGAAATAATATAAATCAAGAATTATTTCCCGTGTCGGTTTACAAAAACTTATTGACAAATTACTGTAAATTGTATATAATATCTTTGAAGAATATTTTACGGGGGAAAATAATTTTATGGATTTGGAAAATACGATTTTACTTCAAATACAGCAAAATCTCGACGCTTTGCAAAAACAAATAGATACTATGAATATGAAAAGTATCGAGCCTGAGATAGAAGTCCCGAATTTGCAAAGTATTGATTTGCGGTATAAGATTAAAGAAAAATCATCGGAACTTATGCAGCTCATGAAAGAGCTGATAAGTTCCGATGAAGCGGGTTTGTGTATGTCCGCGGTTTTATCAGTCGGCGGCGCGGAATACGGAGATATAAACGAAACCTCGTTTTATTATATCGACAGCCCGGAAAAGATAGAAAAAATAGACGAAAAAGGACTTGCCAACGCGGTTGAAGCGTTTTCAAGCCCTAAAAGAATAACTATTTTAAAGACGCTTTTGTCAAAGAAACTGCTTTCGTCAAATGAACTCACTATGAAAACAGGCTGTATAGGCGGTCAGTTGTATCACCATCTGTCAATACTCGAAGCGGCGAAAATTATCTGTAAAAGCAATGAATTATATACTCTTACCGATTACGGAAGAAATATAACAAATCAAATTTTCGGCATAGTTTTCGGTGAAAGTCTTTAAGTTTAAGAAATCGTTCCCCCACCTATAACCGTGTCGCCGTCGTATAATACAACCGCCTGACCTTTTGTTATCGCTCTCTGCGGGGTTTCAAACTCTATGTGAAGCGTGTCTTTATCTGTCTGTTCAGCGACTGCGGGCTGTTCTGACTGATTGTACCGCACTTTCGCTTTTATTTTTATTCTGCCGTCTATTTTGTCAAACGGAATAAGATTTATATCATGCGCGGTTAATTCTTTCGCGAATAATTCATCGTTTCTGCATAACGTCACCGTGTTTGTCCCGGCGCTTTTGTCAAAAACATACATGGGTTCTTTGAGCGCAAGTCCGAGACCTTTTCTCTGACCTTTCGTGTATCTTATTATCCCCTTGTGTCTGCCGAGAATATTCCCCTCTGTGTCGATAAAATCACCGTCGGGGAAAATTTTTCCCGTGTGTCTTTCTATAAATCCCGCATAATCACCGTCAGGAACAAAACAAATGTCCTGACTTTCTTTTTTTTCCGGGTTTATAAATCCGTTTTTTTCGGCAATCTCGCGGGCTTCGGTTTTCGTCAGATTTCCGAGAGGGAATTTTATGTGTTTGAGCTGCTCCTGAGTCAGTAAATATAAAACATAACTCTGGTCTTTTTTTTCGTCTGCGGCTTTTTTTAAAAGATAACGTTTTGAAATATCGTCATATTCTATTTTCGCATAATGACCTGTGGCGATATAATCATAATTCGATTCCACGGCGTGCAAAAGCAGTTTTTTGAGTTTTATAAACCTGTTGCAGAATATGCACGGATTTGGGGTCGCGCCGTCGATATATGATTTTATAAATCTGTCTATAACTTCATTTTCAAAATCTTTCTGAAAATCGCAGACATAATATGTCATACCCAAAAACTCCGAGACTTTGCGCGCGTCGTCTATGTCCCCCTGTGAGGAACATCCCGATAAACGCATTGTTATCCCAGTGCAGTCGTGTCCCTGCTCTTTCATCAGAAACGCCGCGACGGAGCTGTCAATACCGCCGCTCATGGCGATTACCGCGCGCGCGCCGTTTATTTTTCCGCTCAAAGTCTGCTCTGCTCCTCCCCTTTTTCTATCTTTTCCCAAACGGGTGACATATTTCTCAAATATTTTACCACTTCGGGAACGGTTTTTATTATATAATCCATTTCTTCCTCGGTGTTGTAATGCGAGATTGATAACCGGAGAGAGCCGTGCGCAATTTCGTGGGGTAATCCTATCGCGAGCAAAACATGACTCGGGTCGAGTGAACCGGAAGTGCAGGCGGAACCCGACGACGCGGCGATACCTTTTAAATCAAGCATAAGAAGCAGTGATTCGCCCTCAATTCCTTCAAAACACATGTTGAGGTTTCCCGATAATCTCTTTTTTAAATCCCCGTTGACAATACAATTCGGGATTTTTGTAAGTCCGTCTATTAATTTATCGCGAAGTTTTGACATATACTCCGCGCGTTCCTGCATTTTCAGGCAGCTTTCCTCAAATGCCGCCGCCATACTCGCTATACCGGAAATATTCTCCGTTCCGGCTCTCCTGCCCCTTTCGTGCGCACCGCCCTCAATTAAACTCGCGGGGACAACATTTTTTTTGCAGTATAAAATCCCGACCCCTTTCGGACCGTTGAATTTATGCGCTGACAGCGAAAGCATATCTATATTGTTTTCGGCAACGTCAATATTTATATGACCGCCCGCTTGAACCGCGTCGGTGTGAAACAATATTTTTTTGTCCCTGCAAATCTGTCCTATCTCTTTTATCGGCTGTATAGAGCCTATCTCGTTGTTCGCGTACATGATTGTAACAAGCGCGGTGGTTTCTTTTATCGCATTTTTAACATCTTCGGGATTTACTATTCCGTTTTTGTCAACGTCCAGAAATGTTACGTCATAACCCTCTTTTTTAAGTCTTTCGAGCGGGTGTAAAACTCCGTGATGCTCGATTTTTGTTGTTATTATATGATTTTTGTTTTTTCTCGCTCCGAGTTTGATTCCTGTTAAAATAGCCTGATTGTCGGATTCGCTCCCGCAGGAAGTAAAGTATATTTCACGCGGTTCGGCGTTTAGATATTTCGCCATAGTCTCGCGTGATTTCAGTAATATTTTTTCCGCTTCCACTCCGAAAGTATGGAGACTCGAAGCGTTGCCGTAACAGTTTTCCATTACGTCAATCATAACTTTTTTTGCCGTTTCACTCATTTGAGTTGTGGCGGCGTTATCTGCGTATATTCTTTTCATTAATCGTTTGTTCCTCCTTTTAATTTTGAACAATTTTTTTTGGGATTAATACATATATATTACCACGTTTAAATAAAATAGTCAAGCCCGCCAACAGTAAATATAATTTACTATCAACGGGCTTGATTTTTATCTTTGTGCCGTATTATCCGAGTTATGCGTCAATTTGCATAATTATTCATTTTCTTTGTTTGTTGTATAATTATGCGAATGCGTGATTTTGTACTATTCTATGCCCTGTATTTTCTCCACCATTTTGGTTATGGCTTTCAAAGCTCCAGCTTCTTTTTTCTCGTATTTCGACACCATATTCCTGTCAAAAGTCATACTCATGTATATAACATCGCTGCCCAGAGTGTTGAAATCGAATACATCGCCGATGTCATACGCTCTGTTTTCAAAAATAATATCGAGCATTTTACTGCTTTCATCGTCTCTCGCGATTTTATTGTTGAGTACAACATCATAATACGCGGGCTGTAAAATATATTTTGATTCATACGCCATATATTCGAGTATCGCGCTTGATGCGTCAACGCTTGACGCGCACTGCGGGACGGCTGTCACAACGCCGACATAAGGGTTCACGGTTTGTAGATAATCCGTCTGTTTCTCGTCGTATTTGGGTATCGGAAGTATCCCGAAATCCGTGTCCATGCCCCTGAGATTCTCAACGTCAGCCATTCTTATCCACATAAACAACGCCCTGTCGTCGTGGAACATCGTGTTCATTCCCTCAGCCCATACATCTCCGCCCTGTTTGTCAAAATATTTCATAACATGGAAACAATACGTTTCGTCATATAAAATATCATAGAGTTTATCCAGAACTTCGAGAGCTTTCGGTGTATTCAAAGTCAAAATCGGCAAATCGTTTTCGTCTTTTCCTCCGACAAACTCACCGCAGCCGGATAAGAAACTTGTCATTGTGTCCCTCTGATATAACAACCCGTAAGCGTCTTTGTCGTCAAGAGTACCGTTTCCGTCAACGTCAACGGAGACAAGTTTACAAAGTTCAAGCAATTTGTCGAGCGTCCATTTTCCGTCGTTTACAAGCCCGTATAAATTTTCAACACCGTAATCCGCCTGTATTTTTTTGTTGAAAACCATCGCGGAAGTCGAATCCTTATCCATCAGGGTAATATCCGAAGCTACGCCGAAAACTTTGTTGTCGATTGATAAATCTTTAACGCTGTTCATGTCCCACCACGGTTTTTCCAAATCAATATAAGACAATTTTTTAAACTCAACCAGATTGTTTCCCGTGATAAGGTCGCCGAAATTTCTCAAACGCACACATGCCGCGTCCATAGAATTATCGCCCGCTTTAACCAGTTTTTTCACCTGTGTCGCCAAATCAAGAACTTTTCTGTCAACTATTTTACAATTGAATTTGTCTTCAACCATAGCATTGCGTTTGTAAACCGCGTCGTTTATAGTGTCGCCCGTTTCTTCCTCCGCCCCAATATCACGCTGTGACCATATCGGGATAGAATAGTCGTTGCTCGCTATAATAAAATCCGCGCCTCCCAAATCTATTTCGGGCAATTCAGGCGGCGGAAGTTTCACGTCGGGGGTTTCCGTCTGCGTTTTATCGCCGGTATCGTCGGGAGTATCTGCAATGTCAGCGGTTTTTTCGGTAGTTGCGACATTATTCTCCGTACCGCCTTTTTCGGAGTTGCCGCAGGAAACAGACGTAAGCGAAGCGGTCAGCAGGAAAGAAGCCAGAAGTAAAACTGATATAAATTTTTTCATATTCGTTCTCCTTACTTTTATAAATTTTTATATATAAATTTTATAATTTATTTTATAAAATCATATTCCTGCAGCATTTTCATAACTTTTACTTCGTCATGTTTCGCTATAAGGCATGAAACGCTTATATCCGACGTTGAAATCAAAATAATATTTATATCGCGGTTTGAAAACTCCTCGAATATTTTCGCCGCGATTCCAGGGGTTTTTATTATCTGATTACCCAGAAAAGCTATTGTAATATTATTCGACCATATATTTATCTCGGTTTTTTCGTTTTCCGATTTAAAAGCCGCCGCGACTTCGAGTGTTTTGGGTAAATCTTTATCGGGCAGAGAAAAAGAAAGGGTTATATCTCCCCCGAAACATGGGCTTTGCGCGATTATATCAAGATTTATATTGTTATCCGCGAGTTTTTTAAAAATCTTTTCCCTGTTTGAAACATGCGTGTTATACAGGGTTACAAGGGTGATGTCGGGCGAGATTTTAACGTTTTCTATTATATTCGCTATATCTTTAAACATATTTTTTTCTCCTTTATGCGTGAATATTATAACAACTTTATTTTCTGTACGCCGCTATTTCAGCGTCTATTTCCTCCATAGTCATATCGTCGGTGCCGTTGATTATTGATTGTTCCTGCGATATTTTAAACGCTTCTTTGAGAGATATTGTTTCCGTCGGTTCGTTCGCCGCCAATATAAACGGTATTTTCTGCTGTCGTCCTACCGTTTTAAGATAGACATTGATTCCCGTTGCGAAACTCATGCCCAATGCTTTAAAAACTTCTTCGGCTCTCTGTTTATCTGTTTCATCAACACGTAAAGTATAATTTTTTGTTGCCATTATCACACACTCCTTTCCACTTGCAATTATACATCATTTATACGTCATTTGCAATACATTTTGCATGTGTTTATAACTTTTATTCCGTGATTTCGTTTATCAAATCTTTCATTGTGTAAAGTCCGGGGGTTTTATCACGCAGAAATCTTGCCGCTGTCAGTGCTCCGCTGGCGAACATTTCCCTTGACTGCGCGCTGTGCGAGATTGATATAAGCTCGTTTGTCCCTGCGAAGATAACTTCGTGTTCACCTATGATTGTCCCGCCTCTTACCGCGTGTATACCCATCTCACGTTTATCGCGCGCTTTTCGTACACTGTGCCTGTCGTAAATATATTCGGGTTTGTCAGACTCGTCAAACACGGAGGAAATTTCGTCCGCAATCATAAGAGCCGTACCGCTCGGCGCGTCAAGTTTTTGATTGTGATGTTTTTCTATTATCTCTATATCAAAATCATTTTTCAACAATATCGCGGCTTTTTTCGCGAGTTCCGCGACCAGATTTACACCTATCGACATATTCGCCGATTTAAATATCGCTATTTTATCGGAATATGATTTTATAAGCTCGATTTCTTCGGGTGTGTGTCCCGTCGTCGCTATAACAACGGGAGTTTTTGTTTTATCCGCGTATTCAAGCAGTGAATCAACCGCGCTGTGATGTGAAAAATCCATTATAACATCAGCTTTTTCTTTATAATCCGAGGGTTTAAGAAACACCGGAAAAGTTACGTTTATAGCCGCCGGATTTATGTCGATACCTACTACTATCGAAAATTCACCCGATTTTTCGGCGGCGGATTCGATTACGGCGCGTCCCATTCTGCCGTTGTAACCAGTGAGCATTATTTTCATTTGTTTTTCGTTTCCTTTCACAATTTTTTATGTCGTTTGTCGTTTTATATTTTATAAAAGACCGTGGCTTTTCATAACTCCGACAAGTTTATTTTGATTTTTTTCTTCCATTTCACACAAAGGCATACGGAGTTCTCCGCTGTCAAGATTCATCAGAGCCATCGCGGTTTTTATCGGTATCGGGTTGGTTTCTACAAATAAAACGTCAACCAAATCTATATATTTTACGTGTAAATCCGCGCTTTCTTTTGTTTTACCGTTAAAATAAAGCTCGCACATATCGTGGACTTCTTTCGGGAGTATATTTGACATTACGGATATAACCCCGATTCCGCCGATTGACAAAATCGGCACGGTGTCGTCGTCGTTGCCCGAATAAACTTCCAAATCGTCGCCGCACATCTGACATATCTGCGCGATTGTTTTCATGTTTCCGCTCGCTTCTTTTGTCGCTACTATATTCTCATGTTTTGACAATTCTTTGTATGTTTCTGCGGTTATGGGAAGATTTGTTCTCGACGGTACGTTATACAATATTATGGGGGTATTCACAGCGTCGGCTATCGAGGTAAAATGTTTTACCAAGCCTTTCTGCGTTGTTTTATTGTAATACGGGGTAACGTGAAGTATACCGTCAACGCCTGATTTTTCGCAGTGTTTTGACAATTCTATCGCGTATTCCGTATCGTTCGAACCTGCTCCCGCAATTACTTTTACCCTGCCGTTTACTTTTTCAACGGTAGCGTCGATAAGCTGTTTGTGTTCATCGTCGGACAATGTCGAGGCTTCGCCTGTTGTTCCGCATACTATTATTGCGTCGATACTGTTTTTTATCTGAAATTCGATAAGATTATAATATTTTTCATAATCTATTTTGCCGTTTTTAAACGGAGTTATTATCGCGGTTCCCGCGCCTTTGAAAATTCTTTTTTTGTTACTCATATATAAACTCCTTTAAATTAATTTATTAAAATTATTAAAAAAATCTTGTATTCTTCATAACTTTATGATATAATATCAAGAGTATGAAAGAATATAAAGATTGTTTTATATAAATATATGCGGATAGAATTTATTTTTGCACTTTTTTAATGCTTATTAAGATTTTATCATTTATTTGTATATATGTCAAATATTTTTTTATATTAATTTTTTATAACTGTATATAATTATATTTATATTCAGGATATTTTAGGAGGATTTTATTTTTGAAAAGGTTTATATCAATATTACTCGTAATTATACTCTCGGCGTCAATTCTGGCATCCTGCGGTAAAGCCGACGATAACACATCTTCGGGAAACGACAGTAAAACAACCACAAAAGAAAGCGGAAACGCGGATTCGGGAGACGAAGCATGGGACGAAGATATAGATTGGGACGAAGTTGACGACGCTATAAATGAGCTTGACGATTATTTGAAATCCCTCGGCTGGACCGACAGCGACTACGGAGCAAGTGTTTACGGGGTTTGGGACAGCTCGGTTCTCCCCGCTTGTGTACCGACTGAACCGACGGGCGGCGTAAAAGTTGACCGCACCGAATATAAACAGCTCCACCACGAAACATTTTCGGAAAATTATCACGTCGGAAAAATAAATTTCGCCGACAAAGCATATGAACGCTGGATGGTTATGTTCGCGTGTACAGAAACTCAGCTTGAAGAATTTGTCAACGGATTGGGTATAAACGGATTCGAAAGTATATATTATGACAACGACTGGAGCAGCGACGAATACGATTTCTGGGGCAGCGGATATTACGCTTATATGACTGTAAACGATTCATGGGACGAAAATTCGGAATATCCCAAAAACGTTACTTTTGAAATTACATATGATAATTACAACAAACACCCAAAAACTTTTCAGGGTACAAAACTCCCCGATTTCGGTATAGTCTGCGAGCCTTACAATGAACTTACGGGTATCGGCTGGAATGAAACCGATGGCGAATGGGAAGACGTCGGAGAATTTTGGGACGCTCACAAAGACAGCGGAACATTGCCGAGCGATTGGTCTGTATGGTTCAATTATTTCGGCGTGACATTGCAGCAGGGAAAAGATTATGTTCAGCAGTTGGTATCCGAAGGCTGGACAATCGCCTATGAACAGGAAGATAAAGACTGGGAAGGCAGAGACGTTTATTACGCGCAGCTTAACAAAGACGGAATCACCGCCGCTGTTGACACTCCTTATGACGGGCAGAAAAATATGGCGGTAAGATTCGGAACAACAGCGGAATCTCTCTATTATTAAAATATAAAACAAAAAATAAAATATACTGATTTTAACCAGGGGATTTTTTAATATGGGAATACTGGACAGAGCGATAAAAAAAAGTATAAACAAAGCCGTTTCCAACACCGTTCAAAACCAAGTAAACAAAATCGTCGCTCCTACTATAAATAAAGCAGCGGACCAAGTCGCCGACGCGGTTACAAAAAATATCGGCGGAAATCAAACCCAAACTTCACAAAATTATCAAAACCAAAGCAATATGCAAAGTGCAGGAACTCAGTTGGGCGGTATGTTCTCAGGTTTCGCAGGCGCGGCGCAAAGTTTCGCAAACGAAGCCGCGAAAGATATGAAGATTTGCCCCGACTGCGGCGAGCCGTCTAACGCAAATATAAAATTTTGCCCCAAATGCGGGACAAAACTCCCCGAAATCACCGTCGCACAGGGTGCGGTGTGCTCTAACTGCGGAAAGCAAAACGATATAGGAAAAAAATTCTGCGGCGAATGCGGCACAAAACTGCCGTTTGCGATTGCGGAAGAAGAATCCGCCAAGAGAAAAGACGAAGCGGTTCTCGCTAAATGGGATTCGATTATCCCGCAATTCCCGAAATGGTGTTTCGGGGGTTATGATTATAGTCTGGAATTAATTTTTACGGACGAAAACGGCATCGATTATTATTCATTCAGCACAAAAAACGTGGGAATGTCTGCGCTTGAACAGTACAGACAACTCCTCAAACAAAACGGATTTATAAAAGCGGGACAATATCCGTCCGAATCACAGCTTTATAAGCGTATTAACGGAGTTGTATATAATTTTGACAGCGAGGAGCCGTTCGCGGGAGGTTCAGATTTGTTAAGTATAAATTTTACAGCGAGAGAACCGAGCGGCGGTTTTGACTATGTTAAACCGGAACCTAAAAAAACATTCGGATTTAAAGATTTATTTAAATAAAAATAAAAACAGAAAGCGTAATAAATGACAACGACAACATTAAAAGATTATTATTTTGACCTGCCCGAAAATTTAATAGCGCAAAATCCGTCAGATAAACGCGACGGGTCAAGGCTTATGATAATTGACAGGAAAACCGACAGCGTAAAACACAAAAATTTTCATAATATTGCAGATTATTTGTGTAAAGGCGATGTACTTGTCATAAACGAATCCAAGGTATTTCCTGCACGATTGATTGGTGTGAAAGAAGATACCGGCGCGGCTGTTGAGTTTCTTTTACTTGAAAACAAAGGCGGCGACGTCTGGGAAATCATCATGAAACCGGGACGAAAAGGGAGAAAAGATGTTGTTTTTTCTTTCGGAGGCGGTATACTTAAAGCGAAAGTTTTACAATCGCTCGACGACGGAAACAAACTCGTGCAGTTTTATTATAACAAAGCAGACAAGCCCGAAAATTTATTTTATAATATCCTCGATGAAATCGGGAAAATCCCCTTACCGCCGTATATTAAAGAAACGGAAGTTAAAGTAAACGCGAAAGAAAGATACCAGACGGTTTACGCGAAAGATGATAAAACAGGTTCTTCCGCCGCACCGACTGCTGGACTGCATTTTACCGACGGACTTCTTGATTTATTGAAAAATAAAGGCGTGATTATATGTCCTGTCACTTTGCATGTCGGTTTGGGTACATTCAGACCTGTAAAGTCGAATAACATTACAGAACACAAAATGCA
>JGI994J12354_10001370_pt1 | contig 24713 bp, 16 predicted proteins | sample IntmicLarv3ML3BL_FD_12354 | JGI IMG/M metagenome (IMG submission 12354)
TCTGCTTATAACACCGCATATTTCCGGACAGTGGACACTGCCGTCTATCATGGACAATGTGGTTGATATTTTTGAAAGAAATGTTAAGGCATATCTCAATGGTGATGAGCTTGAGAACATGGTGGACTATGAAACGGGATACAGAAAAACTGTGTGATGTTTAAGTTCATCTAAATATAGAAGCAGGTCAATACAGCGACCTTTAACGGAGAAGACCCTCATGCGCATTTCCATACGCATGAGGGTCTTTAATAGTTTTTGATTTTTACGGCTCAGTGCCGAAGGATGAATCCGCTCTTACTTGCAGTCGCCCAGTTTAATCTGTGCGTGGGCAGCGGCAAGGCGTGCGATGGGCACGCGGAAGGGTGAGCAGGAGACATATGCAAGACCGCAGCGGTGGTAGAATTCCACGCTGGAGGGCTCGCCGCCGGTCTCGCCGCAGACGCCTAGTTTGATGTCCGGGCGTGTCTGGCGACCCAGCTTACATGCCATTTCAACCAATTTGCCAACGCCGGGCTGATCAAGTCTCTCGAAAGGATCGCTCTCGAAAATCTGAGTATCATAGTAAGCATCAAGGAATCTACCTGCATCATCACGGCTGAAGCCGAATGCCATCTGGGTAAGATCGTTGGTGCCGAAGCTGAAGAAATCGGCTTCCTGTGCAATCTCATCAGCTGTGAGCGCTGCGCGGGGAATCTCAATCATGGTTCCAATGAGGTAATCCAGCTCGATGCCGCTCTCAGCGATAACGCTGTCGGCAGTCTTTTTAACAAAGTTCTTGACGTACTTGAGCTCTTTGACTTCGCAGACAAGAGGGATCATGATTTCGGGAACGATGTTAAGTCCGGTTTCTTTCTTGACATTAATAGCGGCCTCAATGATGGCACGTGACTGCATCTCTGCAATTTCAGGATAAGTTACCGGCAGACGGCAGCCGCGGTGACCCATCATTGGGTTAATCTCGTGGAGGCTGCGGATAGTTGCCTTTAGATGCTCAAGAGTGAGGCTCATCTCCTTTGCAAGTGCGGCAATATCTTCCTCGGCAGTGGGAAGGAACTCATGGAGGGGGGGATCCAGCAGGCGGATGGTAACTGGGCGCTCGCCCATGGCTTTGAAGATGCCTTCAAAGTCGCCGCGCTGCATGGGAAGCAGCTTGTTGAGAGCGGCCTTGCGCTGCTCTGTTGTCTCGGAGAGAATCATCTCACGCATTGCGGGGATGCGGTCTGCCTCGAAGAACATATGCTCTGTGCGGGTGAGACCGATGCCCTCAGCGCCGAAGTTGATAGCTGCCTGCGCGTCTGCGGGAGTGTCTGCATTTGTGCGGACCTTCATAGTGCGGACTTCGTCTGCCCAGCCCATGACAGTTGCAAAATCTCCGGAAACTGTAGCTTCAACTGTTGGAATTTTGCCTATATATACATTACCGGTTGTGCCGTCAAGGGACATGAATTCGCCCTCGTTTACACGCTGACCGTTGACTGTTAGATATTTTTCCGCTTCGTTGATTCGGATTGCTCCGCAGCCTGCTACACAGCAGGTGCCCATGCCTCTTGCGACAACAGCAGCGTGGCTGGTGCGTCCGCCTGTAGCGGTGAGGATTCCCTGCGCGGCATCCATGCCCTCGATATCCTCGGGGCTTGTCTCGTTGCGAACGAGAAGAACCGGACCGTTTGCAGAGGCTGCTTTTGTAGTTGCAGCTGTGAAGTAAACTGCACCGCAGGCAGCTCCGGGGCTGGCAGCGAGACCATTGGCAACAGGCTCTGCAGCCTTTAGTGCGTCGGGCTCAAACTGGGGATGGAGCAGGCTGTCAAGCTGCTTGGCATCTATTTTAAGGAGAGCTTCTTCCTTGGTGCACATGCCTTCTTCAACAAGGTCAACAGCAATTCTAAGTGCTGCCTGAGAGGTGCGCTTGCCGTTACGTGTCTGGAGCATGTAGAGCTTTCCGCGCTCAATGGTGAACTCCATATCCTGCATATCTCTGTAGTGAGCCTCGAGCTTGTCCGCGAAGGACACGAACTCGTCATAAACAGCCTTGTTTGCTTCTTTAAGCTGATCAATTGTCTGGGGAGTACGGATGCCGGCAACGACATCCTCGCCCTGCGCGTTCATGAGGAACTCGCCGTAGAGCTTCTTCTCGCCGTGGAAGGGTCACGTGTGAAGGCAACGCCGGTTCCGGAATCGTCGCCCATGTTGCCGAATACCATGCTCTGCACGTTGACGGCAGTGCCCCAGGATGAAGGAATGTCATTCATGCGGCGATAGGTAATAGCGCGGGGGTTGTTCCAGCTGCGGAAAACAGCCTTAATGGCTTCCAAAAGCTGGGACTTGGATCTGCGGGGAAATCTGAGCCCTTACGCTCTTTATAAAATGCTTTGAAGGTAGATACAAGCTCCTGCATGTCCTCTGTGGTAAGTTCTGCGTCAAACTCAACACCGCGTTTTTCTTTCAGCGCTTCGATGAATTTCTCAAATTCGGATTTGGGAAGCTCCATAACCACGTCTGAGAACATCTGGATAAAACGGCGGTAGCTGTCATAGACAAAGCGGGGATTGCCGGTGAGCTTAGCCATGGACGCTGCAACCTCGTCATTAAGACCAAGGTTCAATATGGTGTCCATCATGCCGGGCATGGAAGCCCTTGCGCCGGAACGTACTGAAACAAGAAGAGGGTCTGCTGCATTACCAAATTTCTTGCCGCAAACTTCTTCCATTTTTCCGAGATATTCGAAAATTTCGGCTTCGATTTCGGCAGATACCATCTCGCCGTCTTCGTAATACTTTGTACAAGCTTCCGTGCTGACTGTAAAGCCCTGGGGAACAGGCATTCCAAGACTGGTCATTTCTGCAAGATTTGCACCTTTTCCGCCAAGCAACTCACGCATGGAGCCGTCAGCTTCGGAGAACAGATAGACATATTTTTTACTCAATTTTGTTCATCCCTTCTACATTTATAATAAATTTTTCCCTGCATTTTCAGCATATATTATCATTATATCATGGCGAATTTTAAAAAACAATAGATTTTGGCAAAAATGTACCTGACATTTGAGATGTTGGAGTAATTACACCTATTATTGACTGAAAAAGTTCCATTTTTTAAGAATTTTTCTTCTAAAATCAAAGTTATTTCCCGACACAGAATCGTGAAAAAATTTCACCGGTCACATCCTCGCGTACCGTTCTCCCCGTGAGCTCGCCAAGGGCAGACATTGCCCGTTCTGCCTCGGTCAAGACAATGTCGGGGGTGGTGTGCAGACTCATGGCTTCGATTGCGGCGCGAAGGGATTCCAATGCCCGTGAAACTGCGTCGGCGTGACGTGAATTTGTTAGAATTTCACCTTGCGCAGAGGCGGTTGGAGCGGGGAAAAGATTAGAAACAGCATCTCCGAGAAGGTCCAGCCCTTCACCTGTGACGGAGCTGACACCCACAATGGCATCTGCTTTGGCTCCGATAATTCCGAGGGCACCTGCTTCTGCTGCCAGATCAGTCTTGGTGAAAACCAGTATGGATTTTCTTGCTATTTTTGAAAGATCAATTATATCGAAATCTTCCTGAGTTGGCGGTGTACTTCCATCAATAAGAATTAATGCCAGCTCCGCTTCTTTTGCAGCCGTGCGGCTGCGCTCCACGCCAAGAACCTCCACAGGATCATTTGTGTCGCGTATTCCGGCGGTGTCTATGAGTTTCAGCAATACACCGCCCAGTGTGGCGCGCTCTGAGATAGTGTCCCGCGTGGTGCCGGGAATGTCTGTGACAATTGCACGGTCGTAACCGAGGATGGCGTTTAAAAGGGAGGACTTGCCTACATTTGGTTTTCCGATTATCGCAGTGGGGATTCCATTTTGCATTAGCCTGCCGCGGTCGAAGGTTGCGAGGAGCCGGGAAAGATTGGACTCTGCATCGGAGAGGATTTTTTGATACTGTTCAAGTTCAAAAGGTTCAATGTCCTCGTCCGGATAGTCCAGAACAGCGTGGTAATGGGCTGATATTGACTTTAGACTGTCATAGATATTGTCTGTCTTGCGGCAGATTGCACCGCCGAGCTGACCTGCGGCATTCTTCGCGGCTTCTTCCGTTTCGGAATCAATAAGATCTATGACAGCCTCGGCGCTTGTCAAATCCATACGGCCATTTAAAAAGGCGCGTTTGGTGAATTCACCAGCGGTTGCCTGTCTTGCGCCGACCCTGAAAAGCGAGTCCAGTACCGCGCGCAAAACAACGGGTGAACCGTGGCACTGGAGCTCTGCGGTGTTTTCCCCTGTGTAGCTGTTTGGAGCGCGGGAAATTGTACAGAGACAGTAGTCGATGACCGCTCCGTCTGAGGCTGAAATACTGCCGTATACCAGCTTTCGATCCTCTGTATCCGAGATTTTCCCCCCGAAAGACGGAGAGAAAACACGGTCAACAATATTTATGGCGTCATCTCCTGAGAGTCTGATAATCCCAATCGCGGATATTATACTCCCTGTCGCGATTGCGGCTATGGTGTCCGGCATGAAAATTCCTCCCAATGTTGGCTAGACTATAAAGATGCCGCCCCGCATTTACACGGGGCGGTCAGAGTGTCAAAAAAGTCTGCTGACTTTTTTGAGAAAGGTTTTGCATACAGGACGCTCACCGCTTACCTGCATGAGAAGAGTCATTTTCGAGGCGCATGCCCCCGTAAATGACGGATTTAGTTTTCTTTCCCGTCTGCTGACGGGAACTCTGCGAGACTTTTGCAGGTGCTTTGACAGCCTAGCCGCCCCGCTTTTACACGGGGCGGTCATTTAAATATTCAATATTATTTTATTGCGGAGAGTCTTTGGATAATGACGCATATTTCCGCTCTGGTGGCAAAACCTTCAGGGTCAAAGTTGTCTGCGCCCTTTCCTCTGATTATTCCCGCCTTTTCCGCGGCGTAAACTGAATCATATGCCCAAGCGGGAATGGCTGAATCATCTACGAATTTGCGTCCGCTGCCGTTTCCGGTGGGAAGTGTTATTCCGGCATAATTTGCGTAGCGAACGATAAGCGTAGCCATCTGTGCTCTTGTAATATTGTAGTTGGGTTCAAAGGACGTTGTGGTATAACCCATGATAAGTCCGTTTGAGCTGCCCCATCTGACATATGGAGCATAATACTCGCTGGCAGGTACATCGGAGAAACTGGAACCTGTATAATCACCGGCATTTATACCGGCAAATCTGCCAATAATAGTGGCAAAGTCAGCCCGTATCATGTTGGCGTTGGGGTCGAAGAGACCGGCTCCGATGCCATTGATGATTCCTGTTGCGGCGAGAGCTTCAATTTCCCTGAAAGCCCAATGACTGGAAAGAACATCAGTGAAGCTGGCAGGCAAAGCTGTCTTACCGATCTCAACTGTTCCGTCACACAAAAAGACGGAAGGTGAAGTTGCTATCACATTTGCCGCGGAATCCTCCAACGACATATACCGGTTATTAAGTATCAGGCGGCTGCCGGAACTAACCAGTGTGCCTGTTGTTACGTTCACAACAGAGCCGGACTCAATCCGCAGACTGGCAGAACCGGAAGTTACAATCACACTGTCACCGAAGGTCAGAGCGGCATTACTGCCGGTATCCACATTGTTTTTGACAAATGAACCGGTGCCTTTGCTCCCTCCGGAGATAGAGGCGACATGCTCCTGATAAAGCGCGTCAAAGCGCGCGGACAGGAACTCTTTTACCCCGGTCATAAACTGGGATTTGAATGTGCCTGTCGCATGGCTTCTCGATATAAGCGGATCTGAAGAGGTGCCCGCCTCAGCCGCGAAGGCAGAAGCCGAACAGCCGATGACCAGAAGAATAGCGAGAACCGATGTGAAAATACGTTTTTTGTTCACTTGAAAACTCCTATTGGTTGCTTGAGCTATCGTCCAGACTTTCGGACAAGTAGTAGCTGAGTGCCATTAAACTGTCGGAGAAATGAATATCCTCAACTAAAACCGTCGAATCGTCTATTGCCAGCTCAATGTTTGTGAAATTCCAGATTGCCTTTATACCGTTTTCTACCAGTTCACAGGCAGTGGAATTTGCAACGCGTCTGGGTACTGTTAAAATAGCAATATCTACTTGGTGTTCCTTTAAAAATGAAGAGATTTCCGAACTGTCGTAAATATGTGTGCCCATTATTTCCTCACCGACCATTTTGGGGTCGACATCGAACACACCAACAAGACTAAAGCCGTGGCTCTTGAAATTGAAGTTGCCTATGAGGGCGTGACCCAAATTACCGGCACCTACCAAAATGGCATTAAAGCCGCGTTTCACGCCAAGGATTGTAGAAATTTCGTCTTTCAATGCGTCTACATTGTAACCATAGCCCTGTTGCCCAAACTCTCCGAAGCAGCTGAAATCCTGACGTATTTGTGATGGTGTCAGACCCATTTGCTTACCGAGTTCACTGGATGATATTCTATCTGTTCCATTATAAGACAGTTCTTCCAGTTTGCGCAGGTATCGCGGCAATCTCCTGATGACATTATTCGATATCTTTGATCTCTTCATCTGAGTGCCTCCTCTGTAATTCGGCGGTTAAACGAAGCAACGCCGAAAGCTTTCAGGGTATTATACCACTTAGCAGCAAATCTTTCAAGTGTTCAATGCTGCAGTTGTAATGTTGAAAGAAGTTAGAATTTTTGGACATTGATATTACTTTAGACAACGTGTTATAATAGCACCAATTAATGACTATTCTCATGGGAGCTATGCAACGAGGGGAGTTTGAAAAAGATGGACAATATAAAAGAGCAGATTGAAAAGCTGAAAAAAGAGAAGAATGCAATTATCCTTGCCCACTACTACCAGACACTGGATGTGCAGGATGTGGCGGATCATGTGGGTGATTCCTACGCTTTGGCAAAGCTCGCCCAGGAAGCCGAGTGCGACAAAATAATACTCTGCGGCGTGCGGTTTATGGCAGAGAGCGCAAAAATACTGAATCCCGATAAAGAGGTCTATCTTCCGGTGGATCACGCAGGCTGCCCAATGGCGGATATGGTAACAGCGGAGGATGTTATAGAACTTAAAAAAGAATATCCCGAAGCTGCGGTTGTGTGCTATGTGAACTCATCTGCCGAGGTTAAGGCGGAGTGCGATGTCTGCTGCACATCATCGTCAGCAGCCAGGATAGTTAACAGTCTAAGTGAAAAACAGGTGATTTTTGTACCGGATAAAAATCTTGGAGCATATATCGCAAAGTCCGCGCCGGACAAGGAAATTATCCTGTTCGACGGATTCTGTCCCACCCATGACGCTGTAACCGGTGAAGCGGCGAAAAAAGCCCGTGAGGAAAATCCCAATGCTAAGATTGCGGTGCATCCCGAGTGCCGCCCTGAGGTTCTGGAGTATGCCGATTATGTCGGAAGCACGGCGGGGATTCTTGACTATGTGCGAAAAACCGACTGCGACGAGTTTGTTATCGGCACGGAGATAGGTGTAATAGAAATTTTGCGCAGGGAATTCCCAAATAAAAAGATTTCACTCATTCAGCCCAGATTTACATGTGTGAATATGAAGAAAACCACTATAATTGATGTTCTGCGCTGTCTTGAAGGAGAAAAGGCACCAATGGAACTCACCGAGGCGGAAATGCAGGGGGCAAAGCGCAGCCTTGAGCGTATGGTGAGTTTATAGAATTATTTCAGCACGACATTTTTGCTGCCGAGAACCTCTTTGAGGTCATCAATAAGGGCATCATGAATCAGGCACTTTGCGCCCATGCGTTTTTTGCTGTCGTCGAAATATAAGACGAGTTGTCCGCGTCCGGGAAACATCTGTAAAACGAGCTCAAGATGCTTCATTCCGGGGTCGTCAATGCTTTTTAATTTAATGTACAGCTTTCGCTCCTGTTCCGGGCTCGGAACGGGGGCGATTTCTTCTTCCGGAGCGGCTATATCTGTCAGCGGTCTTATACTGTCAACCACCAGCTGGGGTTCTTTTTCATCTCGGAGAGAGATTCTGCCCTCAACAAGCAGGACGGCATTTTCCCTTACATATCCGCCGCCCTGATCCAGGGCGCGCTGAAAAGCGATGAGCTCCATGCTGCCGGTTTCATCCTCCAGAACAATATAGGACATAAGGCTGTTATTTCTGGTGGTTTTTGTTTTTGCGGAGGCGACAACTCCGCAGAGCTTCACTCTCTGATCGTCCCTGAAGCGGTGGGAGTCGCCGTCGCTTGCGAAATCTGACAGGATCGCGCCTATCTGCACAGCTCCGGCGGCTTTTGCTCTGCTGCTGTATTCTCCCATGGGGTGACCTGTGAGATAGAGACCCGTGGCTTCCTTCTCCATTGCCATAAGCTCCTGAGCGGTGAATTCGGGTACGTCGGGGAGCTCAAGATCCGAGGATGAGGATATATCGTCCCCGTTTTCTGCTGCCATAGAGAAGAGGTCAAACTGACCTTCTATATTCTTCCGTCCGGCTGCCGCAACGCCTTCTATGACCTTGTCCGTCACCTGAAGAAGCTGCTTGCGCTTATATCCCATACTGTCAAATGCACCGGAGCGGATAAGTCCTTCAACCGCTCTGCGGTTTAAATCCTTGCCGTGCATACGCCGGCAAAACTCATCAAAGGCAGTAAACGGACCGTTTGCCGCGCGCTCGTCCATAAGGGATTTTATGAAACCTCGCCCAATGTTTTTAATCGCAACAAGTCCGAACCGGATATTTTCTCCGACAACGGTAAAATCATCGTTGGATTCATTGACATCAGGGGGCAGGAGCTTTATGCCCATGCTCTTGCAGTCCTCAATGTACTCGGCAACTTTTGTGCTGCTGTCGAGAATGGAGGTCAAAAGAGCGGCCATGTATTCTTTGGGATAGTGAGCCTTCATGTATGCGGTGCGGTAGCTGATTATTGCATAGCTGACGGCGTGCGCTTTGTTGAAGGCATAATTTGCAAAGTCCAATATCTCGTCATAGATGCTCCCGGCAACATCCTCCGGTATGCCTCTGTTCACAGCGCCGTCTATTCCGCGCCCGGAGTCGCCGCGGATAAATGCCTCACGCTCTTTGACGATTTCCTTCTGCTTCTTTTTTGACATGGCGCGGCGAATCATATCCGCCTGTCCCAGTGAGAAGCCCGCCAGCTTGCGGAAAATCTCGATAACCTGCTCCTGATATACAATACAGCCGTATGTAACATCAAGGATGTCCTGAAGCATGGCGTGCTTATATCTGATTTTCTCAGGGGATACAGCGCACTCCAGAAAACGGGGAATGCTGTCCATCGGCCCGGGGCGGTACAGGGCAATGATAGCGGTTATATCCTCAATGTTCTTCGGGCGTAAACCCACACACACGCTTGTCATGCCGGTGCTCTCAAGCTGGAACACACCGGAGGTTTTGCCTGCCGTAAGCATACGGAAAACAGCGGGATCATCCTCCGGAACAGCGGTGATATCAAAGTCGGGAACTGTGCGGCGCACGATTTGAGACGCGTCCTCCAGCACGGTGAGATTTCGCAGTCCGAGAAAGTCCATTTTGAGAAGGCCAAGTTCTTCCAGCGTAGTCATTGGGAACTGGCAGACCACGGACTCGTCATTTTTTGCCAGAGGAACATATTCATAAAGCGGGCGCTCTGTAATAACGACACCTGCGGCATGGGTAGAGGCATGGCGGGGCATGCCCTCAAGAGCGCGGGCGGTATCCACCAGAGCGTGTATCTGGGGAGTGCTGTCATACATATCCTTTAGCGGTTTTGAAAGGCGAAGCGCTTCGTCCAGCTTCATATTCAGCGTGGAAGGCACCTGCTTTGCGACAGCGTCTGTTTCTGCATAGCTTACGTTAAGTGCACGTCCAACATCACGTATTGCGGCTCTGGCTGCCATTGTGCCGAAGGTGACTATCTGGGCAACATGCTCCTTGCCGTACTTTTGGGCGACGTAGTCAATGACCTCGCCGCGGCGGCGAATGCAGAAGTCTATATCTATATCCGGCATACTTACACGCTCGGGGTTTAGAAAACGTTCAAAAAACAGGCTGTATTTTATTGGGTCAACGTCAGTTATGCCAAGGCAGTAGCTGACTATGCTGCCTGCTGCCGAGCCTCTGCCTGGTCCCACAGGAATTCCTTTTGATTTTGCATAGTCGATGAAATCCCAGACAACCAGAAAATAGTCGACAAAACCCATGTCGGAAATCATATCAAGCTCATAGTTCATCTGTTTTCTAAGTAAATCGGAGCCTTCGCCATAGCGGTGAATAAATCCTGTCTCACACAGTTTCTTCAGATAGGAGAGACCGTCTTCTCCCTCGGGAAGTTCATATTTCGGAAGATGGTAGTTACCGAACTCAAAATCAAAAGAGCACATATCGGCAATTCTCTGGGTGTTTTCCAGCGCATCGGTATATCCGGGGAAAAGCTCCGCCATCTCTTCTTCGCTTTTGAGGTAAAAGCTGTCGCCAACGAACTTCATTCTGCCCGGATCGTCTACGGTTTTTCCCATTTGGATGCACATGAGAACATCCTGATTATAATAGTCTTCTTTGGCGACATAGTGGGCGTCATTGGTAAGAACAAGGGGTATGCCGGTTTCCTCATGAATGCGGATAAGCTCTTTGGAGGACTGCTCTTCAACATCAATTCCATGATTTTGGAGTTCTAGATAGAAGTTGCCGTCTCCGAAAATTTCCATAAGTTCAAGCGCCCGGCTCTTTGCAGCAGGATAGTCTCCGGCAAGGATTTTTTGAGGGATTTCTCCCTGAACACAGCCGGACAGGCAGACAAGTCCCTCGGAATGCTCTCGCAGAATATCCCAGTCTATACGGGGCTTTATATAAAAGCCCTCAGTGAAGCTGCGGGATACAAGGTTGCAGAGGTTTTTGTAGCCCTGCTCGTTTTTGCACAGCAGGACAAGGTGGGTATACTCGCTGTCGATTCCATACTCGGTGCTAAAACGGCTGCGCGGCGCGACATACACTTCACACCCGATAATCGGCTTTATTCCCTCGTCTTTTGCCGCTTTATAGAAATTGACCACGCCGTACATGACGCCGTGGTCTGTTATTGCAAGGGCATTCTGACCGAGGGCTTTTGCGCGCTTGCAAGCCTCCTCGATACGGCAGAAGCCGTCGAGGAGGCTGAATTCACTATGAACATGGAGATGGACGAATGACATGTTTGGTCCTTTCCAAAACAGGTGGTGTTATACTACCGAGCCCCAGTATTTGTATTCTCTCCGGAAGGAGGCTTGACATCGGAATAAATAGTGCAGTACGGGAGAGCGGATTTGAGCTGCTCTACCTGCTCATAGGTGAGCGGATTGCCGCCAAGATGCAGTTCCGATAAACTGGTGAGGTTCTTCAGTGCGGAGGGATCGCTTATCCGGTTGCCTTCAAGACCCAGATAGGTCAGATTTATGAGAGAGGAGAGAGCGCTTATATCGGAGAGTCCGCAATAGTCCAGTGACAAGGTGCGAAGTCCTGTGAGTCCGGACAGCGAGGACAAAGAGCTGAGGTTGTTTCCACCAAGATGGAGTATTGTAAGCCCTGTGAGTCCGGACAGTGAAGATATATCACTGATTTTATTGGATGTAAGGTTCAGGCTTCTCAACGTTGTTAGTCCGGAGAGGGGGGAGAGGCTTGAAATACTGTTGGAGTTTCCAAAGGAATCACTGCCAAGATCCAGCGTTTCAAGCTCTGTCATATTCGTAATCGCAGATATACTTGTGATTTTGTTTCCGCTGAGGACTAAAGTCTTGAGTTTTGTGAATTTGTCCAGAGAAGATATATCGCTTATGCCTGAGGATGCGGCGCTGATTTCTGTTGCATCCGACTTATATTTAACTCCGGCGAGGGTAGCGGTATAGATGAGCGGAGAATGGGTGATCTGGCAGTTGGGAAGCTCGGATTTGAGCTTGTCCACCACTTCGCCTGTGATATCTTCATTGTCCTCAATTTTTAGTTCTCTGAGGCTTTTCAGAACATTTAATCCTGCTAAACTATCATTATTAATCCCGGTGTCTTTCAGACCGAGTCTTGTGAGAGCCGTGAGACCCTTTAATGTCGCAAATTCTGTTAAGTTATTGGAACTGAGCCAGAGTTCCTCCAGATTTGTCAGACCTGCCAGAGGAGTCAGGGAGCGGATATTGTTGCCGTCGGCATCCAGATATGTGAGCTGTTTCATGGCGGCAAGCGGGGTGAGATCCGCCACTTTGTTGCTCCAGATGCAGAGCCATGTGAGCTCCGTCAGCTCTGACAGGGGAGTTAAATCCACAATGGAATTACTGCGGATGTCCAGCTTTTTAAGGTTCTTGCATTTTGCCAGCTCCGGTATGCTCAAAATGCCCAAGTTACCCAAGTCAAGTTCGGTTACATCACTCATGAATGTCTTCCCGCCGATGGTAATCTCCACAGCGGTATTCTTGGGATCATCACTGTATATAGTACAGTCAGGGAGCTTCTCCTGAAGCGCCTCAAGCTGCTCTGCTGTTATTTCAATATTACGGATACTCAGGGTAACAAGGCTTGTCAGCTCGTATAGAGGGGAGAAGTCCTTTATGGGATTGCCGTCAAGATAGAGAGTTTTAAGCAGGCTTAACTTGGAAAGAGGTCTCAGGTTTGTAACTTTATTGTTGCCAAGGTGCAGATAGCTCAGCGATGTGAGTTTCATCAGAACTGTTAGGTCCTCTATTCTGTTATCGTTAATTGTGAGTGTCTCAAGCATTGTGAGCTTTGAAAGCGCTGAAATGTCTGTCAGCAGCATACGGCTGATATCGAGGCTGGTGGAGTCAAGCGCGATTGTCTTATCACCAAATACCACGGGAGATTCTTCATCCAGTGCCAGCTTCAGGGCCTTTAACTCTTCCAACCGCGCGGAAACGGCGGGATCATTGAACCTCAGCGCACCCATGTATAAAACTTCTATTGCCTTGTCTAAATTATCCATGTCATAGTAGATTTCCGCCATTAAGAGATATGCTTCGGCACGTTCAGCCACATCAAGAGCCTTTTCAACAGCAGTGAGCGCACGCTTGTATTCTTTATCGGTGTAGTGCTGTTCAGCCTGCTTATAGAACTTCTCGAACTTGCTGTCCGCAGAGCATGATTTTATAAACATAGCCGAGAGAATAATTACGATAACCACCAAAAGAGCAGTACCGGAAATAAGCAGCATCTTTTTCTTTTTCGCATCCATTATCGGATCCCCCATTTATCAGAGCAATCACAAGAGCAAAATGGCGAACCATCAGCAAAAAGATTGCACTTTTGTAAAACAATTATATGGTAATTCGCACTTAAAGTCAATTTATAAGTATCTGGGAAGTATTATACGATGGAGATACACAGTGCTGTGTGATTTTCGCATTCAAGCCTGATTAATGGGGAAAAGATTCAAAAAAAACAAATAAATTTGGTGATGTTGTCAGAAAGACTATTTTTTTGGGAATGAAGGAAAGTTGGGGATTTATTATTTCAGCATTTTCGTATATAATATCAGTATATCAGGCAGCGGATTGTTTTCTGCCTGCAGGAAACTTGTAATACATAATAGCAAATAAAAAAAAGCGGGAGAAACATTACTCAAGCTTGGGAGAAATAGGAAATGATTGGAAGTGATAGTATTGAGTGAATTTGTTATTGAGATGCTAAATATCACAAAGGAATTCCCCGGAATTCGCGCCAATGACAATATCACACTCCAGCTCCGAAAGGGCGAAGTGCATGCCCTTCTGGGAGAAAACGGAGCCGGCAAATCAACGCTCATGAGCGTGCTTTTCGGGTTGTATCAACCGGAAGAGGGCGTCATTAAGAAAAATGGTGATGTTGTTAAAATAAATAACCCAAATGATGCAACAGACCTTGGCGTGGGAATGGTGCATCAGCATTTTAAACTGGTGGAGATTTTTTCTGTACTTGACAACATCATACTCGGCGTGGAACCCAACAAAATGGGCTTTCTTCAAAAACGCGAGGCGAGAAAAAAGGTGGTAGAACTCTCAGAAAAATATGGTCTTTCAGTAGACCCGGACGCGCTTATAGAGGATATCTCTGTCGGTATGCAGCAGCGTGTGGAGATTCTGAAGATGCTGTACAGGGATAATGAGATTCTCATATTCGATGAACCCACCGCAGTGCTTACACCCCAGGAGATACACGAGCTGATGGCGACAATGCGCAGCTTTACCAAGGAAGGCAAGTCCATTCTGTTTATTACCCATAAGCTGGCAGAGATTATGGAAGTTGCCGACCGCTGCACGATTCTGAGAAAAGGGAAGTACATCGGAACTGTGGATGTTGCAAACACCACAAAGGAAGAGCTTTCCAGCATGATGGTAGGCCGTCCGGTTAACTTTGCCGTTGAGAAGGACGCCGCCGCTCCGGAAGATGTGGTTCTGGATGTGCAGAACCTGACGGTGGCATCAAAACTGCATAAAAACAATGCCGTAAAGAATGTGTCGTTTAACGTCCGGCGGGGAGAAATTGTCTGCATAGCCGGAATAGACGGCAACGGACAGACCGAACTGACTCACGCGCTTACCGGACTTGAAAAACCCAGCGGAGGCACCGTGAATTTAAGCAGCATAGATATCACACGCAGTCCTATACGCAGCCGCTCAAAATTCGGTATGAGCCATATACCGGAGGACAGGCATAAGCACGGACTTGTTCTGGACTACACATTGATGGACAATATGGTTCTCCAGCAGTACTGGAAGGGCGAGTTCCAGAGGTTTGGTTTTATCAGGAGTGCCAATGTGCGCAAGTATTCAGACCGGCTTATAGAGCAGTATGATGTGCGAAGCGGACAGGGAAGCGATACAATTGCAAGGAGCATGTCCGGAGGAAACCAGCAAAAGGCAATAGTGGCACGTGAAATCGACAAAAATCCTGACCTGTTGATTGCCATTCAGCCCACCAGAGGTCTGGATGTGGGAGCCATCGAATATATACACAAGCAGCTTATTGCCCAGAGAGACTCAGGCAAAGGCGTGTTGCTTGTGAGCCTTGAGCTTGATGAAGTTATGAATGTTTCCGACCGCATCCTCGTGATATATGAGGGGGAGATAGTCGGCGAGTTTGATTCCGAAAACACCACGGTGGAAGAACTCGGACTGTATATGGCCGGTGCAAAAAGAGATGCCGTTAAGGGGGTGCAGGAATGAAAAATAAAAAACTGCCCTTCTACCAAAATCCGGGATTCAGCAGCTTTGCAGCAGCCCTTATATCCATACTTGTGGGTATACTGCTGGGACTGATTCTCCTTTTTGTTTTCGACTCGTCAAATGCAATGATGGGATTCAAGAGCCTCGTTACAAGCGGGTTCTCCAGCAAGGCGAAGTTTGCCAAAGTGCTTTATCAGGCTGCGCCCCTTATTATGACCGGTCTGTCTGTGGGTTTCGCATTTAAGACAGGACTGTTCAACATAGGAGCAACAGGACAGTACACCATCGGCGCTTGTATAGCGCTTATCTGTGCTATTGTGTTCCAATGTCATTGGTTGATATGCCTGATCGCCGCTATGGTCGGCGGTGCGGTTTGGGGATTTTTCCCGGGATTCTTCAAGGCATTTTTCAATGTCAATGAGGTTATTACATCAATAATGTTCAACTGGATAGGGCTTTTTGCCGTTAACTTTACCATATCCAATATACCGCAGATGCTGGCGAACTACTGGGGACTGGCGCAGATGGACAGAACGCCGGGACTGAGGGTGGCAAACCAGAGAGCTATTATCGCAAAGTTCAATCTGGACGCGATTCTGGAGTCCCCATATATGAATATAAGCATTTTTATCGCAATGTTTTTTGCGCTGATTATGTTTGTAGTCCTACAGAAGACCACATTCGGATATGAGCTGAAGGCCTGCGGCCTGAACAAAAACGCCAGCATATACGCCGGTATCAGCGCAAAGCGCAATATTGTGTTTTCGATGATAATTTCCGGCGCGCTGTCCGGTCTTGCCGGAGGTATTTATTACCTTGCGGGAACAGGCGAATATGTCATAGACAAAACAATGCTGGCGATGGGATTTAACGGAATACCCGTTGCCCTTCTGGCTACAAGCCACCCCCTTGGAACAATTTTTTCCGCGCTGTTTATTTCATACATTCAGGTTGGCGGAGATGCCATGCAGCCGGAATTCGCCAAAGAAACCATTGATATTATAATTGCCGCAATCATATATCTGGCGGCGTTCTCACTTCTTGTGAAGTCTATAATTGCCAAGGCATTTTCCAGAAACAAAGGCAAAGAAGAAGTATTGGCGGACATAGAAGGAGCCGGTGGCGGCGGAGCCACCGAGGCGGATATTCTAACAGACGGCGGTAAGCCGGAAAGTGAGGTGAGCGGAGAATGAGCATGAATATGAACATACTGGCGGATGTGCTGAGCTCAACTCTGGCTTTTGCTGTTCCTCTGCTTCTTGTGGCGCTGGGAGGAATGTTCTCTGAGCGCGGAGGCATAGTTAATATAGCCCTTGAGGGTATCATGATAATCGGCGCTCTTTTTGCCTGCCACTTTTTGTCTATGGCAAATGCCGCAGGCTGGGGCGAGCAAAACCCGCAGCTTACAATGCTTGCAGCGGTTCTGATAGCCGGAGTAACAGGTCTAATCTTCTCGCTTCTGCTTGCTTTCGCTTCAATCAATCTGAAAGCTGACCAGACCATCGGCGGAACCGCGCTGAACACACTGGCTCCCGCCTTCGCAATTGTTCTCACATGGGCAATCCAGGGGCAGGGACAGACCACAGTAAACATCCCGAAATGGATAAGAATAGGAAGCATTTCACCAGAGTCGGGATTTATTCACAGATTCATTTTTAAAAGCATGTATCTGACAACGCCAATTGCTATAGTTTTACTGATAGTATCAATAATTCTGCTGTACAGAACACGTTTTGGTATGCGGCTGATGGCATGCGGTGAGCATCCTCAGGCGGCGGACAGTGTTGGCGTAAATGTCTATAAAATGCGCTATGCCGGAGTGATGATTTCCGGATTCTTGGGCGGTATCGGCGGACTTGCATTTACCGTGGCAGCGGGCAGCGGGTTTTTATCCAGCGTCGGCGGCTATGGATTTCTGGCACTGGCGGTTATGATATTCGGAAACTGGAACCCTGTTCGCATAACATTTGCCGCGCTGTTTTTCGCGTTGTTTAAAGTAATAGGATCATATGCGTCCAACATCCCGTTTCTGCCGTCTTTCTCCGGGGTGAAGGCCTCTCAGTATTTATACCAGATGCTGCCATATATCGTGACTATGGTGGTGCTGGTGTTCACATCGAAAAAATCCCGTGCGCCAAAGGCCGAGGGAATACCATACGACAAAGGTTCAAGATAAGGAAAATATAGGTTTCCCTCAGGGCGCCAAATGTTTTTGGCGCCCTGAGAAGTTAAGTAAGCAGAAACGAGGATTAAATAATGAGCGACAATTCCTATGTACCGATACCCGTATATATTAAAGCCGAGCCGGCTCCGGAAGCGCCGGAGCAAATCCCATTTGACAAGAAATCCGCATCAAAGGTGTTTTCCAGAATAGGCTTTGCCGGTATTCTGTTTATGATAGTTATAACTATTGCACAGGTTGCAATGAGCATTGCTCTAAACATATATGTGAGCAGAGGAGGCATCTTCCCGAAGTGGCTTACAGGATCAGAATCTCTATTGCTGCTGACTCCGGTGTACATTGTGGGAGTTCCGGTTTTTGCGCTGGTGTTAAACGGGGTGCCCACCGATTCGCGGATTAAAGAGCGCAGCCTGCCGAAAGGCATACTGATATCTGTTTTTGCTATTAGTGTACTGGGCATGATGGCGGGAAATGTTGTTGGAAGTCTGCTGATGGAATTCATCAATGACCTGCTGCCGTCATCTGCTGTGAACGCCCTTGAGGGAATGGTTCTGGATGCAAATGTTTGGATGACTATATTGTTTCTATGCATTTTAACACCTATAGCAGAGGAGCTGACGTTCAGAAAGCTCCTGATTGACCGTGCGGCTATTTTTGGAGATAAAACAGCAATCGTTATATCAGGACTGACATTTGGGTTGTTCCACGGGAATCTGTATCAGTTTTTCTATGCTTTTATCCTCGGAATGATTTTCGCGTGGGTATATGTCCGCAGCGGAAAGCTGATTTTGCCTGTTATTTTACATGGAATTATTAATTTCATGGGAAGCGTGATAGGGCCGGCAGTTGCGCGGAATTTAGAGAGTACAGATGTTTCCGGATACACTTCGGAAGAGATCATGAACCTTCCCCCTGAGATTCTCATGAAAGCGGGAATGGTGTGGTTATATTCCATGTTTATTGTTGTCGCAGCTCTGGCAGGAGCAGTGCTGCTTGTTGTGATGCGCCGCAAATTTGTCATGGAAGCCGGTATCGTAACAATACCCAAGGGCAGCGGCATAAAGGTTACTATATTTAATGCGGGAATGGCAGTCTTTATTGCGGGGTGTCTGGTGATGTTTGCATGGAGTCTGCTTGCGTGACGCACAAAAGGAGGAATTTCCCTTGTTTAGACTTATTCTGGGCCGCGCCGGAAGCGGAAAAACAGCTGAGATAATGCAGGAGATAAACCGCGCTGTATCTATAGACAGACGCGGTCTTGTCCTGCTTGTTCCGGAGCAGTACAGTCATGAGGCTGAGAGGGAACTCTGCCGTGTCTGCGGCGACAGGCTTTGTCTGTGCGCGGAGGTTTTAAGTTTCAGCCGGATGTGCTCAAGGGTGTTCGATGAGCTGGGCGTGGGGGACGTTAAGTATCTTGACAAAGGCGGAAGGCTCTTGTCCATGTCTCTTGCTGTTTCCACTGTTGCACCAAGGCTTAGGGCGTATTCTTCCGCGCAGAGGACTCCCGAACTTCAGGAGATGCTTTTAGATGCGGTCACAGAGCTGAAAACAGCATGCGTAAGCTCTGAAATGCTTGAGGCAGCGGCGGAAAGCGCTGATAAATCTCTGGCTGAAAAGCTCATGGATCTGGCAATTATTTTTGAGGCATATACCGCAATAACATCCAGAGGGAGCGCCGACCCTTCCGACAAGCTCACAAGTCTTGCCGAGATGCTTCCGGAAAGCACCATCGGTGAGGGCGGGATTTTCATTGACGGGTTTACCGACTTTACAGCCCAAGAGGTGGCAATTATCGGCGCATTTTTAGACAGAGGTGTGGATGTGACCGTGTGTTTGACATGTGATACATTAAAGCCGGACGGCGCGGAGTTTTTTGATGCTTCAAGGCGTGCGGCTTTGAGCCTTTTACGTATGGCAAAGGATGCAGGGCACGAGTGCAAGGCAGACACAATGGAGCAGGAGAATTCTCTGGATGTTCCGGCGCTGGTCTTTTTGGAAAAGCACCTGTTTGCATACACAAAGGAAAAATGTGAGGACACCGGGGGCGCAATAAAACTGTATTCCGCACAGTCTGTTATCGCTGAGTGTGAGCTGGCGGCGGCGCGTGCCCTTGAGCTTGTCCGAGTGCAGGGCTGCCGCTGGCGGGACATTGCCGTCGCGGTGAGAGGATTTGACGAGTATCAGGGGATTCTGGAGAGCATTTTCTCCCATTATGGAGTTCCTCTTTATTCAAGCGGTAAATCCGATGTAATGAAAAAACCCGTGCCGGCTATGATTTCCTCTGTTTTTGAAATACTCTCTGGCGGATGGGAATCCGGTGATATTTTGAGTTACCTCAAGACAGGTCTTGTCGGGCTTTCCCGTACGGACTGTGATATACTGGAAAACTACCTGTTCACTTGGGGAATCCGAGGAGCCTCTATGTGGACCAGAGAGAAGCCCTGGAGTGCGCATCCTGATGGATTTTCCGCAGCGGAAGATGAGACATCACGGGAAAAGCTGGAAAGGATAAACGAGATACGCGCTTTTGTGGCAAAGCCTCTGGCCGGACTGATGGAAACGGGAAAGACAGCGGAAACAGCAGCCGAGCACGCCGCTGCTGTGGCAAAATTTTTAGAAGATGTGAAGCTGGCCGAGCGGCTTAATGAACGGGCAGCCGCTCTTGATGAGCGCGGTGAGCAGACCGTTGCAATGGAATACAGGCAGCTTTGGGAGATTCTTGTAACCGCGCTGGAGCAGTGCGCCGGAATTCTGGGGGATACGCACATCGCCCAAGGAGAATTCGGGCGGCTTTTGTGTCTTGTCCTCAGCCAATATGACGTTGGGACGATCCCTATAGCTCTTGACATGGTTTCTGCCGGTGACATGGACAGAATGAGGCGGCGGCACATAAAGCACTTGATAATTCTGGGCGCGGCTGACGACAGGCTGCCCCAGACAGGAGACGGTGCCGGGATATTCTCCGATGATGAGAGGGAACTGCTCAGCGGTCTCGGTCTTGGACTTGGAGAAGGGCGGGCGGACAGCATGTACAGGGAACTGTGCCTGATATACAACTGCCTGACACTTCCCTCAGAGACATTGACGGTATCCTATCCCTCAAGCGGAGGCGAAGGAAGCCAGCGGCGGCCAAGCATGGTGATGCACAGACTTGCTTCGCTCACCGGTGCGGAAATAAAACCTTTTGAACAAAAACTAGCCAGAACATCCGCGGTGTCTCCCGCCATGGAACTTGCAGCCTGTGCTGTGAACGGTATGAGCAGTGATGAGGGACAGGCGGCACTTGAATGGCTGTCCTCACAAGCTGAGTTTAGCGAGAGGATACAAAGCTGTGTCCCGTGCGGCAAGACTGGGGCGCGGCGGGCTTTCCCGCAAATCTGTAGATAAACTTTATGGCGAAAATCTCCGGCTATCGGCCTCACGGGTGGACACATTTTCGTCGTGCAGATTCAAGTATTTTCTTCAGTACGGACTTCGTGCCAGAGAGAGGAAAAGAGCGCGGTTTGACCCTCCGGAAATGGGAACATTTATGCACTATGTTCTTGAGGGATTCACTAAAGAGGTTATGGAAAAGGGCGGCTTTAAAAAACTAGATTCCAAATTACGGGATCAGATTGCCGAAAAGCATGTTGAAAAGTATATCAGCGAGGTTCTGGATAATTTCAGCGAGAAATCGCCTAGGTTTATATATCTGTTCAGAAGACTTGTAAATACTGTGAAACAAATAGCTGCCGATATGGCAGAGGAGCTTTCACGCTCTGATTTTGTCCCCATTGAATTTGAGCTTGATTTCTCCGGCAGGGGCGATCTGCCGCCGGTTACTTTGGGAAGCGGCGACAGTGAAATTGCCCTGACGGGAATCGCAGACAGAATCGACGGGTGGTTCCATGAGGATAAACTCTATCTTAGGGTTGTTGACTATAAAACGGGTAAGAAGAAATTTGATTTTACCGATATATATAACGGAATGGGGCTGCAAATGCTCCTGTACCTTTTTGCGCTCACTGAGATTGGTATGGAGCGATATGGAAAGGCTGTTGTGCCTGCCGGGGTTCTCTATGCCCCTGCCCGTGATGTGGTTGTGAAAGCAGCCGGAAACATAGGTGATGAGAAAATAGCCGAGGAGAGGGCGAAGAGCCTTCTGCGCAGCGGACTTATTCTGGAAGATGAGAGCGTTATAGCCGCTATGGAAAATGGTGAACAGCCGAAATATCTGCCTGTTAAATTCAAAGACGGAAAGCCGGCGGGAGATTGTCTTGCAGATATTGAGCGCTTTGCCGAGCTTAGCCGGCACATAAAGGAAACGCTGTCGGATTTAGCTGAAGAACTGCACAGCGGAAGCATCAGCGCCAACCCCTATTACAGGGGAAGTGCGGAAAATGCCTGTCTGTACTGTGAGTTTTTGGACGCTTGCCATTTTGACGACACAAAAGACAAAACACGGTATGTACAAAAATTAAAGGCATCGGAATTCTGGGAAAAGCTCGGTGAGAGGGGTGCGAGATAATGGCTGGGTTTGCACTTACACCGGCGCAGAATGCGGCTGTTTTTGCCCGCGGTTCATCGGTGCTGGTTTCTGCGGCGGCAGGAAGCGGAAAGACAAGGGTGCTGGTTGAACGGCTTTTGAGCTACGTGACAGACGAAGAAAATCCAAAGGATATTGACAGCTTCCTTATAATCACATACACAAGAGCGGCGGCGGCAGAGCTTCGCGGACGCATACTTGAAGAGCTTGACAAGCGGTCTGCCGCCGAGCCGGAAAACCGCCGTCTGCGCCGTCAGAGCGCTCTGTGCCAGAGGGCGCGGATAGGGACTATTCACAACTTCTGTACATCTATTCTCCGTGAGCGTGCCCACGAGCTTGGGCTTCCTCCTGCTTTTCGCGTTGCCGACGAGGACCGCTCGGAGATGATTAAAAAGAGCGTTCTGGAAAAGCTCATGGAGTCGGCGTATGAGAGCATTAATGATGACGAAGGATTCCGCCTTCTGGTGGATACAGTTGGAGCCGGCAGAGACGACAGGAGACTGGAAGAAGTGGTTCTTGAACTGCATGGCAAAATGCAGAGCCATGCATGGCCGGAGAAATGGGCGGAAACCCAGATAGAGTTGATGGACATGGACGGCGTGAGGGATATTGCTGAAACACCATGGGGCGCGGAACTGATGAGAAACGCTTTTTCTGTGTCAACATACTGGAGCCATGAGATGGATAAGGCAATAGCGGAAATCTATGCTGGCGGAAACGAGAAAATGGCAAAGGCATATGGCGACAGTTTTTCTCAGACTGCCGAAGGTGTCAGAAATTTTATCAGAGCCTGCGGCGATGGATGGGACGCGGCGGGAAAGATGCTGCCCATAGCATTTCCCCGACTTGGCGGGCTCAGGAACTTTGAAGACGAAGAACTCATGAATGCCGTGAAAAGCAAAAGAGATGGCTGCAAAAAAGCTATGACAGCCATAGCTGAGGAGTTTTCCGGAAGCTCCGGAGAGCTGATAAGAGAGCTGGTGCTCTCAGCACCGGCATTAAAAGCCCTGCTCAATCTGACACTGGAATTTGACCGCAGATTTTCCAGAGAAAAGCTGCGGCTTGGGCTATTGGATTTTTCGGATTTGGAACACTGGGCGGTCAAGCTTCTTGTTGACAGAGATACAGGTGAAGCAACGGAGACGGCTATTGAGCTATCCCGCTCATTCACAGAGATAATGATAGATGAATATCAGGACGTAAACGCTGTTCAGGATATGCTGTTCAAAGCAGTGTCAAAAAAAGAGCAGAACCTTTTTATGGTGGGCGATGTTAAGCAGTCTATATACAGGTTTCGCCTTGCCGACCCGTCGATCTTTATCGGTAAATATCTCAGCTATAGTGATTTTAATTATGATAAGCCCGTGAGCGATTCAGGAGAGCCTCGGCGCATACTTCTGCGGCAGAATTTCCGCTCACGCCCTTGTGTGCTTGAAGCGGCGAACCATGTTTTCAGAAATACCATGTCACGGGAGCTTGGCGAAATTGATTATAATGATGACGCCAGCCTTGTGCCGGGCGCGGCGTACCCGGAAGATGGGGAAAACCCTGCTGTTATATATGCCATTGACATGCCTCAGGGAGCGGAGGATGATGACGCACCGGATAAGACGGAAGTCGAGGCGAGATTTGCGGCAGGAAAAATACGGGAGCTTGTGGAAGAACGTGTACCTGTATTTGAAGACGGAGTGACGCGTCCTGTGGGATACGGGGATATTGTTATTCTCATGCGCTCTCCCGGAAGACCGGGGGCAGTTTGGCGACGGGTTTTGACGGAATGCGGCATCCCAGTGGACAGCGGACAGAGCGGAGGGTTTTTCCTTTCTGTTGAGATATCGGTAATGGTCTCCATACTTGCGGTAATAGATAATCCCCATCAGGATATACCGCTGATTTCCGCGCTGCGGTCTCCGGTTTTTGGCTTTACTGCCGATGAGCTCTCAGAAATCCGTGCGTGGGATAAAAACACAGACTTTTTCACTGCGCTTAGAGTATGCGCGGAAGAAAATGAGAAATGCAGGGCATTTATTGATATTCTGGACGGACTGCGAGAGGCGGCTCCGGATATGACGGTGGATGCTCTCATCTGGCATATTTTTAACAAACTGGATGTCCCGGCAATCTGCGGCGCCATGACAAACGGCGGGGTAAGAGTTTCAAACCTATTCATGCTGTACGAGCTGGCACGGGGGTTTGACAGCGGCGGATACAGAGGGCTTTTCCGGTTTCTTGAGCAGCTTGAACGCATGATGCAGCGGGGAGAGGAACCCAGCTCAGGAGCGGCAGAGGCATCGGACGGATGTGTGCGCATAATGAGCATACACAAGTCAAAGGGGCTTGAGTTTCCATATGTGTTCCTTGCAGATACTTCGCGGAGATTTAATAAACAGGATATGTCAAAGACTGTCCTTGTGCATTCCGAGCTTGGGCTTGGAGCAAAATACACCGATATTCAGCGGGGGGTGGAATACCCCACAGCAGCCCGCAGGGCTATTGCCGGACGGCTGATGTCTGAGAGCTTGTCTGAGGAACTGCGTGCCCTGTATGTGGCGATGACAAGAGCGAAGGAACGGCTTTTTGTTACATGCACTGTCAGACGCGCCGGNCAGACTGTTGAGAAGCTGAAAATATCCGCTGAATCGCCGCTTGCTGTACCTGTACTGACCTCTCAGCCGAGTTTCGCACATTGGCTGATGCTCTGCGCGCTTCTTGAAGAAAGTCCGATAGGGCTTGAAATTTGTCAGACAGATGACAGTGACTTGACAAATGAGGTGACAGCAGATGAAAGCAGCTCTCCGGTGATAAGCGGAAGGGCTGATCCCTCTCTGCTGGAGGCAATCGCTGAAAAACTGAGCTATAAATATCCAATGACCGGAACTGTTAATGTGCCGTCAAAA
>JGI994J12354_10001371_pt1 | contig 24706 bp, 30 predicted proteins | sample IntmicLarv3ML3BL_FD_12354 | JGI IMG/M metagenome (IMG submission 12354)
TCAAGTCCTTTCGTATAATTTGTTTTCTACAAATTCAATTATACTACTTGAATCTCTTTTTTACTATTTTTTGGTTTCACATCTATTGTAACTCTACAATATGAAATCTTTTTTTAAGTTCATCTTTTGTCTTTTTGTTTACAAAAGTAAACATTCCTATAACTTGTATTATAGATACTAAAATGGTAATTAAACTAGGCCATTTTATAGTTACTACATTTAATAATACAAATAAAAACATTCCTATTCCTAGCATAGAAATTACGAATATATATGTTATATAATCTTTAAAATATACTCTTCCTGCAGATACTGAAATTAAAATTATTATCCCTAGAAGAATTAAAAATGGAATTGCATAATTAATCGCCCATTTGTAATTTCCTGTCATTTTATCTGATACAAACAATATTGTAGATAACAAAAGAACATTTGCAATAACTGTTAAGCCTATGTTCTTCCTATATTTAAGTTGCAAGTTTGTTATGAAATATGCATATGTTACAGGAATTAATGAATACATAAACCATTTATTATTAAATCCTTCTGTGAAATTTATTATTAAATATATAACTAAAAAACTCATATAAACAAAAAACATAACCCTGCTTGCAATTCTAGATTTTCCAATTGATTTAGATGGCTTAATTGGAAAATCTTTTTCAAATTCTCCATCTGTTTTTTCTGTTATTTGCATACAAAGAGGGCAATTAGTTATATCATTTTCTATATTTACATTACACTTAGTACAATGTCTCATTTAAATACCTTCTCCTTGATTAGAACTAATATTAACTTTAGTTCCTAAATTTGTAAAAAAGTTTCTTGCAATTTCTGTGTCAGTTATACATGAAGAAATTGTAATTGATAAATTATCATTTGTTGAACACATCGCAAGTTTTACAGGTTGAGAATTATCTGGTCCAAGAATTACATCAAACCTATCCACATATGGTCTTATTTCTTCCAATAAATTAATACTACCAAGATTAGATACTGTACTGGTTACAACGCTATTCCCAACAAAGTATCCTAGTCTTATTGCATAGTTTTTTAAAAAAAGTGGTATTCCACGAGCAATTGGATTAATTTCAAATCCTACCATACTCTTAAATCTTTTTGCTAAGTTTTCTTTTTCCACCTGTTCTTTTATTTGCTTATCAATTTCTTTTAGTAATTCAGAAAACTCCCAATCTTTTTTATAAAAATCAATCCCTATATTTACTGGTATAAAAAAATTATTCATACTTGTTGATTCAAAAAAACTACGTAAATTGACAGGTACACATATTCTAATAGTTTTATTTACCTTGCGATATTTATAATTTTCATTATATAAACTCATTATATATTTAGCCATAATTAAAGTAGTTATATTAGTGTGATGTTCTTTTACTATTTTTTTTAAATCTTCTACTTTTAAGGTTCCTGTTACAACATTTATTTCACTTTCATAAAGCCTTACTCCTCTTATTTTATAGCCTATATTAAGTTTTTTATCATCTTTTTTATCAACATAGTTGCAATATCTTTGAAAACTATCTGAACTCATCTCATTTTTTGAAAGAGTTTCAACCTGAGTTATAACTTCTTTGCTTATTTTATTTTTTATCTTTAAGTAATTAACTATTAATGTTTGTAAAAAACTTATTGTTCCAGTTCCATCTGCTAAAGTATGGGAAACATCTAAATTTATTCTCTTTTCAAAATAAGTAGTTTTAAACAAATAGTGATTATTACTATATGCATCAACTCTATTACATGGATACCTATTATCTTCTGAAACCTTTGGTTTCAAATTGTTTTTTTCAAAATAATACCAAAAAAATCCCTTTTTTAATCTTACATTAAAACTAGGGACTAATTCTAAAGTGTTTTCTAATGCTTGATAAAGAACATCTTTATCAATATTCTCTTTAAGTCTTGCTGATATTCTATATACATTTGGATTTTTAGCAGTACTAATAGATGCATACATAATAGCAACATTGTCTAATTTTTGGTAATAATATTCATCATATTTTTTCAAACTGTTCACCTTTTGCTATTCTATCATAAATATGTTAAAATTGCTATCATGATTATTAAATATATTATACAAAATAACAATTCAATAAAAAGCATATTAAAAGATGAACTTAAATTATCTTCTAGATTAATAAGAAAATTAAGTCTCCTTAATTGTGTTTATAAAAGTGGAAATACTATTCACATCGATTTAAGATATGAAGAAGATAATTCTAATATTGTACCTAAAGAAATGTCATTAGATATTATTCATGAAGATGAGTCACTCCTGATTATAAACAAACCTGTTGGTATTGTAGTACATCCTTCAACATCACATTATGATACTAGTTTATCTAGTGGAGTTAAATATTATTTTGACCAAATTAAATTAAAGAAAAAAATTCGTCCTGTTAATAGGTTAGACAGAGATACTTCTGGTATTGTTATATTTGCTAAAAATGAATATGTACAGGATTTCTTATCAAATAACTTTTCTAAAAAAGAATATTTTGCTATATTAGAAGGTATTTTGGAAAATTCAAATGGAACAATAGATGCCAATATTGCTAGAAAAGAAAATAGTATTATTGAAAGATGCATTTCAGAAAATGGTGAAACTGCAATAACTCATTATGAATTAATAAAAACATTTAATAATTTATCACTAGTAAAATTCATTTTAGGAACTGGTCGTACACATCAAATTCGTGTTCATTCTTCTTATATTGGTCACCCTATTTTAGGAGACACACTTTATGGGAATTTTTCACAGTTAATTAATAGACAGGCGTTACATGCATATAAAGTTTCTCTAATTGACCCTATAACAAAAGAAGCAGTATCATACACTGCTTCCATTCCAAATGATATTCAAAAAATAATAGAGTAAATCTATAAGCCGGGTTCTGTATTTGACAATCATTTATCTAGGATATATATTTCTATATACCTCAAGCCGCGTGTCTAAAAGACGGCGAGCCACCTTAATCTTTTAATTTGCGTTGCTCCAGATGGGGTTTACACAGCTAGTATGTCACCATACTACTGGTGAGCTCTTACCTCACCTTTTCATCCTTACCCTATTTGGGCGGTAATTTTCTGTTGCACTTTCCTTAAAGTCACCTTCACTGGGAGTTACCCAGCACCCTGCTCTGCGGAGCCCGGACTTTCCTCATGAACAATCACTTGTTCCCGCGATCATCTGATTTACTCTATATATAATTGTAATAGCAAAGATGCCATTTGTCAACTTTATTTTTAAATTTCATATCACATTTTGTCGAAATGTTTTCATTGTCAATTTATGGAAACCATTGTATAATTGTTATGGTTTTGCTAACCCAGGAATGGAGGTGAAATTATGCCAAAGCCTAACAATACAAATGGGAAAAACATCATAGATATAATATTGAGACTTATACACTACATACAATTTATCTATGCATGTGAAGTTGTACTTAGAATAATTGAGATGTTCAATTAGAATAAGTGCAAAAAAAGAATTCGATGTACAACCATCGAATTCTTTTTTAATGTCAAAGTCTAACAATTTTTAATATATTAACAATATACAACGTTTTACAATATTTGTCAATACTATTTTTAAAAATATTAATATTAATTTTTTATTCATTAATACATATTTCTGGGTTGTCGAGGACGCCAACCCCTACACCATTTATTTTATATTATCTCATTTTATTAATCTAAAAAATTCCTATTATATTTTCGTTTTCATCAATATTAATATTTTCTGCTGATGGTATTTTAGGTAATCCTGGCATTGTCATTATATCTCCTGTTAGTACTGTTATAAATCCTGCACCAGATTTTAGCATCACATCTTTTATTTTTATATTAAACTTTTCTTTACATTCTAAATTCTTAGGGTCATCTGAAAATGAATATTGTGTTTTTGCTATACATATTGGCAAATTAGAAAATCCTTGTTTTTCTAATTCTGCAATTTTCTCTTCGGCGTCTTTTGTATATTCAACATCTTCTGCTCCATATACTTTTTTAGCTACCTTTTCTATTTTGGTTTTTATATCTTCTTCTAATTCATATATGTAATCTAACTTAGCTTCTGTTTTACATAGTCTTACCACTTCATTTGCAAGGTCTTTTCCACCTTTTCCACCATTTGCCCACACTTCTGTTAAACATAAATTAACATTAACTTCATTTAATTTATCTTTTAAAAATTTTATTTCATTATCTGTATCTTGTAAAAATCTATTTAGTGCGACTACAACATTTACTCCAAATTTATTTTTCAAATTGTCAACATGTTTTAATAGATTATGTATTCCTTTTTCTAATCCTTCAATGTTTTCTATTGCTAAATCTTCTTTTAGAATTCCTCCATGATATTTTAAAGATTTTATTGTTGCAACTAATACTACTACATTTGGTTTTAATCCTGCAACTCTACACTTAATATCCATAAATTTTTCTGCACCTAAATCTGCACCAAACCCCGCTTCTGTAACTACATAATCTGAGAGTTTAAGTGCCATCTTTGTTGCAATTATACTATTACACCCATGTGCTATATTTGCAAATGGTCCCCCATGAATAATTGCTGGAGTTTCTTCTAGTGTTTGTACTAAATTTGGATTTATTGCATTTTTTAAAAGTACTGTCATTGCACCTTCTGCTTTTAAATCTTTTGCATATATTGCTTTATTTGCTTTTGTATATCCAATAATTATATTTCCAATTCTAGTTCTTAAATCATTTAAGTCAGTTGCTAAACAAAATATTGCCATCATTTCAGATGCTACAGATATATCATATCCACCTCTTAATGCTCTATCATTCATATCCATACATCTTTTCCAAGTAACTTTTTCAAATCCTAATTCATTTCCCCAATAAATGTGATTATCTATCATTGCTGCTAATAAATTGTTTGCTGCTGTTATTGCATGTATGTCTCCTGTAAAATGTAAGTTTATATCTTCCATTGGTGCAACTTGAGCATAACCTCCACCTGTTGCTCCTCCTTTTATACCAAAAACAGGACCAAGTGATGGTTCACGAAGAGCTAATATTGATTTTTCTCCTATATTTCTCAATGCATCTGCAAGCCCTATCGATATTGTAGTTTTCCCTTCTCCTAATGGTGTTGGATTAATAGCTGTAACCAATATTAATTTTCCATTTTTTTTGTCTTTAAGTTCTTTCATTAAATTTAAATCAATTTTCGCTTTATATTTTCCATAACTTTCTAAATATTCTTCTTTAATATTTAGTTTTTCTGCAATTTTTGTTATATTTGTTAAAGTTGCCTTTTGTGCAATTTCAATATCTTTCATTTTTACCTCCATTACATTATTATTCCTACAAATACTCCTAACAATGCTCCTACAAATACTTGTACTGGTGTATGTCCTAAAACTTCTACCAATCTTTCTTGTACTTGTTCTGTTGTTAAACCTTGTGTATCTATTATTCTATTTAAAAGTTTTGCTTGTTTTCCAGCAGCTCTTCTTATTCCTGCTGCATCATACATTACTATAAATGCAAATACCACAGATAATGCAAAAATAGCTGAATCTAGTCCATTGTTTTTTCCTATTAATGCAGCTAAAGAACATACAACAGCTGAATGAGAACTAGGCATCCCTCCTGCTCCAAGTATTCTTTTAAAATTAAATTTTCTTGTAGTTACCAGGTCCCAAATTACTTTAAACACCTGTATGCAAAACCACAAAAGTATTGGTACATATATATATTTATTGTTAATTATTTGTAAAAACGGATTCATTTATCTCATCTCCATCTTGGATTAATATATTTATTTTCTTTTCTGCATTTTCTAAAATTTTATTTAAATCTTTTGAAAGCTTTATTCCTGTTTCAAACTTTTCTACAGATTTATCTAAACTTAAATCACCCTTTTCTAATTCTGTTACTATTTGTTCTAGGTTTTTCATGTTTTCTTCAAAACTTAAATTATTTTCCATCCCTAAATTCTCCTGTTTCTGAATTTACTGTATACCACGCTAAAATTCCTGTTGTAAATTTGTCTGTTACACTTATTCTATATTCTCCTTCAGCATTTTTGCTTTCTACTGTAAAATATACTGTGTCATCCATTCCCCAGTCAGACTTTATAATGTTTATTGCATCTTGTTCACTAACATTGCTTATTTCAGTTTGAGTATTAATAATTTCGTTTGCACTAACATTATTTGTTATTATATTTTCTTCTATATTATTTTCTATTGTATTATTTGTGCTAACATTATTTATAACATTTTCATCAATGTTTTCTTTATTATTCAACATATATGCTACACCTATTGCAGCACCAAGTATGATTATTATAACAATTACAATTATTACTTTTTTCATATGCTAGTTACCTCCTACATTTTATTTGCCCATCTAAAAATTTCAAAGTTATTTCTTCTTTTACTTCTTTATAACTTTTTATTATTTTGCCATTTTCATTTTCTGCTATACAATAGCCTCTTCCTAATGTTTTCAGTGGACTTAATGTATCTAATTTTGCTATATTTTCTATCATCTTTGTTTTGTTTTCATTTAATTTAACTTGTATTAAATCTGTAAGTTTTTTTGTGTTCAAATCTATTTGCATATAATGTTCATTTATTTTATAAAGTGGTTCCTTGAATATTTTTGATGAAATACATTTTTCATATCTCAATCTTATAAATTCTACTTTTTTCTTTAAAGAGTTTTTACTTCTTGTTAATAATGTATCTATTTTCAATTTTATTTGTGCAACATCTTGTACTGCCAATTCTGCCGCAGCTGATGGTGTTGGTGCTCTTAAGTCTGCTACAAAATCTGCTATTGTAAAATCTGTTTCATGTCCTACTGCTGAAATCACTGGTATTTCTGAATTGTATATAGCTCTCGCAACTATTTCTTCATTAAATGGCCACAAGTCTTCAAGTGAGCCACCCCCTCTTGCAAGAATTATAACATCAGATAATTTTTTTTCATTCATAAGCTCTATCGCTTTTGCAATTTTTGTTCCCGCACCTTCTCCTTGCACTGGAATAGGCAAAAGTTTTAAATATACATTTGGATTTCTTCTTGTAGATACATTTATAATATCTTTTATTACTGAACCTGTTTGAGAGGTTAATACACCTATACATTTTGGCATAAATGGAATTTTCTTTTTGTTTTTTTGTTCAAACAAGCCTTCAGATTCTAACTTTTTTTTCAACTCTTCATATGCTGTATATAAACTTCCTAGCCCATCTTCTTTCATTGCTTTACAGTATATTTGATATCCACCATCTCTTGGGAACACAGAAACTGCTCCAAATACCATAACCTGCATTCCATCTTTTGGTATAAAATTCATTCTTGCTGCATATGTTTTAAACATTACACACTTTATTAAAGATGCTTCATCTTTTAGTGTAAAGTATATATGTCCTGTGTAATGAATTTTTAAGTTAGAAATTTCTCCTTTAACTAAAACATTTGAAAGCATCTCATCTTTATCAAACTTTTCTTTTATATAACTATTTAAGTCTGTAACTGTTATTGGATTCAACTCCATTTAATTCTCCTTCATAACAGAAGCAAGTACCCCATTTATAAATGATGGTGATGTCTCGTCACTATATTCTTTTGCAAGCTCTATAGCCTCATTTATTGCTACTTTGAAAGGTAAATCTGTATATTTAATTTCATATATAGCAAGCTTAAGTAGAGCAACATCTACTTTTGGAATTCTTGAGATTGTCCAATCTTTTTTTAGATTAGAAGATATTATTTCTTCTATGTTTACTAAATTTTCTGTTATACCTTTTACTGTTTCTATAACATATTCTTTTGTATCATCATCTTCTATATCATTGTTTTCAAAAAAAAGATTTAGACCTGTATCACTTCCATCTTTTGATATTTCTAATGAATATAGAAATCTAAAAGCCGTTTCTCTAGATGCTTTTCTGCTCATTTACTCTTACCACCTATCAATGAAGTTTTTAATTTTTTCTTTTACATCAAATTTATTTTTTTGAATATAGTTTCCTACATATATTCCTATAAATATTAATACAATCCCTGTAACTAATTTATGAAAGTTAGTTATAAGCACAATTATTGCAATTAAGCCTCCTATTATAGCACCACCATATTCACTAAAGAATTTTTTATAGTTTTCCATGATTTTGCCTCCTATTCTTCAATCTTTTTAGGATAAACATTTCTTATTCTAACATTTACTTCTTTAACATCTAAGTCTGATGATTTTTTTATTGCTTCTTTTACTCTTAATTGAATATTATTTGATAAATCTTTTATCACTATATCTGATAATATAAATAAAGTCACATATACTATTACATTATTTTCACTATCTAATACTATTTTTGAAACTACATCTTTAGCTCCATCAAATCCTTTTACAACTCCATTTACTATATTTTCAATTGTTTCTCTTGATATTAATAATTTTCCACTTTCATTTTGTAGTATTATTCCATCTTTTTTACCTTCATCTTTTTCTCCAAACTCTGTGAAAAATATACATCTAATTGCAAGTGCTATTAACATTATACTCACAACTACTGTTATTGTAGCCCAAGTTGTTCCTGTTATTCCCATTATTAATATTTCAATAACTCCTGCATCCATCCAACCTGCTAAAATTATTACTAATAATACTGATAATATTAATATTATATTTGCAAAAACTATTAATCCAACTTTTTCTAAAAATTTCATATAAATTTCTCCTTTTTTATTCTTGTTCATTTTCTGCTTCTTCAACTTTTTCTGGTTCTTCTTGCTTTTCTGTATTCACACCTTGTATATGTACATTTACTTCAACAACTCTTAAACCTGTCATATTTTCTACAGATTTTTTAACTCTAGTTTGTATTTCAAATGCTACATCTGGTATTCTTGCACCATATTCTACTACTATGTTTATATCTATTGAAGTTTGTTTTTCTCCTACTTCTACCTTAACACCTTTAGAAAGATTTTTCTTTCCACTAAACACTTCAGAGATTCCACCCGCAAATCCACCTGACATTCCAGCAACTCCTGGAACTTCAGATGCTGCAATTCCTGCAATCACTGCGACAACATCATCTGCTATTTTTATCCCATTCTTTTCTTCGATTTCATTTACTTCCTCAACTGTTTCCAAATTCTCTACTTGTTCTTCATTTTCCATAAAACATACCTCCTTTGTATTTAACTATCATACTATTTTTATTCAAATTTGTCTAGTATATTTAACTTATTTCCTTTTAAGAATTCTGTAATTTTCATTCTTTTTGAATTTTCTGCTTGCAACTCTAAAATTTTAACTATGCCTTCTTTTGCTTGAATAAATACACTATCTTTAGTTACTTCTATTATAACACCTGCCTCTTTAACTTTTTGTTTTACACTTTCAACCTCTACATTATATATCTTATATTTTTTATTATTTAATATTGTATATGCACAAGGAATTGGATTTAATCCTCTTACAAAGTTTTTTATTTCTTCTGCTGTTTTATTTTGCCAATCTATTTTACACATTTCTTTTGTTATCATTGGTGCTAGTGTATATTTCTCTCCTTGTGGAATTCTTTTTGCAGTTCCTAGTTCTATTTCATTTATTGCCTTTAATAATAAATCTGCACCTATATGTGATAAATCTTCAAATAGTTCTCCATGCATTCTTTCATTAATATCTACTTTAGTTTGTAATATAATATCTCCAGCATCCATACCTTCTGATAAATACATTATTGTAACACCTGTTGTTTTGTCTCCATTAATTATTGGCCACATCACTGGAGATGAACCTCTATATTTTGGTAATAATGATGGATGAACATTTATGCAACCGGTATTTTGGTATATCTAATATTTCTTTTGGTAAAAACTTTCCATATACCACTACACAGATTAAATCTGGGTTTAATTCTTTTATTTTCTCAATTATCTCTGGGTTTCTTAAAGTTTCAGGTTGTAATACTTGTATATCTTTTGATAAAGCATATTCTTTTACTACTGATGCTTTTAACTCCATTTTCCTTCCTTGAGGTTTATCTGGATTTGTTATTACTGCTATAATTTCATGTTTTGCTTCATACAGTTTTTCCAAAGATTCTTTTGCAAACTCTGGAGTTCCCATGAATATTATCCTCATACTTTTTTCTCCTGTCCATTATCTGTAACAATTTCTAATGTACCTGGTATCATTTTATCTAAAAACAATTCTCCATTTAAATGATCTATTTCGTGACACACAACTACTGCCATTACCTCTTTGGCTTCTAATCTTACTTTTTCACCATCTTCATTTAATGCTTCAACTACCACCTCTGCAGGCCTTTCTACATGAGCATATTTATTAGGTATACTTAAACAACCTTCTTCAATTGTTTGTTTTCCCTTTTGTTTTGTTATAATTGGATTTACTAATACAATAGACCCATTGCCATCATATATATCTATTACAACTATTTTTTTTAATATTCCAACTTGTGGCGCAGCAAGACCTAAACCATTAAATTCATACATGGTTTCTAGCATATCTTTTATTAATGTTTTTATTTTTTCATCAAAAACTAAAACCTCTTTAGATTTTTTTCTTAAAATCTCGTCTTCTACTCCCCTAATATTTCTTATTGCCATTTTAAATCCGCCTCCACCATAACATTATATACTAAAATAGAGACGCATGCAATACGCCTCTATAAATTAACATGTATAATTAAACACCATATTTCTTTTTAAATTTATCTGCTCTTCCACCTGTTGTATTATGTTTTAAATTACCTGTCCAATATGGATGACATTTAGAACAAACATCTATTTTAATACCTTGTTTTGTACTATTTGTTTCTACTTCATTTCCACATGCACATATAATTGTTGTTCCTTCATAATTTGGGTGTAATCCTTCTTTCATTGTCTATTCCCCTCTCCTTCTCTTATTTAACTTGACTATTTTAACATATATCTATATTTTTTTCAATAGTTTTTACTTATTTTTTAACTTTTTCTTGAATATAAGAAGAAGCATCTTTTATTTGGTCTGTAAAAGACATCTTTGTGACACTTTTGCTCATTATGTTGATAATACATGCAATTATTAATATAATTAAACCTATTTGTTTCCATGTTTTAGCAAGCATAACCTTCTCCTCCTTAAATATTTACCTATTAATTATATGTAAAATTATGATAAATGTCAATGGTAATTTGAACAATTTGGGGACATTTCACTTTTTATTCAAGCAATTGTTCGCACAATGAATAGTATGGTTACAATAATATTTAAGACATTAAATCTTTCTTTTTATAAAACCTATAAGCACCTGTTAAAAAAACTATTATTAATGCTATTGAAATAACTATATATTGAACTTTTATCCCTTCATTAAACATTATTTCCCCTGCATCAAAATATTTAAATGGAGTAATATATTGTAAAAACTCCTTATTTTCATTTAGCTCAACAAATTTAGCTATAAAAAATGTTATTAATACAACACCAGCTGTTATAGTTGTTGCTTTCCCCACTCTCTTACATACTGATGAAATCAGCAATCCTAATGTAACAAATATTAATTGCATTAAAAACATTCCAAACATTAATAAAATTATTTTGCCTACAATTTCATTTGTAACACCTGTTACCCTAACACAAAACATAGATACTACCAGAGTAACACTATTTAATACTAATACATTAAATACACATGCTAAAAATTTAGTTGTTAAAATTTTATTTCTTGATATTGGTTTTACATGTAAAAATTCAAATGTTTTGTCTGTTTCTTCTTTTGCAAGAATTCCTGCTCCAAGCATTCCCGCATGTATTCCTGCTATTATAAAAATATACATACTCATCATTGCATAATAGCCTTCTATTTTTGATATATCATAATCACCAAATCCAAAAATTACTCTCACAACCTTTGGAAAATTTGCCATGACTTCATTTACAGAATTATCCCCCAAAGCCATCATCGAAAATTCTTTATAAACTGCTACTATCAGCAATAAACCTATACATGTGCACCATATTATTAATGACTTTCTATTAAATTTAAGCTCTTTAAAAAACAAATTCATATTTATTCACCTATTTCTATTAATGAAACTGTACATGTTGTATTGTTATAATCCATATGTATTGATGTTGGTTCTATTATTGTTACTGTATTATATCTATCTTTAAGCACATTTACCATTCCTGCTTGTTCCCCATCTATTACCCAAACTCTACCTTTATAATCATCTAAACTTTCCAGATAATCTATTACTTCCATGCTAGGTAAAAATGCTTTATATGCTGTATGTATTCCCCAATGTCCACCATTATAAAAATATTGTTGATTATCCTTAAAATCAAATGCTGTTAATGAACCTACTCCAATATTGTCATAAACAAATATGTCATCTTCTTCTAAATTTTCTGATATAAATTTTTCCATGTCTCTATTATTGCTTGCATAATTTTCTTTTATTGAAAGGTAGTTATTATATATAGCAACTACTACAACTAAGCTACATATTATAGCTGTTATATATTTTTTTGTTTCTTTACTCATAACTGTTGCAATAAAAAACATGAGTAATCCCATCATTGGCATTGTGTATCTTGGAATAAATACTGCTCTAAATCTTGAAACTAATAATGTAAATATTACTACTGCTAAAAATAAAGATATGCTTAATATACTAACTTTCTCTTTTTTATTTTTTATAAATCTAAAAATTATATATGCATATACAGCTAAAGCAAATATTAATGAGACTGTATTAGTTAAATTGCCTTGAAAATGATATCTTATTGTTTCTATTAATACATCTGGATATTTTACTACTATCCAAAATCCCATTGCCACTTGCAAACTTTGTTTTAAAAACACCACTAACCCTGGTATATATAATACAATTTGTGCTATTGCTACAATTATATATTTTTTTACTAATTCTTTTCTTTTTCTCAATATATGTATTAATATAAACAAGTTTAAAAATCCAACTGTAAATAATGCAAAATAATGCATATATGCACTTATTATACTAAACAAAGTAAAAAGTATCCAATCCTTTTTTTTGTTATTAGTTATCATTCTGTAAGCATAAATTGTAGTTAATGTTACAAAAAACATTGCCCATGAATACATTCTTATTTCTTGACTGTAAAGTAAACTTATTGGCATAAATATAGTTAAAAATGAAAATAGAATTCCTGTTTTTTCTCCGAAATCTTTTCTGATATGTGTATAACCAAGAATTGCTACTCCTATCATTCCGGACTAAAGAAAATAATCTATATGCTATTACACTCTCTCCAAAAATTACTGAAACCACTTTTAACAATATGTAATATAAAAGTGGGTGAACATCTGAGCTTGCATATGCACAAAGTTCAGAAAAGCTTTGTCTTACTAAACACACTGAATATGCTTCATCAAACCAAATATTATTGTGGAATGCTCCACTTAAGAAAAATCCTGCTCCTATTATTAATAATAAAATATGTATATGTTTTAATTTCATACTGCATGTACATCCTTTCTTTTATAAATTATATAACTTGATAATATAAATATTGTTGATATTACCAAACCAAATACTAAATAATTTGTTTCATACTTTCCATTTGCAATTATATATTGAAAATCTAAATATTTAAATGGCACTAAGTATCTTACTACTTCTTTTTCCATAATGGTTTGTAACATACCAATTACATATAATGAAAAAACTATTCCTGTAGATATTGCTACAACATTTTTTATTTTCTTTGTTAATACTGCTATCAAAATTCCTAAAGAGAAAAATATTAATTGTAAAAATATTAAGCTTAAATTCATTTTTATAAATATACTAAAATCAAATTCTTCACCAGATAACTTTGCCATTAAAGTTGTAACTGTTAGTACTATTAAATTTGTAAGTATTAGCAATGTCAATCCTGCTAAAGTTTTTGAAACTATAATTTTCATTCTACTTACTGGTTTTGTTATCAAGAAATCTGCTGTTTTATTTCTTATTTCCTTTGAAATTATGCTAAGCCCTAAATTCATTGCTTGTATACTTCCACATAATGCTACATACAAAAAAATGTATGAAAAGAAATTTAAAAAATTAAATAAATCCTTTGGAACACCAAATGCTTTCAAAAAATCTTCTGAATATCCTGAAAGTAATTTCATAAATGCTTCTTCGCCTTCTTTAAATGCAGAAAACATAGACATAAACATTATAAATATTAAGCATATAGATATTGTCCATATAATTGTAGTTTTTTTATAAGCTTTTAATTCATGTAAATAAATATTCATTATTGCAACCTCCTATTGATAATAGTGCATAAATACCTCTTCTAAGTTTGGTTCTTCTATCCACAAATTTTTCAAGTTCATGTTTGAATATTTTTTTAAAAGTTCATTTATATTTCCATTATCTAAAAAATTTTCTTCTCCATACTCTGTTTCAACTCTCACTCTTCTATAGCTATTTTCTCTTAATTGCTCCACTGTATCTAGCTTAATTATTCTGCCTTCTTTTATTATTGCAACTCTATCACATAATTTTTGTACCTCTGATAAAACATGTGAAGAAAACAAAATAGTAGTTCCTTTTTTATTTTCTTCCTCTAATAATTTAAAAAACTTTTGTTGCATAAGTGGATCTAATCCGCTTGTTGGTTCATCTAATATAATCAATTTTGGTTCATGCAGAAGCCCTTGTACAATACCTACCTTTTTCTTATTTCCATAAGAAAGGTCATCTATTTTTTTATTTAAATCAAGTTCCATTATTTCTGAAAGTTCTTTAATTCTTTTGGTACAATCTTTTTTATAAAAGCTTTCTGAATATTTAAGTAATTCAATCACTGTCATATTATCATAATAAAATACTTCTGAAGGAAGGTATCCTATATCTTTTGCAATCTTATCAGCCTCCTTAATACAATCTTTACCAAATATTGTTGCACTACCAGAAGTTGGATGTATAAGTGCTAAAATGGTTCTAATTGTTGTAGATTTTCCTGCTCCATTTGGTCCAATAAATCCAAATATTTCGCCTTCTTTAACTTCAAAACTAACATCAACTATTCCTCTTGCTTTCCCATAACTTTTAGTTAATTGCTTAATTTCAATTGCATTCATAACTATCCTCCAATAATTTTTTTATAAATTCTGCGCATTTCTTCGAAGCTAATTTTGCATATTCATTATAATCCATTTGATTATTTCCATTTGGAGTATCTGATATTGACCTAATTACTATAAATGGAATGTCACTCAACTTACAAACTTGTGCTATTGCTGCACCTTCCATTTCAACACAATCAGCATCAAATTCTGCTCTTATATCATCTTTCATTTTTTCACTGACACAAAAAACATCTCCAGATGCTATTATTCCTATTAAAACATCTTTGCATTTAGAAACTAGTTTATCATCTGCCTCAACCTGTCTTCCAACTCCACTAATATATCCTTTAGGATGTCCAAATGCTGTAATATCAAAATCATGTTGTACTAAATTCTTTCCTACAACAATATCTCCTATATTTAACCATGGATTTAATGCTCCTGCAGAACCTGTATTAATTATATATTCAATATCATAATCATCTATTAATTTTTGAGTAGTTCTTGCTGCATTAACTTTTCCAACTCCTGATTTAACTATAACTATATTATCTTTCTTTATAGTTTCTTTTATTGCTGCTTCTTCTTCATCTGTTGCAACAATTATTCCAATCATTTTTTCCATATTGCTTTTCTTCCTCTTTTCCATTATAATATTATCTATGCGAGTATGCTGGAATTGGCAGACAGGCAGGCTTGAGGAGCCTGTGTACTTTTGTATGTGTGGGTTCAAGTCCCACTACTCGCACCACTTAAATATTATATTCATATATATACATTTTTCTTGTACTTATCTTTGGTTCATCTGTCTCTTCTATATTATTTATATTTATCACCTTTTCTGTAATCAACTCACACTTTTCTATATTAAGTAATACATCTTCAGTTACATCCATACCTTTTGGTAATGTTTCATTTTTATTATCAAAATACATTATATTTGTATAAAAAATAGCTTTCGTGTTTTCTTTTACATTAAACTTATACAGTATAATATCTTGAACATATTTGTTTAATATATTATTAGCATTTAAATTACAAACTTTTAATCCATTTAAATTATCTTCCACTTTATCTGCTACCATATATACACTCATATTATATTGTACTTCTTGTTTTTCCAATGCTTTTTTCGCAATCTTTTCTGCTTCTTCTGTCGTATAATTTATTTTTTTTGCTTCTTTTTGTGGCTCTCTATGTATGTTGTTCCCCAGTTTTTTTGTTTTGTTATTTTCTTCTGACACATTACCAAAAATATCAAATTCTTTTTTATCATTTTCATAATTATTATTTTCTATTTGGTTTAATAAATATAAAGCATCTTGTTCTTCCTTTGTAAGTAATTTTCTATTTAATCTATCTTTATCTTTAGAAAATTCTTCTTTATCTTTTTCATAATTAAATATTTTTGTAATTTTTCTTTTTATTTCTTGTTCTCCAGAATTTAACATTAACTCTGTTTCTTGCTTACTAAATTTCCAAAACTCAAAAATATTTTTCTTGTATTTTTCTATTTCATCTAAGAATTTTTTCGCATTCTCTATTTTCTTATCTAAATTATTTTTCTTTTGGTTTTGTGCTGCTATATCTGACGTTATACCTTTTAATTGTTTAGTTACTTTATTTAATTCTATGCTTATATTAACCAAATCTTCTACTGTGTAAAAATCTTTTTTAAAAAAGTCTTTTTTTTGTTCTGTTTTTTTCTCATTTTCTTCTTTTGATTGAACTATTACAACTTCTTGCTTATAAGTTTTCTTAAAGTAATATTTAAGTCTCCCCATAAATGTTTTTCTACAAACCATATATGTTGCTATTTGTCTTTCTTTATATGAATACTCTTTTTCATATTCATTAACACTTTTTTGTACTTCTTTCAATTCTTTTTGTAAACTTATAATATTTTCTTGCTCTTTTTTTATAAGTTTTTCTTTTTCTAAATGTTCGTTTTTAATAAACTCTGGTAAATTATCAAAACTTATTTTTTGATTTTTGCACCAAAATTCTAATTCACTATTTTCATTTATCTTAGTTTCAAACTTATAATCTCTTAATATAAATAAGGCTTTTATTAAATTTAAAAAAGTTTCGCCTTCTTCTTTGTTTTTTAATTCTATTCTATATTTTGCTTCAATATTGTCATATATATATGTTTCACCCACTATATACATAGTACAGTTTTCTTCTTGGTCGAAAACTTCATATATATTAGGGGTGTGTCTAGTAAACATACTTAAATATGTTTCAACTGTTTCTATATCTGTTTTACTTATAATTTGACCTGTATAATCCATTCCACTAATTGGGACATATATTAGTTCTTCACTATTTTCTTTTTGTTTTTTCATTAAATAGTGAAGTCTAGACATGTCAAAATTAGCACATGGTATTAGAGTAAAATAATCATCTTTTTGTCCATAGATTTGCCATAAAAAATTGGTTTTATATTTAACTCTAAAAGGAATTTTTTCTCTAAATTTCTTTTGTTCCTCTTCTATGGCTTCTAGATTCCCCATTTGTTCTAATTGAACTGTACTTGCACTTGCTGAATTCGCAAGTCTTTCCTTCAAATCAGCTAATCTTTCTTTCCATGTTACTCTTAAGTTTATTTTATTAATAGGTAAGAATTTATAAATTTTATAATTCTTATCATCATATTCTTTTGGTATATTATACATGTTCTTATAATACACTTTTATGAAATTTATTTCAATAGCCTTATTGAACTTTTTATCAATATGTTATATTATAAGATTTAGGGGGTATTTTATGGAAAATTTCGTTAAAAAACAAATTTCAAGAGTAGCAAAAAACACACTAATTGTTTTGCTTATTCCTTTTTTAATTTTAGGTTTTTTTACAGGAAAGCAAATGTTTGAAGGACGTTTTAATCCTAAAAAAGTTAATTCTGTAGAAGATATTTCTATAAACAAATATATAGACCTATCTTCTGTTATGATTTATGACACAGGTTATACTTATCTTGATGACAACATTGTAACTGGTAAATATTATTTAATTGATTTTGATAATCATTATCTTTTAGCTCTTATGCCTAAAGACATTACTGAAACCTCAGCTTCATTTGAAGTAAAAGGGTATACAAGAGATTTAGATAGTATAGATAACCAAGTATATAATGCATTAATCTATGATCTTGCTGAAGATTGGGAAGTATCTGTAGAAGAAGTTAAATTAGATGTTGTTGGTGGGTTTATTTTAGAATCTAAAAATACAATTAATACTTTCTTTATTTTAGCAACACTTACAACAATATTTGGTTTATTATCTTTATGGCAATTCTTTATTATGATAGAACCAAAAAACAGTAAAACATATAAAAGATTAGCAAAAAATGAAGAAGATATTGATTCACTATTAGATAATGTTGACAGAGAAATTGATGGAAATCATCTTCACTTAGACACTAAGCAAGTAAAAATTATGCCTACATATATTATAAATTCTACTGGATTCAGCTTTAACATATATAAAACTAATGAACTTATGTGGGTATATAAAGTTATTACTACACATAGAACAAATGGTATTAAAACTGGAACATCATATTCAGTAATGTTTAAATTCAGTGACAAGAGAATGTTCCAAATGCCTGCAAAAAATGAAGCAAATGTAGATAATATTATTCAAGACCTAATGACAAAAATTTCAGGAGTATTTTATGGATTCACACCTGAATTAAATACTCTATATATGAAACAATTTAATGAATTTATTGTACAATGGGAAGTTTACAAAAGAGAAAAAAATCATGAGCATGAAAATGAATAGGAGAAATTAAAATGAAAAACTTTTTGTACAGAATATTTTGTGGATTCTTTCTTGGAATAAGCGTTTTTGCTCCAGGAGTAAGTGGCAGTGTAATGGCTGTTATGATGGGTATTTATGAAGACTTACTTACTATTGTATCTAACCCATTTAAAAACTTAAAAAAGAACATTATTTATCTATTCCCTATGGGAATTGGTGCATTACTAAGCCTTGTTCTATTTGTTTTAGTATTTAGTTATTTATTTGAAACATATGAAAAAGCCACATACTTATTATTTATGGGACTTATTGCTGGAAACTTACCAATAGTATTTAAAGAAGCAACTAGTAAAAAAGGATTTAAAAAAACTTATATAATTGGTATTGTTATAGCCTTCATTATAGCAACTACAGTTGGAATATTAAGACTAAACACACCTGAAACAAGTGATGTTACATCATTTAGTTTAATATATCTTGGTGTATGTGGAGCCATTGCTGGAGCATCTAGTATGGTACCAGGAATGAGTATTTCTATGATACTTATGGTACTTGGAGTATATAATGTATTAATGCTTGCAGCAAAAAGCATAGATATTTTAGTAATTGGTGTTGTTGGAGTATGTTTTGTACTTGCAATGATAGCAGTTTCAAGACTAACCAAATTTGTATTTGATAAATACGCAAGCCTAGCCCGATTCATTGTATTTGGCTTCATGTGTGGCTCACTAGTAAACATATTTATAAACTTACCTAAAGAAAACACAAACTTCAATTGGCTAATTGGAGCAGTAATGGCACTTGTAGGACTAGGAATTTCAATGTTATTTGTAATACTAGGTAAAAAACTTAACACTGAAAAGGAATAAGATTTTTGGGGACAGTCCCCTTTTGGACTTTTTTCTGTTTTGGGGACAGACTGAAGTAACAGGCACTTTATAAAATACCTGTTACTTTTTTATTGTTTTTTATGTAAAGTTGTGATATAATTTATTTACTGTGTGGATTTCACATAAATCTTATTTGAAGGGATGATAATATGGCAGTTGCAACAATTGCAAGTGACATTATGAGAGAAGTAAGAAAAGCTTATGTTTCTGAATTAATTTCGACATATGTAATGTACAATGTCGAAAAATATGAGTCAACTAAAAGCGAGGATCAGTTACGTAGTATATTAGAAGAAAAGAAAGAAAAGAGAATAACTGATTTGCATGGCATCATCATCAAGGCCTTACGTATGGAAATTTGTTCAAACTATGCAACTCAGAATAAGAAATTTATCATTGAGCTCTTTCTTCATTACTTTGATATACTTGAGAATGCTTCAACTGTCCCTAATCAATCCCTAACAGTTTGCTTTGCCAACGGATTTCCTGATTTGCTCAGTGGCAACTTCATATCTGACTTCAAGGTTTTTCTTGAAGTAATCGGTTTTAATGTTGATGCTGAATCCAAACAGGAATATCTTATTATCAAAGAAAGAACTGTGTAAACATTAAAAAAGCCGTCTGTAGACGGCTTTTTTAATGTTTATTATTTATGAATTTCAAGATGTGTCCCCATTTTAGCTTTTTGGCTATTTGGGGACTGTCCCCAAAAATCAGTCTCTCAATAGTTCTACTGCTTTTTGTAGTTGTGTGTCTTCTTCATATGGCATTTTTGATGAGTAATATGTTCCTTCTGGTAAGTCTATTTCTACATCTGGTATTATTCCTATTTTGTGAATTTTTATTCTTGCTGGTGTGTAATATTCTTCTGTTGTTATTTTTATTGAACTTCCATCTTTTAGCATAAATACTTGCTGTATTACTCCTTTTCCATATGATTGCATTCCTACTATTTTTGCTACATTATTGTCTTTTAATGCTCCTGCTAATATTTCTGATGCTGATGCTGAATTTTCATTTATTAATACTATTACTGGTACTTTTACTATATTGTCTTTTTTTGCTTTTGTTATTTCTTCTTTGTTATTTTTATCAGCTGTAATTAATAGTGTGTTTCCTTTTGGTACTATTGTATTTGCTATTTCTGTTGCTTGATTTACTAATCCTCCTGGATTGTTTCTTAAATCTACTATTAATGCTGTTATTCCTTGTGCTTCCATCACATTATATTGTTCTTTAAAATCTTTTGCACAGTCATCATCAAAATCTGAAATTTTAATATATCCAATTTCATTTTCTATTATTTTAGATTCTACATAACTTATGTTTATATTTGCTCTTTCTATTTCAAATTCATAAATTTCGCCATCTCTTCTTACTGTTAGTTTTACTTTTGTTCCTGGTTCTCCTTTTATATTGTTAGATGCTTCACTTAATTCTTTACCTGAATATTCTATATCGTCAACTTTTAAGATAATATCTCCTGCTTTAATTCCAGCTGCTTCTGCTGGTGTATTTGGTATAGGTTCTACTACAAGTATTTCATTAAATTCCATATCGCCTAACATACGAATTCCTATGCCAGCATAGTTACCCATTGTGTCTGCTTGAAAGTCTGCCCATTCTTCTTTTGTCATATATGTTGTATATGGGTCTTCTAGTGCATTTACATATCCTTTTATTATTCCATCTTCTAATTTCTTCTCATCAATTTCACCTAAATAATATTTATTTATAAGTTCTTTTATGCTTTCTCTTTTTACATCTATTGTAGAATAGTCATTTTCAGTTGGAACTAAATTCCCTTTTATTTCTACATTGCTATATACTATTGAAGTTACTAAAAATGTTATTGTTGCTGTTAGTATAACAAGCATAATTACCTTATATATGTTAGTTGATTTTTTTTCAAATTCCATTGTTTCCTCCTACATGTGATTCATTAATATAAATATGGTAATGGGTCTACTTTTATTCCATTTAATCTTACTTCAAAATGTAAATGTGGACCTGTTGACCATCCTGTACTTCCTATTAATAATACTGGGTCTCCTCTTCTTACCACATCACCAACACTCACAAGCCTCTGATTTCCATGTGCATATAGTGTTGCCATTCCTCCACCATGGTCTATAATAACATAATTACCATAACTTCCATAGCTTCCATCTGAATATATCACTCCTTCTGAAACAATAACTACTCCATCTGCTGCTGCAACTGCTTCTTGATTTGTAATTCCTGCTGCTGCTATATCTATTCCTCTATGTATCATTCCTAATTCATAATAATATTCTTCATCTTCAAAATATGCTGTAATATTATTTGTGTATGGAACAGGCCATCCTAATTGTCCTCCTGTATATGACCCTGTACTAGAGCTTAGTGCTCTAATTCTTGCTTCTATATCATTTTGCTCTCTTTCATATTGTTCTATTGATGCTTGTAAATTTCTTTCTTGTTCTGTTAGTTGTCCTAAGTATTGGTCTTTTACATATCTAGAATTTGCTAATGCATCTGCTGTATTTTGTTTATTTGTTTTTATTGCTTCCAATTCTATTTTTTGATTTTCAAGTTTAAGTTTTGCTGCTTCAATATTTAATTTTTCTTTTTGTATTTTTTCTAATATTTCTACATTATACTCTGCCATTCTGTTTACCAAATGATAATTAGAAATAAAATCTATTATACTTCCTGAACTCAATAGTATATCTAAATATGTTGTATCTCCTGCTTTATATTGTGCTACTAATGTATCTATATATTGTTTTTCTTGGCGCTCAAAATTAGCTGCAGAAATCTCCAACCTATCTTCATTTTCTTCAATTGATTTTTGTAAAGTAACTATTTGTCCATCTAATGTTTCTATTTCTTGTTCATAAATATAAATCTCACTTGAAAGTTTTGCAATTTCTCTTTGTGTTTCTGATATATTTACATAAGTTTCATCTAATTCTCTTTCTGCTTGTTCTATTTGTAATTTTTTATCATATTGCTGATTTTTTAAATCGTTCATAGATGTAGCAATTGAATATAAACTAAAACCAAACAATAAAATTAATGTTAATATAATAGTAATTATCTTTTTCATTAGTGTACCTCCATAAAATTATACATCTAAATATTTTTTCATTGACATCATACTACCTAATATTCCAACGCCTACTCCTAATACCATATAAACTGTTATAATTAGGTTAAACATATCACTAAAATGTAGTGGTGTCAAATTAACATATGTTATTGAAGTTGTTACTAATTTAGCTGCCCCTACATTATAAACAACTCCTACCAATGCTACTGAAATCAATGCTGCTATTATCCCTAGAATTATTCCTTCTACTATAAATGGTGACCTTATAAAATTATTTGTTGCTCCAACATATTTCATAATAGATATTTCTTTTCTTCTTGAATGGACTGCAAGTTTTATTGTATTTGATATTATAAATACTGAAAATACTACTAAAAATGCTGATATAATTCCAGTTACTATTCTAATACTTTTACCAATCCCTATTATTGCTTGTACTACATCATCTTTGCTAGCTACTTCATCAATATTTTCAAATTTCTTTATTTCTTCTTGTACTTCTTTACTTAAATTTAAATCTGAAAGTGTTACAAAAAATGATGCTGGAAATGCTTCTTCATATCCATCTAATACTGATGCATTTGTTTTTAATTGTTCTTTTTTTGTCTCAAATGCTTCTTCTTTTGAAATGAACTGTACTGTATTTACACCATTTATACTCTTTATTTGTTGTTCCAATTTTCTAGTATCTTCTTCAGATATATTATCTATAAAAACTCGTATGCCTTGTTCACCTTCAATTTTTTTCATTGCAAAGTTTATGTTTTCTCCTATTGCAAAAAAGATACCAAATATAATCATTGCTGCACACATTATTGTAAGTGATGCAAACATCATTTTTTTGTTTTTAAATATATTTTTTAAACCTTCAGCTATTAGATAAGTTATAATATTATATTTCACCTAAATACCCACCTTTTCTCTCATCTCTTACAATATTACCTTTGTCTATATGTATAACTCTTTTTTTCATCCTATCTACTACTTCTTTTGCATGTGTTGCCACAACAACAGTGGTTCCTCTTGCATTTATGTCATTTAATAAATTCATTATTTCCCATGATGTGTCTGGGTCTAAATTCCCTGTTGGCTCATCTGCTATAATCATAGTTGGATTATTTACTAAAGCACGTGCTAATGCAACTCTTTGTTGTTCACCACCAGATAGTTCATCTGGATATAATTGTGCTTTACTACTAAGTCCTACCAATGAAAGCATCATTGGAACTTGTCTCCTGATATGTTTTGGTGTCGCTCTTACTATATGCATTGCAAATGCCACATTATCATATACTGTTTTATCTGGTAATAATCTAAAATCTTGAAACACAATCCCCATACTTCTTCTTAAATATGGTACTCTACTTTCTTTTAAAAAGGTTATATCTTTTCCATTTATTATTAAACTTCCTGATGTTGGCTCCTGTTCTTTTAAAATAAGCTTAATAATTGTAGATTTACCTGAACCTGAAGAACCTACAAAAAATACAAATTCACCTTTATCTATTATAAAATTTGCATTATTTACTGCTTCCACACCAGACTCATATGTTTTATTAACATTCTTAAACTCAATCATGTTTTTACCTCAAAGTTTATAATAACAATAATCGATAAAATTTGCAATAGAAAATAATAGAAAATTGTGTTATTCACACAATTTTCATAATTGATTCAGATGTTAATTCAAAATACTTCAAAAGTTCTTCTGCTTTACCAGATTTACCAAATGTATCTTTAATTCCCATTCTTATAACTTTAGTTGGATATTCTTCTGAAAGCACCTCACATACTGCACTGCCAAGACCTCCTAT
>JGI994J12354_10001372_pt1 | contig 24702 bp, 22 predicted proteins | sample IntmicLarv3ML3BL_FD_12354 | JGI IMG/M metagenome (IMG submission 12354)
AGGGTGAACCCCCCCCCCTTAACTTTTGTGAGGTTTTTCATTTAGATGTTGTCTCCTTGAATTTTATTGTGACGTTTACTTATACGTACTGAAATAATTATACCCCGATTTCAAAAAAAAGTCAATATGATTTGAAAAAAGGCTAATATTTTTTTAAAATCCAAAGCAATTCTTTCACATGCTTTTTTCTGCTTTTTAAGTTTCTGCTTCCTCTGTAAGCGTTATAATCGCATTCAAATTTTTCAACTGTCCCATATTTTTTGAGAATTTCGCTGATTATTTTTTCAGAAACTATTCCTTCATTATTGTATGAAAGCAGTATATATTTTGCATTTGTATGCTCTATAAGGTCTTCAAAAGCAAAAACAGCTGCGTCACGTTTATTATAAGCTGATCGGTTCCATTCCCGCGTTATACCGCTCACGCCGTTTTGGATAGCAACTTCCGGCTCACTGCGCGCTAAAATATTTAACATAAAATAGTTTGATCCGTAAGGATGCTGGTTGTACGGCGGATCGTAATAGGCGAGGTCAAGTTCCGGTAGTTCACGTACTGCCTCATTAGTGTCTTTTTGAAGAATATTTACAGGACACTCAGCGCTGCTGAAGACAGGCATTTCCAGTTCAATAGGTTTTAATATACGCGATAAAGCGTTTTTTCCCGCGCCGCCGAACATACCTACTCCGTCAGACTTATGAAATCCTTTAAAAACACCGGAAGTATTGGTGTGGATAGACGCTTTTACTATTAATGGCGCTAAAAAAAGATATCTTTCTTCCTTTTTTATCTCGCTGTTTACAAGATGTTTTATGGTATCGATCATCTTAGCGTTATGGGAAGTATAGAACACACGTTCTTTATTTTGTATGTTATCGTCGTCTTCTGGAGCATAGTTTTTCGCGATAAATCCATCATGGATAAGATTGCTTTTAGCTTTAAAATTAATCTCTTTTATCTTATCTTTCAACCAAGCTATGTCAATATCGCTTTTATTGGCGAGGTGACATTTATTAACAATGTATGAATAATGCTCTAAATCATTTACGAACATAAGTTCGCTGTAATACTTAAAAATTCGCGCAGTAGCCCCACTGCCCGCAAAGCCGTCAAATATTATGAGCTTATCTTTTGCGAGCGTTGATTTTATGAAATCCACTTTATCACTGATAAAGCCGGTAAGTCGCCGTTTATTACCTATACAGGTTATAAGCTGCTCCTTAAAATATGGCTGATTTAAGTTCAAAGTCATGCAAATTGTGAAAAAAAAGAGCCGGACTGCTTATAAAAAAAGTCCGGCTGGTGTGTTTAGATTTTAATGATAGTTATATACACTCTCTCATCGCTTAGAGTTATTTCAACACTGCCTTTTTGTCCTTCTTCGATAATAATCTCATCTGTCAGCGTTTCAGTCGTGATATATCCATTATGAGAGTTAAGGGCAGATATTATTTCACTATTTTCGCTCGCGATACAAAGTTTTATATGGTCACTTATCTCAAATCCGGCTTCTTTTCGCGTGTCCTGAATAGCACGGACAGCGTCACGCGCAATTCCCTCAGCTTTAAGCTCCGCTGTTATAGTAGTGTTGAGTGCTGCCACATAACCGCCGTCAACCGCCACAGAGTACCCTTCCGCTGAAGAGGTCTCTATCAAAACTTCCTCGCTCGTGAACTCCATTTTTGTGCCGTCCTCCAAAGTTATCTCAAAGGATTCGCCGCCTTTAGCTTTTAGCGCTATCTGTTTTGCCTTGTCCGCACTCAAAATAGACAACGCTTGTTTGATTTTCGGGATAAGCTGTCCGTATTTTTTACCGATGACAGGCAAATTAGGCTTAAACGAATAGTTTACCATTTCGGCATCGTCTTTTATAAAGTTAATTGATTTTATATTTAGCTCTTCGAGCGCCTCGTCAACAAATCGCATTAGTCCTTTTTCGCCCTCAACTGTCGGCAATAAAACTAACATTTCGCCGAGCGGTTGGCGTATTTTTATGCCTGAATCGTTTCTCGCGCTTCGTCCAAGCTCAACAACCCGCAGTAATACTGCCATATCTTCGTCCAAACGGTTATCTATTAAGGATTCATCTATCTTGGGCCAATTTTTTAGGTGAACGCTGTCGTTTTCGCTAAGGTTCATCAAATTGGAATAAATCTCGTCCGCAATATACGGCGTGAACGGCGCCAAAAGCTCGCTCACCGTAACCAAACAGCGGTGCAAAGTATAGTACGCCGCCTGCTTGTCTTTGTCTGCCTCACTCTTCCAAAATCTGCGGCGATTTCTACGCAAATACCAGTTGGAAAGGTCGTCAACAAACTTTTCAATCTCTTTTGCGGCATCTATCACGTTGTATTCGTCCAGATAATCGCTCACAACTTTTATAAGATTTTGAAGTCGTGACAACGCCCATTTATCTATTAAAGTCAGTTCTCCTGTGTCTTCGCTCGCAACATAGCCGTCCAAATTCGCGTAAGTGACAAAAAAGCTGTAGGTGTTCCAGAGAGTGAGAAGGAATTGGCGGACAGTTTCGCCGACCAAGTCCTCGCTGAAACGGCGCGGATTGCCGGGAGCCGTGCAGGTGTAAAGATACCAACGCAAGGCGTCCGAACCGTGCGCGTCCAAAACCGCCCATGGCTCAACGATATTGCCCTTAGATTTGCTCATTTTTTCACCGTTTTTGTCCAAAATATGCCCTAAACAGATGACATTTTTGAACGCGGGGGAGTCATTTAGCATTGTAGATACCGCATGCAAAGTGTAAAACCAACCGCGTGTTTGATCTATTGCCTCGCAAATAAAATCCGCCTGTTTTCCGCGCGCGTACATATCCTCATTTTGGAACGGATAATGCCATTGCGCGACCGGCATAGAGCCCGAATCAAACCAAACGTCCATAAGGTCAGGCACGCGGTTCATAGGCAATCCGCAACACTCACAAGCCCAACTTATTTCGTCAACATATGGGCGGTGCAAGTCAAGCTCAGCCAAATCTTTGCCTGCTTTTTGTGAAAGTTCTTCAACGCTGCCGATGCACTCTTGGTGTCCGCATTTGCACTCCCAAACAGGGAGCGGAGTCCCCCAATAGCGTTGACGCGAAATAGCCCAGTCAATATTGTTCTCGAGCCAGTTGCCAAAACGACCCTCTTTAATGTGCGACGGAACCCAATTTATCTGCTTATTGCCCTCTACAAGCTTATCTTTTTTTTCGGTGGTGCGGATATACCAACTGCTTTTCGCGTAAAATAGCAACGGAGCATCGCAACGCCAACAGAATGGATATGTATGTTTTGTGCGACCATCTTTATAGAGCAGATTTCGTGTTTTTAGGTTACGCATTATATTTTTATCAGCGTCTTTAAAGAATATGCCTGTTATTTCGTCCAGAATATTGGCGTACATTTTGCCTTGCAAATCGCAGGAGAATAACATAGGCAAATCGTGCCGTCTGCCAATCTCTAAATCGCCATACGCAGGAGCTATATGCACTATCCCTGTGCCGTCGCCGAGAGAAACGTAATCATCAGCGATAACTCTGTACAGTTTTTCTTCGTTAATCTCGTCGCCTGCAGGGACGTGTCCGCTGTAGAGATTTCCATATTTTAGTCCGGCAAGCTCACTACCCATAAAGGATTTCAAGATTTCGTAATCTAATAAATTCTCTTCTTCGTCTTGTTTTTGCGCTATATTTTTACCTAAAAGCTCTTTTGCGAGTATCAAAACGTCATCGCCGTTACGTACCGCGACATATTCGCCATCTGGTTTTACGGCTATTGCAACGTTAGCGGGCAGAGTCCACGGCGTTGTTGTCCAAGCTAAAAAATATGTGTTTTCTGTAGGCAATCCGCTGAGTACGTTCTCAAAATCGAGCGCCTTAAATTTAGGCCAAACAGAGGGGTCATCGGTATTTTCTTTGTACCCTTGCGCCACTTCTTGGTCAGCCAATGTGGTAACGCAGCGCGGGCAATGCATATTCACCTTGTAATCTTTAAAGAGCAGCCCATTTTTCCAGAAATTTTTCAAAATCCACCAACAACTCTCTATGTAGTTGTTTTTATAGGTGATGTAAGCGTCCTCCATATCAACCCAATAAGCTATGCGGTCGGTCAATTTTTCCCAGTCTTGCACGTATATAAATACGCTGTCGCGGCATTTTTTGTTAAATTCGGCGATGCCGTACTTCTCAATATCTTGCTTGCCGCTGAGATTCAACGCCTTTTCGACTGCGACTTCAACGGGCAGTCCTTGCGTGTCCCAGCCGCCGCGTGTGCCTATGAGGTGAAAACCGTTCATACGTTTGTAACGCGGAATAAGGTCTTTAAATACCCTTGCCAAAACATGATGTATACCGGGCTTGCCGTTTGCTGTCGGCGGTCCCTCAAAGAATACGAAATCCGGTCCGTCCTGGTTAGCTTGCAATGCACGCTTAATAATACCGTTATCTTGCCAGTTTTTTAATATATTCTCTTCCAGTTTGGGAAATTTTACTTGCGCATTTACCTTCTTAAACATTGTTTTAATGTTTGCGAGGCTATTTATACTACCGACGTGCGTTAAAACACCGTTTAGTAAGTATTTATGAATCTTTTGATTGTACCCCGCCAATTCCTTATATTATGTTATTAATTTATTAAATTTACCCTGCACAGCAGGGTAATCGATATGAGCATAGCCAAATGAAATTATAAAATAAATCCGTTATCGATATTTCACATTTTGTCTTTCGCCCAATTTTTGCATTGTTCTATTCTTGCACCGTGCGGAGTGTCTCCATTCTCAGGGTCACATGAATATTGTGTCAAAAGCTCACATGGAATTTGTTCACATTCGCCGCAATGCACTAAATTATTATTTTGGCAACATTGCGCAACAGGGCATTCACCGTGAAAAGGGTTACCCATTGAGTTTATGCAACCGTTACAGTTCATAGTATTCGCATTTTATGCCAATTTATCATTAGATAAAACAGGTTTTATTTATCTTCGTTCTTCAATTCCGTATTCCGATTAGCCTTAAAGGCTTTCGCGGCGTGACTCTTGGATTATATAACTTTCCAAAATATCGCCCTCTTCCCATGCGTTAAATTTGTCTATCGAAATACCGCACTCAAAGTTCGTTGCCATTTCTTTAACATCTTCTTTGATATGTTTCAGAGAATCCAAATTTCCCTCATAAACTATCTCTTCACCACGTCTTATTTTTACCTTGCTGTCGCGGCGGATAACGCCATCAATTACCATACAACCTGCAACAACTCCCGCTTTTGAAGATTTGAATATGGCTCTGCAGCTGGCATGACCCAAAATAACATCCATAAATACCGGCGCCAGCATACCAACCATCGCTTTCTCGATATCCTCAACCAAATCGTAAATGATAGTGTAAATGCGCACATCTATCTCTATCTCGGTCGCCATTATCCTTGCCTGTATCTCGCTTTTCACGTGGAAACCAACAATAATCGCCGCCGATGCCGAAGCCAAAAGGACATCGGATTCGGTTATGTCGCCAACGCCTGCGTGAATGATATTAACCCTTATCTCATCGGTCTTTATCTGCGAAATAGCATTCGAAATAGCTTCAATAGAGCCTGCAACGTCTGTTTTTACAATGACATTTAAGTCTTTTACAACGCCGGACGCCACCATACTGCTCAAATTCTGGAGAGATACCCTTGCTTGGAGATTTTCTGATCTCGCCTTTTCTTGGCGCTCTTTGGCAATCTCTCTTGCCTTTTTCTCTGACTCTACAACCTCAAACAGGTCACCCGCAATAGGCACTTCCGGCAAACCGATAATCTCAATAGGACGCGACGGTCCTGCTTTTTTGATTGGCTTGCCATTATCGTCTGACATAGCTCTTATCTTACCTGCAACCATACCGACGACGACCGCGTCGCCGACCTTTATGGTGCCTTGCTGAACTAACATTGTGGAGACAGAACCGCGCTGTTTATCAAGTTTTGATTCCACAACCGCGCCTTTTGCTTTGCCGTCACGCACCGCGCGCAATTCTTGAACTTCTGCAACGAGGAGTATCATATCAAGCAGCTGTTCTATATTCTGTCCTGTCTTTGCTGACAATTCTACTACTATAGTTTCGCCGCCCCATTCTTCGGGAACAAGCTCATGATGCGTTAATTGTTGTTTTACCTCTGCCGGGTTGGCATCAGGTACATCAATCTTATTAACGGCGACAATTATTGGTACTTTTGCAGCTTTTGCGTGGTCAATAGCCTCAACTGTCTGCGGTTGAATTCCGTCATCGGCCGCTACAACCAAAACCGCGATATCGGTCAAGTTTGCGCCGCGCGCACGCATAGCAGTGAACGCCGCGTGACCCGGAGTATCCAGAAATGTTATTTTTTTACCGCGCGTCTCTATCTGATAAGCGCCTATGTGCTGCGTAATGCCGCCATGCTCGCCCGCTGTAACATTTGTTTTTCTTATGCTGTCAAGGAGTGAAGTTTTACCATGGTCAACGTGTCCCAAAATAGTCACAACAGGAGGTCGTATTTCACCCTCAACTTCTCCGCCCATAGTGCTTGCAGAGAGCCTCCAGTCAGCTTGTTCTACCAGGCTTTCCTCAAATAACGCTTCGAATCCCAAATCCGCAAATACTTCCACAACCTTTTCAGGTTGGAGTTGCTGATTTACCGTTGCCATTATTCCTTTGCTGATAAGTTTTGTGATTACCGCGGTAGGAGTAACTCTTACTTTATCCGCTATATCCGCTATAGTCATAGCGCCGGTTACAATAATCGGTTCATCTAAGATTAACGGCTCTATCGGCAGATTACCGCCGGTAGGTACTCGTTTTTGTTTTCTGGGTCCGCGAATAGTTGTAGAAAAAAAATCAGTTGGTTTTTTAAGCTTATTTTTATTAGCAGATTGATCACGATCAGTTGTAAAAACAGTTCTTTTCTGCTTTTTTGCACCTGCAGCGGATCTATCCGGTGATTTTCCTGTGTTACTCTCAGCGACCGGAGCGCTAAATCCTGTTCCGGTAGCTCCGCCGGTTGGTCTGCTACCGTTGCGGTCAGTGGTATTAGTTCTTACAAAAGGTCTTCCGGTACTGCTACTGCCGCTTCTGTTAGTGTTGTTCTGTCCTTCTCTGTTATATCCACCTCTTTGACCTCCGGTCTGCGCCGGTTTTCTTTCCGGACGGGCAGGTCTTGTAGTGAGAATAGCTGTATCCGCGCTTTTTACAATACCAAAGTCAGCGTCAGGGCTAAGACCGCCGTCTGTAACAGGAGTTAAAAGGAAACTGCTTTTAGGCTTTGCTTTTATAGTTTCTTTTTTTATAGCCGGTTTTTTCTTATCGCCTTGCCCATCGGTTGATTTATTAACCTTAAATACGACTTCAGCACTGCTCAAGTTCCCTTCGCGTTCTTGCGGTCTGACCGATTTAACGCTTTTTTTCTCTTTGACGTCAGCTTCTTTTTTTTCAGTCGGTTCAGTCGGTTTTACCTGTTCATCCTGTTCCGCCTTTTTTTTAGGAGCTGCCGGAGCTACGGAAACTTCATCGGGCTCTTCAGCAATAAATTTTCTTATCTGCGCCTCAGTATCTTCGTCAATCGTAGAGGACGGAGAGCGAATAATTATACCGTTGTCGGCAAGCTTTTTCATAAAAGCTGCCGGATTCTTCCCTATTTCCTGTGCTAACTTAAAAAAGTGAATCTTGGCCAATATTTTTCCCCCGTTATTACCTATTTTTTCCAAATCACTATTCGTCGAAATTTACATGATTTTCTTTTTGTTTTAAAATTTCATTTAAAATTTCGTTAAAATTTACCATATCGCTACTGCATTTTATGCTTTTTGCGATGCTGTTTTTCTTTTTGGCAAGTTCCGCGCAATTTTCATCATAACAGAGATAAACTCCGCGTCCATTTCCTTTGCCAAAATAGATTTTCTCGTTATTATATCCGATGCGCAGCAATTTTTCTTGCGTATTTTTAATTCTGCAGGCTATGCAACTTCGCGTCGGTTTTTTTTTATTCATAACTTTAACTTGTTTATATTTGCCGCAAAATATGCGTTTTTATTATTAGTTTATTTCTGTTTGAGCGGTTTCTTCAAATTCAGGATGTTCAATAGCGTCAATGTCGTGAATTTGAGACTCACTCCTTATATCTATTTTCCATCCGGTCAATCTTGCCGCTAAACGAACATTTTGTCCTTCTTTTCCTATAGCGAGTGACTGCTGTGAATCAGGAACAACAACGACAGCGCTTTTAGCGTCTTCATCAATCCTAATCTCGCTTATCCTTGCGGGCGCGAGAGCTCCTTCTAAAAGTCTTGGAACATCATCAGACCAACGGACTATATCAATCTTTTCACCTCTAAGCTCATCCACAACAGCCTGAACTCTGACGCCGCGGTGACCGACACACGCGCCTACCGGATCAACATTTGGCTGTTTTGCGAGTACTCCTATCTTAGCGCGCTGACCAACTTCACGGGCAACAGCGACTATATCTACTAAACCATCAGCGATTTCCGGAACATCAAGCTCAAACAGTTTTCTCAGCAATCCGGGGTGTGAACGTGATAGCAATATATGCGGAACCTTGGTGGTTTTTTTAACTTCAACCAGATAAAATTTCATTCTTTCGCCCACTCTATATCTATCATACGGAGACTGTTCCGACTGCGGTAGTATGGCTTCAACTTTATCCATCTGTATATAAACAGTATTTCCTTCTTTTCTATAAACAGTACCGTTAACTATTTCTCCAACCTTTTCGTTATATTCGTCAAAAAGAATATCTCGTTCAGCTTCTCTTATACGTTGTACAACTACCTGTTTTGCTGTTTGCGCCGCTATACGCCCAAAGTCTTCAGGTGTAACTTCTATATCTAATACATCACCTATTTTTATGCTTTCATCCAGTTTTTGTGCTTCTTTAATATCGAGTTGAAAGTGCTTATTAATAACTTCCCCAACAACTTCTTTTCTGGTATAAACTGCGGCGCGTGAGTCATCCCAATCTATCTCAACGTGTATTTCACTCTCACTGCCGAAATGTTTTCTATATGCAGAGACAAGCGCATCCTCAATGATTTCACCGAGTACGTCAAGCGGTATATATTTTTCTTTATGTATTTCTCTTAATACTTGTACAAAGTCAAAATGCATGTTTATTCTCCTTGTTATAACTGCTAAAGATGCAATTTTCAATCTGCTTTTATATGTGCCAATATTTCAAACAGAAACGAGTGAGATAAATCTCACTCGTTAAAAAACGACTATTCTTTATATATCTTAGATATTATACCATAATTTTGTAAATAATACAACTTTTTAAAATAGTATTTTTTTATAGTCACATCGCTTTACTAATCTTATCGGCGCGCGTTTTATTTAACGCGCGCCGATAAGATTTAGTAACAACAACCTTAAAATAATAATTTTAGAAAACTTAACTGTGAAAAATTAAGGAATATTTTTCCATAAGCCGTGGATGTTGCAATAGCAGCGTGCTCGTACATTTGAGATATTATCGCAAAAATCAGAGTTACATTTAAAAACCACTTCAGGTTTGTCACCTGGTTTTAAATAATGCTTTACTACTTTATCACCGCAAAGGTAAAGTTCGATCCATTCAATGTAATGCTCCGGAATCATTGGATGCGCATCTGAACCTATTTTAACCTTAATTCCGTCATTAACAAGCTCAACTACAGGCACATGTTTTTCTAATGACGCGTCAACAGTATTAGCTGTTTGTAAAAGCATAGGTTTTCCGCAGCAAACTAACTGACCTCCGCCGGAAAACAATAATTCAACTACATTTCCGCATACTTCACATTTATATACAGGTTTCATTGTTAAACCCTCCTATAGATTTGTCCCTATTTTTTGGGGATACCTATAAGGCTAAGGGAAACCGTAGTATTATACCCTTAGCCAAATATAAAAAAAATATTCACTTTAAACGCTTAATTAATATTTAATTCCGCGCATAAAATATGCCTGTGGGTGCGCGCAAGCAGGGCACTGGATTGGAGCTTCATTTCCGGTCAGCACATAACCGCAATTCTGACATTTCCAGAGCTGCGGAGCAGTGTCAACAAACATTTTTTGCTCCAAAATGAGATTGCGTAAATAACCGTAGCGTTGGCTGTGGTAACGCTCTGCCTCAGCTATAGATGTCATGCGAGCGGCAATTTCTGAAAAGCCCTCTTCACGCGCGATGTTCGCGAAAGTAGGATACATACTCTGCCACTCTTCATCTTCACCGTTAAGAGATTCAAGTAGATTATCAACTGTGTTTGAAATAATGCCGGCCGGAAATGTGGTACTAATAGAAACCTCTCCGCCTTCAAGATATTTAAACAGTTTTTTAGCATGTTCTTTCTCCTGATCGGCTGTTTCTAAGAAGATGTTCTGCACCAGTACAAACCCTTCATCTTTTGCCTTTGAAGCGTAATAAGTGTAGCGATTTCGAGCTTGTGATTCACCTGCAAAAGCTGTTAAAAGATTTTGCTCTGTTTTTGATCCTTTTAGATTGGTCATTTGATTTTTCTCCTTAGTTCTTGATTTATTTTACTTTTTTGTTACATTATTTTGCGGTTAGTTCTTATTACAATTTCCACAAATTCCTTTGTAAATAATTTCTTTGGAAGTCGCGGTAAAATTGTCAAATTCTTTAATCACCGCTGATGGCTCATCTTGCGGCAGATCAACAATGAGACCGCATCTGCAGCATATACCATGGCTGTGCGGACGTGTTATAGGGTCATAATGTGAACTCTCATTAACTTTAATTTCTGTCAGCAACCCGTGCTTTTGTAAAAGTGACAGTGTGAGATATACAGTTGCGCGTGAAATGTTTGGGTGATGTACTATAACCCTTGTATAGATATCACCAACTGTCGGGTGAGTTGTGTCACCTATAAGTTCATCTATTATATAACGTCTTTGAGGAGTAAAACGTATGTTTTCTTGTTTGAAAATTTTTTCTACCTGTTCGTTTGTTATCATAGATAAACCCTTTTTTGTTTTGTTATTTAATAATTATTATTATCTAACAATAATTATTATATACCATTTTTTTTAACAAAGCAAGCGTTTTTTAATATTTTTTTTAAAAACATATTAAAATATTAATAAAAAAGTGTTTTACAGCAAGAAAATGATATGTTGACAAATAAGTTAAATTTAATTTATAATAATATTTATTTTAACACCGCTCACCTACTTGCGCGTATTTTAAAGTAATTTATGTGTAAAAAAGACGAGTTGATTTATAAATATATAAAATTATTAAATTAGAGGATACAATTTTGCGACTGTCATCACGTGAAAATTTGCTAAAAACTTTTTCGAAAAAAGAGAGCCAATATATGCCTTTTACCTTGGAGGCCACCGTTGATAAGGAAAAACAAATCAAAAAAGATTTAAATTTACCGGACAGCACAAATTTGCATGAATATTTTGAGTGTGATGTTATAAGCACTCCTTCAAATATTGTTGAATTTCCTATAGTCAACTGGCCATCTCATGGGCCAAACAAGACTATTTGGGGGACGGATTTGGTGACTGTTACACATTCAGAGGGAGGTACGTATGTTGAGTTTGGTGATCCCCCGCTCGGATATGTTGAGAGCGCTAAAGAAGTGGAAGATTATCCTTTGTGGCCAGATCCGTCAAAGATAGTGGTCGTAAAGAAACCGGACTCATCAATTTATTCAGATAAAATAGCTTCATGTATAACTACTGAAGGAGGTCTTACCGGACCGTTTGGCATACCGTGGCAAATGAGAGGCATGGAAAATCTGTTGATGGATATGATAGCGGATCCGGAAATAGTTGACGCGATGATTGAGCGTTTAGATTTTATAACATTACCCATTTTAAAACAGCTTCTTGATGAATACGGTGATGTCATAGACATGGTTGGATGCGGTGACGATTACGGTACACAAAAAGGACTGCTGATCAGTCCTGAACATTTTCGCCGTTTTTTTGCTCCATCATTGAAAAGGCATTACGATTTGGCTAAATCCTATGGTAAATTGTGTTATCACCACTGTTGCGGAGCTGTGCGAAATCTGGTACCTGATATGATAGATTGCGGGCTCGACGTGTTAAATCCTATTCAGGTAAGAGCTGTAGGTATGGATCCTATGGAATTAAAAAGGGAATTCGGTAATGATATAGCGTTTCACGGCGCGATAGATATTCAAGAAACTCTGCCTAAAGGAACGCCTCAAGATGTAAAAGATGAAGTATATAGACGAGCTGAAGAGTTAGGTCCATATTATTGTCTGACATCTTCACACGCTTTGCAAACAGACATCCCAACAGAAAATATTGTAGCTATGTTTGAAGCGGCAAAGGAAGTACGCGGTTTCTGACTTTTTAAAACTTTAAGAAATGAAGATATGTATTATAACCTTAAATTACGTATAAATATAGACTTATAAAAATTGCATTAATGTAGATAAATGTGATATAATTATTGTTAGAGTATGCCAAACAACAAATTTGATAGAAATATCACCGAAACTTTATATGATAACCTTTTACGTGAATCAGAGGTTGTTGTTATTATTTTGCGTGCCATTTTTATTTCATTCGTTGCTGTGCTTTACATGATAGATGTTAATCTGTTTCCGAGAAGTGCCACAAACCTTATTTTAACTGCAGCTATTGCAGTAAATATAATTATTATCCTATTATTTTATGTTTTAAAAAATAGCTTCAGCCGTAGATTCCTCACTATTTTACTCGATTTTTCACTTATAACTCTGCTCATAGCGTATAATTTCAATGTAACAATTTCCGGTATGAGCATTATTACTATGGCATACTTAATAGTGATTATAAGTTCAGCGCTCTGGTTTGCGCTTCCCGGCAGCTTGATAACTTCTTTTATGGCAACGACTGCGCTTTTATGTATAGCCTTTTTTAAAAGCAGCAGCCCAAATGGCATTGACTTGTACCTACTCAGCGATACAGTGCTTTTTCAAGGGACTTTTATTTTTATGATAGGTCTTTTTGCAGGTTATATCGTTGATATTCAGATAAGAGAACGCGAACAAACTATGAGATACGGAGATTTAATCTCAAAATACGAAAACAGGTATAAAAATAGCTCTGATCTTTACGCTGAACTATTACCGCAAAAAACACCTGATATACCCGGGTATGATGTTTTTGCCCGTATTCGTCCTGTATATAACGAAGGCGGAGGAGATATTTATTATATTGATAATGGCAAAAATAATGATGAAATCATCCTTGCCGTTGCCGATGTTTCAGGAAAAGACGCGCGCGGCGTGTACAAATTGCCGCTTTTTAATTTGGCTGTAAAAACAGCATTTCGTCTTATGAACAGCTTTAGAGAAAGCCTAAATGAGATAAATAGGATGATTATAGAATCTTTTGGTGACAGCGGCTTTGTAGCGGCAAGTTTTGTTAAAGTTAACGGACACAAAGTTGAAGTGTCAAATTGCGGCAATGAATTGCCTATTTTGATTCGCGCTAATGGTCATATGGAAGATATTTACACTGATGATATGCTGCTTGGCATTGATAAGAATATAAGTTACGGTTCAAAAGAATATCATTTGGAAGAAGGTGATACTCTGATCATTTTAACTGACGGTATTACTGAAGAACGAAATATTGACGGAGAAGAGTTTGGTTCTTTTCGTGTAAAAGAGATTCTCGCCGCCGGAGTCAGTAAAAATTGTTCCAGCGCTGATCTTTGTAATATACTTTTTGACGCGGTTGATGCCTTTTCAGCTAATACTGTAAGGCGTGACGATATGACTGTCCTTATACTTCGCCGCACTGTTTAGCGGATATATACTTCTTTTGAAAATCACTAATATTGAAAATATACGGAAAATAGTGTATAATATATAGTTGGAAAGTTCAATATGGAAATAGTAACAAGGGTCGCTGACCTTCAAGCTTTAATAGCGAAAAAACGTACATATAATAGTCTGCTCGGATTTGTGCCGACTATGGGGTACTTGCATGAGGGACATACTACGCTTATTGACAAGGCGAAAAGCGATTGTAAAACAGTTGTGGTTTCTATATTTGTAAATCCAACGCAATTTGGCGTTAATGAAGATATTGATCGTTATCCGCGTGACTTAACGAGAGACATTGAGCTTTGCAGAGCTCATGGCGTTGATATACTGTTCTGTCCGGAAGTTATTGATATTTATCCGCGTGGTAAATATACGTGGGTAGATGTTGAAGGTGAAATAGCGGAAATAGCCTGCGGAGCAGTTCGTCCCGGACATTTTCGCGGCGTTGCTACCGTGTGTACGAAACTGTTTAATATTATTCACCCTGACCGCGTGTATTTTGGAGAGAAAGATTTTCAGCAGTTGGCGGTTATAAAACGGGTAGTGAATGATCTTTTTATGCCTATAAAAATAATTCCGGTTCAAACTGTAAGAGAGCGTGACGGGTTGGCTAAAAGCTCACGTAACAGCTATTTAAGCCCTACTGAGCGGCAGGCGGCAAGGATTATGCCGAAACTTCTCGCTGCAGCGAAAGAAAAGTGTGAGAGCGGGGTCAGTAGTTCAGTGGAAATAGTTGACGCGGTAAAAGCGGCTTCGAAAGAAAGTCCGATGTTTGAGTTTGAATACGCAATAGTTGTAGACGACTCAACTTTTGAAGAAATCACGAATATCGTCAGACCGTCAAGGATTTTAATAGCTGGAAAGATAGGGAAAACCAGGCTGATTGATAATATTCAACTTATACCTTGCGCAACTGTAGTTAAAAATCAGAATTTTTAAGTTTTTACCAACTAAAAAATCGTGGAAATATGTAAGACAATGTTAATAACTGTTTGTAAATCTAAAATACATAGGGCAAAAGTTACCGCTGCTGACTTAAATTACGTTGGGAGCATAACTATCGATAAAGAGCTTTTAAGAGCATCCGGAATATTTGAATATGAAAAAGTACAAGTGTTAAATATTGACAACGGCGTCAGGATAGAGACATATGCTATAATCGGCGAGAGCGGAAGCGGTATTATATGTTTAAATGGAGCGGCAGCGCATCATTTTTCACCGGACGACAAGATTATCATTATTGCTTACGGACAGATAGAAGCTGATAAAGCAGAGGAATTTACACCAAAAATAGTTTTTGTTGACACCGAAAATAAGATTGCAGAAATAAAAAACAGTGAGGACGCCAATACTTTTTTTAAGAATTGACCTCTAAAAAACAGTTTTTTTGCAAATAAAATTCCTCAACTTAACAAAAAATCATAGAATTTGCTTGCAATACGGAAAAAAATTTGTTATAATTAATATCGCTTGTTTAAACAAGTTATTTAAGACAATAAAGAGAATCATTATGGAAATATTACATACTATATTGGTAGTTTTGCAAATCATTTCTGCGGTTGCGTTAATTTTTATTATTGCGACACAGACGACAAAGAGTGAACAGAGCGGTGGAAATTCCGGTCTTGGTTGGGGAACCATCGGCGGTCAAGCAAGTTCTACAGTTAAAAAGTTTGGCTTAGATGCCCAGTTAACCCGTATAACTACTATTTTGGCTATTTCATTTTTTGCTTTGTCATTTATAGCAGCTGTTGTAGAAACAAATATACGTTAAATACAGCATGCCCGGGTGGCGGAATAGGTAGACGCGCTAGGTTGAGGGCCTAGTTCTCGTTAAGGGAGTGCTGGTTCAAGTCCAGTCTCGGGCACCAAACTATATGGTTTTTATTAGGGGATTTGCTTATATTGTAAAATAGCAGTCCCCTTTTTTGATATTATTTTTTTGAGGATAAAAAGATGGATAAATCAACATTTAGAAGTAAAGTGGGTTTGGCAGAGCAGCTAAAGGGCGGCGTTATCATGGATGTGACAAACGCGGAGCAGGCAAAAATAGCTGAAGAAGCAGGAGCTGCCGCTGTTATGGCGCTTGAGCGTGTACCGGCAGATATACGTGTTCAAGGCGGAGTCGCGCGCATGAGCGATCCTAAGATGATAAAGGAGATTATAGCTTCAGTTTCTATTCCGGTTATGGCAAAAGCCAGGATTGGTCACTTTGTAGAAGCGCAGATATTAGAAAGTTTGGGTGTTGACTTTGTTGACGAGTCAGAAGTTTTAACTCCTGCAGACGACAGATATCATATTGATAAAAACGCGTTTAAAGTACCTTTCGTTTGCGGGTGCAGAAATCTCGGCGAAGCTTTAAGGAGGATTGGTGAAGGCGCCGCGATGATTAGAACTAAAGGTGAGGCCGGCAGCGGAAATATAGTTGAGGCTGTTAAACATATGCGGACAGTTATGACTGAGATGCGCGCCATTACCGAAATGCGTTCCGACGAACTCATGTCCGCCGCAAAAGAGTTGCAAGCGCCGTATGAGTTGGTTGTTTACATTCATGAAAACGGCAAATTGCCGGTTCCTAATTTTTCTGCCGGCGGAGTGGCTATTCCGGCTGACGCCGCGCTTATGATGCAACTTGGCGCTGAGGCGGTATTTGTCGGAAGCGGTATATTTAAGTCCGGCGATCCGGCTAAACGCGCAAAAGCTATTGTGGACGCGACAACATATTATGACCGTCCTGATATTCTGGCTGATATATCAGCAGATCTTGGCGAGCCGATGACAGGAATTGAAATGGATGATATTCCGGAAAGTTCACGCCTTGCGAATCGCGGCTGGTAATTTTTTTTAAAGTTAACAAAAATTAAATGTTGGAGCGACTTTATAGTTCTTTGAACTGGTTAAAGCCGCTCCAATAATTGTATTTTTACATATTCACCTTGACAGAGCATGACAATTTAAATGATAAAAAGGAAAAAAACGATTTTTGTCTAATATATCTATTATCTAAATACATTATGGCTAATGATAAACTCAAAATAATGCTTGTTTTTGGTACACGGCCGGAGGCGATAAAGATGTGTCCTCTGGTTAATGAGCTAAAAACGCGAAATAATGTTCAAACTTTGGTTTTGGTGACAGGACAGCACAGAGAAATGCTGGATCAGGCGCTGGAGGTTTTTGGCGTTAAGCCGGATTATGACCTGTCTATAATGCAAAAAGGTCAGAATTTATTTGATATTACAACCACTATTTTGAACAATATTAAGTGTGTTTTAGAAACTGAACGTCCGGATATAGTGCTGGTTCACGGTGACACATCAACTACTTTTGTTGCTGCGCTTGCCTGTTTTTACTTACAAATACCTGTCGGTCATGTTGAGGCAGGTCTTCGAACGTATGATATTCATTCTCCTTATCCTGAAGAGTTCAACCGGCAGTCAGTAGATATTCTTTCAAAATATCTTTTTGCGCCAACAGAAATGTCACGGGAAAATCTCTTAAAAGAAGGAAAATGCGCGAGTAATATATTTGTAACCGGCAACACTGCTATTGACGCGCTGAAAACTACTGTTAGAGACGACTATTATCACACAGAGCTGGAATGGGCAAAAGACAGCAGGTTAATAATTTTGACCTCTCACAGAAGAGAAAATCTTGGCGTTCCTATGAAAAATATGTTTCGGGCGATAAAACGGATAATTGATGAACACAGCGATATTAAAGTTATTTACCCTATTCATCGAAATCCTGTTGTGAGAGAGACCGCTGATGAGATTTTTAGTGGTTCTGACAGAATGCGCATTATTGAACCGCTTGACGTTGTTGACTTTCACAATTTTTTATCTCGAAGTTATTTGATATTGACAGATAGCGGTGGCATTCAAGAAGAAGCGCCGTCACTTGGAAAGCCGGTTCTTGTTATGCGTGATACTACGGAGAGACCGGAAGGGATAGAGGCTGGAACTTTAAAATTGGTCGGAACTGACGAAGAAGTGATATATAAAACATTTAAGGGATTGCTTACCAACAAACAAGAGTACGATAAGATGAGCAAGTCTTCAAATCCTTATGGTGATGGTCTCGCGTCAAAGCGTATAGCTGATATACTGTTGTCTTAAATATTTTCTATTCATAAGGGTAAAATTGCGCAATAAGAATATAAAAAAATTATTCAGCTTCTTGTTCTTGATTTTTAGTGATGACAAGAGTGTCGCGACCGACAGTTGGTCCGGGTTTGCGGTAATTCTTTGACATACAGATACAATTTTTTGGACAAACTTCTACACAAACATTGCATATAATACATTTACCTATGATAAGCGTCCACTCTTTATTTTCACGGTCAACTTTGATAGCGTTTGCCGGACAATTTTTTTCGCAAAGACTGCAATAAATACATACCTCAGGGTCAATGCCTTTGATACCGCCGCGGACATTATTAAAAGTCGGACGTTTTTCATACGGATATTTTCTTGTTTTTGGTCCGTGCTTTAGGTTACGGACTATATTTCTAAACATATCAAACATACAATTATTTCCTAAAATGGACGAAAATCATTTATCCTACCGCTCAGTACAGCTTATACATGGATCTATGGTTAAGATAAGCACCGGTACATCGCTCAGTTTTGCGCCGGGCAGCATATGTAAAAGCGGCGGGATATTAGCAAATGTTGGAGTGCGGACGCGAAGCCGTTTTAAATTATTAGAACCATCTGATTTCATATAGTAGAGACATTCACCTCTTGGCTGTTCAACTCTGGAAACTATCTCACCAACCGGAGGACGTCCTTTTACCGCCACATTTATATCACCTTCAGTTATAACGTCACGTACTTGATTTATAAGGTCTATTGACTGATAAATTTCTTTTATTCTAACCGTTGTTCTGGCGTAACTATCTCCTTCATCAGCTGTTACAGGTTCAAATTTTAATTTATCGTAAGCGGCATATCCTAATTGACGCATATCCTGACTTATTCCGCTGGCGCGAAGTACCGGTCCTACCGCGCCAAGCTGATACGCTACTTCGCTTGGCAGTTTGCCGACATTTATAAGTCTGTATCTGACAGTATAGTCATTCATAAAGACATGTTCCAAATGTTCTATATCACGGCGAACAGTTTTTAAGACGTCTATTATATGGTCAAATGATTTATTGTCAATATCTCGTCTGGTTCCGCCCAGTGTATTAACTGAAATTATTACGCGTGCTCCCGCTGTCATTTCCATAAGATCCATTATTTTTTCACGGGTTTGCCAGGCAAGCATGAAGAGAGACTCAAATCCAAAAGCGTCAGCGAGAAGTCCGAGCCAGAGCAAATGGCTGTGCATTCTGTGCAGTTCACCCCAGACTACGCGTAAATATTTAGCGCGATCCGGAACTTCTATTTCCCATAGATCTTCCATGCCTTGACAATAACAAAGCGCGTGCATAAAACTGCATATGCCGCATATACGTTCAACAACAAATATATTTTGTGTGACACTTTTGGTCTCGGTCAACTTTTCAAGTCCGCGATGAACATATCCTATAGCTGGAATGGCTTCTATGACAACTTCATCACGGAGCGTTAACTTTAGCTGCAACGGTTCAGGGAGTACAGGGTGCTGCGGTCCAAAAGGAAGAGTAGTTTTAGGCATCGGTTCCTCCTTCAACGTTTTTTTTCGGTTCTCCGTCAAGACGTTCAATTATTAAATTCCCACTTCCCTGTGGTGCCATTATACCGTCAGAAAGGAGCAGTTTTCCGTTATAATCTATCAAAATATCGGTAATATTTACTCCAAATAATTCTTTCACTTCATTCTCAACTAAAAAGGCTGAGGAATATATATAAGAGATTGAAGGTAACGATACGGAATAAGGCACAGAAACCTTAATTTGCGCCAGCTCCAACTTTTTATCAAAATGGTAATATATGTCAAATTCATTACTTTCGCTGTTATCAACGGCAGTAATAGTTATAAACCGATATCCGTCTGCTTTGTAATGATGAACAAGCGGTAGGAAACCCGCCAAATCTGATAATTCTTGCAAATTTTTAAGCATTGTTCCCATCCTTTCTATCTGCATCGTTATCATCAGTATCAGTCTGAAAAGCGGCGCATTCTTGGTTTTGCTTCATATATTCATGCCGGCTTGGCTCTTCATCCGGCAGCATGGTTTGCCGCCGTTTTTCCATAGCTTCAAGCGCCACAAGTACTCCGTCAATAATAGCTTCCGGTCTTGCCGCGCATCCTGGTACGTAGGCGTCAACAGGTATAACTTTATCAACGCCGCCGATGACATTATAGCATTCAGTAAAAATACCGCCGGTCATAGCGCAGGCACCTATAGCGACTACGCCGCAAGGTTTTGACATCTGATCGTAAATATTTTTAAGAACACGTTTATTTCTATGGTTCACAGTTCCGGTTACAAGCAGTATATCGGCGTGTTTTGGGTTTCCGACGTTGATGATGCCAAATCTTTCAACGTCATATATGGGGGTTAGGCAAGCAAGTGTCTCTATATCACAACCATTGCAACTGCCGCAGTCAAAGTGAACTATCCAAGGTGATTTACTTATACAACTCATATATTTTATACAGCTCCGCCAGATTTTAAATAAAGCCAAATAATGTTCGTAAGCGCGGCGGTAAACGCGATCAAGTAGGTTGATATTAACATAAATTTCCAGTCAGTACGGGCGTTGATATTATCTATCAATATTTCAAGTAAAAATACGAGCATAGCGATTAATATCCCCACCAAGATAGTTTGTCCGAAGAACAGAACTATAAGCCACATAAAAATCACCAGTTCAACCCAGTGCGTAAGTTCGATAACCGCGAGTTGAAGTCCGCTAAACTCGGTGGTCATTCCCTTTATAAGCTCTTGATGTCCGTGATGGCTTGTTGAAAGATCAAACGGTGATTTCCTCATTTTAATAGTTAAAATATATAAAAACGCGAAAAACACCAGAGGAAGTTTTGAAATTATGTTATATCCTCCGCCAAATATTTCATGCGTCATATATGTACCGTTAACGAGATAAAAACCTATCGCGATAAGTATTAATATCGGCTCATAAGCAAGGATTTGGATTATTTCACGTTGCGCGCCTATCTTTGAGTATGGTGAACGCACACTTGTTGCGCCCATAACAAGGGCGATATTAGAAAAAGCAAGTACAAAAATAAATATAAGCAGGTCACCGCCGTAAGCCAAAATGATGAGTGCCGCCACAGCAAATAAGAGTCCGGTCAAAACAAAAGCCATCTGAGCTGAGTTTACCGTAACCTTTTCCTTGCCGATAAGTTTTATCAGATCATAAAACGGCTGTAAAATAGGCGGTCCGACACGTCCTTGCATTCTCGCTGTAACTACCCTGTCAACTCCGGTCAGAAGGCCGCCGAGAAATGGCGCTACTATGATGGTTATTATAGCTATCAGTACATTTTGTGTTATCATATTATATTGCCACCCCGAAAATAATCAAAATGAGCGATACTGATATAACGGAAATCAGTAAATCCAGCGACCCCAAGGTGTTTGCAAAGTAATAATTGTGTACCTCTATTTTATAAATCTCATCTTTTGGTCCTATATACTCTATACCGCGGATATCATCATTAGCTAAGTCGCCACCGGCATACGGAGGTTTTATTTTTTCTTTTCGTGATAGATTGTAAACGATAGGAAATATGATAGCGAGTACAAATATTATAAGGAAAAACGGCACAGCATTAAAGCTGCCTATTTTAATGTTATTGCTGCCGATTATATTAAGCCAATCTCCGTTAGCAACTAAGCGCATAGTTTCAGTGCCAAAGTTATGGAGGCTTGCTATATACGGTTCTATGATGTAGTGATATATTTTCGCGACGCCAACACAACAAAGGACTATAAGAGAAAGTATTATGCTGAGTGTTACTCTCATGGTTGTGCGCATTTTTTCCTGAACATACCTTTCTTTATAGCTTGCGGTGAGTATGATTCCTATCCATTTTGCCCAGAATACAACAGTAAACGCGCTGCCCATGATTATCAAGAATAAAACTATTGGTAATCCTACAGAGGACTCTATCGCCAACACTTTGGTGTAAAGCACGCCAAACGGAGGCAGGAGCATAGATACCATGCCGAGTACTGTTATGTATGTTGTAAAAGGCATTATCTTTAAAAGTCCTTGCATATCCTCAATGTCACGACTGCCAATCTCTTGTTCGATGCTTCCGACACAGAGGAAGAGGAGTGATTTTGATACGCCGTGAAATATAATTAATAGTATGCCGCCGGCTATAGCTACGGGGGTGCCGATACCTGCCATACAGATAATTAATCCTAAATTCGCGATAGTTGAGTACGCGAGCAATTTTTTTGCGTTTCTTTGTCCTATAGCGAGCGCGGACGCTGCCATAAAAGTGAAACCTCCGGCAACCGCTATAGCTATAGCTATGGTGTGGTCATGCATGATAGGCGACATTCGAAGGATAAGATATACTCCGGCTTTCACCATGGTACTGGAGTGAAGGAGCGCTGATACCGGCGACGGCGCGACCATAGCTCCGAGCAGCCAGCTTTGAAACGGAAATTGTGCTGATTTTATCATGCCGGCGACCACAAAGAATGCCGCGGCTATGAGTGCAGGAGTAGCGTATGAGATAGATGTCCATGCCGCGAGTGACAGCGTGTTCACTGTATTATACAAATATATGATTCCTATAACAAATGACAAACCGCCTGCCATATTTAGGTTCAGTGTGCGGTAAGCATTATTGATAGATTCTTGTGTTTCGTCATGCGAGATAAGGAGAAATGAACACAGTGTAGTTATCTCCCACATAGTGTACATCCAAACCATATTGTCAAACATGACAAGCATGTTCATGGAGCTTAAAAATAGGTATAAAATGGCGTAAAATCTTGGCTGTTTGGTTTTTTTAAGATGCAAGTGAGACTCGTGATTGTCCATATAACCGATGCCAAAGTACAGTATAAGTGACCCTATTACGGAGATAAGCATCACCATAACAAGCGATAGGTTATCGAGTTGAACAACTGTTTCAGGTTCCGCGAAGTTAGCGATGAATATTATATAAAACAGTGTGAAAAATTGCAAAAGCGCGAGGATAGGGGAGAAATATTTTCTGTCTTTCGCGCCGCGCCATATGATGTACGCCAACACCGCCGAGTCAACAAGGAAGAAAAAATATTTCAGCGCGTCAGCAAGTATATGGCTCTTTATGGTTATCACGCCGGGATTTTTCAGCATGAATACCAATAAAAACAGCGCTGCTACCATCATGACAACAGCGCCGAACAACACCATAACTCCTCTGGAGTAAGGTTTTTTTATGAATAATGATACAACCGCTAAAATAGCAGGAACTATCACAAGTACAGCGATCAATATGCTAAATAAAAGCGGATTTCCGCCGGTTATAATTTCAATAGAAGGCGCCATCATATTTTTTTAAAAATCTCCTATTTCTGTTTATATATTATACATGGTTTTTGGAAATAAATCAAGTAACAAAATATTTTTAGGTGTAAGGTATGAAAAAAATAGACATATTTAGTTTAAAACGAGGCATCTTTAGCTTTAGTTATGAGTAAATAGTAATAAAAAATAGCCCTCAAGAGCGAGGGCTATTTTTTTATCTCAGTAAAAAATAGATTTACTTGTTTACAAAAGCGAATTTGATATTTTTGTAAGTGGCGTTTAGCGTACCATGACCATCATCCCATGAATATGCTTTGAAGCGTAGGTAAGTAGGTTTTTGCCAGTCAGCTGCCGCGTTAGCAGGAGCTGCGGCTTCACCTGATAATGTGCCGTCGCTGAAATAATATCCATTTTCTGTGGCAACAAGTGAGAATGACTTTTCAGTTGTACCGTAGAGTAGTATGTCTTTCCATTCTTGGTTGGTATTATCGGTACTGCTAATCATCTTAGTGCCGTTAATGGCTATTCTATATTCTTCCCAACTCTTCAAGAACAGCTCGAAGTTGATGATTTCTAAACCGGTGTCATCTAACACCTGTACAGTTGCCCAAATATTAGCTTCACCCGCGCCTTCAGGTACTTGATGATTGGTGCATATTCTTCCGTTTAAAATAGCGTCAAAAGAAACTTCCCAACCTCTGTTAACTTCCGTAGTCCCCATGTTATAAGTTCCGGTAATACTTCTTCCGAACATAGCGGAGTTTATGAGAAGTGTGTCTCCGGTGAAAGACATATTATTTAAGTGACCGGTTGTATTATCTGCGGTAGTTATTGACCAATTTCCGCTGGTAATAGTAGTATCCGCGGTAGAAGTTGTTGGTGTAGTTACGTTATCAGCGGCTGACATAATAGGACTTCCGGGAGCGTAGAGAGCGGGAACACTTTTGGTTGTCGCTACATGACCGTCCGCGTAACTGACGATGATATTGCTGTCATGACGAAACGCGGTATCCTCTATAGTGTAAAGAATGTTCGCCTCTATTTTGTCTGAGGCATCCATAGTCATAGGAACACTGACAACATTGCCGAGGTCAGCGTAGCCTTGTCCGGACAGAGCGTTTGAGTAGCCGTAAGCATTAGCTATGCTTTTACCTGCAGTTGGACATTGGAGAGCTTTTCCGGATACACCGACGGCGCTCCAAACTTCAGAATTTGCGGGAAATGTTTCATCGTTTTCCTGTACAGCCATGATGATGCCGAGAGCTATCTGTTTCTGGTTTGAAGTACAGGTTGATTGCCGAGCTTTTTCTCGAGCTTTTGAGAAGACAGGGAATAAAATAGCAGCTAAGATAGCGATAATCGCTATAACTACTAAAAGTTCAATTAAGGTAAACCCCCCCCCCCTTCATTTTCTTAATTTGTTTCATTTTTTTATCCTCCTATAG
>JGI994J12354_10001373_pt1 | contig 24692 bp, 32 predicted proteins | sample IntmicLarv3ML3BL_FD_12354 | JGI IMG/M metagenome (IMG submission 12354)
TTAATAGCTTCCAAAGTTTATTGTAACTGATTGCCATAGTCGTACCTCCTTTCATTACAAATCACTAAAATCATCTTCTTTTCTCAAAAGGTACACCTTTTGAGATTGCCGAGATTTGTTGTATTTTCTCTGTGAGCATGTTAGAATGTTACTGTTAAGGGATGAAAGACCTCTTAAACTACTCGCTCTCAAAAGGTGTACCTTTTGAGAAAAGAAGATGATTTTAGTGATTTGTAATGAAAGGAGGTACGACTATGGCAATCAGTTACAATAAACTTTGGAAGCTATTAATAGATAAGGGGATGAATAAGACACAGCTATGTCAAGCTTCCGGCGTTAGCACAAGTACAATATCAAAATTAGGGAAAAACGAGCAAATATCTATGGATTCAATGTTAAAAATATGCCGGGTTTTGGATTGTGACATAGGTGACATCGTTGAAATGGTAGAAAAAGAAGATAGTTTTGATACAAAGGAGCAAGAATGATGTCGATTGCTACAAAACCACACCCAACGATAGATAGGAGAGGATTTGACCATGGCTGACCCAAGAGAACTACGCAAAAGGCGGCTCGAAAATGAACACAAGGAATTAATGAGGATTAACGGTACTGTTATTAAAATCGAACCGTTGGGTAGTGCGCCATATAGCAAGTATAAAATTACTTATAATATCCGCACTATTATAAGCCCTTCACCAACATATCGGGATACGACTGTTGTCACCTTAACCATACCACCAAGCTACCCTGCACCAACGGGTGCACCAACTATTGTTGCAGATCATACACCCTCTCCTTGGCATCCTAATTGGTGGCCGGATGGGCGCTGGTGTTCAGCATATTATTCGAGTAATTACGACTCATCAGAATCACTTGTAAATCTTGTGCTAAGGTGTGCAAGGGTTTTACAATTTGATCCTGTTGTTACAAATACCGGTAGTCCGGCGAATTCTGCAGCGATTGCTTTTTGGGATGCGAACGCAAGAAACAAAAGAGTGATACCATGCGACAATAAACCCCTGCCTATTCCGGGCGCTCCAGAGTCGATAACCATTGTTGAGAAACCCAAACCGAAAATAACTATCAATCAAACGCAAGCAGATAAGCCCAAAATTACTTTTCTGCCCAAGAATGATTAGTTTGAAAAACCTTTCAAAGGAGGAGTTGTATGGATCCAAGAGAATTACGAAAGCGGCGATTGGAAAGCGAGCACAAAGAATTGATGCGCCTCAATGGTTCAGTAATCAAAATTGAACCACAAGGTAGTCCGCCGTATTCAAAATATACGATTACATTCAATATCAGGACATTCATTAGCGCTCGTCCGACTTATCGCGATTCTACCGTTTGTACATTGGATATACCGCCGGGATACCCTCGTGAAGCGCCAACGCTTCTTTCGGTTTCCAGTCCGCAGCCTTATCATGTCAACTGGTTTACGAGTGGTCGATGGTGTTTTGGTTCGTGGAATCCTGAAGAGCCGCTTGTTAATTATGTGCTTAGGGCAGCAAGGGTTTTGCGAAACGATCCTGAACTGGTTAATGTAAATAGTCCAGCAAATAGTTCCGTAATTCCTTTTTGGGAAGCTAATAAAAACAATAAGCGGATGGTTCCTTGCGATTCTAAGACTTTACCTGTATTAAGCACAGCAGGAACTATTGACATTATCCAACGCCCGAAGGCGGGTACGATAGACATAATTGAACGTCCTAAATCAGGGACGATTACAATCAATCAGGTGGAGAAACCCAAGATTTCTATTATACCGAAAAATAACGATTGATTCATTAAACAAGTGTGAGGAGGTATTTTATGGCTATAGATCCGAGAGCGTTAAGAGCTGTAAGATTAAAACATGAGCATGGCGATTTGATGAAATTAAATGGTTCTATCATCAAAATTGAACCGCTTGGCTCTGAACCCTATGGCTCTTACAGGATAACTTTCAACCTCAGAACCATTATTAGCTCAACGCCTACATATCAGAGCAAGACAGTGTGTATCCTTGAGTTGCCCGAAAATTTTCCTGTTGCTATGCCAAGGTTGCATATCGCAGAAGGGTCAGGATCAAAACCGCCGTGGCATGTAAATTGGTATATCGGTGGTACATGGTGTGCCGGAGATTGGAATATCGAGGAGTCGTTGGTCAATTATGTGTATCGATGTGCAAAGATTTTACAATTTGATAAAGGCATTACTAACCCTCTAAGTTGGGCAAACAAAGACGCCATTCCTTTTTGGAATGCCAACAAAAACAACGCAAGCATTATCCCATGCGATAGACAGACATTACCGACAGCTGATGCTCCACCACCGCCACCACTCAAAATTTCAATACTGAGCACCGCAAAACCTAAAATTACTTTCAAACCTTAAAAAACCAAAGGAGGAACAATCATGGCAGTTAATGTAAAGGTAATCCATCCCACGAACAACTCGGACATCGACATCGGAGTTCCCGAAGAGACCTTGTTGAGAGATATTTTCGCTCAACTGATCGAAGCGAGCTTTCTTTCAAGCGGTCAGCAATATTCAGGCGTCAACAAGTCTAAGGACAACCAACCCTTGGATAACGAAAAGAGCATCAGCGAAAATGGCGTTGAAAATAACAACACCATCCTTACTGTCCTCTCTACTAAAGCAGGTCAATAAAATCAATTTCAAAGGAGAAATGTATCATGGCAGTTAATGTAAAGGTAATCCATCCCACGAACAACTCGGACATCGACATCGGGGTTCCCGAAGAGACCTTGTTGAGAGACGTTTTTGCTCAACTGATTGAAGCGAGTTTTCTTTCGAGCGGTCAGCAGTATTCAGGTGTAAACAAGTCTAAGGACAACCAACCCTTGGATAACGAAAAGAGCATCAGCGAAAATGGCGTCGGAAATAACAATACTATTCTGACTGTCCTCTCAACCAAGGCTGGGAGATAATTTGGAGGGTGTGTTTGGGATTGATACGTATCGGAGGGAGGAGTGCAAGTGCCTGATAACCCTAAAATTCAGATCCACCAACAGAATACAAGCATTGCGATGACGGAAAAACCATATCCTGCACCTAAAGGCAACCAGAAGGTTATAGATGCACAAGGTGGTTTTAATGCATCAAAAAACGTTCGCCTCCTGATGAGACCAGAAGCAACGGCACGCTTATTGGGGTCAACATCATGGGGTTCGAAACCAAGGCAGCAAGACGTTGAGCAGGCGGGCGTCCTTGTCGGAAAATATTACAAAGACATATCTCGTCGGCAACCTGTTATTTGGGGGGACGTAATTACAATTATACCTTTCGACCCCAGCTTGGTTCAAGCCTCTCAAACAAGAATAGCCATCCCTCAGAGCGCCTGGGCAAGAATGCTTGATGAATTCGTACTGCATCTCAACAATGGGTACTTGAATCTTGGATGGTATCATACGCATTTGGATTTCACAAACACACGCTTTACTACTGTAGATAAGGATACGCAGCAACGGTATTATACCGGAGAACATAGCTTTGCTGTTGTGCTTAATCCGAATCAAAAACAGTGGAGTGTATATTACGGTCCGAGAGCCGATGAGTGCGTTGGCGAGCTTTTCTTGACCGAAGAAGTATTTGAGCAATTTCGCGAACCAAAAATCACAATACAAGACGTAAGAGGCGATTCAAGATTAAATCAAGATGGTACTATCACGCATTTGAATCTCGATGGAACACCTGTCGTTCCTTCCTTGCCGGCATCTATGTTAATGACAGAAAAATCATTTATTAGTTTGATTGGCGAAAAACTATTTGGAAAACAGGTTCAACGCTCTAATCGTCAAGTTGCAATCCCCAAACGCCTTGGATTTTCGACAAATGACATTGGAAACAATACGAATGAAGCGCATCGCGCAACAAGATCACAGCATCCATCAGTTGAGAATCGGTCCCAAAGCGTTCAGCAACCAGCGTCAAGAATCATTGTGCAAGAAACGACCAAGCCCAAAATCACTTTTCTGCCGAAGGAGAATCAACATGAAACAAGGCGAGTGGTCAAGGCAACGGTTTTTGTAGTTTCTGCAAACGATTCCTTGCACCAGCAGCAACAGAATCCAGAGGGGCTGCAAATCATTGAACAAAACATCATTGAGGTCGTTGATTCTATAATTCGATGCAATGTAAATACTTCGCTAAGCCTAAGCAATCCAGTAAATGCACATTTAACTTTGAACAATGATCTCACCCTTGAAGTTCGTCTGTGTGAAGCAAAATCTAATGCCATAGTGAGGGTAAGCACGCAACCATTTGAAATCGCATTTCCGAAGGAAATAATAGACCTTCAAGTGATAGGGGTAGCAGAAATCATTAAGCGGCAACAAAGTGAACCAAGTTATTTGCTATATATAAGTGAGACTTCCGGAAGTATAAGTCTAAATGTTTTCCAGATAAAAAAGGAGGCCATTAAATGAGCGGTCAACAGATTGAAATAAAAACAGAGGGATATGGCGAAACCGCCTTTGACCGTGCTAAGTTGATTTCTTGGTGGTCGCAGGATATCGTTTCCTCAAGTAAGGTTTTGGTAATCGGAGCCGGAGCGGTTGGTAACGAAACATTAAAAAATCTTGCACTCCTTGGTGTTGGAACAATGTTTATTTGTGATATGGATACCATTTCAACATCAAACCTGAGCAGAACCGTTTTGTTTGGTAAAGATGATGTTGGTAAATATAAAGCCCAACTTGCCGCCGAGCGTGTGCAACAGATGAGTAACAATCCAAATTGCAAGATAGATTATTTTGTTGGCGATATCGTGAACAAACTCGGACACGGAGTCTTCCGCCGTTTTGATGTCGTGCTTGGATGCTTGGATAATATGCTCACTCGTTCCAATGTCAATAGGCGTTGTTGCTTATTTGAAAAACCCTATATGGATGCCGGAATTTCTGAACTCGGATTATCATTGAATGTTCACCATTACCCTGAGTCCAGTTGTTTAGAATGCGGTATGGATGCGAAAGACATTGCGAACGAACGTATGGTTCGGTATTCATGCGATGTTTTCAAGAAACGTGCGGTTCAGGAAGGTCACGCCGCGACGGTTCTGATCTCCACAGCAATTGTAAGTGCTTTGCAAGTTCAAGAAGCAATTAAAGCCATACATCAGATGAATGGGCTTGAACTTGAACTCCCAATTCAATATGGGCAAAAATACTATTATCAAGGAATGAATCACCTGTTCTTACAGATGAAAATTCCTTCCAAGGTCGACTGTTCTGCACATTTTAGCTTTGACGAAGTTATTGAGACAACTCTTTCTGCCAAGGACAAATTGAAAAGCGTTTTAGATGCTCTTGAAGAGTTGTTTGGCTATGAGTGCGTTATAGATACGTATCCTGACAGCGCATTTGTGACCACAGCCAAGTGTACAATTTGCAAAAAAGATATCACGTTGAACAAGCCCATGGCAGAGATTTATCAAGACGAAATGTACTGTGATGATTGTCCCAGAGGCGAAAACGACGGCTACACTTCTGAATATACTGCAATTGATATGTTCAGCAAGGATTCTACATTGCTGGATTATACTTTGGAACAATTGGGAATTCCTCTTCTTCATGTGCTTACCGTTCGCGCTAAAGAAGATGATTCAAAAGTTAAGTATGTGGAGTTGACAGGTGATTTAAAGGACGTGTTACCAAAAACGTTCGGTTGCTAATTGGTACGAATTATATGGTAATTAGGAGGTGATTTCCGTTGCATAGTCACAAACTAACTGAGGTAGATCGTTGGTTCATTGAAAAAGGGCAAGTGGACACAATGTCCCGCACCCCATTTGATATTGGGCTAACTGTTGTAGTCTGCGACCATAAGCATGTAATGTTATTGGACTTTTACGATGGAACTTGCCCTACTTGCCGAAGCACAACCACTGTTCCTTTTGGGAAAAGCAGCGTGGAGTATCCTAAACCTCCAAAGCCGAAGGAAGAATTCCTAAAGTGTTTTTTCCCTTCAAAGGTTGCTCGCAAGGTAATACCGAAGGCGAATGCTGGTTTGGGGTGGACTCTTGGGATATTAATTGTTGCTTTAGTCGTACTAATAGCAACTGGAACGATTTCAAACGCATTGTTTCTACAACGTATTGATACCTTGCTTATTCCAAGGACGGAACTGCTAATCTCTCGAATCAGCACTTTTGTATTCTCCGCCAGTGTTACCGAAAAGTTTGTGAGTTCCGGGATCGTAATAAGCACAAGGAACGGTACAATCGTTGCAAATGCGATATTAGTTTTATCGGTGCTTGGCACAGGTCTGTGGAGCTTATTAAAAATATTATGGATCGGTTTGCAAGTACCAATTGAACGGTCAAGGGTAATTTGTGAACATACCGGCGGGAGAACGCAACACCTTATAAAAACTATGGCAGATTGGATTAGCGGCCTCTTCAACCGCTTTTCATAAGTGAGGTGCCACAATATAATTGTGAAGATATAAATATAGTCATCTCCCATCCTGGCGTTTATTCCAAAACTCTTATAAACCGCAGAAAGGAAAACAAAAAAATGGGCAATGAAGCACTCTCCATAGGCACGAGCAGTATTGGGACGATTCTTTCAGTATTCATCGTTGCCTTTTTCGCAGTATCCGTGATTGCACTGGTATTGTCGATAATTCGCGGCAAAGATGCGAACCTTGCGAAAAGTTGTCGAAGCTCATCATGGATGGCATTTTTCGTAGGATTGATACTTTTGTATTTGCGTTTTGTACTTACATAAGCCAGAAAGACAAATTTTAGTAAAGGAGCGGAGAAAATGAGCTTGAAGTCAAAACTTAAAAAGTTCTTTGGCGGTAGTGGCGGCGGTATATATAGCCCATCGCCAGGGAACAGTCAAATCATGATTAGTACTCGGACTGATGGCCTTACAGCATCAGGTTTGCCGTCGTTTATTAGCCATTCAGTTAAGGATGTTCCTAATACTATTCTATGCAATGAAGGCACTACACTTAGGCTTCCGCCCTTATCATCCCTAATAACTGGCACATCTTGCCACAGAGAATACGTTTTGCAAATGCAAATCGCCAGTGCTATTTGCCATGGATATACACCTATTGTTCTGTCGAGCAACGGCCAGCGTGGCGAGACTTATTCTACATTAAAAACGATGTATCACCCAACAGCCATCAATTATATCTCTGACTCAAATGAAAGTGGCTTTTATGACCCATTTGGAGGTGTTTTACATAGTCGTATTGAAGAGTTTTTCTTTCAATTAGTAAATATGTCTCAACAGCAACCACCAAATAACCTTTTAGCACGGAATTACATTAATGTTTGTGTAAAAGTGTTTTTTAGCAGCAGTGCAGCAATAGGTGGATTGATAACTGGACAACTTAATCATATGCGACTTATCCAGGAAATACAAAGCATGAATATTCCAGAACTGCAGAAAAACACGCTGCTGGATTCAGCCAATTCAGCCCAGTCTGTTTCAATAACAGTATTGAGCGTGATTCAAGACTACCTATTTAAAATGCAACGGGCAAGCACATCAAGACCATCAATGCAAATAAACCCCAGCGTTACTTCGCCTAATGCTCCGAGAATAACAATTAGAAACACCAATAATGGACAACCCGTGCGTCCAGGCGGAATAATGATCCTGAGCGAAATCAATAGACCGACACAATTTATGCAGCAAGCTGTTCAACCCGTGGCATCAAACGGTTTCAACGCCTCATCTATCGATGAGCGCAAATGCTTCTTTTTAAATGTGGATAACGAAGTCCCGCGGATTTTCGGAAATGCTCCAAATGTTCAGTGTTTTCAATGGTATTTGTCAAAAACTCTTCAAATGGAAATGGATGCAAAACCTTCCGTTAGACAAAACCGCATTTTATTGATAATTGAAGATCTCAGTTCGGAGATGCTCGATTGGTACAGATGGCTTATTGATCTGCCTAATTGCATCCTACTGTTAAATTATAAAGACTTTCACTCTAAACTTGCCGATGCTCCCGAAAGAAGGCATCAGTTGCTTGAACGGATTGAAAGGATGTTTTTTTTCTCAATCACTAATGATGCCAGCGCACAATGGACTTCGGATTTTTTTGGTTCACGGACTGTTCCTAAAATTGTTCGCACAGATGTGCCGCCGAGAGATTTCTGGGAGATGATTTTCAGACAGCAGAGCGTTGCACATGATGAACAGGAAAAACTATGGTTTAGTAAACATGAGATTCATCACTTGGGCGACAAGGGTATTGTATTTAGCTTGAGAGACCAAATATTTGAACCGTGCTATCTCGAAGGTAGCTCAACATACGAGGATAAGTCATATCGTGGTAGAGTTAATTTTTGCACATTTAGTTTCAGATGAGGAGACCAACTATGAAAATTACAATCCACAGTGTCAATAACAGCGCAAACGAAGAACTCTGTGAATCCTATGATGAGTTTGCACTTTTTGATGGAGTTGTTCACTCCAGTGATAATGCGCCGGAAGGCGACCCACACCACAAGCTTGTGCTAAAACACAAAGCTGTGCGTGAGATTTTCGACTTTATCGAGTGGGACAGGGGTGAACGCCCGGATTCGCGCGACGAACAAGGTGGCATACTTCTCGGCAAGCGGTATTATGATGCGAAAAAAGAAATTCATTTTGCTGTCGTATCTAAAGCCATAACAGCAGATGATGCTGTTGGATCTTCCGGTTATCTTGATATAACGCAAGAGTGCTGGAGAGATATGCACAAGAAAAAGGACGATTATAATGAGGCGACGGGCGAAGACGCCGTGATTGTTGGCTGGTTTCACACACATCCAAATAGTCTCTCTTGCTTTATGTCTGGCACTGACAGGAACACTCAGGATTTGTTTTTTGATGGCGATAACACCTATTCTATCGTATTCAATCCGCAACGCCATCTTCTGAAAGCTTTTAGAGCAAGGGAATGCTATGCAACGCAGGCTTTTTTGATAACTACCCCCACGAAAGCTGAGGTGGAATTAGATGGGCAAGATTAAAGATTGGTTGAAAAGGACATTCGGAAGAGGAGAAATCCCACCGTCGCCTCATCAAACGGGAAAAATCAATATTATACGAAGGACTGATGAAGGTGCGCAACCGACGCACTCTTCGAGCGGGGATGGAATTACAATCGGTCAGATTAACAACCCCGCGCATCCATTATCTGGTGGTTTTCGTCCAGAAGTTCCGATTGATAATCCAAATTTAAGCGGCGGCATCCATGTTGCACGAAGAAGGAAACCTGGCACATGTCCAATGTGCCGATCAACAGGAACGGTAATCGACAATCCAGGCAATCGACCAAAATGGAAGTGTTCCGCTTGTGGGCATACATTTAATTAAGGGAGGATATAATCTAGTGGTAGATAATGTTTTAATTCTCAATAAGTTCGCGGAATTCCATACTGAATATGAGAACCGTAACATTAATGATTTTGACACGTTTGTTTGTGCAAGAGTTGCCGAATACTTTATCAACAACGAACACATCTCAACTGACACAATATATACTGCTATAGAAAAAGCGTTATGTGATCCTATTAGCGAAGAAACTGTTACAGAGGAAACAATTGGTTCAATCGAACCCAAGAAGCCAAAAAGATGCCCACAGTGTGATTCGCAAGATAGTTTTAGCAATGCTACAGAAAGCGGAGACTCAGTATGGAAATGCAATACTCCTAAGTGCGGATTTACTATAATGAGAAATGTAGATCATACAACTCAACCATCTGTAACAACTGATTTCGCTGACGAAGTGTCACGCTCGGATGTTCCGCATCCTCAACCTGTTCCGCAGGTTTCTCTATCTAAGAAACTCTTGAAAGCCGCACCATACATAGTAGGAGCAGGAACGACGGTAATAGGTTTTATTACTTGGGTAGTAAAGCGCAAAAAGCGGAAATAGCCAAAGAAAGAGGAGAAGCGATATGGCGATAACACAGAATCAAAGAGACGAATTGCTGTCGCTAAATGATGGCAACCCCTTCATTATTACTCAAAAAGATAGTTCGGAAGATCACGAGGACTTTAGCGTGCTGGTTTTTGTCTGCACAACAACATCGCTGACACCGAAATTCGTTGATTCGGTTTCCCTGTTACTGTCTTTTCCATCTGCATTTCCGTTAGAGGCACCATTGATGTATTTAAGCCAATGCCGTCTTTTCCATCCAAATTTTACGGATAACGGTCAATGGCTTGGAGCTAAATTAAGAAATAACGAGTCCTTATCTGAATATCTTATGCGGTTGATTAGGGTTCTTCAATATAAAGAGATTGACAAAGAAAATGTTGCAAACCGGAATGCGATGGCGTGGTACAACAAGCATAGAGGTTCAAAACTTTTCCCAACAGACCCTATCAACTATTCGGTTAAGCCACGCATTTCGATTCATAGAATAAATGAAAACATACAACCAGACCGCGTTGAACCAATACAGATAGGAGCTATTCATTATGAGTAATAAGTCCAATTTGCCATACGAGCAAAGCAATAAGTCAAAAACCAAAAACTATGGTATAGAAAATAGCGGTGCGGATAGATTCTCCAGTCAGCATGTTGATTCTTCTGATAGAAAAAAAGAAGCTACCGTTATCCCCAAAATTAAAATATTTAGCCAGCAAGTTTATGAGCCTGTTCGTGTTGACCCTGAATCACGTGGAAAGCTCCACCAAGATTATGGCTCTGACCCGTTGTTGCTAATATTCAAATCTAATTCTTGCGAAAAGCTGAAAGGTTACATTGGTTGGGGACATCAAACCTCTGCAAATCGTGTAGAGCAAGGTGGGATTTTGCTTGGTAGCGTTTGCCGTTATAAAAATGAAATATTCAGTTTTGTTGAAGATTGTGTTCTTGCTAATACAAGGGGTAGCGCAGCCTTTGTTGAGTTCACACCCAATATGTGGTCTACAATGCAGCAAGAGCTTGACAATTTAAATGCGCAAAAAGACAAAGAAAACCAAATGGCAATTATCGGCTGGTTTCACACGCATCCAAACGGACTATCTGTTTTTATGTCGGGAACCGACCAAGATACTCAAGATAAAAACTTCTCGCAAGATTGGCAAGTATCTGTAGTTTTAAACCCTCACAAAATGAAATTAAGGGCATTCTTTGGCAAAGAGATACGAGATGGACGGATTGTTGGGTGGGATGATAGACCTTTACGCAGAAACCCTGAGCCTGACACTTTCACCCTTCATTCGCATCCCGATGCTGACCCCTTCGATGACCCACAACGTGAGATTAAGCGACTTGAAGAAATAATAGAAAATCTCAAAAAAAAAACAGCTGAATACAATAGACGCATCAGCAAATTAAAGAGTTCAGCACAAAAGCGTTCAACAATAGGTCTTTGCCTGCTTGTGCTGTTCTTTTTTTTCGGGTTGGGTATTGGGAATTGGTCTAATAGAATGATCAACCCTACCGACCCGACTGAAACGCCTACACCGCAGACATCCGCTACCATCGAACCCGAATTAATAAATACATCGCTAATTATGTTTTCGGTTGCATACGAAAAGTGGACAAACCACAATGATACTCTCCTCTGTGGCATTTTGGTAAAGGGAACAACATCAGAGGGATTACCTTATAACAACAATCATCTCATCAAGTGCAATAGCGATGAGGCTTATATTGAACTGGAAGCAGGTACATATACTATCACTTTTTTTAGACTGCCTACGTTAACAGATGGTACTGTATTTAATGATGTTGAACCCATAACGTTGGCCGTTGATGGAACGACGCCAAAACTGATAACAATAGTGCTTGAAACTAAAATACAAGTGGAACCCACATCAGAGCCTACAAGCGAAGAAAGTGAAAGCGAACCAACAACAAACTCACAATCAGTACAAACAACAAATTCGCAATCTGAATCCACAACAAGCTTACCGCCAAATACATCTGAACAAGATGTTAATTAAGAAGAAGGACAAGGAGCGCAATCCATGGAAGATCAAAACCGAACAGCCAATGAAACCGTCGTAAATGGGCAGCAGTTACAAGTTATGCCGATAATGTCCGGTGATATAACCGTTCCCAGCAATAATGGGAACCCTTGGTCATTTTATCAAAAACTCCTTAGTTCGCACCTCCTTGCTGTTGGTAGTATCGGAAGCGGCAAAACAAATCTGCTCTATCATATCGTTGAGCAGGTAATTAAAAAGATTACAGCAAAAGATATAATTATCTTTTTCGATTCAAAGGGAGACTTTTTAAAACGGTTTCATCGCCCTGGTGATTATGTCGTTGGCAATAGCCATCAATATAGTGGATACACACTTTCTAACTGGAACTTGTATGAGGAACTGAATCAAACAGGTACATTAAACCGCGAAGATACCATTAGAGAAGTTGCCACTTCCCTTTTTAAAAAAAGATTGATACCTCAAAAGACCCTACCTTTGCGAGCGGAGCACGAGATATTTTTGTTTCAATAATTGAAGCTCAACTTAGAAATAAAGACACCAACCTCAATAACGCGACTTTAAAACAAAAGCTGCGGGGATTATCAGACCCGGCAGCAATCAAGAAGTTTACGAGTGGCTACCCTGACTTGCAATGGATAAATGTTTACATGCTCAATGAAGGAAGTGCTACCACGCAGAGTTTTCTTAACCCACTGTGGAGCGTCGTTAATGAGGTGTTTTCTGCCCACTTCGCCGAAGCAGGCGATTTTTCAATTAAGAAAGCTATCAAGGACAGAGGTGGCAAGTCGATATTCTTAGAATATGACATCGTAAATAGCAACTTGATTGATACCATATATACCGTTTTGCTTGATTTGGCAAGCAAGGACGCTTTAGGAAACACAGACGAAAATCGTCATGTGTATTTTATTTTAGATGAATTTCCACTGATCCCAAAGCTCAACTACATCGACAATCTTCTTAACTTTGAACGCACACGCGGCGTAAGGGTGATTGCCGGTATACAAAATAATAACCAAGTCAAAAATACATACGGAGACTCGCTTGGGACAAGCATTCTTTCGGGCTTTTCAACCTATGCTGCGTTTCATCTTTTCGATGAGGAGAGCCGTCGTTTTATTTCAGAGCGGCATGGAACTAACCGAAAACTTATTCAGGTAGATTATATCGATGCATCACGAAACGGTGAACAAGAGTATGAACGAGGAAATGTTATAGAAGATTGGGATTTTGTGAAACTCCAACAGGGTCAGTGCATAGTCTCCTTGCCGGATAAAAATCCGTATCTGTTCTACCCAACGAAGTACCCGGAGCCGCAAGAGAGGATAACAATCGGCACGATACCTACTCCGAAGATTCAGATAAAAGGAGGCAATTCATAATGGCAAACATCAACATTAAAGTAACCCATCCCACGAACAATTCTGACATAGACATCGGAGTGTCAAAAAAACTCTGTTGATGGATGTCTTTAATCTGTTGATTGAAGCGAATTTTCTTTCAAGCGGTCAAACATACTCTGCTGTTAACGTGTCACAGGGTAATCAACCGTTAGATGCCAAGAAAACGATTAGTGAAAATGGTGTCAGAAATAACGATAATATTCTTACACTTATAACTACGATTGCAGACGAAAGCAATAGCATTTATTATAAATTCCTTTATAATTATTCAGAAGTGCAAAACGAAGTAAAATGTATCATTGAGAAAAAATGGTGGAATGCCGAAGAATTAGCAACAGTATTACAAATTCATTTTTCCGAAGCTGATTCACTATTAAAAGTTTTAGGTTATAATTTTCATGAAAAACTTGGGATATACTCGCATACTGAAGAAACAGATAAAATTTTCAAAGATAAGCAACACAGTTTACAAGGAGGATAAAAGTCGTGGAATTTAAAATACTTCATGAAAAAAGACTTTGTAATGAATATCAAGAATTGATGCGCCTAAATGGTAACATAATCAAAATCGAACCTTGTGATAATCCTCTCTATGAGCAACACAAATTTTACGAACATTACAAGATTACATTTAATATACGAACCATTATAAATCCGACGCCAGAATACAGGATGTCTACTGTATGCGAATTGCATATTCCGCCCGGATACCCAAGAGCAGCACCAAAATTAATTTGCATTTCAAACCCTGTACCGTGGCACGTTAATTGGTATCAATCTGGAGTATGGGATTATGGTTGTTGGGATTGGAGTAACCCTTTAAGCAATTTCATTATAAGGTGCGCTAAAACTTTGCAATTCGACCCTTTGGTTACTAATGTTAATAGCTGCTCAAATCACGACGCATTAAAATTTTGGAATGAAAATAGAAAAAATCAGTTGATTATACCGTGTGACGGACAGACATTACCTTCTGTTGATAGCGGAGTAACCCCAAAATACACTATAAAAATAACAAAAAAGGAGGACGATCAAAATGTTGCAAAGCATTAACGTAGAAAAACTTGCCGAAGCAATCCAACAAACCTACAAAACTATGAACGAGGTTAGCTCTGCCAACCTCGCCGCAAAACTCGTCGCCGAGCTTGACGAACGTGTGGAGGATGCGCTTTCTGCATGGATCAACGGGACAGAAGTCCCGGATATTGCCCATGAGGAATATTCTATCAGCAAAATTCTGACTTGCCGTAATAGCCACGATTATTTGATGGCTATTCAACTTCTTTCAGCTTACATAAAAGACCCTGAAGAGGGCAAGAAACAGATACGCAAGCCCATTCGTGGCAGAAGATAGGAGGCTTATATGGACTTCTATCAAACACGATACAGCGATTTGTCCAACGAAGAAGTTAATGAACTTTACCGTAGCGACACATGGTCAGACATGTCTCGTGATGAGCGGGTAGATGCCTTGCAGGAGCTTGAAAATCGCTCTGCCGAAGCTTGCGGGAACCAACCATGCCAAGTAAGAACCGAGGAAATGAACGGCTATCAGTTTGGCGGTTATGCAAACGGCGAAATTGTGCTAAATGAGCATTTGGTTGCTGATGGAGAGTTTGTTACACAGTATTCTGATGGCTCAGTCGAAACCGTAGAGGTCGGCGGGATTAATGCTCAAATGATGGATACGATTCATCACGAAAATTACCACGCTTACCAAGACGAAGTAGTTCACGGACAATTAGAACACAGCGATGCAGCTGAAGCCGAATTATGGAGTGCGAACTGGCCTGATGAACAATACATAAGCGGTGATGACCCTTCCGGCTGTTACAGAATACAAAGTTTGGAACAATCGGCCTTTAATCACGGAGAAGCTGAAACAAAAGCAGCATTCGGAAAAATTGAAGCCAAATACGGAGAGGATGCCGGGTATCAAGAGTATCAAGAGGCTATTGCGGCAGATAGCTACGAGAGTGCTTTGGAAGATGCAAAAATGATTAACGGTGACGAGAACATTCAAGAAACGTTAAATAACAATATGCTGGAAAGCTATCATGCTAATCAAGTCGCCACAGAAACGCTTGTTGCGGAGCAACCTACTGTTGAAACTGCTTCAACGGATGATACTGCCAGCAGTACAGGTGAATCCAGTGTTTCAGATGATTTGGAAGACTGTTTGTAGAGTAGAGGTGATTTCTTAATGAACGAAACTGAGTTGTTGGCTTTGGGTGGTCAATTAACCGCTTATTTCACAGCTCAAGCGGAGCTGAATCGATCCAAAAAGATTGAAGAAATACATAGATCAGTTTTACATCATGACCGATTATTGAAACAATTTCATCAAAATCATCAACATTGCGATTCTTTTCAAGCGTTAGCAAGAAATTATTGGAATGGATTGACACCTCAGCTTGATGTTTGTTCGGGAGTTTGTTCTTACAGCCAAGTATCTGGTGATTTTTCTGAAAAATATATTCATGACGGTATTTTCTATACATTATGTGATTCCGTCCTGAATAACAATGCTTTTGCTATGCAGTTTGATAATAAAGCCTACTACCCTCTCTTGTTTCACGATGTGCGACAACCGGGAGTTTTGGCGATGCGTATTAATAATAATTGGGTTGACGGAGATTACCGCGTTTTGTCTTTTGACACCGTTATCCAAGATGCGTTGAGAAAAGCAAATTTATAATAAAATACGCAAAAGGAACATGCGGTGGAATAGGCGTTAAGTTTTTAGCGTCTGTTACTGCCGAGACACTTAGAAACACATTTACAGGCTCAAAACTTGATTTTGTTATTCAAGAAATCCAAACTCAACACGAGGCACTTAATTATATTCATCCGAGTTCACTCAACACAATTAGAATTATGACTTTGTTATGGAATAATGATGCAGTTGCTCTTTCTTCGGTACTGCGAATGGGAATTAACGACGCAAAAGTTGATAACGCAAGTGCCGGAGGTATTGTTTGTGGGATTATGGACGACGGTCGTTTAAAAAATGTGGCCTATGATAAGTATGGAAAACGCTATAGCACACATCCATCTGGGATTGAATTTTCAAATGTTGTTATACCTAATTTTGAACTATGTGTTCAAACTGCAAAAGCGCTTCAAGAGAGGTTTCCATATTGTCGAATGATTTCATGGGACATTGCTTTGTCTGAAAATAGTGAACCGATATTAATTGAAGCTAACTTTTCTAACGGTGAACTCGAATTTCATCAGCTTTGTAATGGCCCTATTTTCGGCGAATTGACTGACCACATAGTATCTGAGCTTTGGAACAACTATTTATAGAAGGGATGCTATGGATATTCAAATCAAAAGTGAACCAAAGCCGCCTAAAAGATGTCCACAATGTGCCTCTCAGAATAGTTTTAGCAGTGCAGTTAAAAACGGTATAGCCGTTTGGGAATGCCAAATACCTGAGTGCCAATATGTGATTCCGAAAAACCTTAGACAAACAGCAGCTCAAAATCCACCTGCTGTACATAACGATCCACCTCGTCAGACGATTCGACCAACACCTCCTGTTGCGCGAAACAATTCATCTCTTCGGGTGGTATTTATTTCCGTAGTGGTTGTAGCAATAATAATTGTTGTAATTGCTTTCGTTAATTTGAACAGTGGTTCTCCGGGAACAGAAACTATGTCAGAAAGCGACATTAACACACAATCGGGTGGAAATAGCAATTCATCGCAAACTATCGAAAGCACAAATACCCCAAGCACATCAACTGGTAATACAGCGAAATTACAAAAATTTGTGCGAGGCGAAAATTATTTCTACGCATATTCAGATAGTTTGAGTGATGGTTATATAGAATATCATTGGGCAAACGGCAATGTTTATAAAGGATATTTTAAATACTCAGACAGTAATGGATATTATGAAATGGACGGAGAGGGTGAATTCATTACTGATAAATACACTTATAAGGGAAGCTTTTCTAATGATGATTTCAATGGTTACGGAGAAATATATTGGACAAGCGGCGAAATTTATAAAGGCGATTGGAAAAACGGCTATAGGGAAGGAAACGGCGAGTATAACTGGACAAATGGAGATTGGTACAAAGGAACTTTCATAAAAGATGATAATACCTATATTGACGGTCAAGGCCAATATAAAAAAGGGGATTTGATCTATGCAGGACAATTCATTAGTGGGAACCTAAATGGTGTTGGTAAATTATATACGAAGGATTGGACATTAATCTACGACGGAAATTTCGCAGATGGCTATTTTAACGGGTCAGGTATATATTATTTTCCTGACGAAAAATTCAGCTATGACGGTTGGAAAAATGGTGAAACAGAAATTATAAAACTGACTACCAAAGGAGTTTCGTCAGAAACCGACAAATGGCTGCATAACGATTTTTACGGTTGCATCTACGAAGACGGGAATTGGTATTCAGTAGAGATTATTGACGGAATTAAGAAATATACGGGTGATTACGGCTGGATGCTTAATGATTGAGGTGAGGTAGAGGATGAGCAAAATAACAATTTTCAACAGAAACGACGGCAAAGATATTCCGTCGCCTAAACCTACTTCTTTTGTACGGTTCATTCCTGCAAAATGCTTTAAAACAAAAGAAGGTCTCTTTATAAAATTGATTAGGGATGATAAAGGTTGGTGTTGGGACAGTACGTTCAAAGACGGAGCGGGACAAAATTCATCTTCTTCTCACAAAGTTCAAGATATTATATTCGATGCACCTCAACGGACAGAGGACGGTTTTTGCTGTGCTGGTTGCGGGGTGAAACAAGTGGTTAAATGCCACTTGTGTAGCCAATTTACCTGCTGGAGCGGAATAGATCTTTGGACTTGTGCGTTCTGTGGAAACACTGGTAATCCGTCAGGAACAATCAAATCCGCAGGTGCAGTTTCAGAAGGGAAGAAATAAAATGCGGAGTGGCTTATGCAAAATAATATCATAATAATAAGTCGCTCTGACACCGAAGCCTCTGTGCCGAAAATAATCGTTCGGGCAAGGAACGACAAGGAATCTTCAAGCACTATTGAAGCAGTTAGAACGCACCTCTTGCTACGTCATAGTTCTTTTGAAGTGTGTCTTACTACGACTGAAGCGAGAAGTTTTACAGAAACTAATAATGAGTTGCCGTTTTACCTTATCAATCGTGCTTGCTCGTATAAAAGACCTTTTGTGAACAATGACTTTGACTACCTTCGTCGCTCGGTGCGAAAGACGTCTTGCCGTGTAATGTACACGGCTACGCAAATAACCGTCTCATATGATATTGAATACTTAACTACACTTTATCAAGAGGAACATATCGACCGTGTCTTGCAATCTCTTTTTAAAGAAACGGATTCTTACAAAATTCGAGATATTCTCCCGAGAATAAAATTTGCCTATGATTACATCATAACCAATGTTAATTATGACAATACTTTTGTTAGGCATTCCGCTTATAATGCCCTAATTGAAAAAACTGCAGTTTGCGAGGGCTGTGCCCAGCTTTTGTATCGTATGCTTTCTATGTTTGGAATTCCCTGCCGCATTATAACTGGGCGAGGATTGAGCGAAAACCATGCTTGGAATATTGTTTGTATTGATGGTAGATGGTACAATGCAGATGTAACTTGGGATTTGCATAAAAACGCATTGCAGCGCAACTTATCACTATACGATTGTTTTTTAATTGGGGGAACGCAATTCGCTAAGCACAAAAGAGATGCTGAATTTTCTAGCCCAGAATTCTTAATGGAGCACCCGATGGCGAAAGAAAACTATAGATAAGTGAGCGGTGGGTATGTTAGCACATAAACTTACGAAAAACGATGATTGGTTCATCAAGCAGAACAGAATAGACTCAATTTCTCGCACCCACTATGCAATAGGTCATGAGATTGTTGTTTGCTCAAATCATCATGTCATGCTAGCCGATTATTATGATGGAAAATGTACTGCAAGTGGTTGCGACAGCACTCGTCTCATCCCTTTCTCAGAAGAAAACGTAAAACCAGCCTTAAAGATAAAACCGACTATGACAATAAAGATTCGCCGCCAAGTGCCGCCCACAACCCGTGTGCTTTCTAAAAGGAACATAATAAATAGATTAAGCGATTTCTTGTATACATGGTTGATACCAATAACTATAGGCGGTGTGATTGGCTTAGTGCTATTTGTTTTACTTCCAATGCCAGAAAACATCAAACGTATTATATTGTTATTGCTGTACGCCGTTTTTTTTATTTGGGAATCAATATCATTGTTAGCTGAACGGGTAGACCGCTCATTAGGAGCAAGTATTCGACAAACAGCCCTGTCAATACTTTGGCTGATCTTCTTTCTGCGTTTTTCTTACTTCCCCAATATAATCTCAGTTCCAGTAAATACTATCATTCAGAAAACTGTGCTGTCAGAAGTTCATTATTTTGATAAGGGTTTCTTAGGAATGTATAAAACCACCGGCACTTGTACATGGGTATTTAATGATTGGTATTACGAAGGAGATATTGTTAACAATGAGTTTTGTGGTATGGGTAAAGCCACATACTCAGATGGTGACGTATTTGAAGGACATTATGCGAACGACGAATGCAATGGGCAAGGCATGTGGACATATGCAGACGGCTCTACCTTTGAAGGTTATTATGTTGCTGGGATAAGAAACGGACAAGGTCGGATTGTAACCTCAGATGGTCAAATTCAAGAAGGTAATTTTGTTAACGGTAATAAAGACGGTGTCTTTAAGATAACCAACCCTGATGGAAATACATTTGAAATTGAATTTGTCGATGGAGTGAAGATTAGTTGAGAAATCAAAAGTAGCGGACTGCTGACAAAAGAATTAGGCGACAATGATCTGTCCAGCTTGGAGAATGCAATAAAGGTGACTTGTAACCAAGAGCAGCTGCCCAACTTTCGAATGACATGGGGTTATGTGGAAAGGTCGCACCGACACAAGGCAAATAATTCTATATACAAATACATACAGTCATCAACTGAAAATCGAATCTGAAAGGCAGGCGTTTTTGTGGCAGATACCGAAGAAGACATCAAACTGGGTATCAAAAAAGTTCCGGATGTGGTTGCCGCTTATAATCGGTTAGCAGAATTTGCATTATTTATACCAAACGAAGGCTGGATTTCATCTGACGGAAAGGTTGTTTGCAAAACATCCACTGAATATGCAATCAAACACAATTTATTCTTGAATGGTAGGCAATAGAACCTTATGCATGGTTGCAATTATAATTAGACACAAGACCGCAAGCAAGGCTGCGTTAGCTAACGCCCGCCGCTTTTGCTTGATGAGGGCGCGCCCCCATACCCCCAGATCGCCCCCGCGTTGCGTGGTCGGCTACGCGGCATGCCGCTAAAATATACGAGGGTCACAGACGCTGGTTGCCTCGTTCACGGTCACGGTCATGAGTGGTAACACCTAAAATACTGTCAGCGTTTGCTTTTACAGTCAGCAGCTCACGCATCGCAGCCTGAGCCTCGCGGTACTCCTTGTAAACAGCTTTTTTCTCAGCAAGCTGTACGGCATACTCCTCACGGAGTGTCTTCACCGTGGGGAGCTTTTTGTCTTTGCCGTAGCCAAGATCGTCAAAGGATTTCTTCGCAGCCTGATGCAAAATGATATCGCTCTCATGCTCCGCGCGGAATTTTTTCGAGTAACCAGCCTTGCGGTAATCGGTATAGGTTTGCCGGGTCTTGGAATAATTAACAATGTTCTTTTGCAGGGAAGCGTTGTCCGAGAGTGCCGTCTCAAGCACCTTCAAACGATCAGCCAGAGAGTGGAATCGATCAGATGCCGCCGAAGTCTTTTCGGCAAGAACATCGTAATCTGTTAGGTTATTCTCCTGCAAATATATAAGCGTCTTTGCCATCTGCTTGAGATTATGAACCTTCGCCCAGCGCTCATATCCAGCACCTTTTCCCGCCTGAATCTTCTGCTCTATATCTATAATCAAGTTCAGCTTCGGCGGTGATTTTACCTCCACGGAAGAACGATTGCCGTCAGAGGATGTGCGCTCACGATGATCCGAACGCTCCACAATACGCTTGCCGGCGATGCGCTCACGAATAGCCTCCTCAGTATAATCCGCGCCCAGTGTTTTCTCTTTGCATCGGGTGAAATTCTTTTGACCGGGCCCGCAGAACGAAATATACTTGCCCCTCCGCTTCATTTCATAACCGGCAGACTCCATTGCAGAGAGGAATGCATTAAAATCTGCAGGCTTGGATTCCAGCACATCGTCAATAGCTCGGCGCAGCTTTTCCTGAAATGAAAGCGGCCTGTCCTCGCCGAGCCAAGTGCCGTAGTGTCCCCGGCTGGGTTTCGGATTTTTCACAATGGACAGACCATGCTCCACGCAGATGTGATCGCTGACACGGCGAAGGGCAAAGCTGGAGCCGAGGAAGTTGCGGAACTTTTTACGGCAGTCAAGTGATTTAGAATTGAAAATAATGTGGTTATGAACATGAGCGCGGTCAACATGAGTGCATACCACGAAAGCGTGGTTGCCTTTTGTAAAGCGCATAGCAAGCTCATAACCGATCTGCATTGCCTCTTCGGGAGTGACCTCGCCGGGACGGAAGCTCTGGCGGGTGTGATAGGCGATGATATCTTTGCCGCCTTGATCCCTGCTGGTCAGTTGTTTGTACTGCCGCTTGGACAAGTCAAAATCACCATCGGCTGAACGCGAATCACATTTGTAGGAACAGATGAGTTCACCGTTTCTTGTTTTTTCAGGGTTCTCGACATAATCAAGAACATCGGAAATCGTTCTGCCGCTCCCTGCATGAACCGGCATGAGCCTTGTAGTGGCTATAGCAAACACCTCCTTCCAAAAGCAAAATGACAGATGAATTAAGACTTCATGGTATGTGACTGATAAGCTGACACAAAATGCTATAATACAATATGCAACTTAACATTGGAGCGTTTTCATGTCTGTAAATTATACATATCAGCGAAAGGATGATTCCCTATGGCACAAGATGAAAGCAAAATCAGTATTGAGTATGACGGTATTTCAGTTTCGCAGGCCCCGCACGACAATATGATAGTTGATAAAAACCAATTAAAAAAACAGGCACTGGAAGAAGCTGAAGCAGAAATTTACCGATTGCAAAGAATGCAAGAGGATTTGAGAGCAGAAGGTAAGATAAAACAGGCCGATGATCTGAATGCCCGCATTGAACTGGTCGAGGGTGATATCGAAAATTTGGAATCAGACATATAAAAAGCGGCGGGAGCAATAATCTGCTCCCGCCGCCTACATCTGCCTGTATATATTTTTTAGCTTGCAATGAAACACTTTATCGACTGGTTCACATCGTCCACCTTTTCTATCAGCCACTCAGCGAACCTCGGCAGTCCCAGCGGGCTGATCAGGAACGCAATGAACATCCATGCGATCCCGCCCGGCACACTCACTGTGAATGTCATAAACAATGCCAGCAGAAAAACAACAACAGAAATCAAACTAAGTACAGCGCCTGAAATCGCCAATGCAAATGTACAGAACGCAACCAGCAGCGTAAGAATACCCGCAACCGGTAATGCGAATATTTTAAGAATAAACCTCATAAAACCTTCACCCTTCCAAATATTTATCAGCATAAAAGCCTTGCTTTCATTATAATGTTACCTTGGATGAAAGAACTTTACAAGTCCTTGTTCTGCCGGTTGTGATAGATATTTCGGGCGATTTTTTGTTGCTTTTGTCGCTATTGTATCTTTGAAAGTGCGGTGAGAATATCTCCCGCGGTGTCCCGCAGCGCATCAAGCCGCTCACGCAAATCTTCAATATCGGCGGCATAAATGCTGCCGGTCTCGTTGGCTCTTTTTGCATACTGATTAAGGTTGTTGGAACAACGCCGCAGGAGCGAAACCATCTCCCGCACATCGGAAAGGTCAAGATTTATGATATATCCATCGATGCACATTTTCCGAATGTATGCGCTTAGATTACTCACGCCGATGGAAGCCATGCGCTCATGAATTAGTGCGGCCTGCTCCGCCGTTGTGAAAAACCGAAATATCACATCATACTTGGGACCGGGCGAACGGCTGTATTTCCTTTCTTTTTTATCCATAGAGCAAACCCCCCTCCAGTAGAGCAAAAGCGCCGTCATCCATAGCTTCCAGCTTGGCGATGGCGCTCAGTAAATCGGCGAGAATATCAGGCTCATCAACATCGGGAACAGCTTCTCGCAACTGGTCGATAGTATCACGGCGGGAAGTGTTATGATAAAGAGCGGCAAGATTATACTCCTGAATAGTTAGGCTCATAGCTCCGGCCCCCCCCCCTTTGTCTTTTTTGGTATGCGGGGAATCCTGCTCCTTTGTTGGTCGGGGAGCATTTCGCGCCTCCCGAAGCTGTTCCAGTACAGAGGGCTTATCTTGTTCTGAACTTCGCTCCTGTGTTTTAACACGCAGACCATGAAGCGCAGGCCCCACGATTTTGTATTCATCGGGAACAATGCCGGTATATATAGGCCGGAGCTTATCGGAGCTGAAATTGATATATCCCCATTCGGTAAAGTGGCCTTTTTCCGCCGCAACAATTTCCTTGCCATAATCTTCTATGCTGATACCATCAGGCTTATCGCCTTGCCAATACTCCCCAAGCTCGGTTGCATTTTTCGCATCCGTTATATCAAAAAGTACAATATTACCCGTCTCAAGCAGATTAATCAGTGCCGCTGTGCCTCGACCGACTTCCACAATGCCGGTAGTAAGCGCCGTCTGAAATATTCCATGATCGCACTCCTCGCGATTGTACATATATGCCGCAAGCAAGTTCAGCTCATCAAGGCTGTCATACTTGCTGACATCATCCTTCATGACCTCGTACTGCACACGCACAGCGGAAATACTGAATGCACCCTCGCTGGGTCTGTCCACACCGATTCGCTCCAGCAAGTCACGCAAAGTATCAGAATCGGCGGGTAACTTCAACCACTCGCCGGAAACCTCGCCACGCTCATGTTTTTCGCGGTTTAGGATGAACACCTCAACAGGAGCAGTCTGCACCGGCTCCTGCCATGAAGAATCCTCGATGCCGAACATGCCATCAAAGGATTCAATCTCCTCACGGGTGGATGCTGCACCCTCGGCATCGTTAGGGTAAAGCAAATATATCTCATGCCCTTCATCGTGCAATGCCAGCGCACTGTCCCTGTCATACGGAATCATGCCGTCATAACTGTAGCCGTAAGCGTACATATCCGTTTGTGCAAGGGGGGACTCAAGGATATGTTTTTCTCGCTCTTCGGGATCGTAATAGAAAATAAGCTCGTTATTATCAAGCCCAAACTCAGGGATGCCCGGTCTGTCACCCAGCATATCGCAAACTGTATTC
>JGI994J12354_10001374_pt1 | contig 24678 bp, 19 predicted proteins | sample IntmicLarv3ML3BL_FD_12354 | JGI IMG/M metagenome (IMG submission 12354)
GATAGAATAACGAAGTTGAAAAACTTTGACGCGGAGTGGAGCAGTTGGTAGCTCGTTGGGCTCATAACCCAAAGGTCGTTGGTTCAAATCCTTCCTCCGCTATTGAATGGATAAGTCCTCAAAACTTTATGTTTTGGGGATTTATTTTTTTGCTTATATGCTTGCTTTACATATATTGGGTATATTTGATTGGTGCGACTTAATCTTTAAGCACTATCTAAGCACTATAATTTTTTTTAAGCACTAATATAAATTATCAAATTTTATTCTCGAAAAAATTTTAAGCACTATTTTTTTATATAATAAAAATTTCAAGCACTATTTAAGCACTATTTTTTATATAATAAAAATTTCAAGCACTATAAAGATTTGGGGAGTTTGATTTATTTACTTAGAGAAATTAATTCTTATTCTGCATTGTAATAACATTCCATTTTGTCCATACTCTCCTTCTTATGATCCGGCAACGCATGAGCATATACTTTGAGTGTTACTGAAGGATCCGCATGTCCGAGAATTGATGCTAACACATTCACATCCATACCAGCCTCAAGTGCTCTTGTCGCGAATGTGTGACGTAATGTATGGAAAGTTGCATCCGTTATACCCGAAATCGAGTATAGCTTTTTGTAGAGATCAGTATATGTTCTTTGCTCCATTGGACTTCCCAAATAATTAGAAATAAAAAAACCTTGTGATGTAATTCCTAATTCGCCAAATAGCAATTCTTGCTTTGATTTATACTCTAATAAGTCAATCCATAAAGAGTTAAAAACAGGTACTTTACGATTTGATTGAATGCTTTTAGGTGTTGATAAAACTATTTCTGTCTTATTAGATGCATTATTTTCAGTATCCACTTTTTGCAACCGATTAAGAGTCCTTCTTATTTTGAAGGTTTTGTTGTTAAAATCAAAATCAGACCATTTTAAGCCAAGTAATTCTCCAAATCTTATTCCCGTTAACAACGTAAATAGTATGCCAAACGATTCTATCCTGTCAGATGCTTTCACATGACTCATCAACGCATTTTGCTCATCAACACTTAAAACTCGCATTTCAGGAGTAACATGTGCTTTGAGTTTCACAGCGTTTATCGGATTATACATTATCTTTTTAGATTCTACCGCTTGCTCTAAGGCCAAGTGAAGCATGTTAAATATGTTTCTGAGAGTTTTATCCGACAAACCTCCTGCCTTGCCATCCAATCTACCACCCTTTTTCTTTTTAACAAAAAAAGTTTGTAGTTGATCAGTCGTGAGAGTTGCTAATGGAATTCCCCCTATATTCGGGATAATATGCCCATTAATATAACCCGTGTAACTCATATACGTTGATTGCTTTACAGATTCCAAAGCATACAATGACAGCCATTCACTCAAATAATCCCCAAGTTTTACGGTACAAGGTTTAAAATATTGACCTAAATCAATTTGATTTTTTACAATTATAAGTTGTTTGGAGGCTTCTTTTTCTGAGTCAAAATAAGCATTATAATTGTGACCCTTATATTTTAACCTCGCTTGATACTTGTTATTGTTAATTTTAGTTATAGAGCCACTACCCTTTTCTCTACGTTCTTTCATTTATTTTCTTCCTTTCTTAAAATCTCAATTTAGGAAAGCAAAAGAAAAAACTAAATCAATTTTATGATATTTTTAAATCTATTCCTTGTCAATATCAATCTCATTATTAATCCAATAAATAAAATTTTCTTTTGTAATAATAATCTTGTTACCGTACTTTTTATGCTTAATTTTATTTGATTTAATTAATCTATACGCTGTACTTTTAGAAATTTTAAGTATTTCAGACAACATGATTGGACTAATGATAATTGGAAGATCATCATAAGATTTGTATTCGGTCGTATTACTCATTTAAACCACCTCGAATAAATTTTTATTTTATTAATACTTATGCTTTTAATTATAGATTGGAAGAGGAAAAAACAAATCAATTTATTGCTTTATTTCGGGTTTTGCATAAAACTTGCATTGAATTTTTACCTTCACAATAGCAGTTTATTGGGATTGGAAACAATATTGATTTACTTCCATACTATCTAATACGTTGAAACTTTGAATTTTACCTAATTTATTTAAGTTTTTTAAGTTCTCCAATCCCACAATTTTTGCCATTAATTACCCCCGTTCTAACGCTCACTCTGACCGCATTTCCTCTAATTGAGTCCGGATAGTACTGTGTACCATTTAATTTTCAGGCTCGCAAATGCAAACTGTCTGAAACTCCGGTATGGGTAATGTCCATATGAGTACATAAAAAGCTATACTTTTTTTCAAGGTGCAAAAGAGGATTTAAATTTCCCCCTATATATATAAGTCCCAAAACGCATACAAAATGGGACACATTTTCCGAAGAAATAATCGTTTTCAGCATTTTGAACAAGGACAATCAATAAACACAAACAAAATATGTGATATTTTGATGCGCTTATTAGAGATTTGAACAAATCTGCAGTGTATATTTTAGTTATTTTTATCTTGAAAATTTTCTCATAAGGATTTCGCGCAATATGAAGCCGAGCAATTATCAATTTGGGAGCAGATCTTTTCATGCTTGTAAAATGAGCCTTTAAATATTTTTTTGCCATATTATTCGGAATGAAATTAAAATTTTCACAAACAAAGAAGATGAGATTTTATCCTAACTTTAATTTTTTATCGGAGGAAGATGTAATACAAAAAACAGAATGTACTCTTAGCGAACTTATGCATGTGTTCGTGGCATACTATCATCGCTACAGTTGTTTCCCTTCCAACTTGCCTAAATTCGATTCAGCTACGCGCATTTATTTGAACCTCGTTCAATCGATGAAGTTATACGTTGTGAAAATCACCCCATAAATTAAACTAAATTTTGTTTATATTTTATAAGTGTGTTGAATGGCGGAAAATACAATTATTTTTTGTTATTTTTCCAATGACGCTACTGTAAAAATAAAATGAATCTTTATTTTGCAAAATAATTGTAGTATAATCTAAATAAGTTTTCGCTCAAGAGATTGAGTGTTAAAATTAATTAACACCCTGTTGATTACGAAAACTGAAATATCAGAACAGAAAACTTCATTTTCACAAGTGGTACTATCAGTTCTAACAAAGATATTTATTAAATGTTTTCAAATAATAGGATTTAACAAAAAAACAATTCGATATATGAAGCATTTTTTGCAAATTATCTTCTCAATATATAAAGCAGATTTTCAATATCAAAAGAATGAATATTTCGGCATATCCGCCAGCATTTGTTTGCCGAATCTAAAATCCTAAGTAAAAGGTGATGGAAATAGGTATTAGTGACACAACCTGTGGTATATTTTGAGTTAGATGTGCTTGTAAAACTCAATCGAGTTAGTACCCTTCCTTTTGAAAGTGACTTGATAAAAATTTAAAAAATACAAGTGAATTATGAGATACAGATAATGAACAGGGTAGATTCTTTTATTTAACGTCTTACCAAAGAATTAATTGGAAAAATAGGCGAAAATCTTCTCTATTGACCTCAAAAAAATTGAAATCGGATGAAACATATGAACTTTTAAGAGAAATATTTATGTATATGCCCAATCTTGAAACATTTATTTGCAACGAGTATTATCAATTATTTTAGCAGGAAGGAGTAATAATTCCATATTTATGAAAGAAACAATAAGAATAAAAATATAGAATCTACACCTAGTTCAATTCCCTGAAAGCGGCATTAATAAACTGCAAAGAAGATAAATCAAAACCAAGATAAATCAGTTGCATAACGGTTTAGAAGGGTTAAAAATTTGAGGAGTAGTCACGAAAGCTATTTCATAAAAACCATTCTTTGAGCTTTCAAAAATAGGTCATAAAAAAGCGGATACAGCAAGAAAGTTCATTTCGCTGAATTGTGGAAACTGGTTTTTGAGTTTTCGTGAAAATTAAACTTAATTATCGGGAGTGATTGGTATGAATAAAGTGTACAATGGGGTATTAATAACATGCGATGATGTGGCATCAAGGAAGATTAGAGGTTACATTCTAAGGTCACTTGAATACACCAGAATCAAATATATAGATAAAATTAATAAAATTAAACATCATGAAATTTTAACTGAAGACACTTTTTTTGAATCATATCTTAAAACTGCGATGTATGATGAAGAAATTTATTTTTCTAATAATGAAAATAATTTAGATTCACTAATCGAGCATACGGAACTTTCCGAAAAATATTCAAATTTATCTTTGGAACAGAAAGAAATTATCAGACTGAGAATACTAGGTTATACAAATAAAAAAATAGCCCAACTTTTAGGTGTTTCCGAAAAAACAATCAACAGACGTTTAAAAACTATAAGAATTATTTTTAGGGAACATACAGACTAAAATTAATATGTTTAAGGGGCGAGAGATTTTATGAAGTATAGATATTCGTTAAGTTTGCAAGAGTTGATTGTACATATTCAGATTGGAAACGACAGGGAGGAATCGTTAGAATTACTGCATCTGTATTTCAAAGGTCAAATTGTCAAAAATTCAATGATTTATAACTCCTTTGATCCTGACTTGAGTAGCCTTCTTACTGTTGTTTTTATTAAAGCGTGTACCCATTATGGAATGGATTAACAGGAATCTTGTTTTAAAATAATCATCCGTTCTTCCGTAGATAATGCCACACAAAATAACACGGATGAACTATATGTTAATCAAAAAACGCATGGCTTTTTGAGTTTTATTCAAGCTCAAGAAGCCATATTTATTTTTAAAACTCATCTTCATTAAGCATTGCATCAGTCATTTTATGCATTTTTCACTAATTTTATCGAACTCATTTTCTGTAATATCACTATTTTGAGAACTAAGAGCTAATTCTGCAAAACCTAAAACCGCTTTTTGATATTTGATTTCAAGATTAGGAAAGATATCTAGTAGCTTTTCTCGGATTTTCAAATCATTTTTATTCAAAACAAATTACCTCCAATTGTGGTGATGAATGATATGATTATATCGTATTTAGAGTCACAATTACTTAAAAATCATAGATTGAAGCGTTTGAAGTGAATTTTTTATTTTTGAATATTTTAGACTTTGATTCACTCAATCAAATAAAAAACATGCATGTATTTTATTTATGAGAAAAATTTTAAAAGGTGAAAAAAATAAAATATAAAAATCGGATAGGAATAGCGTTTTATTAGACATTTCATGTGTATTCTGCAAAAAAAAACAATGTTTTGAATTTATTGACAACAAATTTAAAGTGTGATATTATCTCTTTGATGGTGGGTATGATTAATACTGTATGTTCAAAAACGATATTGAAACTAGAGTTTTTTTACTAAATTACGCACGTTTCATTATATTGCCTTCCTGTTAAGAATCATCATGAGTATTCTTTTTGAATACTGTTATGATTTTTATTTTTAGTTTTTCAACAGTTCTATTTAAAAAATTGTTTAAGGAGGAACAGATGGAATGAATATTATAGAGCAAACAAACAGAACGATTTTGTTTGATTCGATAAATCCGGAAAGGCTTGACTTGCTGACGATTGTCGGCGATGTAAAAGGCATGGAAAGTTTGGATGACGACCAGATTAAAGAAATAAATCAAGAACTGCTGGTGAAAAATTTTGATGAATTTTTGGATAAATTTTCGCCGACTGTCTACAGTTTCTTTAATGCGGCCAACCAGAGAGTAATTTATACGCTTAACAAACCTACCGCAATTCCGGAAGATTGCGTTCAAGAGATAGTTATCGATCACAACAATGACTTTTTAAAAATGCTTATAACAATGATTCAGACAAAACGTTCTCAAGGTATTGAAAATGTTGATTTCAAGTTTGAAAACATTTTAGATATGATATCTCCGAAGAAAGTTATGGATGATATTAGATTTACCAGAAAAGAGATTCATTATCTGTATTCAAAATATGAAAAAATAGATGACGGCGACCCGTTAAGACTTGATGTCGGTGACAAATTAAATGTGAAATTTGAAGAGGCGAGCAAAAGTTATAATAACGTTATGGCCATGCTGCCGCTTGCCATAGATGATTGTAAACAAAGATTGTTAGCCGGACGCGGTGATGAGAATGATAAAGCCGAAAAATTTGTTGCGGGTTATTTAACTTTGGGCGATGAAGGTGAATTAAAAATCATAGAGCGCCCCAAGCAAGACTCTACGGCACTGATGGTATCGGACGGAGCGACCAACGCAGCTTTATCTACCATTTACAAGGAAGATTACGAAAATGTAACCGACAGACCGACGGATTATGTAGCAGACTTGGTTGTCAGAACTTTTTGTCCTTTGCCTGTTACGGATACCGCGGAATTGGATGTTCCTAAAGAAGTTGATAAATATAACTCTTACTTGGATTTTTATCAAACAACAAAAAATGATTTTATTAAAGTGGTAAGACCTCTGATAGAAAAAATACTTGGGGTGTACATATTTTTTGATCAATATAAAAGTAAAAATAAAGGCATGGTGCCTACACTTTTGGTCACAAACAACAGTCTTGATATGTTAACGAAAAGCAGTTATATGCCGAGATTACAATGTTATTTGAACTCGGTTAATAATAAAAATGATTTCAGAAATACTATATGGTTCGGAATTGTCGGAGATATTGAATTTGCAAAAGAATCGAACATTAAGTTAACCAGAGAAAGATTTAAAGGTAATAAAAAAGTTAAAAAACAAGGCATCAATACAATGGAATCATTAACTATGCTGTTATATGGTATTCAAGATTACAAAATACAAACTTTCTTCAGTTTTGAAACTTGTGAAGACACATCTTTTACGAGAGTTGCCACAAACGGTATCGATGATTATATGGAAAGAACTAAAATTTTGACGCGAAGAGAGTACAGCGAATATACCGTTCCGTGCCTGCCGAATATGAGTATTGTACCGAAAAACAAATCCGGTTTGGTTTTGGATTCTTATATGATTGCAACGGACGAAGGGGCGGAAATTTCTCAAGAGAAAAAGGATTTATTGAAATTATGGGTTGACGGTGTTTATATACCGGCAAGTTATGTGGCGGCAGGAATAGTGGCGGCATATCAATGTCCTGACTTTTTGAGAACTCGATTTAAAAACGTTTCCAAAGATTTTCCGGGAGTTCGTTTCGATATCGAAACATCAAATTATGCTCAAAAAGTTCCGACTACTTTAGCTAAAGAGATAAGCGGTTATACAAATAGTATAAAAGATAACATTAATAACAGAAACTTTGGATTTATATTTTCAAGCGACAATAATCAAGTAGACGGCAAAGATGTCAGACAAATAACTGTTTACAAGGCTCGAAGCATGATGCTTGCGGAAAATGAATTTGAAAGTTTATACAAAACGCTTGTGGCAACTTATGTTTCAAGAATGATGAGAGCGTTAACAAGTGATTACAAGCACGATAATGTTGTCTTTTTCTTCTCTGCGAATCCGGAAAGTCAAAGAAGTGACTGGTTAAAGAAACAAAGTTATATAAATTCCATTATGCAACCCGGAGACGACATGGATTATAACATTGAAGAAGAATATAACATTTGTAATGTAGATTTAAGTTTTAACGGCAACACTAAAAACTTAGAAATTATTTTAAATAAAACAGCAAGCAGTTAATTATCCGAATTAGCTTTAAAGTATGATTAATCTATTGTTTTACTCAGTTTGCAACTTGGATATTTGTTGCCGTTTGAAGTTTAACCGTAATAATTATTCATTTAAGCAAAATATATAAAAATTTATTTAAGAAGGAGGAAGTTAAATGGGTTTATTTTTAAAAATTGAAGGCGCTGAAAATATTGAATTGGATGACCATAATATTATTTCTTGCGAATTCGAAACAGATACGCCGGATGACTCGGATGCCAGATCTACGGATGTTGTTAATACTATAAAATTAAGAGGCAGAATCTTAACGGCGGTTGACGGTGAAGCAGCGGACGATACGATTAAAATTGCGAAATGGTCAATCGTGAGAGCAGAGCTTGCGGACAGTTACAGAAAAGCAACCGTTGAAGTACATAGTGCTAATCAGGTTGTCAGAAAAGTACACTTTCCGAATGCTTTTGTGGTTGATTATACCGAACGCTACGGAGATACGGAAGGTGTCGGAGAGTTTTCGCTTATAATCAGACAGAAGAAAGACAAATTTGAAATGACTACAATTGACGGCGGATATGCATTTTAATTAGGTAAAATTTTCTATCTGCAGAGTGTGAGTGTCGGTTTAATTGACGGCACTCACATGTTAAAAGTGAAGAGGTTGAAATTGTGGATGATTATTATAAAATACTGAACTTAAAAAGAACGGCAACATCAAAAGAAATACGAAAAGCCTACAGAGCGTTAGCCAAAAAGTATCACCCCGATTCCAATAACAATAATCCCAAAACGGTGAAACTTTTTAACTCTGTGAATGAGGCATACAAAGTATTGAGCGATGAAAAGAAACGTTCCGAATATGATAATAAATTATTCGGGCATGAAGAACGTTCAAACAACAGAAATACCGGCAGTAAAAATACAAGCACCGGTACAAGCAACAGGGAAAGAAACATGAATATGAACGCCGGGGATTTTGCAAATATCAATAATGCGTTTGAAAGTTTTTTCGGATTCGACCCAAAAGGAGACGGGCATAATCTCGGAAAAGAAAACGATAAAGTTAAGCCCATGAAAACAAAAGATGCTTTTGAGCACATATTCGGGGGCAATTATAAAAAAGGGGACTGATTGTTATAGATGCGAACTTAAAAAATAGAATAATATCAAAATTTTTTACATTTATATCTACTATAACAATTTTAATTCTATTATCGATTTTTATATATTTTGTGTTATTTGTAAATAAAAATTTGTTATTGAAAATAGTGGGGATAGCGGCTGCTATTTTTTTATTTGGGGTTTGGATTTATTTTGAATTTAAATATAAGCCCGTTACGGTGGTAAATAATACGGTGGTTTCAAATATTTCAAAAATTGTTTTGATAACCAGAGACGGAGAAAGAGACCGCGAGTGGTATTTGGACGGATTATTTTCTTTGCTTGTGGGTAAAAACACCACCACCCAAGAAGCAGACATAGATTTATCCGAAAATCATTTCTCCGAATATATTGCGACGACACATGCAACATTAAATTTTTCGGAAGGCTTTTGGTACATAGAAGATTTAGGTTCCGTAAACGGAACGGGCATTAAAAAGAAAGATGAAGAGTACGCTTTAAAAATGAAACCGCATGTTGCCTACAAACTTGATGTCGGTGACATTATTTATATTTCTAAAATAAAACTTTATTTAAGATAAATTTATCTGAGATAAGTTGTAAGGGAGGCATTAATCGTGAGTTTAATAAGATGTCAGGAAGGTCATTTATTCAGTTCGAGAAGATACGGAAATATTTGTCCTTATTGCAGTAAGGCTGTTGTTTTGCCTAACTCGAATAAAACGGCGGAAGATCCGGAGGGGAATTTTAATGAAGGTATGCCTTATATCGGCGACTTGGAAATTATGGACCCCGTTACAGGCTGGCTTATATGTATAGACGGTCCGTCAAAAGGAAGAGATTACAGAATTTTGACAGAGAAAAATTTCTTGGGACGCGCCGACGGAATGGATATACAGATAGTCGGAGATAATCACATTGCCAAAAGGAATCACGCCGTTTTTGTTTATGACCCGAAAAAAAGACATACATTAATTTTGCCGGGAGATTCTCAAGGTTTGATATATGTAAACGGTGAAGCCGTATACACACCACAGCAATTGAGTGCTTATGATGTAATCGAACTCGGAAAAAGTAAATTTTTATTTATTCCGTTGTGCGGCGAAAATTTCGAGTGGCAGGAGCTTGAAGAAGCGAATGACAGCAACGCGGGATAAGAGGTAGATTGTGGATTTTATTATAATGCTGCTTTCCGTAATTATTTTTTTATTGATGACTGTTCTTATTTTACGCAGAATAATAATTAAACTTCAACGAACCGACGATGCCGATACTTTTTTTGAATACGGTAATTCGCAGATTATCGGACAAGAGGATTTTCAAAATGATTATTTTTCGGTTCTGACCGATAATTCAAATATTCTTGCTGTTATTGCCGACGGCATGAGCAACAAAAAGGCGGGGAAATATCCGGCCGTTGTTGCGGTTGAAGTATTTAAGTTTAATTTTTTAAAAAAGAAATACAGAAGAAACACGCGTAACTTCTTTTCAGATAATTATGAGGAAATCACTCACCAATTATCAACAAGTAATTATACGGGAAAAATCAGATGTACAATGCTTTCAACTCTTATATGCAACGGTAGTTTGTATTGGTCATCAATCGGAAACTGCAAATTATTTCTATTCCGAAACGGTGAATTAATAACTGTAAATAATATAACTCTGAACAAGGAACAATTCGGTAAAATTTCATTGGATAACGAGGATATTTTTCTTCTTTGCACACATGGCGCTCATACCGTTTTGGGTGAAATGGAAATAATAAATATTTTATTAAACGAAGATATGCACCCGTATGATAAAGCTTTGGATTTAACTCGTAGAATACAAAACAAAAATTTTGATTATCAAAAAAATGCAACAATTATTATATTAGAAAATTTGCTCGGTAAAGTAACTATGTTGGGGGAGTAATCTTATGAGACGGTTGAACAGTGATTTTAATACAAAATTTATTTCGGAAGCCGGCAGGAGACAATTTAATAAAGATTACTTCGGTTTTGTAACTTCGGACGATTTTGTTTGTTGGGCAATAGCTGAAACTTATGATAACGACAATGAAGTTGTAAGCGCGCAATTAGCGGTTGAAACAGTACTTGATATGTTCACGAAAAAACCCACCATGTCGGGCAACAAAATAAAGAGTTATGTAAAAGAAGCGCATGAACAACTCAAGGAGCAAAGCGAAAAATTTCAGTTGAAAGCCAGTATTTTAGTTGTCGTATCTGACTACAAAACAATCAGATATGTGATGTGCGGAAACTGTAGAATACATATTTTTCGAGGTAACAATACATTACTGCAAAGTGAAGACCAATCTTTATATCAGCACATGATAACACAGGGAGAGATTCCTATTGACAGCGAAAAAGGATTGGAAGAAAGCCAAAATCTTTTTCACTTTTTAGGAAAACAGGGCCGTATAAAAATATTCAAATCAAAAAAATATAAATTGGAAGATGAAGATGTTGTTTTAATGACAACAAGGGGTTTGTGGCAAAAAGTATCTACCATAGAAATGATTGATGCTCTGGAAGAAGCGAAAGGACCTTTAGATTACATAGAAGAAATACAAGAGTTGTTTTTGAGCAAGCAAGACCGAGATTTGGGGAATTACACTCTCGCATCCGTTTTTGCCAATAAAACTTTTGTGGATAAAGACAACAATAAAAAAATTAAAAAATACATAAAAATTGCGGCGGCGATACTCACAACAATACTTATTATAACGTTGATTTATAACATAATCCAAGGAATAAGAAGAAGTCAAACAAAAAATACAATCGTTGAACTTGAAGCGAAAGGCGATTCGTTTATCGGTAACGGAAGTTTTGAACGTGCGATGGTTGAATACAATCATAGTGCGGAAGAAGCAAAAAAACTGAAAGAGGTTAAAGGCAGAAAAGGCAAGGAAAACAATGCCATTAAAGATACAATCGCTTTAAAGCAAAGAATTACTCAATTAATAATAGATGCGGAAACTAAATTTAACGAAGGCAAATACGGAGAAGCAAAAAACATATACGCGAAATTATTATCCGACGCAAAAGAGAATATGGATTTTTATGAACTCCTTGATATAGATAAGTTGGAAGAAAGGCTTGAAACTTGTTTTAATAACGAACAAATCGATAACTTATTTCAATTGGCGAACAGCCAAGCCGATTTCGGTGCGTATGATAATGCATTGCTTTCTTTAGATGAAGCAAAAAATCTTGCGATAGCCTATAGAAATAGAACTATGGAAAATGAGATACGATTAAAAATTGCGGAAATAAATTTAAAAAAACTTACGGAAGAAAAGGAACTTGCCGAGAAAGAAAAATTAGAAAAAGAGGCTTTGGAACTGGAAGAAAAGGAAAAAACGGAAAAGGAAAAAGCCGAAGAGAAAGAAAAAGAAGAAAAAGAACTCGCCGAAAAAGAAAAATCTGCTGCGTTACTGGAATTTGAAGGTGACAGAGTTTTGAGCGAAGGCAACTATGTAAACTCCATCGACTATTACAATCAAGCGATTAATGCTTATAAAGCTATAGATATGTTGGATAAAGCTTCAGGCATAACAAAGAAAATTATGGATGCAAATATTTTGATAAAGGAAAAATCGAGAGATGAGCAAATCATAATTGCGGAGGGTTATATTTCTCTTGCCGATTCTCATGTTGAAAACGGAAATCATCAAACTGCGATTGATAATTACGTGTCGGCACGAGATATATTAAGGCAAATAAACGCTATTGAAAATATTGTTGAAGTCAATAAAAAAATAGATGCGGCAAAAGAAAAGAAATCGGAAAGTGAAAACGCGATTAAACTTTTAGAAGCAAAAAAACATGAAGATAATGTTACAAATTTAATCAGGTCGCGAGAATATGATAAAGCTATACAGGAATACAGACAGGCTCAAGTGATTTATCAGGAAACTAATCAGATTGATAAAATGCTGCTTGTGGAAGATAAAATAAAAAATATTGAAAATATGAAAGTGTTAGAGGAAACGAGGAAACAACAAGAAGAAGAACAGAAAAAGTCGGAGGAGGAAGAAAACAAACAAAAAGAAGATGCGGCAAAAGAGGCTGAAAAACAAGCCGAGCAACAGAAAGAAGAAGATAGAGAGCAAGCAATAAAAGATGCAAAAATCAAAAGTGCAAATCTTTATGTGATGGATGCGGAAACCGCAGTTTCCAAAGGTGAGTATGCAAAAGCAATTTCTTATATTAATGAAGCAATCAGGATTTTCAGAGAAGCCGAGGACTTTGCTAAAATAACCGAACTTAATAAAAAAATATTAGAAATTAATGACTTAATAAATAAAAGTTCGGACGAAGAAAAACTTAAAATTGCGGAAAACTATATGGATTTGGGTAATACAAATTTGATATCCGGAAACTATAGCGAGGCAATGAAGAACTACAACTTGGCTAAAGAAATTTTCAGAGAACTTTCTAATTCAAACGGAATTGTACGGGCTGATAACAAAATAAGCGAAACCTTGCAAAAGGAAAAAGAGGAAGTTCTGCAAGGAGAAAAAACGGCAGACTTGATTCTTGCCATGAGTTTGGAAACCGACGGAGACCTTAACGCCGGCATTGACGACACTGCGGCAATAGAAAGTTACAGAAATGCACAGAAAATATATCAAAAATACAATGACTTAGTGAGCATACTGGCGCTGGAGGATAAAATAAGAGCGATTCTTTTAACTCCGTAAAATGTATCGGTAAAGTTAAAGATTACACATTAGGGAATCGGGTGAAAATATTATGAAGGACATAATACAAGACAGACTGAATAAAATACAAGACTTAAATGAGCGCAAAGCATTAAAAAATGTGCTCATGGATGTATATGAAAACGTCATAGATTACAACTTAGATATGTATGACAGGTTGGAGAAAAGAATTTACGATGAAATAGAAGATTCTTTTGAAAAGTATTACATTTATACGACCTTGATTGACAGCGCCGCCATCGACCCGATTAGTTCGTTCATGCATCCGATGTTAGAGTCCGATATCAATGAATTTGTTTACGATATGAAAGAACTGCGAATTTTAATATCAGAAAACGAAGATGTAGTTCTTGCCTCTGTATTTATGGAATGTGACTTCCTAACTTTAAAAGAAATCTTATCACAAGACAGAAAATATAAAGGATTTATTAAAACTAATAAAGATATTTATGAAATAAGTGTAGTTTTGAAACGCAGTTATAAATATATAGAAGCAATACAAAATTTATATAAAATATTTCAGCGCAATGCTCTTGAGTGGCAGACCGTAAATTGTCCGTATGCCTTTAAATTTGTTGATGTGCTTCTGAAATCGGATTTAGCTGTGAGTGATGATGAAGAGATAGAAGAAATCACAATAGATTTGGCTGAGTTTGAAAAATTCAAAAGGACTAATGTAGTTCCGGTGTGGAATATAAAGAAAATATCCGTAGACGATAAAACATTTCCCATGCCGGCGGAAGACAGAATTAATTATGAGCATGTCATAAATTTAATAGATATCGGTGCTCAAAACGGTTATTTAGCCGCTGAAGATAATAATGAATATGTGTATGTAAAAAGATATGAAAATGATTTGGTTATAATCTCACGATTGGACGGACAACACAATTGGAATTTACTGCAAATAGAAAGCGATGAGAATAAATACCGAAAAAATTTCTTGTATCCTTTGCTGAGAAATAAAAGGAAACTCGGCTTTATCGGCAAATACCAATCAATAAAATCATTACGAATCAGAACTCAAAGTGAGTTGGCGAGATTATTACAACAATATGATTATACAAGTGAATTGGCGTTTGAAGGAATTGAAATATTACCTGAATATACAAAAGAAATTGAAACAGAAAATTACAATCCGTTTGTTGATGATAATATTCGTGATGATAAATATAAAAAGATAATGTTGATAAAATTTGTGCCGACATTTAGGGACGATTTTTTGGTGTATGACAAAATGAGTTTTCTTACTTCCGAGATACAATTTTTATTTCCGGAATACAAGTGTATCGGGGAGTTGGTTTAATTGAATTATATTTGGGAATTGGCAATTAAAGCTTTAAATGAGGACTTGGATGCGGACGAAATTGTTTATAAATTCGGTGCGCCGTTTTCGGCATATATGGAACTAAGCTTTATACACATGAATGAAAAAGAAGTAATTTTTGAAGTTGAGATTAATCCGTACTATAGATATTATGCAATATTTAAAGAACTGTTTGAACCGAATTTAATTGATAACTCCGAAGTTCGGGAAGCTGTTTTGGATTTGACGATTCATCATTTAAAAGACATAGATGTTTTTATGGGGATGAACAAAAGAGAGTATTACATTAAATTTATTGTCTTTGATATGCAAAAAGGTTTTTTCGGGAAATATATTTCAGAAAGAATGGAATCTTTTAAGCCGAGTGAGCAAAAAATAGTTGCGAATAATGTCTTAAAACTCTATGAAACGGGCGAGAACATATTTTTATTCAGAGAAACGATAATGACTTTATTTACAAATAGTTATGTATTTTCTAATCAATTTGATAAGGACGAAATAACTCTTTATCTGAGAACCAAAGAAACAGAAGACAACGTGAAGAAAGTAGAATTGGTAAAACATATTTTTTTGCCGTTCAATTATAACATAGAAGTGTTTTGGGAACTTATTTTCGGAATTATGGGCGTTGATGATTTTATGAAAACAGGCAGTATGTTAAATCATTGAGCGATTATGAATTGACCAAGGAGGTGTACGTTAATGAAATACACTTATGAGATGCATCCTACAGAAAAACCGTTAAATGCAACCTACAACAGAAAAGAACTGGAGCAGTTAACAACAATACAATTGAGGGAGATTTGCATAGCTGAAAAACTTGTAATCGGGGTTGCTTATAAATTGGATAGGAAACATCTGATTGAAACAATCATGAAATACCGTGGAGAGAAGCTAACCACGTTTGTTGATTCCTATGAAAATGAAAATTTTAAAAAAGTTACCGGGATATTTAAAAAATTTTTGAATTTTAATCAAAACAATAAAAATTTTTATATTCCCACCAAAATTACAATATATAAAAATTCGGACGTAACTTTTGATGATAATTATGTTATTGACGGCGAAAAGTTATATGAGGGAAACGCTTTATTAATCAATGATAATAGAGAAATTATAGGGATATTGAATTTAAGAAAAAATGCCGGGAAACATTATTTAACATACAATCATTTGTTAATTCATGATGACCTCGGCGAGTCATTGTTTAAAAATTATTACATAGGATTTTTGGACGAGTTAAATTCAAAGTATTTGTACAACTTTTATTATCATATTGACGGCGTAAAGCCCACAAAACTCAACTGCACTTTAGTGCCTATAAAAGAACTTTTGGTTACAAGACTTGAAAGCAGTGATTTGTCGTTGGTAATAGATTTCGGAACAAGCAACACCTCCATAGGTGCGTATTTAGATGAATACAGCATCAAGGATAACATAAAAGACAAGTTAATTACGAGCGGCATTAATTTAAATGAAATAAATAAAGTTAAATTCTCTTTTAAAGGCAGTAGAAAATTTGAAGAGTTTTTTGTGTATCCGACGGTTATCGGCATTAAAGATTGCAGCGACAAAGAAAATATTGTTTATAGATTCGGTTATGATGCGATAAAAGCTTTCAGAAGGCACAGTTACAATAACTTGCATTCCACTTTTCACGGGATAAAAAAATGGATTAATGATTACGAAAAGGTTGAAGAGGTATCAGATGAAGAAGGCAATATCGCATTTATCCCTCGGAAAACTTTATTAAGAGAATATTTTTTACACATTATTAATCTTGCGGAGCAACAACACAGGTGCAAATATAAAAAGTTGCATATAACAAGCCCCGTAAAGCAAAAAGTTCAGTTTATTAATATGTATAAGGACATTTTGCATGATTTTGAAATAGAAGAAAAGTTTGCTTTGGACGAAGGAATATCTGTTTTATATAACTCTATATATAACCAGATAGAAAAGAAAAATTTTGAAGAACATGTGGATTACAATGCGTTAATTGTGGATTGCGGCGGCGGAACGACGGACCTTTCCAATTGCAGTTATTTCATTCGTGATAATCAAATAACTTATGAACTCAACATGACAACAACGTATGCCAACGGTGAAACCAACTTCGGCGGAAACAATATTACATTCAGAATAATGCAATATCTGAAAATACTTTTTGCAAATTATTATACCAACTCACCTTATGTTTCGGTGGAGGAACTGTTAAATTGTGATGTTGCCAACATTTATAGATATGTTGATTCGGGAAATAATGATATCTACGGTAAGCTTGAGGAATTATATAACGCAAGTGAAGAAGTTATACCTACAAAGTTTTATTATTACAAGGATAATCCGTCCAGCGATTATATGAAAGTTAAAAGCAATTTTCATTTTTTATGGAATCTTGCAGAGCAAATAAAGGTTTCTTTTTATGAAACGGTTCATATTAACGAAACAAGTTTTCATGAATATGGGCTGAAAAAAGAGATTAACGAAAATAAGATATATCCCGAAGAGAGCTGGAGAATTAATATTTTTTCGGATAATAATCCTATGAGAAACAACAGAAATATTCTGCAAAAAACAAATAAAAAATTAAAACTCATAACGGAATTTCCTCAAATAGTAATAACAAAAGAGGAACTAAATACGCTTATAAAAGCTGATATTTATAAAGTTATTAAAAATTTCTTAGAACCGTTATATCTGGATGGACAGCTTAACCAATTCAGTTTTATAAAATTAACGGGGCAAACTTGCAAGATAGATATTTTCCGTGATGCGCTGAAAGAATTTATTGCGGGACGTATTATCGAAACGGCAAAGAAAGAGAAGACCGTGCAAGATTACAAATTAGTGTGTTTGGAAGGTGCGGTTAAATACCAAAACTCAAAAAAAATCGGATTGGTTGCGCCTATTATAAAAAATGAAGCACCGATTATGCCATACAAATTAGTTGCTTTCACCCATGCGGGAAATGAAAATGTAATGATGTTCAGTTTGGAACAACTAAATAAAAATTATGGCTTTATTTCAAGAAATATTGATACCGAAAGCATAGAATTGCTGTTAAAAAATAGTGATGATGATGTTATACACAAATATTCAATCAGATTGAGATACAGAGATTTTTCTGAAACCACCTACGAGGAAACTACTTCCAAGTACGGAGAAAAAATCCCTCAAGATGATATCGACTCTATTATAGACGATGAAATAAAACTTTTTACATTTGCGTTTGAAGATAAATGGGGGTTTTATGCTGTACCTATCGCCAGAAAAGACGGGATTCTTTTATTGGGAAACGAAAAATATTTTCCGTTTGAAAATGACGAGTGGGAGTTGGATTTTTTTGACGGAAGGAGGTAAAAACTTATATGTTGGGAATAAAATTTCCGTACTTTAAAAAGGACAGAATCTTAAAAATCGAGATGCTGGAAAACTTGCGTGATTTTCCCAGAGACATTTTAGACATTTATTCCGATGGACTGTCGGACGGCATAATTTGGGGGTTTACACCTAAAATTGATAAAGAGATTATAACTTTTTCAAAAGGAATTACAAAGTATAACGGCAAAGTTTATTTAATGCCTGAAGAAGTACCTTTGAGTTATGAAGAAAGCGAAGTCGAAGTTGTTATAAAAATTAGATTTCATGAAGAACTTAATGATGATGATTTTAAAAATCAACTTATGGAAATCAGAATAGATGATGACACCGCTATTTATGACAACGAGCAGGAGTTAGGCAGATTCAAGCTAAAAAAGGGAGCTTATCTCCGTAGTAATTATCAGGATTTATACGATTTCACAACCGAGTATAACACTATAAACATCGTAAATGTGAAAATGGCAGGCAGTCAACATTATACGATGCCGCAAGAACTTTTAAAGTTTTTTGCAAGAGGTATTTTGGAGACCAAAACGGAAAACCCGATTGATTTACAATTTGCTTTTTTATGTATTAACAGCGAAAAAATCGAGAGGGAATCTTTATATAATTATCTCTCCTATAAAGAGAAAGCAGAAATAAAACCATTAACCAATGCTGAAATACATGAAAAGTTAGTAAAGATTTTAAATGAAATTAAAAGAACCAACAAAGGATTCAGCAGAACTTTTTCTGACAGACCCAAAATAATAGTTGATTAAAAGTTGAATTATAAAACCGCGAACAAGGAGATAGCTATGGACGTTTTGAACAAATTTGAAAAGATTCACTTTATAAGTGATGATAAAAAATTTAATGATGCTTATCTCATTGCGGAAAAATTGAACGACAACAGAAACTATTACAAAAGCTGTATTGTTAAAGAAGTACCGTGCAAAAACAGGGATATTACCAAGTTGTTTGACGGAAATAAAATAAATATTTTCGGTTTCTTTTTAAATGTTGTAAACGGAGATGTAAGTTTTAATTCTGTAGACAGCAAAATAAAAACGCTAAACGGAAACCTTGAAGTGCGGAGATACTATGATGTATCGAATAAAAATAAATCTGTTTTCGGTATCGGCTATAAATGGAATTTTGATTTTTCAATTAAGTATTCGGCGAACAAGATTATATTCTTTACTCCCAAGGATAAGTTGGAGTTCGTTCTAAATAATCAAGTATTTGAGAACAAAAATAATTCTTCTTTAAGCAAGGTTTCAAAATGCGATACGGCTAAGAAAGAAATAACAATATGTCATGATGATAAATTTTATATCTTTAACTTTGATGGGTATTTGCGAAAAATATCTGATAAAAATAATAATTTTTTTAAAATATCTTACATACCGGAGACAACATTGATTGAAGTTATCGAATCTAACTGCAACAAAAATTTGAAATTTTATTATAAGGACGATATGGTTGCCAAAATTGAAGATAATATCGGCAGAGCGTGGCAATATTTTTATAAAGACGATTATCTTGAATACATTCACTATCCGAATGGTGCGAAAGAGAAATTTTTTTATAGTGATGACAATAAAATTGAGAAAATACTTGATGAAAATAACTTCCCCATTTTTAAAGCAGAGTATGACAGATATTCTAAACTTACGCAAATAAGCAAAAATAAAAAAGAAAGTTATCTTGTATCTTACGATAAATTTTCTAAAGAGTGTACGCTTGCCTTATGCGATGAAAAAGCGATTTATAAACATGACAGAACTCAGTTAATCACGAATATAAGAGTATACTCAAATGAAAATTTGAACATTAATAAAACATTCGAATATGACGCAGGAGGGAAATTAATAAATAGATGCAGCGAAAATTTCGCAGATGAAAAAAGCACAATAAAAACGTTTACTTACGATGACAAAAACAGAATCATTTATAAGTCCGACAGCGAAACGGATAAAGAAACCGAAACTATCGAATATTTTTACGACGATAATGACCGCCTTTTTAAAGAAATTAAAAGTTCCGGGTGTGAAAAAATTATAAATTATGATAAACGCGGAAACGTGATTGAAACCAAAGAATTAATAAACAAAGGTTTTTCGGTTCAAAAATTTTTCACTTATGATTCTCAAGGGCGATTATCAGAAGAAATTGACGGTAATAAAAACTCAATTATTTATAAATATGACAGTGATGAACTCTTGTTCCCGAGTGAAATAATTTTTGATAATTTTAATAAAATTTATTTTGAATACGATAAAGTGAATCGTTTACTACTGAAGAAAATAGGCTCTTATACAATAAAACACTTATACAGCAATAATGATTTGATTATAAAAAATATTTTTGCGGACGATTGTGAGGATTTTATATTGTACGACACCAAGAACTTTCCCCGAGAAATATATTCCCCTTTAAATATTAAAAACTCAGGGAATCTCGGCAGATATAAGTATGTTTATGATTATGAAAATAACCTCATGAATGTTGTTGGGTTTCAGATGCTAAAAACGGATACCGATGATGCATCGAGTCTGAATGATGTGACAGAAACTGATTATGTCGGAAATAAGGTTTTAGAATATAAATACTTAAAAACAGATGAAAACAGGAAACTATATAAGTTGTACAAATACGAATATGATAAAAATTTGAATTTAATAAAAAAAACCGAAGGCTGTGAATCGGTGGAATTGAATGAATCGCCGCAATCTTATATACAATACACTTACAAATATGATAACAGAAATAATTTGACAGAAGAACACAGTAACTCCGGTAGTCATACGAAATATTTTTATTCGGATATAGATTTATTACATAAAATGAGTGTCCGAATAGCAGAGAACGTTAAGAAGGTCGTGCATTATGAATACAGTAACAGAAGATTGCTTTCTAAGCAAACAGAAATATTGGAATTTCAAGATGCCTTACCCAAACTTGCTAATCCGGATGTTTCATTTGTAAAACTTATAACAAGTTTTTTCTATAACGAGAATGATGTTCTGATGAAAATAGCTCTGCCGAATAAGCAAACAAAAACTTATGACGGTGAAGTTTCCATAGAAAATATAAATGTGCAAAATGTGAATGAAGAAGATATAAATATTGATGTGCAAAATTTCATAAGAAATGAATTTATTAAAAACATCGAAGATAATATTCTGTGCGATAAGTTTGGAAGAATAATAAAAATATCTTCAGATGAAGACAGTTATATTTTTGAATATGATTTTGCGGACAATATCAAGATTCTAAAAATTAATGATGATAAGTATGGATTTATTTTCAATAGCATTAACCAAATTAAATCTGTTGAAAAAAATGAAATTAATATAAAGAATTATTTGTACGACGATAAGGCAGATTTTGCGGAGGTGGATTATGGGAAGGGTTGTTAGATTAGCATTAGCAATTTTAATTTTATTGTTCTGTAGTGCTGAAACGATTCATGCGGATGATAATCGAATAAATAGAATTGTATTTGTGGTTGATAAGAGTCATTCGATGAACTATCAGGATTCGGAAAAATATATTTATGAAATGATGAACATGTTTATTGATTCTTTTAAAAGTACTGATACCGAAATAGGATTTGTCGCTTATAACGACACGATTATAAAATCTTATCCGTTGGCACAAATAAATTCCGATTCGGAGCGAGAGCATATAAAAAATAATTTGATTGAAATTTCTCGCAGAGGAAGTACGGATATCGGATTGGCATTGAAAGAAGGAATTAATCTTTTAAATGCTGATACTGAATATAACAACATAATGATTTTGTTTTCCGACGGCGCAACGGATTTAACATTATCCAATACGGGAAGAAGTATGGAAGATTCATTGAACGATGAGAATTACGCTTATTCTAAGGCATCGGAGATTAACTGTAAAATTTATACCATCGGAATCAGCAGCGACGGAACATTAGACAGTAATTATCTGGCAAAAATAGCTGACAATACGGGCGGTAAAAAATTTGACATAAGTTCTCGCAATAACATTCTGAGTGCGTTTAATGAAATAATGCTGAATATCACGGGAACGGAGTTTGTTTCGCTTGAAAGCAAAAATGAAATTAAAATTCCGATAGAAAACGACTATATAGATGAAGTTAATATATTGGTTTACGGAAATAATGTTGATATAACAACGGAAACGGAAAATGTTTCGATAAGCAAATCCAACATTTATTCAAACTTAAAAATCGTTAACCCGAATACCTCGTCAATAGATTTAAAAATAAACGGCAATGAAAGTTTTGACGTTGAAGTTATTAAATATACTTCCGTTATTCCGATTATCGAAGATGTCGGCGTTAAAGAAAGTTTCAAAAACTTTGTTGATATTAAAGGATACTTTGTAAACGGCAAAGACGGAAGCAAAATTACGGATAAAGATTTTTATAAAGATTTAAAAGCTGAATTAATAGTTATTTCCGATGATTTGGATGTGGTTGATAAATTTGAAATGACAAACACGGGCGATTACTTTGTTTATAACTATGAAAATAATATGCCCAACAATACAAAACTGCAAATGGTAGTGTCAAATACAAACTTTGAAAATTTGGAATCAAACATAAAAAGGAGCGAAGTTAAAAATTTAAATTTGGGAAATAACATTCCTTATAAGTTGGAAGATAAAGAAATCCGAGTTTTAAAATCCAAAAGAACAAAAACATTGAATTTGAGCGACTATTTTATTGATATTGACGGTGATTCGTTGTCATATACATTGCTGAAAGGTGACGGCATTCCAAACTTGGAACTTTCGGAAGATACGATGAAAATGACTCCCTCCGCATTGCAAGTTTACGATTTGGAAGTAGAAATTGATGACGGACGCGGCGGAGTTATAAATGAATCATTACAGGTATCCGTATTATCTTTTTGGCAGTATTACAGAAATCATTTAGTCACTATTCTGGTTATTTTTATAATACTGATAATGTTGTATCTTCTTTTATTAAACAGACTTTCTGAATTTAAAGTGACGAGTATCATTCCCGAAGAAAAGAATTTAATCGTTACAAGAAGAAAGAACGGCAACATTTTCCCGTTATTCAATACGGCTATGTTTTACGGTGTGAGATTTGAAGGATATTTTTTATCAACCAAAAGCGGTTTGGAAGTTCCGATTTTAAATTGGAGCGCATCGCTTCTTAATAACAGAAATTCAATTTCCTTGGGAGAACTGTTCAGTATTTTAGATGTAGCTGAAAAACTTCCCGAGGCATACAAAATAATTTTTACGGCAGGAAGTAACGGCACAATATTATTTCACCACAGTACAAACTGCAAAGTTTCATTCGGCATAAAACATATACAGCCCAATAAAAAAGAAGTTTTAAATACAGGAGATAACATCTATATATTGTTTGAAGACGGCGCATCGGAAATACAAATTAAATTTAAACAAGTTGGTAAAGCAATAAGAGTTTCTAACTATTAAAATTTTGGAGGCGAGTTTTTTGGATACGAAAATTTTAAATACCTGCATTGCCGTGGATGATGATTTTAACTTTATTTATTATAAAAATTTGTATGTTGATGAAATATTAAAAGAGCGAATGAAGGGAATTTTAATAAGTAAAACTTTGGACGGGAAAATTAATTTCACTTTTGAATTTCCCGATGAAAGCTATTTGTATTTTCATGGTGATGTAAAAGTTTATAAAAATAATATTTATGCAATCGTTAAAAGCAGCAGAGGACTTGACAGCGGTTATGAAAGAGGGATTTATTGCTTTGACACGGACGGAAATTACAAATGGTCTGTTAATCAAGACAATTTGTTTGGCAAGATTCTGGTAGATGATAAAGAGAGGCTGTATTTTGCATCTTATCAGGTCAATCAAATGACAAATACAGTTCGGGGAATGAGTATTTTCTGTGCAGATAATCTGGGCAATATTTTATGGAAGAAAGATATTCATAACGTTATAGCAGATTGGATTTATGATATTGATATAGGCGTGGTGCTCGTAGATATAGACGGTAACTTGAATAAATGTTTGAACTAAAACTCAGAAGGTCAGTATTAAAATATTAATATTTTACAATTATTGAAAGGGGCTATTTACTTGAAGCATTTAGATGAATACTTTGCAAAGCTGCAAAAAGACATAGAAAACAGAGTTGATTATAAAAAAGATAAAGATGAGATATCAGATGAAATTCCACAAGAAAGTATCTACGAGGATATAAAGGACGGAAAGTTGAAAATTAAACATTTAAGTTTGACGTTTACGGAGGAAAGTTTTTTTGATAACAGATTATTGATGATGTTCCCGAAAAACTTTTTTCATAGTGAGCTTAAACATGATGAAAACAATTGGTTTTATAGAAATTTAGAATCAGATACAAATTTTATTTTAACTTATGTTAAAGGAGTTACGGAAATTAATATTAAAAAAATAAAAAAGGGTGTGGAAGATGGTTTTACTGCATCTAAATTAGCAACAAAATGGATTTCGGAAGGTGAAGTAT
>JGI994J12354_10001375_pt1 | contig 24675 bp, 19 predicted proteins | sample IntmicLarv3ML3BL_FD_12354 | JGI IMG/M metagenome (IMG submission 12354)
GCGTGGTTTTGCATCTGAAAAGATGCAAAATGCGAGCCCCATCGGGCTCGCAAATGGTTTTTCCCAAGGGGGTGCTGCAAAATAATTCATTTTGCAGCATCCCCTGCTCTCATTTTGGTGTTGTTATACGAATTCCTGATAAAAATCCGTGCGCACGGTTACTCCGCCCATTCGTACAGCAGCGCCCACAGCTCCGCGCAATTTTCCACAATCTGCGCCGCGCCGTTTTGGCGAAGAACCTCCGCATCGCGAAAGCCCCAGCTAACGGCGATGAGCGGGAGGTCTGCGGCTTTTGCAGTGGCGATATCCACCTCGGAGTCGCCGACATAAACGGTGGCCTGCGTACTTGCGCCCAGCGCGGCGAGGGCGGCATAGCAGCTGTCCGGCGCCGGCTTCGGGGGCAGACCGTCCCGGCGGCCGATGGAAAAATCCAGCAAGCCGAGGAAAAACTGCGCACACAGCGCCTGAACGGGGGCATCGTCCTTATTGGAAACTACCGCCGTCTTCCAGCCCTTGGCGCGGCAGTCCGCCAGCAATTGCAGAACGCCAGGGTAGGGCGCGGTGTGGTCGTTCATATGCACCTGATAATGCGGCAAAAACAGCGCCAAAGCCTCGGGCAGGCGCTGTTTTTCGTTTTTTGGCAGGGCGCGCTCCAACAGCTTTGTGATGCCACCGCCTACAAAGGCGCGGGTCTGCTGCTGGGTGATTTCGGGCATCTGCATCTCCCGCAGTGTGAAATTGACGGAGCGTTGCAAATCCTCCTGCGTATCCAGCAGGGTGCCGTCCAAATCAAATAATATCGTCATCATTTTCTCTTTTTCCCGAAAAAGCCGCGCTTTTCGCCGCTTTCGGCCTCAAATTCCTGCAGCAGCTCCTTCTGGCGGGCCGTGAGCTTTTCGGGGACATCCACCACGACATGAACGTGGTGGTCGCCGCGCCGCCCGCGTGAATTCAGCACCGGGATGCCCTTCCCCTTCATGGAAAGTATCTTGCCGGACTGCGTGCCGGCGGGCAGATGAAAGAGGACATCGCCGTCCAGCGTGGGGACGGGAAAGCTGTCACCCAACGCTGCCTGCGCAAAAGACACATGGCGTTCATAGTGGACATCAAACCCGTCACGCACAAAATGCTTGTGCGGCCGCACAAAGATGGCGACATGCAGATTGCCCGTCGAGCCGCCGTTCACGCCGCAGCTGCCCTGACCGCCAACATTCAGCACCTGCCCGTCGTCAATGCCGGCGGGGATGCTGACCTCTATCTTCTTCTCGCGGGAGACACGCCCGGTGCTGCGGCATTTGGGGCAGGGGGCATCGATGGTCTTGCCGCGTCCCCGGCAGGTCTGGCAGGCCTTGGAGGTCTGAATGTTGCCGAAGGGCGTGCGCTGCTGGGACGCAACGCTGCCGCGCCCTTTACACTCGGGGCAGGTTTTGGGCGCAGTGCCGGGCTTTGCGCCGCTGCCGCCGCAGTCGGGGCAGACATCGACGACACGCACCTCCACCATATGCTGACAGCCCTTGGCCGCCTCTTCAAAACTGATGGTGGCGCGCGCCTGCACATCCTCACCCCGGCGCGGCGCGTTGGGGTTTGCGCTGCGGGAGGAGCCGCCGAAGCCGCCGCCGCCGAAGAAGCTGCCTAAAATATCGCCCAGGTCAATATCCACACCGCCGCCGAAGCCGCCAAAGCCGCCGCCGAAACCGCCGCCACCGCCCGCGCCGTAGTTCGGGTCCACACCCGCATGGCCAAAGCGGTCATAGCGCGCTTTCTTGTCCGCGTCGGACAGTACCTCATAGGCCTCGTTGGCTTCCTTGAATTTTGCCTCGGCAACGCTGTCACCCGGATTCAAGTCCGGGTGAAACTGCTTTGCCTTCTGGCGGTATGCTTTCTTGATGTCGTCCTCCGACGCGCCCTTGGCTACGCCGAGAATGTCATAATAATCTTGTTTGTCAGCCAAAGCGTACTCCTTTTTCAACGAGGAAGGAATGTGCGTGGTGTAGGGGACGCTGTCCTCAGCGTCCCGATGCCGCTCAAACGACACGGTACACCCAAAGATTCATCCCATGCGCGGGACGCTGGGGACAGCGTCCCCTACGGTTGCGCGTCTCCAAAATATACGCGCCGCGTCAACCGAGCGTCCCAAAACGCACATTCCCTTTATCCTGCGTTCGTCTTATTCTTCCGGCGGAACCTCGGTGTAATCCGCTTCGGTGTAGTCGCTGTTTGCAGTGGGGTCAAAGCCCTCCGGGAAGCCCTCGGGCGCTTCGCCGCCCTGCGCCTGCGCGGCCTCCTGCGCGGCCTTGTAGAGCTTTTCGCTGACCTCGTAGAACTGCTTGGTCAGCTCCTCCTGGCGGGTCTTGATGAGGTTGATGTCCTCGCCCTTGAGCGCCTCCTTGAGGGCTTCAATCTTCTCGTTGACGGCGGTTTTCTCCTCCTCGGAGAATTTGTCGCCCTCCTCGTCCAGCATTTTTTCGCACTGGTAGACCATCTGATCGGCGCCGTTGCGGGTATCGACCTCCTCGCGGCGCTCCTTGTCCTCCTCTGCGAACTTCTCGGCGTCCTGCACGGCCTTCTCGATGTCGTCCTTGGACATGTTGGAGGAGGCGGTCAGGGAGATGGATTGCTCCTTGTTCGTGCCCAAATCCTTTGCGGAAACGTTGACAATGCCGTTGGCATCGATGTTGAAGGTCACTTCAATCTGCGGAATGCCGCGCCGCGCGGGCATGATGCCGTCCAGATGGAAGATGCCCAGGGTTTTATTGTCGCGCGCGAATTCACGCTCGCCCTGCAAAACGTGAACCTCCACAGAGGGCTGATTGTCCGCCGCGGTGGAGAAAATCTGGCTCTTCTTCACCGGGATGGTGGTGTTGCGGTCGATGATTTTGGTGTTGATGCCGCCCATGGTCTCAATGCCCAGGGACAGGGGTGTCACGTCCAGCAGCAAGAGACCCTTCACATCGCCGCCCAAAACGCCCGCCTGCAGCGCCGCGCCGATGGCAACGCACTCGTCCGGGTTGATGCCCTTGAAGGGGTCTACGCCCATGAACTTCTTCACCGCGTCCTGCACGGCGGGAATGCGCGAGGAGCCGCCCACCATGAGCACCTTGTGAATGTCGCCCGGCTGGAGGCCTGCGTCCTTCATCGTCTGGCGCACGGGACCCATGGTCTTTTCCACGAGGTCTGCCGTCAGCTCATTGAACTTCGCGCGGGTCAGCGTCAGCTCCAGATGCTTGGGGCCGTTCGCGTCCGCCGTGATGAAGGGCAGGGAGATGTTGGAGGTCGTCACGCCGGAAAGCTCGATTTTCGCCTTCTCCGCCGCTTCCTTCAAGCGCTGCATGGCCATTTTGTCGCCCTTGAGATCCACGCCCTCGTTCTTTTTGAACTCCTCCGCCATCCAGTCGATGACGCGCTGGTCAAAATCGTCGCCGCCAAGCTTGTTGTTGCCCGCCGTTGCCAGAACCTCCTGTACGCCGTCGCCCATCTCAATGACGGAAACGTCAAAGGTGCCGCCGCCCAGGTCGTAGACCATGATTTTCTGGTCGTTTTCCTTATCGATGCCATAGGCGAGCGCTGCCGCCGTCGGCTCGTTGATGATGCGCTTGACCTCCAGACCCGCGATTTTGCCCGCGTCCTTGGTCGCCTGGCGCTGCGCATCCGTGAAATACGCGGGGACGGTGATGACCGCCTCGGTCACGGTGTCGCCCAGATACGCTTCCGCATCCGTCTTGAGCTTTTGCAGCACCATGGCGGAAATCTCTTGGGGCGTAAACTTTTTATCGTCAATTTTCACCTTGAATTCGCTGCCCATCTGACGCTTGATGGAGGCGATGGTGTGGTCGGGGTTGGTGATGGCCTGACGCTTTGCCACCTGGCCGACCATGCGCTCGCCGGTTTTGCCGAACGCCACGACGGACGGCGTGGTGCGCGCGCCCTCCGCATTTGCGATAACCACAGGCTCGCCGCCCTCGATAACTGCCACACAGGAATTGGTAGTGCCCAAATCAATGCCGATAATCTTTGCCATTTGTTTTGTCCTCCGTTCTAGATTTTAGATGGTAGATTGTAGATTTTAGATTTTGCGGATTCAGCGTATCCCGCGTCCTCCATAGGGAACGACCCAAGGTTCATCCGCCTCAACCCCTCAATTCGCAGCCTGCACGGTTGCGGGCCTTATCACGGTTTCGCCGATTTTGAAGCCCTTGGCGAACACCTGCGCGATGCTGTTTTCGGGGAGATTTTCGTCCTTGGTATGCATCACTGCATCATGCAGCTTGGGGTCGAAGGGTTCGCCCTGCTCACCGAAGCTTTGGACATTCAGCCTGGTGAGAACATCCCAAAATTGCTTTGCAATCATCTCCACGCCTTTTTTGTAGTCCGCCGCATCGGCCTGCGCAGCGGCGGCGCGCTCCAGGTTTTCCGCCACGCCGAGAAATTCGCCCACGATGTCCGAACGGACGGCGGTATAAAGCTCCTCGCGTTCCTTTTTGGAACGCTTGCGGAAGTTGTCATACTCCGCCGCCAGACGCAGCAGCTGGTCGTTTTTTTTATCCAAATCCGCCTGCAGCTTTTCCTCGGCGGTGGGTGCGGGGATTCCTTCGACGGCAGATTCCTCTTTGAGGATTTCCTCGTCCTGTTTCTTTTTCTTCGCCACAATGCCTCTCCTTATTATCCTTTAATCTTCCAGCGCCTGTGTCATAAATTCACTCACAAGCTTTGTCAAATACCGTACACCGGGAATCAGCTTGGCGTAGTCAATGCGCGTGGGACCAATCAAGCCGATAGACCCGGCTTTTTCGCCGTGGATGAAGTATTGGGCAAAAATCAGGCTGGATTTTTCCAGCTGCTGATAACCGGTTTCCGTGCCGATGCGCACATCCAGCGCACCCTTGCTTAGATTGATAATCTGCCCCAGCGGCTCCCCCTTGCTGAGAAACTCCATCAGCTGATAAACCGAGCTGTCAAACTCCTTATGCCCCAAAAGGTTGGATTGCCCCTCCAGCATAACCTGCGACTGCGCGGCGCGCTGCGCCAAGTCGGACACCACACCCAGCAACGGCAGCATGGCCAGGGCGTTCGAGCCCAGGGACGCGGCAAGACCTTGGAGCATAACGGCGTTGATTTCCGCAATCGGGCAGCCAATGAGGGTGCAGGCCGCCATATTATAAAAGGTTTCCAGCAGTGAGGGGGTCAAATCACATTCCAGACGGCACATACGGCTTTTGAGTACGCCGTTGGAGGTCAGCAGCACGAGCATCAGCGTTTTTTGTCCCACGGGCACCAGCTCAATGCGGCGGATGGCTGCCTTCTCCCCCACGGGCGTGGTGCTTACGGCGGCACAGTGGCTCAGCTCCGCAAGGACGGCAACGGCGTTTTCCAGCAGACGCGCCGGGTCGTCCGCGCCATGGGCAATGCCCACCTCAATGAGCTTGCGGAAGCTTTCGTCCACCTCCTGCGGACGCATGAGCTTATCCACATAATAGCGATAGCCCTTTGCGGAGGGAATGCGCCCCGCCGAGGTATGCGGCTGTTCCAGATATCCCTGCGCCGCAAGTTCTGACATCTCATTGCGCACCGTGGCAGAGGAAATGTTCATGCCCATCTGCGCCAGCAGCCCCTTCGAGCCGACCGGATCGCCCGTTCGGATATACAATTCCACAATCGCGGCGAGAATGGCTTGTTTTCTCTCGCTCAGCTCCAAGCTTTCACCTCCAGTGCCAGACGTTGGCACTCTAATAATGCGAGTGCTAATTTGGTATATACTATACGCTCTCCGGATGAATTTGTCAATCTTTTTATTTGTAAATACTTTGTGAATACGAAAGGGATCGTGAAAGGTTTGGACGATTCACTGATTGTTCATTGCAAAAGACGGTCGGAGGTTCTATACTTTCTTTATCCAAAAAAAGGAGGATCCCACATGAAAATATTATCTTTGGGGTCATTACCCAACGCAGGGCATCGGCGAAAAGGCCGCTCGGATTCATCTGGGCAATTATGAGCTGGCAGTGCTCCTCTCCCGCCCTCTCGTGGACTTTTTGGAGGAAAAATATGCAGAGCTTCGGCAGCAGGGACAAAACGAGAATGACGCGCGCCTGAACGCGCTGACGGAACGAGTCCCGTACCCTTCAAGCAGTTTCTGGAGGCGTGGAACGGCGGCAGCCTAATCAAAGCCGAAACAGATGAAGAAATTACGGCAGAGAAGCGCCGGATTGTCTTTGAGAATACAAGCCTGTGGAATCCCAAGGCAACAGCATCGGAATAAACAACAAGAACCTTGATCCACACGCCGCCACTCACCCTCGGCACAAACCGCAAATCAAAAAAGTCATACGGCTCTTGACACAACGTTAGGAGATGGGGTTGTTGCAAAACGTATTATTGATACATTGAGCGTGAGAAAAAGCGTGGTTTTGCATCTGAAAAGATGCAAAATACGAGCCCCATTGGGCTCGCAAACGGTTTTTCCCAAGGTGGTGCTGCAAAATAATTCATTTTGCAGTACCACTATCCCCGCTTTGTCTCCTGTTCGTTTTTACCGGTTTGGTTCCTTTCCGGGAACGGCGGTTTATTGCATTTACTGCCCTAATCCATACTTATCCCGTATCCGTTCCAGCACTGCGCCGATTGGTGCCGCAAAAAGGAGGAGAAACACCACATTTGAAGCGGCATAGGTGAGGGTTATGGGCAGGGCGGCTGTGATATTGGCGAGGCAGCGCAGGGGCTGAAAGCTGTTGTCTGCCCAGAGGGTGATCCAGCCGTCCATCAGCAGGGAGTAGAGGATTCCGGCGGCGACACCGTAAAGACACAGCAGAATTTTGGAACGCGGGTCACCGCCGCGCATACGCGGGGCGAGCAGACCCGCCAAAAAGCCAACCATCCCCCAGGAGAACATCTGGAAGGGTGTCCAGGGGCCTTGCCCGAAATAGAAATTGGAGATGAGCGCCGTCATGGCACCGACGATAAAGCCGGATTGCGGGCCGAGGCAGAGCGCGGTGATGATGACCAGCGCTGTGACGGGCTTGAAATGCGGCAGCGCGAGAAACGCGAAGCGCCCTACGGAGGCGAGCGCCGTCAGAACGGCGAGAATCACCAGCTTTTTGCCATCCCCTCCCCCTTTTTCAAAGGAGAGAAAAAACGGCAAGCAGGCCAAAACGGCAACTGCCAGCGCGATGAAGGCATATTGCCTGCCGCGAAAAATGAGCGTCCCCAACAAAATCACCGCCGGGATACCGATGAGCAAAATCAGGTATTGCAGGGTGGTTTTTCTTTTTGGATTCAGGCTTTTTCCCGCTTGTTTTGCTTGCATAATTCGATGACCTCCTCACAGGTGACGGCGTTTTCAAATAAGTGCCGCGCAATGCGGTTGGCGGCGGTGGTGTAAAAATTATTTTCGGCAAAAAAGCGCCGCGGCGTTGCCTGCGCGAGGATTTCTCCGTCAAAAAACAGCGCACAACGGTCGGCATTTTCGGCGGCAAATTCCACATCGTGCGTCACCATGAGTACGGTAATCCCCTGCGCATTCAGTGTTTTCAATATGGCTGCGAGCGACTGCTTGGCGAAAGCGTCCAGCCCCTTGGTCGGCTCATCCAACAACAAAATTTTCGGGCGCAGCAACAGGATTTTTGCCAGCGCGCACTTTTGCTGCTCCCCGCCGGAGAGGTCATACGGGTGTTGCTCCAGCAAATGCGCGATGCCCAGCTGCGCGGTGATTTCTTCGATGCTTTGCACCGTTTTTTCGCTGTCGTCACCCATTGTTTTACAGATTTCCTGCAAATCGTCCCGCACACGGGTTTTCAGAAAAACCGTCTGCGGATTTTGCGGAAGCAACGCGAGATTGCGGCGGTATAACTCATTCCCCTTATATTCCCGCAGCTTTTTTCCGCGGATTTTCACCGTGCCGCGGTAGGCTTTGTCCAGCCCCGCAAGGACATTCAGCATGGTGGTTTTTCCGCTTCCGTTTTCGCCCAGTACGCAGAACAGCTCGCCCTCATATACGCGCAGATTCATGCCGCGCATGACATCCGGCAGCTCTCTTGCGTAGCGAAACCACGCCTCCTTCAGCTCCAGCACAACCTCCTCATTATGGGTGTAGGGCGGTGCGGGCGGCGGCGTTTGCGCGCGAAAATGGCGGCTGAGAAAATCCCGCCCCTCCTTCACCGTCAGTGGGCAGATATCCTGCACGGAGAGTCCGCTGAAAATGCGCACCGCACAGGGCAGCGCCGCACGCATGGGGTGCTTGGGGTTCTGCGCGGTCAGCTGCGGCGCAGCCTCACGCGGCGCAGCAAAGACTGCTTTGCGTCCCTGTTCCAAGATGAGAACCTTATCCGCAATGGGGAAGATTTCCTCCAGCCGATGCTCTGCCAGAATGACGGTCAACCCCAAATCGCGGTTCAGCTTTTGCAGGGTGGTGATGAAGTCGGATGCCGCCACAGGGTCAAGCTGCGCGGTCGCCTCGTCCAGAATCAGCACCTTCGGACGCATGGCCAGCACACTCGCCAGATTCAGCAGCTGCTTCTGCCCGCCGGAAAGCTCGGCGGTATTCTTGCGGAACCAGCTTGAGATGCCGAAAAAGGCCGCCATTTCGCCCACGCGCAGGCGGATGGAGGCGGTTTCAAGGCCCAGGTTCTCCAAACCGAAGCTCAATTCCTGCCAGACCTTATCGGTCACGGTCTGGCTTTCGGGGTTTTGCATGACAAAGCCGATTTCACCTGCCGCCGCGCGTGCGTCCAGATCGGCAAGTTCTGTGCCGCAGTAGAAAATCTCGCCGCTTTTTTCGCCGTGCGGGGTCAGCTCGCGCTTGAGCATACGCAGCAGCGTGGTTTTGCCGCAGCCGGATTGCCCCGCTACGGCGATGAATTCACCGATTTTGATGGAAAGGCTGATGCCGTCCAACGCCTTTTTTTCGGCTTTCGGGTAGGCAAAACTCAAATTTTCGAGACGGAATAAATCCATTTCATGTTCTCCTTCATTTCCATGATGCAGGGCAATAGTGTCAGCGCGCCAAAGGCGATATACACCGCCATGGATAACGGCGAGCCACTCAGCGCCGAGATGCGCGGATAAAAATAGAACGTTGCGCCGCCGAGCGCCTGCCCGAGCAGTACAATACCCAGCAAGGCCGCCGAGAACGCAAGCAGCACTGCATCTCGCACGCTCCAACGGAAGAGCGAAAAATGCGAACGTCCTTTCAGCCCGCAGCCCCGCGCGTGCATGACATCGCCGGTATCCGCTGCGTTTTCCAGGCTCCAGGAAATCATTGCCAGAAACACGCGGGAAGCGGCGCGGAAACGATCGCTGAGGCTCTTGCCCGTATACAGCCCCATCGCCTTTTGCGCGCGGTGGACGCGAAAGGTCTGCGCCCGAAACAACGGTACGAAGCGCATGGCCATGGAGAGTGTCAGTGCAAGACGCGGCACGGCGCGGCCAAAAAGATAAAGGAACTTGTCCGTTGTCATGATATATCCATAGGCGCGGCTCCACTGCAGCACCGCCAGCAGCATGGTGGCCAGCGCAGCGCCGCAGAGCAGCGCCTCCCTGGTGACGGGGTTGCCGTTCATGAAAAACAGCGGCGTGACACCGTTGTGGGCAAACAGCGGATTGGTGACGCTTGTGAGCAAAAACAGCGGAAGGGCAAAGCCCAGGCTGCGCAAGAATTCACGCGGACGCTCCAGCGACGCGCAAAAGCACAGGCCGCCCAAAAGCGCCTGCGCCAGAAGAATGGGATGCGTGCTGAACATGGCGACCGACAAGACCGCGCAAAAATAAAAAAACGCCGTCAAGGGGTGCAGAGTGCCGAAGGCGCGTATCATTCCGTCACCGCCTTTCCTTGAAAGCTTGCAAGATTCACGCCGCTGTTGCGGCCGAGGTCGCAGGTATAGACCCACGCCGCCGCGTCGCCGTCCTGCAATTCATATTTGGAGCTGCCGCGATTCGGGGCTTCGCCGTTGACGAGAAACACCCAGCCCGAAAGCGGCCCGCAGGAGAATTCGTAAAGATAGTGGATGCCCTGCACATAGACGCTGCCGCAGCGGTTCAAATCCGCGCCCTGAAACTCCATTTGGATTTTTTCGTGCCGCGTCACGCGCTCCAAAAGGTCAAAGACCGTGTCCCCGGGGCGCAGCACATATTCCGTCTGCGGCAGAATCACGCCGTCCGGCGGAAGCAAGCCCGAATTCCGCAGGGACGGTGTCAGTTTCTCCCAATTTTCCAGCACCGTATCACAGCGGATGGAAAGCGACACCGTTTGGCTCTGCGGCGTAATGTCGTCAATATGCAGCATATAGTATTCGTCCACGCTCTGGATATCCGTACCCATGATGAGCACGGATACCAGCAGCACGAGCGAAAACAGAATCAGGATATCCTTTTTCACAGCTCAATGCCCACGCGCGCCGAAACGCCCACGTTGTAATAATGCTTGACCGCCGCCATCTCCGTCACCAAATCGGCAAGCGCGATGATTTCGGGCGCGGCACCGCGCCCGGTGAGCAGCAACTCTGTTTCGGGGCGCTTAGCGCGAAGAACCGCCAGTGCATCCTCCAAGGAAAAGAGCCCCATTGCCAGCGCACAGTTGAATTCGTCGGCCACCACCACACCGTATTTCCCGGCAGCCAGAACCTCCCGCAAATGCACCAGGCCCTCCTGCGCTTTCCGGCAATCCTCCGGTGAGGGTGCCTGCTCCACAAAGCTTTCCGTGCCGTGCTGCACGATCTCAAATTTCAGCAGAAGGGCGGGTGCTGCAAGCTCGCTGGTTGGCATCCCCTTCATAAACTGCAGCATGATGACTTTCTTGCCTGCACAGACCGCGCGCAGCATCAGCCCCAGCGCCGCCGTGGTTTTTCCCTTGCCGTCCCCCGTGTAAACCTGAATGAATCCCTTTTCCATTTGACATGCTTCCTTTCATCAATAAGTTCCTTTTATTTTCAGCCGCAGCCGTTGCTTGCGCGGCAGCACGGCCTTCAATTGTACCAATACCTGATGCTGAAATGCTCTTGCCTGCTCTGCCTGCTCATCTGTAATGTTCTGTTCGCTGAACATGGCCTGTGTATAGCCCCAGAGCACTGCGTTGACCTGAGCCGCCGTACCGCCGGAAAAGCGGCACCACTCCGCCTCGCGCGCCAGCGGCGAGACATTTTCCTCCGGCATCCCCAAAAATCCCAGCAGCTGCCGCGTATAGGCGAAGGCCGCCAGCACGGCGCGGCGGTTGTTTTGCGTTTGGATTGCCCGCAGCCGTTTGCGCAGCACGATGCGCCGTTTGGTCAGCGGAACTGCCGCAAGGGCGGCGGTGAACAGCAGCAGCACCGCGCCGACGGCGAACAGACCCGTCAAAAGTTTTTTCGGCAGTGCCATCCTTCGGCTGAGGCGGTTGCCCTGCTCCTGCGGCGTATCCGCCTGCGCACCCTCCTGCGGCTGCGCCGCCGAAACGTCCTGTCCGCGGGGATAACCGCCCAGGGCATCCGCCTTTTCCATGATGTCATAATACGGCGGAGCCGTTTCAAGCGGAATCCAGCCGACACCGTCCTGATAGAATTCCGCCCAGGCGTGGGCATGGCTGTCCGCCAGACGGAACAGGGTGTTGGCGGGCTTGCCTTCCACATCCTGCGGTGTAACGAGATAGCCCTCCACATAGCGCGCGGGGATGCCGAAATAGCGCAGCATCAGTACAGCGGCGCTGGCGTAATGCACCGCATAGCCCTGCCCGCTTTTCTCCAGAAAGACCTGCAGGAAGTCCTCCTGCGGCAAAAGCGTCTGCGCCGTTTCATCGTAGTGTACGCTGTCCGCCAGGCAGCTCAGGATGCGCTGCTTGGCCTCCTGCTGAGGCAAGATACCCTGCGCGGCCGCATCATATACCCCCAGATGCGTTTGCAGCAGCGCCCGTGTCCGCTTCGGTACGGCGGTATAGCTCTTGGCGGCAAAGCGGCTGTAATGCCGCTCCAGCGCAGAAAACGCCGTTTCGCTTTGATGCAGCGCCCACGCGATTTCGGGACAGCGCTTCACCTGGTTGGGCAGAACAGTATAGCTGTACAGCGTTTCGCCGCGCAGCCCGCTTGTGTGCAGAGCTGCGTCGCCGATTCCGTTTTCCGCCGCCAGTTCTCCGTCGCCGCAAAGCTCATAGGGGGCGTAAGCATACTTGCGGCTTGCGGCAATATTATTCACGGTAATTTTGTTGGCATTCTTGGGATTCACGCCCGCCGCAGCAGCTGCCGCCGCCAGTTGCGTCTGCCCATAAAAGCCCTGCGCGTGCAAACTGCGGAACAGCTGCGCGGATTCGTATTTTTCCTGCGCGGGCAATTCCTCCCAGCCCTGCCCGTTGTAAACGCTGCCGACAAAACCGCGCAGATACATGGACTGCGGCTGCCGCATGGCAACCTCCAGCCGAATGTTTTTTTCATTTTTCTCAAAGCTGCCCAAATCGGCAAAATCGCCGCCTGGCAGCGCCTCATCCCTGCCGCCGCAGCGCAGAAAATCCAGCTGCTTGCGGAGGGATTTTTGCAATTGAAGCAGCTCGGCATCCGCCGATTCGCGGGGGAAGACGGGCAAAAAGGCGCTGAGCGAGAGCAAAATCACCAACAGCAAAATCATCCCCTTGCCCAAAAGCTCCGTGCATGGGGGCATTTTTCTGTCGTACAGCAAAAGCAGGGCGGCAACGCCCGCAAGCGGCAAAAAAAACACAGCGGACGGCATCCCCAACAGGCCGAACATGCCCACTGCCGCAAACCACAGCGCGAGCAGTGGGATTTTGCAGCCGCGCCGATGCAGCAGGGCAACGAGCGCTGTCAACAGCGCGGCGCAAACGAGCAGGAACAGCAGCAACGCGCCCCGATGCTTTTCCGGCGGAAGCGTGATTTCATATTGCGGAACAATCCGCCCAAAGCGGCTGCCGAACGCCGCAAGGACATGGTTCGCCGCCAAGCAAAAGCCCGCGAAAAAATAGTTCATGCCGCTGCCCTTTCTATAAAACAAATTCTGTATCCTGCGCCGAAAACAAGGCGGCGTTTGGGATGTCCGTTTGCTGTGAGAGCGAGACCGCCGCAATTTGCGAAAATGCCGCCGTATCCAACTCCGGTACGGCATCAGGCATCGTGCCCGCGCTGAGAATACCGCGCAGAATGCCCATCAGCTCCGCCTCGCTGCGCAGCAGGAAGCAGCAGCTCTCCTGCGTGTGCGCGTCCCGCCAGGCAACGGTGTGCGGCAAACCCGCCGCCAGCAAGCTTTGCGAGAGCGACACAAAGGCCGTGGCTGCCGCGTCGCATCCTGTGGGGGTCGGCTTTTCGCTGCGGCAGCTTGTGTCAAACAGCAACAGAATGGATTGCTCCGCCTGCAAACCCGACTCCCGAATGATGAGCCTGCCCAGCTTGCTTGTGAGCTTCCAGTGAATATTTTTGGGGCTGTCGCCCGCGATGTATTCCCGAATGCCGAAGGGCTCCGAGGGGTCGCAGCCCGCTTTTTCCTGCGCGTACTCCGTGCCGTGTGCCGCAGGGCTCGCTCGCTGCGTCATGCGCAGCGCAACGGGGAAGGTCTGCGGCAAAACCGTTATGCCGCCCGCTGCCGCAAAGTCTTTGCTGCGAAAGCTCAAGCCCAGCGGGTCATAAATACGGCAGTGTTTTATAGAGAAGGCCATGTGCCCGCAATGAGCGCTTTGCAGCATCAGCGGGATTTCAATACTGCCATTCGGGGTCAGCGCAAAGCGCAGGGGTATTTCCGTTTGCTCACCCGTAAGCAGGTTTGCGGAGAGGAGCTCCGCACAAACCTGTATACAGGGTATACGGGAGCCATTCTGCGCGATGAGCAGCGCGCAGGGCGAATCCCCTTTTTGTGCCGTTTCCGGCGATTCCACCGTGAAGCTTAGTTCACAGGGATGAAAGCGGTGCAGCATAATGCACAACAGCGTTACGCCCGTGAGCAGCGCGAAGAATATCAGAATTACGCTCTCGCCCAAGGCAATCGCCAAAAGCGGCAGCGAAAGCAGAAATATCATATAAACAATCCAACGTTTCAGCATGGTTATGTCCCGCTTGGCGCAGGCAATGCGACCGCTGCCAAGATTTCCGCCAGAATCTCCGCCGCGCTTTGCTGCGACAGCCGCGCCTTGGGGCTGAGCACCAAACGGTGCGCGCAGACATCGGCAAATATCGCCGCAACATCCTCGGAAATCACATAGTCCCGTCCGACCGCGAAGGCGGCGGATTTTGCCATTCTGCAAAGCGCCAGCGCGCCGCGCGGGCTGACGCCCAATTGGACGAGCGCATGCTCTCGCGTGGCCTGTGCCAAGCGTGTGACGTATTCGTAAACGGAATCGGCAATGTGCACCTGCGCCGCCCTGCCCTGCATATCCAGCAACTCCTCTTTTGTGTAAAGGACTTGCAGCCGATCCAGCGGATTTTCGCTGTGACGGTCCTTGAGGATGTTCGCTTGGCTTTCAAAATCGGGATAGCCCATGTGCAGGCATACCATGAAGCGGTCGAGCTGGGAGTCGGGCAGCAGCTGCGTGCCCGCCGAGCCGACCGGGTTTTGCGTTGCCAAAACAATAAAGGGCTCTGGCAATGGGTAGGTTTTGCCGTCCACCGTCACTTGGTTCTCTTCCATGACCTCCAGCAGCGCGGATTGCGTTTTGCCGGAGGTGCGGTTGATTTCGTCCGCCAATAACAGATTTGTCATGGCAACGCCCGGCTTATAGACAAACTGCCCGCTCTCCCGCTCCAGAACGGAAAAGCCGATGATGTCCGAGGGGACGCTGTCACTGGTGAACTGCACGCGAGCATAGTCCAGCCCCAAGACGCGGCTGAACGCCAGCGCAAGCGTGGTTTTGCCCACGCCCGGCACATCCTCCAAAAGGACGTGACCGCCGGACAAAATGGACAGAAACACCTTTTGCAGCACGTCATCCTTGCCGCGAATGACCTGCCCGACCTCCGTCAAAATCTGTTGTGTCTGCTTTGCCACAAAAAATGCCTCCTCAATCCTCGTCTTCTTCGTATTGCAGTTGTTCACTGCGTTTTTGCGCGCGCTTTTTTCGGATACGCAACAAGAAAAGCAGCGCCAACAATGCGCACAGCGTGAACGTGCCGCCGAATATCCATATGCTGCGCGCCATTGTATCCAGCCGCGTTTGGGCACGCAGGAGATCCTCATGACCCGAAATCAACGCGCGATCCTCCTCGCTCAAGGCCGCCGCGCGAACGAGCAGACTCGCAACGCGCTCCTTGTCCGCCGCCCGAATGCCGTCAAAGGGGTAGAGCTTTTCCAGAATCTCCGCGTTGATGCTTTCGATTTCCGCTTGAATTTCTTGAATTTTCTGCTGCTTTTGCAGCAAGTCCGCCAGCATATCGCCGTAATCCGCGCCGTTTTCCGCCGTTCGGATTTTCTCGCATAAACGCAGCACCGCCGCGTTATGCTGCATGGTCACATTCTGCGGCAGGCTGCGGTATTGCGCCAAATCCGCCTCGTTGATGATAACCCGCAGCTGCAAGACCTTGCCGTTGCCGCGCACATCGGTGATTGCGCCGCTGCCGCCGCTGTTCCCTTCATCGGGCATTTCGGGGCGGAAATCAAACAGACTGCGAAAACCGCCGTTGAAGCGGCAAAGCGCCGCCAGCGCATACAGCGCCTGTTCGCTTGCCATGGTGCCTGACGCGCCCTGCGCAGTGTGCGCAAAGCCGCCGTCCGCTTGGCGGCAACGCAGCAGGCCGTCCAAAAGCGTACTGCCGTTTTTGAGGAAGCGGGCATCGTTTGCGGGGTCAATGCCCAAAGCGCAAAGCGCGATGATTGCTTGAGCACAGCTCTCCGCATTCGCCGTGCCCCAGGCAACAAAACCACCTGTATCCGTTTGCATTGCGGAAAGGCATATCAGCGCCGCATCCACTGCTGCACGGACAGTCTGCGTCACTTGTTCCCTGTACTTATTTTGATAGCTGTATTGCTTTTCACTGTTATAATAAGGCGCAAGCGCCGTGAGCACCATGGCGGTGATGTCCGGGTCGGCGGCGCTGCCTTCCATGGAAAAGCCACCATCCTGGGTTTGCGCGCGCAAGAGTTCCGTCAGAATATCCTCGCGCTGCAGAGCGGCATCGGGCGGCAATTCATAGCGCAGTGCATCCAGTGCAATCAGCCCCCAGATGAGGCCGTTGAGACCCTGCGCGCCGAGGGACTGTATATCGCGGCGATAAACGCCGTCCGCAATCAGGTTGATGGACTTACCATCCGATGTTTTGCCGAAATTCGTCGGGTCGCCGCCGGTGGCCAGCACTGCCAGCGCAATGCGGTGCCACTCCGTGGCCTTTTGCTTGTCCAGCTTTTCCGCGCGCGCGTAACGCGTTTCCACATTCGCGCGCAGGACGGCGCGGTAGGCGGGATAATCCGCCTCCATACCCAGCCTGCCCAAACCAAGCGGAATCCAATCCCCTGCCGAACTGCCCGCCTGCGCGAGCAATTTTCCGCTGAGCAGGGCGGCATTCGGCGCGCCGTTTTCCGCTTTTTGCCAAGCGATAATACCGTCAATCACGGCGGACAAATCCGATGTGGGCTGCGCGGCAGCGAATCGGAACTGTGTGCCCAAAAGCAGCAGCGCCGTCAAAAGCGCAAGGCTTTTTCGTGTCATTTCAGCATTCACCATATCTTTCCATAGCTGTCGTTTGCGTTGCCGCCCGCGGAGGCAGAGGCACCGATGTCCTTGCCCAGGGCAAGCGTGAAACGGATTTTCAGCACATCGCCGTCTTGGAGCACCAATTCAGAGAGACCGTGGCCGGGGAAGGAGCCGTTGAGGCTGTACATCCAGCCGGAATCGCGGAAATGGTCAAACGCGCTGATACTGTCTGCGTCATAATTACCGTTTTCCGCATACCCGTCCCGATGCAGCGCCTCCAGCAAATCCGCCGGAATCTGCACATTTTTGCCGATACCGGGTTTGCCGATGCGCGCAAGATAAAAATCCTTTTGGAAGCTGCCGATATGCTCATACGTGAAGCCGTTTTGCTCCAGCAGGAGCGCAGCCAGCTGCGCGGCGGTTTCGCCCTGGATGATTTCCGCCTCCACGGGCGGCAGCAAATCGCCCAGACCCAGCACAGCGGCATCAACACTGACAGTCACCTTGCCCAGCACGCCGCCGTCCGCCACGGCGGTGCAATGGATGATATAGCTGTAATCCATACAGCGCCCCGCATCGTCCATGACGCGGATTTCCAGCAGATTTACACCGCCTTGGAAGACGAGCGAATAGCTGATGTATTCCGACTGCCAGCGGTATGAATGCACAGCGCCGTTGAGCTGCACCATGCAGTTCTGATAGCCCAGCGTTTTGCCGGTATCGTCCTGCGGCACAAGATCCAGCGTGAAGCTTGTACCCTTCAGTGTCATGCCGTCCTGCACGTTGATGTATTGCAGGCGCGGCGCGGTTTCTTCGGCTGCGATGGGAATATATTGAAAGTAATAATATTCTGTTTTTTCAATGGATTGTCCGTCAACCTTATCGGTGGCTTTCAGGCGAACGGTAATGGGGACATTCTCTTTGGTGAGCGCTGCTTTGAAGCGGTTCCCCGTTGGGGAAAGCGTTATGCCGCCGCAGACCACGGTCAAACGGGCATCCGCGCTGCCGTTTGTCAGCTGCGCCGTAAATTCGATGTTCGGGTCATGCACCACAATAGGGTTCTGCTGTGTGCTTGCGGCAATGCTCACGGCAATGCCGAGCGGCGGTACAGTGAGCGCTTCGTTCGGCGGTTCTGCGGGCGAGGCAGTTGGGGCTTCGGTCGGCGGAGCCTCCGGCAATGCCAGATAGATGGTGTAATCCTTATAAATCAAGAAGGTTCTGCCGTCTTCTTCGGCATACTGCACGGTGATGCGGATGCTGTTTTTGCCTTCCGTCAGCGAAAGGCGGCCCTTCCACTGGCTTTGGTCGCTTTCACCCACATAAACCCATACGCGGCGCACGGCCAGCTCCGGAATTTTGTGCGTCAGCTCAAAATGATATTCATAAGAACGGACGGTTTCGCCGTCTCGGATGGTGGTTTCAAAGAAGATGCGCTTGTCCGCTTCTTCCGCAGGGACGAAGATATCGCCGGGTACGGTTCCGCTGCCGGACAGCGGATCCGCTTTGCCCGGCACCTTCCCGTCCTGCTCGGCAGAGAGACTGCCGGGATTGCCGAGACGCGGCGGATTCTGCACCGCAGGCGGCACATTCTCCGGCGGCGGCACAGGACTGTTCTTCGGCGAATCGGACGGCTCCGCGTTTGCACCCGGATTTCCGTCCGGCGGCGTTTCGGGCGTAGGTGACCCCTGCGTTTCCGCCTTGCCGATGCCTGCCGTTTGGCTCTTTTCCAAAACATCATCTGCCAGCCACAGTCCGCTGCCCTGCGGCAAATCCTGCGGAGTTTTCGCCAAATCCGCAAGCGTCTGGGGCGGCACGAGGGTGGCCTGTGTATGCAGAAATACCGCGCCGCCCGCCAAAAGCGCCGCAATCAGCAGCGCGGCGGCAATGGCACGCAGGCAATGCGGGATTTTCTTCCAGAATCGAAACACAACAGACCCCCTTCCTTTTTCTGCGGTTCGGCGCTGCAGCTACTTTACCGTAACCTTGCAGGTCTTTGTTTTGCCGTTGAAGGTTGTCACGGTGATGACTGCCTTGCCGATGCCGACTGCCGTCACCTTGCCGCTGGCATCCACCTTCACCGCCTTGGGATTGCTGGATTTCCAGCTGTATTTGAGGCTGGCGGCACCCGAATTGGCTGCGGACTTGAGCGTATAGGTTTCCCCTTTGCCAAGCGTCATGCTTGTTTTGTTCAGGGAAACGGCGGAAGGCGCGTTTTTGACTGTAACCTTGCAGACTGCCGTTCTGCCGCCCGAGGTTTTCACTGTAATGTTTGCCGTGCCGATGCCCTTTGCGGTGACCGTTCCGTTGGAGGACACTGTGGCAGCCTTTGTGTTGCTCGATGTCCAGGTCATGCCGACCTTCACGCTTGCGGCGGCGGTCAGCTTCAGGGTTTCTCCTTTGCCGATTGCGGCGCTGCTGCGGTTCAGCTTGACGGTATGGTTCGCCGGAATCGTCTTGGAAGCCAGCACCTTGCCGCAGACCGTACACTTTTGCTCCCGCTTGCCCGCCTTGGTGTCCGTTGCCTTGACGGCGGTCACCCATGCGCCCGCCTTGTGCGCGGTGAGCTTGGCAACGGATTTGGTTTCTGTTTTGCCGCAGACGCTGCAGCTGCGGGTCTGAACTCCCGCCGCCTTGCAGGACGCAGCCTTGGTGACTGCCCACGCGCTGAATTTGTGCCCTTTTGCCGGGATGATTTCCGCATCGATTTTATTGCAGTCCACGCAAAGGCGCATGCGGATACCAGGCTCGGTGCAGTCATTTTCTTTGGCGGTAATCCACGCGCCATAGCGGTGTTTTTCCGCATCGGTCAGCACGGCCAGATTCTGCACCAGACCCTGCAGCCCTGCCGGCAGCGCGTCATATGCTGCGCGCGCGGCCGCAATGGCCGCTGCCTTGTCTGCGAATGCGGCCTCGCCGATTGCGCGGATGCGCGCTTCCGCGCCGTCCATCAGCGCTTTGTCCTGCGCGCTGAGGACATCAACATTCACCACCGCCTCCAGCGGGATGCTCACAGCACCTTCGCTGTTGTTCACGCCCACGTTGGTATTGTCGTGATACAGCATGATATCATAGGTTAGTGTAACATCCGTATCCGCCAGGGTCAGCGGGGCACTGCTGTATTTGACAGCGGCACTCACATCGCGCGCCAAACCATTGGCAAGCATGGCTGTCACCTTTATTCCGGCGGGGTCGAAGGCTTCACCCGCACCGTAGACCGTTTTTTGGGGAGACTGCGTTACCGTGAGGCGTTTGTTTCGGCTGCCGACTGCCATCATATGCGCGGAGTCATTCTTGAGATAGATGGTACCCTCTGGGTCTGCAATCAGGCTCACAAGCGCATACTGCGCCTGCGGGGAAACCGGGGTCAGCAGCGCGGGAGCGCAGTTCTCGGCAAATTGCGTCACACCCCGGCTGTCTTTGTATTCTTCCCTTACCTTGTTCAGCACCTCGGTGACGCCCTTCTTGTCTTTGAGTACGCGGATGATGCCGGGGGTACAGTTCTCGGGGAAATAGACATAATTGCAGCCGTCATCCGCCTCCTGCGCATACGCCGTGGTGACCAGACCGCTGCTCTGCGGATAGCCCTTGGTGCGCGCACGGTAGGCGAGGGTAAAGGAATCCAGGTCGATGACCGCGATGCAGTGCCCGCTGTAAAGGCCGAATTGGTTCGCGCCGCCGATGCCGACATAGGCACGGCCGTTTGCGATGGCGGGCGTGGAAGTCAGCATACCCTTGGAATCATCCATGGGGCGCAGCGCCAGCATCTTCAGGTCATAGCCCCGGATGCCGTTTTCGTCCTTCTTGAACTTTCCGTCCGTGCCCACGCGAACACCATAGAAGCTTCCGCTCTTGGAGGTGAAATAATAACGGTTTGTCTCTGCGTCAAAGGAAACATTGCTGCGGATGTCGGAGCATAAATCCTCGATTTTGTCGATCGGTTCACCCGTCAGCGGGTTCAGGGAGAGCAGGTCGGCCGTTCCGGAGGAATAGCCGCTCTGGCCATCGTCCGTGCCCACAAGCAGAAATTGGTCACATACATACGCGCCGGCCCAATAAAAGCCGCCCGAGCTTGCATAAACCCATTTTGCGGTCTTTGCTTCCAGCTTGCTGTTCGGATCCTCATCCGTCACATCCACGCACACAAAGTTGGCATCCTGGGTTTCGCTGTTCCAATAGCCGGTGTAAACATAGCCGCTGCGGTAAGAAATCATGGTGTTGCCCTGCCCCTTGAGGGGATCTTGATACACCCAAAGGGATTCCAGCGTTTCTGCGTCAAAGGCTTGGAGGATACCGTTGTTCAGCGTCACAAAAATCATGCCGTCCCCATAAGCGGGCGATACGATGTTGAAGGTGGATCTGCCCGCCAAGGTTCCGACCGTTTCATAGTCAATCTCGCCCGTAAAGCGGTTCTGGCGGAACAGGCTGCTGCCGGAGGCAAATACAAGGCTGTCATCCACAATGATTGGTGCACCGATGGCACCGCCTTCGTATTCCGCCCCCTTTTTCACCGCCCAATACAACTCCGCCTCGTCCGCACTGCGCGGCATGGGGAAGTCCACCACTGCGTTGTGCGTATCGTTCCCACGGAAGCTCGGCCAATAAAAGCCCTTATCCGCCGCTGCCTGCGGCGGCGTTTGGCTCTGCGTACCGAAACGCAGGCCTGCAAACACCGAGCACACCATGGCAACGGCACAAAGGATGGAGGTTATTTTTTTGAAGCTGCTGTTCATTTTTTTCTCTCCTGCACTGTTCGTTCACTGCTCCGCCGCAGAGCTGCGGAGCAGTGAAGTTTTTTTGAGATTCAACAGAACGGTGTTCGCGCTGTTGTCAGAGGAGTTGATTTCCGCAGCCGCTTTCAGCAGTGCGCCCCTGCAAACAGTTTCTCCCAGAAGCTGAGCGATTTTTCATAGAAAGCGTCCACGGCTTTCTGGAGAGCCGCCTGCGCGCTGTTGACTTGTGACTGCGTTACGGTCAGGTTGGTCAAAACCGTGTTTGCGCTGTTGTAAGCGGCCAAAACATCCGAGTCGGCCAAAAGCTTGACCCTGTCGGAAGAGGAGTTGATTTCCGCCGCCGCTTTCAGCAGGGCGCCTCTGTCCGCGCCATTGTACAGCGGCGCGGGAGCCTCCGGCCAGGAAAGCGCCACACCCAAGTCCGCACCATAGCCGTAGAGGGAAAATTGCATCCGGAAAACATCGCCGTCCTGCGGATACCAGCTGCTCAAGCCCATCGGCACCATGGCGTTGTTGGTGGTGAACATCCAGCCCGCGTCATAGGAATATTCTTTCTCGCTCAAAGCCGAGCCCTTCGCCTTGCTGCCGCTCAGAGGCGTACCGATCTTATTCAGAATGATTTGCGGAATTTTGACGGTGATATTGCGGGGCAGTACGATGCCAGCGATATAAAGACCCATATCGGGGTCGTTTTCACCGACGATATTACTCGCGCCAAGAAGGCGCAGCGCAACAGCCTCATAGCTTTCCCCTGCGGAGAACGGTACTTTCACCGGCTCACACAGGAAGCCGTCACCCAGGGTGTTGATGTCCACCGAGGCGTAAACATACCCGCCCTTGCTGGGAGGGTTATAACCTGCTGCAAATGCGGGAAGTGCAATTGTGAAAACCAATGCGGCTGCAAGCAGAAAACTGAGGATTTTTTTCATTTTCATCTTCAGAACCTCTTTTCTTTATTTCAGTAAATAACAGCTGGTATAGGTGATGGTCTGTTTGCCGTTGTTGTAAGGAATGTTTGACAGGGTGCAAACTCTGCTGACCCACAATCCATAGGCTTCCATGGAGGCAATGGATTTGTCGGGGAAGCGGCAGGGCGCATCCGGGTAGGTGCAGGTCTTGCACAGGGTACAGGTACCCGCGCCCATGGGCAGCATATCCGGGTAACGTTCTTTCAGCTTTTCCGCCAGCGCGGAAAAATTGCGCTTGTGCCTTGTGCCGGTTTCCTCGATGGTTTCATAGTCGAAGTCATCTTCCATCTTGCCGATGGTCTGCACCAGCACGCCGAAGGAATACTGCGCGGCTCTTTCCGCCGCTTCCTCAATGCTGCCGCAGCCGGGCGGGCAGCGCCAGTTCTTGCCGTATTGGTGGCAGCGATCCACGCTGCACATCTCACGCACCTCCGGCATAAATTCCAACGCGCCCACATTCAACTCACCCGCCTGAGAAAAGCCGCCGTCCAGCGCTTCTTGAACCAGTGCATTCAGGTCATACATTGTCATTCAATCCCCTCTTTTGTTTGCGGAGTGCCGTAAACGCTCCATCATCTGCCCGTAAACTTCTCTTCGGTGCGGAATCGCGCAGGCCGAGCAATCCTTCAGCCTATCGTCCAAATAGTAAAATGTACCGCCGCAGTCCTCTCGGCCATAAAGCGGGCAAAAGCAGAACAGACAGTTAAAGCCTTCCGAATCCTCTATGCTGTGACAAGGGAAATATTCGCAATTGGTATTTTGGAAAAATGCATAGCCTTTGTTTTGCCAATCGGTAAAATAACTCATGCTTTCAGTCCTTGTCAGGCTCCGCAGATACCGTAACCCACGGAGCCTGAATTTGTGAATGCGCGGGAATTAGAACAGGTTTTTGAAGAAATCGAATATTCTCTCGAACGCCGCGCAAAGGAAGGCCAGAATCTTCTGGAGACAGGTCAATTCCGCCGCCGAATTCAAGATATCTGCCGACGGCAGAACCACTTCACCCACTGCTTCCACAGTTGCTGCGGCGTTGACAGCAGCGATGGCTTCGTCTATCGCGGCTTTCAGCACTGCCCAGCTTTCGGGCGTGTAGTCTTTTTCCTCCAGCCCTGCCACAACGGCATTGATTTCGGCGATTTTCGCGGTTTTCGCCTCGTCCCGCAGCTGTGCGGCGGATTTTGTGACGGTAATCACCAGCCAGGGGGAAATCAGCGGGAAATCGAAATCGCCCGCAATGGCAGAGATGATATAGGTGCCGGGTTCATCAAAATTGATGGTGAATTCGCCGTCGTCATCCGTTGTGATGCCGCTGTCCTCAAAGTAAGCACTGCGCAAACCGGGGGTCTCTTCGATTTCTACAAGCTGAACTTCCGCGTCGTAGACATCCCAGGTGTGGTCGGCCTGTTCTTCGGGCGTATTCAGACAATACCAGTTCATCAAGCCCTTGAGCGTCAAGCTGATATCCTCACCCACTGTGGCGGTCAGCGCGTTGGTCTTTGCACCGCCCTGCTCAAACCATGCGAGGAAGGCATCCCAATCCTCACCGGAATCGGCAAAGAACACGTCGTCGCCGTCCGCAATGAGCGTTTGCGGAATGCTGCAGCCGGTTTGCTGTGTGCCGTAGCCGGGCATGGAAACATAATTGCCGTTGCCCTGCTGCGCACCGTTGACGAAGCAAAGCGGGATGTATCCGCCGAAGCCGTAGACCATGCCGGAGGACGTATCAATGTAATCATCCAGGTCCTCCTCGCCGAACATGGCGATATGTGCGGCGACCAGCGCATCCATTGCCGTGACCTTCAGGCCGTTGTACTCGTCATCAAAACCAAAGCTTTCCGAAAGGTCGGACTCCACGGTGAACGCCTGCTTCGCAGCATAGAAGCCGGAATCGTCCAGCTGGACGGAAACGGTGATATCCGCAGGCGCGTCCGGCTCTGCGGGCGGCTCGGGCGGCTCAACGAAGCCTGCGGCATAATTGCTCAGGGAAATGGGCGGGATGACATTGTAAAACAAATTGGTCGAATCCCCCGCTGTGTTTGCACCCGAATTCGGGGAAGTGTTCGCAGCGCCCATGCAGCTGTGCGCACGGTGCCCGCCGAAAGCCGCACCGAAGGCGTTGACCGTCGTCCGGATTTCGCGGCAGCCGCTGTCGCCGGTGTTGGTGTTCACGGAGTTCGGCCAGATGTTGGTTGCATTTGCATACAGGCTGTCCTTGTCCACCATATCCTGCGTTACGGTGATGACATCGTCCCAGGCGCTGTAAAGCGCATAGCTGCCGGGATTGTAGATGCCTGAAATCTTGGGAATCGGGTAGGCGGGGCTGCTGCCGCCCCAGAGGACGCGCACCTGGTCGCCTGCCGCAAGCGCACGGTTGCCGACCTCGGAAACGGCCTGCACCGTC
>JGI994J12354_10001376_pt1 | contig 24637 bp, 20 predicted proteins | sample IntmicLarv3ML3BL_FD_12354 | JGI IMG/M metagenome (IMG submission 12354)
CTGGTTCAACATCTACCTTTGCTCGCAGCGTCAGTTTTCCGCGGCCCGTTTCGTACGCGGCGCGGATCTCCGGGGTATCGAGGAGCACGCCGCCGGTGGGGAAGTCGGGGCAGGGCAGGAGGCGCATCAGCGCATCCAGGGAAATGTCCGGATCATCAATCATGGCGGTAACGGCGTCGATCGTCTCTCCCAGGTTATGGGGTGGGATGTTTGTCGCCAGGCCAACGGCAATGCCGGAGGAACCGTTTACCAGCAGATTGGGATACCGGGCGGGAAGCATGTCCGGTTCCTTGAGACTGTCGTCAAAGTTAAGCCGGAAGGGCACCGTATCCTTCTCCAGATCCCGCAGCATTTCCAGGGCTAGTGGGGTCATGCGCGCCTCGGTATACCGCATGGCAGCGGCACTGTCGCCGTCGATGGAGCCGAAGTTTCCATGGCCGTCCACAAGGGGCCCGCGCATGGAAAAAGGCTGCGCCATGCGCACCAGCGCGTCGTATACGGAGGTATCGCCGTGGGGATGGTATTTGCCCAGGCAATCGCCGACGATGCGGGCGCACTTGCGGTGGGGCTTGTCCGGGGAGAGGCCCAGCTCGCTCATGGTAAAGAGGATGCGCCGCTGCACGGGCTTGAGCCCATCCTCCACACGGGGCAGTGCACGCTCCAGGATGACATACTCCGCAAAGGGCATCATGGAATCCCGCATAACCTCTTCCATATTGGCCTGCAAAATGGTTTCGCCCGGCGGTGGGGGCGCGGCTGGTTTCTTTGGCATGGTTGCTTATCCCCTTTCCGCGGTCTTTGCGTCGAAGTTGTCAATGCGGTTGAAATTGGCATGTTCGCTGATGAATTCGCGGCGGGGCTCTACCTTGTCGCCCATGAGCACCGTAACCATGCGCTCCGCCTCGGACGCGTCCTCGATATCCACCTGTAGGAGCTTGCGGTAGCCGGGATCCATGGTGGTTTCCCAGAGCTGCTCAGGATTCATTTCGCCCAGGCCCTTGTAGCGCTGCACCGTGTATCCGCGCATGCCCTGGGTGATCCGGCGCAGCTCCTGGTCATCGTAGGCGTAGTGCGACTCACCGCCCTTTTTTACCTGATACAGGGGGGGCATGCCGATGAATATGTGACCATCGGTGATGAGGCCGCGCATATAGCGGTAAAAAAACGTCAGCAGGATCGCACGGATGTGCGCACCATCCTGGTCGGCGTCGGAGAGGATGATGATGCGGTTGTATTTTAGGCTGGAAAGATCCATATCCTCGCCAATACCGCATCCCAGCGCGGTGATGATGGAGCGGAACTCCTCATTGCCCAGCACCTGGTCAAGGCGCTTCTTTTCCACATTAAGAGGCTTGCCGCGCAGGGGCAGGATGGCCTGGAAGCGCCTGTCACGCCCCTGCTTGGCGCTGCCGCCGGCGCTGTCGCCCTCCACGATGAACAGCTCGTTTTCCGATGCCTTGCGCCCGGTGCAGGCGGACAATTTGCCCACCAGCGGCGCGGCTTCCAATTGGTTTTTTGCCCGGGCGACTTCCTTGGCCCGCCGCGCAGCCTCGCGCACCTTGGCGGATTTGGCGGCTTTTTCAACGACCATCATGGCAAATTCTTGATGCCGCAGATCCTCCAGATACGCGGTCAGCAGCTCAGCCGCAAGGGCCTCTACGATGGGCCGTACCTCGCTGTTGCCTAGCCGCCCCTTTGTCTGTCCCTCAAACTGAGGCGTGCGCACCATGCAGGAAAGCACGCAAGTAAAGCCCTCGCGATAGTCCTCGCCGGAGAGGTTGTTGTCCTTCTCCTTAAGGGCCCCGGTGCGGCGGGCATAGTCGTTGAACACCTTGGTGTACGCGGACTTGAACCCCACCTCGTGGGTGCCGCCCTCGTGGGTGGGAATGTTGTTGACGTATGAAAAGAAATTATCGGTGTATGAATCGGTATATTGCAGCGCCACGCGGAGGAGAACGTCGTCCTTCTTGCCCTCCAGGAAGATGGGGCGCTCATGCAAGATGACCTTGTCATGGTTCAGGTACTTGACGTAGTCGGCGATGCCGCCCTCGTAGAAGTACACGCGCTCGCGCTTGTCGCTGTCCTTGGCGCGCTCGTCCCAGAGGGTGATTTTTACGCCCCGGGTCAGATACGCCAGCTCACGCAAGCGGTGGGCCACGGTTTCGGCATTGAACGTCACGTCGTCAAAGATGGAATCATCCGGCAGGAACGTGACACGGGTGCCCTTCTTGCGGGTATTGCCTGTTTTTTCGATGGGGCCGTCGGGTATGCCAGCCAGAACCTTTTTTTCCTTGGCGCTGTATTGGCTGGTAAACGACATATGCCAGTGCGTCCAGTCCACAAAGCTATCCACGGTGAGCCAGCGCGACAGGGCGTTTACCACCGATGCGCCCACGCCATGGAGGCCGCCGGAGTAGGTGTAATTTTCATTGTTGAACTTGCCGCCCGCATGGAGGCGGGTGAAGATGACCTCCACACCGGATACGCCCATGGTGGGATGGATGTCCACGGGCATGCCGCGGCCGTTATCCTCCACGGTGGCAGTTCCATCCTTGCGCAGCTCCACGCGGATTTCTGTGGCATAGCCGCCCATGGCTTCATCCATGGCGTTATCGACGATTTCCCAGAGGAGATGATGCAGCCCCCGGGAGCCTGTGGTGCCGATGTACATGCCGGGCCGCATTCTGACCGCGTCCAGCCCTTCGAGCACCTGTATATCCTTCGCAGCATATTCCTTTGCCAATGGTATAACCTCTTTCCTGGATTGTTATCAAAACCTTAATAGTATACCATATGGCGCGAAAGCGTTCAACCACAGGCGCCAAGACGGTTCTTCAGCCCATGGGCGTGTCGGAGGCGGGGGTCTCCCTTATAGCCCGCGGACAGGAAAAAACATGTAAGGCTGTCCATTTTCCTCCGGAGAAATGTAATCATGGACGGCACCGGCCAGCATATACCCCTTCTGGCTGATGTACTGAAGGGTCAGGCTGAAGATATCGGGATCACCGGCCTTGACGTACAAGTATTCATAGGCTGGGATTGTCCACTTCACCCATCCCTCCGGCGGCGCAGCATCGTCTATGACCTCCGCTCCCGCCAGATAGAGGCCCTTTGAGAAGTTATCTTCCCAGGGACTGAAGGTTCTTGAAAAATCGCTCATGGCTCCCCAGAAGCCTACAGGAACGCCGGCGGCATTCCGCTTTACCAACGCTTCGATTTCGTCGAAGTGTTGATTTGCGTCCTGCCACAGGCGCTCAATGAACCCCTTGCCTTCGCTGGTGGAGCCTTCTTTTCCGATTACGCAAAAGGATGGTTTTGTGCAATGCATAATTTCCATAGTAGGAAGGAGCCTCCTTTCACCGCAGCATTCCCCGCAGAAACTTTACGGCGTGGGCAATGTCGCTGACCGGATCGTCGCCCACCTCGCGTTCAATGGTCAAAAACCCTGCATAGCCGATGGAATCCAGTGCCGCTAAATACGTGTCGAAGGGCACGCCGCCATCGCCCAGGGGCACCTCTTGAAACGCTGGATCCGTCACCAGCGTGTCGCTCCCTGCGATGCCGTAGATCTGCTCAGGATCCCGGTCCGTTAGCTTTATCCCGTCCTTGGCGTGGGTGTGTACGATATAATTTTTTAAGATGTGTACTGCCTGCACCGGATCATCGCCTGTGACCATGACAAAGTTGGCAGGGTCAAGGTTCACGGCCACACCGGTGGAATGGAGCGTGTCCAGGAAAGCCTTGAGCACAGTGGCGGTCTCCGGCCCCGTCTCAATGGCAAAGTGGGCCCGCAGGCTATCTGCGTAGGCAGCCAGGTCACCGCACGCATCCTGCATGATGGCATAGCGCGGATGCGCCGGATCCGTTGGCACCACGCCGATGTGCGTTGTTACCACGTCGGTTTCCAGATCCTTTGCCAGATCCAAAATGCGTTTGGATCTCTCAATCAGCCCGGGGTTCTTCTCTGGATCGCCAAAGCCATGCCCCAGGTCGCCGCATAGGGCGGAGATCACAAGGCCGCGATCCTTTACCATGCGCAGGAGCGCTCTCCGCTTATCACTGGTAAGGGCCTCGGGCGACATCTCGCCCTGCGTGGCGTACACCTGAATGCCCTGCACCGCCAATGATGCCGCAATATCCAACGATTCCTGGGTGGGCTTTCGAAACGAATCGAGAACCACGCCGATGGGGAAGCGTACCATATCGCATGTCACTCCTTTTTTTGAATATTCTTTATAATTTAGTGTAGCGTAATTGCTGCGAATAGGCAAGTTTTCTCTTTGCGCCGCATACCCTGCCATGAGGTGGTTTGGATGAGCAACAGACGGCAAAGCTGCGCTCCCTGCGATGAGGGTGCGCGGGAGGGCTTTTACCCCGTCTGCAAAGTGGGGCAGATGCTGATGTTTATTGGGTTGGGCATGGCGTTTCTAAGTTTTGTGCTCGGCTTCTGGCTGGCATTTGTGGGCGCTATTCTGGTGCTCATCGGGTATCTGGTGATTCAATGCTGTTAGGATAGTGGGGGTGGCAAGGGATGAAAGTACATATGATCTGCTGGCATGCGCCCCGGGGCTTGCGGGGATTGCTGCGTCTGTTTACCCGGCGGAGGAAGTGAGGATAGTGCCAAAAGACAAAGCAAAAGTTGCCCGGACATTCTCACAGGGAGAACCCGGAGCAACTTGTTGCTTTATACCGATGTAAGCCTGGCTTACAGGGCGCGTTGCACCTTGCCGCTGCGTAGGCAACGGGTGCAAACGTTCATATGGCATACTGTGCCACTGACCACAACACGCACACGCTGGGTGTTCGGTGCCCAGATACGACGAGTGCGCCGCTTGGAGTGGCTGACATTATTACCAGACATGGTGCCCTTTTTACAAATCTGACAGAACTTGCCCATGGGACATACCTCCTTATAGGTCGCGACGCTCATTGTAGCATTTTTCGGCACGTATTGCAAGCCCTTTTGCGGAGAAAGTTTTGCGTTAGAAGATGGAGAGGGGGATAGTATCCCTTAAGCATCCCATCATAGGAATTTTTATATCTTGAAGTGTCAAACCAAGCGCGACAGTTCATGGCAGAAGACCGCGACACTGCACGCATGAGTGCGGTCATCGCGCCGCCGATAGAGCGCCGCTCGCCCTACCCAATGTTATTCATTGTTCTCAAGATGGATTTGTTTCCCCCTATTCTTTCGCCAGTTCCCCAGGATCACCATGGCCACCATCATCACCACGGTAACCACGTAGGGCGACATAGCCGTCAGATTTGAATTTACCCCACCGGACTGCATGCGCAGACCCAGGGCGTCGATGAGGCCAAACAGCAGCGCCGCGAGGAATACCCGGGGCGGGCTGCTTGCGCCAAAGATCACGCACGCCACTGCAATGAATCCCCGTGAGGCGCTCATGTTTTCTGTAAACATGGTCAAATAGCCCAGGGACAGGTGCGCTCCGGCCAGCCCCGCAAAGAGGCCGCATAGTAGCGAAGCAAGGTACTTCATCCGGCTTGGGCTGATGCCTGCTGACCGAAGGGACGCAGGATGCTCCCCCGAGGCGCGCAGCCAGAAGCCCAGTGGGGTGCGGTAGATCAGCAGCCAGCAAAGCAGCACCAGCAGCCAGCTTACATACACCAGCAGGGTATTGCCGCTTAGTAGCGGGCCAATAAGCGGCACGCTTTGGAGCCAAGGCCAGTCCAGCCTTGGCAGCGGTACAATGGCCGGGTCGGAAAACGCGCCCTTCACGCCGAACATGGCGCGGAGCAGAAACACCGTCAGCCCTCCCGCGAAGATATTCAACGCCACGCCAATGATAAATTCATCGCTCTTGAACTGAATGACGAATACGCCAAAGAACAGGCCCAGAAGCACCCCGGCCAGTAACGCCACGGCAATGCCTCCCACCCAGCTCCCCAGAAAATAGCTGCCCACCACGGCAAAGAACGCGCCGGCCAGCATCATGCCGTCCATGCCGATGTTCATAATGCCGACGTGGTCGGTCATCAACACGCCCAGCGCCGCTAGAATGATTGGCGTGGCGGTACGCAGGGTGTTTTGCAGCAACGATATGATCGCAGCGCCGTCCATCACAATCCCACCTTTCGCCGTGCGGCCGTACGGGCCTGCCGTTCCTTGATGATCCGGGCAATGCCGCTTTCCGCCGCCATGAAGAAAATGATGATCGACTGCACGATCAGGATTAGCTCGGAGGAGATGCCCACGTTTAGCTCCATGGCCATACCGCCAATCTTGAGCATGGCGAAGAACACGCTCATCAGTACAATGCCCACCGGATCGTAGCGCATGATCATGGCCACCAGCATGCCGTCAAAGTAAAATTCGTTTGATAGCGTGGACACAAACCGGCGGTGCAGGCCGTACACCTCAAACATGCCCACAATGCCACACAGCGCGCCGGAAGCCACCATGGACCACAGCATCAGCTTGTTTGTCTTGATGCCCATATAGCGGGCAAAGCGTGGATTCTGCCCCGTCAGCTTCATTTCGTAGCCGATGGACGACCGCTTCATTAGGTACCAGCACCCCAGCGCCAATGCAGCGGCGTACAGTACGCTGGTTGTTAAACTGCTCAGGGGAATCAGCCGGGGGAATATGAACGCCGGATCAATGGCATCAGTGCCCGCGGCAATGCCTTTATCCACCGTACGAAGTGGGCCATTGGCGAGGTATGCGCAAAAATAAATGGCAACGGAGTTGAGCATGATGGTCGTAATAACTTCGTTCACCTTGAGCCGTACCTTCAGCCATGCGGGAAGCAGCGCATACAGCCCCCCCGCCGCAATGGCGGCCAGGAACGCCAACGGAACCGCTACCAGGGGAGGCCATCCGGCAAGCTTTGCTCCCACCAGCGCCGCAGCCATGCCGCCCAGGAATAACTGGCCTTCCCCGCCCACGTTAAAGACCCCTGCTTGCGCCGCTACGGCCATGGCAAGCCCTGTCATGGAAAGGGTGACGGTTTTTGCCAGGGTATTGCCCAGCGCACGCGGGGTGCCAAACGCACCCTTCACCAGGGCCGTATAGCCTTCAATGGGGCTAAAGCCCGTCAGTCCCATGATGGCAGCGCCCAGCAGCAGCGCCAGCAACACGCTTGCCGCCAAAGAAAACAGATACGAAAGGCCTAGCTTACGCCGTTTGGGCAATAGCGCCCGAAGGAAGTCTATCATGGTTCCTCCTCCTGGCTTCCGCCCGTCATGTAATAGCCAATTTCTGCCTTTTGGATGGTTCCTGCAGAAAACTCGCCCGTTATGCGTCCCTCGTAGATCGTCAAAATCCGGTCGGACAGGCGGAATATCTCGTCCAGGTCAGCGCTGACCAGGAGCACCGCGCAACCGGCAGCCCGTTTGTCCATGATGTGCCGGTGGATGAACTCGATCGCGCCCACATCCACGCCCCGAGTGGGCTGGGCAATGATAAGCACTGGTGAATCAAAGGAGAATTCCCGGGCCAACACCACCTTTTGCAGGTTGCCTCCCGAAAGCGATCCGGCAGGCACATCCACCCCCGCGCCCCGGATGTCGAAGGCATGAAACAACGCCTTTGCATACCGCCACGCCTCCCCACGCCTCAGGTGGATGCCCAGCCGCGCAAAGCGCTTCTCCCGCTGGCGGCCCGCAAGCAGGTTGTCCCTTACGTCTGCCTGAGCGGAAATGCCGGTTTTCAGCCGATCCTCGGGAATGTGCGCAAGGCCCAGGCCGCGAATGTCACCGGGATTCCGTCCATCCACGCGCTGACCAAGCAGCCGAACCTCGCCCCCGCGTAGCGGCCGAAGCCCTGTAATGGCTTCCAGCAGCTCGCTTTGCCCATTGCCCTCAATGCCCGCAATGCCCAGAATCTCTCCCCGGCGTATGGAGAAGGAGATTCCCTTCACTGCAGGCAGGCCACGGTCGTCCAGGGCTTGTATGCCCGTAGCGTCCAGCGCCGTTTCTCCACCGGATTCCTCCCGGGCAAGCTGGCCCAGGAGCACATCCTCGCCTACCATCATCTTGGCCAGAATACGCTCATTTACGTCCTTTGTTTCATGCACGCCTATGAGCTTGCCGCTTCGCATCACGCCCACACGGTCGGAAATGGCCATGACCTCATAGAGCTTGTGAGTGATGATGAGCACCGTAATGCCCTTCTCCCGAACAATGTGCCGGATGATGGCAAAGAGCTTGTCCGTCTCCTGGGGGGTGAGCACTGCTGTGGGCTCGTCCAAGATGAGGATGTCCGCGCCCCGATGCAGGGTCTTGAGGATCTCCACCCGCTGCTGAACCCCAAGCCCCAGATCGCTAACCCGGGCACTGGGGTCAATCGTAAGTCCGTACTCCTGTGAGAGTGCGGCAACCGTCTCCTCCGCCTTCTTAAAGTCGTAGAAGATGCCCCGTTTTTTAGGCTCACGGCTCAGGACAATGTTTTGCGCCACGGTAAAAGAGGGCACGAGCATGAAGTGCTGATGCACCATGCCCACGCCCATCGCAATGGCGTTTGCCGGAGAGAATTTTTTGATTTCTTGTCCTCGTACGGAGACCGTGCCGTTGGTGGGCTCGTGAAGTCCGTAGAGAATGTTCATCAGCGTGGACTTCCCGGCCCCGTTCTCCCCCGCAAGGGCAAAAATTTCGCCGGGACGGATGCTCAGGCTCACATCGTCGTTCGCCAGCACGCCGGGAAACTGCACGGATACGTTGGAAAATCGTACGGCCGGAGTGAATTGCGTCAAGCAAAAGCCTCCTTATGAAGAACGTCAGGGGACTCCGCCCCCTGAACCCCCTGCCAAAGGGACATTGTCCCTTTGGAACCCCTTCTTGCCTCACGGCAAGGAGGGATTTATATATTTTTATAAAGAACTCCCGTGATGGGGATGCTTAAGGGATACTATCCCTTAAGCAGGGGGCAAGGGGGACAGAGTCCCCCTTGCGTTCCCTTCCCCCCTGTCCTCTTCACCTCGTCGTTTCCACCACGATCTCGCCTGCGATGATCTTGGCTGCCAAGTCTTCCACCTCCGCCTTAAGCGCATCGGGAACCTGCTGGGTCATGGTATCATCGCCATAGGCGATGCTGATGAAGCCACTGGCCATGTCCGCGTTCCAGGCCGTGCCACCAGGGAAGGTTTCGTCCGTTGCGTATGCCATAACTGCGTCATAGATGGACTTGCCAACTTCCTTCACCATGGAGCAAATGATCACATCAGGGTTGATGTACTTCTGATCGCTATCCACGCCGATGGCGTATTTTCCCTTTTCGGCGGCGGCCTCGAACACGCCCTCGCCCGTCTTGCCCGCAACCTGGAACACAACATCTGCGCCCTTGTCATACAGGGCCAGCGCATGCTCCTTGCCCTTGGCAGGATCTTCATAATCGGCCGTGTAGGAGATTTCAACCTTAATGTCCGGGTTGGCATATGCCGCGCCCTGCTTGTAGCCGGTCATGAAGTTGTTGATGGTGGTATTGTCCTCGCCGCCAACCGCGCCGATCATGCCTGTTTCGGACAGCTTGGCCGCGATGTAGCCTACCAGGAAAGAGCCCTGGTTTTCAGCATAGGTGATGGCATAGATGTTGTCGATGCCCGTCAGCTCATTATCCACGAAAATAAACTTGGTATCCGGCAGTTCAGGCGCGACGATCTCCAGAGGCTCCCAGAACTCCCAGCCAACAGCCACGACGAAATCGAAGTTTTCCGCCGCAGAGATGAGGCTTTGCTCAAAGAGAGAGCCGTCGTTCTTGCACTCGATAACGGTGCCGTGGATGCCTTCGGCCTTGAGCATTTCCAGGCCGCCATTGGCGGAGTCGTAGAAGGAGCGGTCACCCAAGCCACCGGCCACTACGACCGCAACGGACGGAAGGCTCGTTTCCGCAGTCGCGAAGGAAGCAAGGGATAGGAAGAGCACCAGTGAAAGCAGCAATGACAAGATTTTCCGCATGGATAGATTCCTCCTTACAATATAAGTAGATTATTTTAGCGCGTATATCACGCCATCTCCAACGCCAGCGTCAGCATGTCTGTCAGGGATCGTTCACGGTCGGCGGCTGTCGCATGTTCGCCTGTGTGCGGGTTGTCCACCACCGTGCACAGGCACAGCGCCTGCTTGCCCGCGCGCATGGCGGCAAGGTATAGGGCGGCGGACTCCATCTCCGCAGCCAGGATGCCCAGCTTTTGCAGGGCCTGCTCGTTTCGCGCATGCTCATGGTAGAACACATCGGAGCAGTACAGGGGGCCGATGTGCAGGCGGATGTCCAGCCTTTCCGCCGTGTCCGCCGCCTTTTTCAGCAGCGCAAAGCTGGCTGTAGGCGCAAGACTGCCTGCAAAGCCGTGCTGGAAGCCAAATGTGGATTCCGTGCAGCACGACATGCCCGCCACCACATCCTGCATGCCCACTTGGGGCGCGATGGCCCCGGCAGTACCTACGCGGATGATGTTTTCCACACCATAGAAATTATACAGTTCGTGAGCATAGATGCCCATGGACGGCATGCCCATGCCGCTGGCCATAACAGATACGCGCTTTCCATGGTAGGTGCCGGTGTACCCCTGAGTGCCGCGAACGTCCGTAATGAGAACGGCGTTTTCCAAAAGATTTTCCGCGATGAACCGGGACCGCTTGGGATCGCCCGGCATAAGCGTCGTCTGCGCGAAATCACCAAACTTGGCTTCGATATGGGGTGTGGGAATGTTTTGTGACAAAATACCAGCCTCCCATGATCATAATAACGTATAGGGATAATTCAACAAGCGACAATGTTTTCCTGCCGGACACAACATCAAAAAATGTGATATACTGTCGTGTAAATAAATGCACTTGGGAAGGATGAGGGGCAGTGTATCTTTTATATATTGATGCGTGTCCACGGGGGGAAGGGGTTTCGCGCACGAGGCTGGTGGCGGATGCGTTCTTTGACGCGTTTGGCCAGAGGCATCCTACCGTGCCCATCCTGCGGCATGACCTGAACGCCATGGGGCTTTTGCCCATTGACCGGGATACGCTGGCTACCCGGGAGGCTCTCATTGACGCGGGGGACTTTAGCGGCCCACTATTCAACCCCGGGCAGGCGTTTGCAAAGGCCAACGGCATTGTGATCGCCGCGCCCTACTGGGATCTGATGTTTCCAGCGATGCTCAAGACGTATATTGAGCATATATTCATCCGGGAGCTTACGTTCCGTTATGAGGATGACCAGCCCATGGGCCTGTGTCGTGCCAAGCGGGCACTGTTCCTGACCACGGCAGGCAGCCCGGTAGGGAACCTTGACTTTGGCACGCGGTATCTGGATGCGGCGCTTACCATGCTGGGCATCCCGCGCTTTGACAGCATTTGCGTCGAAGGGCTTGACATACGCGGCGCAGACGTGCCAACATTGTTGCAAAATGCTAAGGCGCAAGCGGCGCAGACTGCTGCCGCCTGGGAATAGACAGGAGGGTTGACATGCGCAAACGAACAGCCTTATGGCTCTGCCTGATGATGATTTTCGGCCTGTGGGGTACGGGTTTTTCAGAAACGACGGAGGCCATACCTGCCGTCATTCCTTATGGCGCGCCCATGGACGCCACAATCCGTGTGCTGCTGCAATCCCTGGGTCAGCGGCCAGCGCTGGGACTGACCCTGACCGGATCATTTTCCGTGGATGGCGACAGGGGGTTTCAGTTTGAACCGGATACGGAGATCAAGCTGGGCGTGGATGGCCAGAGCATTGCGCTGAAAACAGGCGGTGTGCTCATTGACATGGGCAGCAAATTCACCCTCATGCGCCATCTGGATGATGATGGCAATGCAGGCGGTGCATACATCCATGAATCGGAGCGCGACACGCTCTTCTGCGGAGATCTGACCTTCAGCGTGCGGGAGGGGAGCTTGCGCGTGGTTGTTGCCATGGATATTGAGGAGTATCTCTACGGCGTGGTGGCGTATGAAATGAGCGAAGGCTTTCCTCTGGAGGCCCTCAAGGCCCAGGCAGTGGCTGCCCGTACCTATGCCATGCAGCGAAAGGCCCGAAATGCGTCCCAGGACTATGACATTGTGGACACCACAAACGATCAGGTGTTTAAGGGATTTGATGCGCGCTACCAACGGCCCATTCAGGCGGTGGACGAGACGCGCGGCATTGTAGGCCGCCATGGGAACCGCTATGCAGACTGCGTCTATTCGGCCTCCAACGGCGGACAAACGGCGCTTGCCACGGACGTGTGGGGAAACAGTGGCGATTATAGCTACCTGGACATGCGCGATGATCCGTACGATCTGGAGAACCCCGATAGCGTGGTCAAGTCCGCCACCATCCTTCGGGATGCCACGCTCATGGACGAAACGCTCTACGGCCTGCTCCTGGATAGGGTGGCTGTGGCGTTGTATGAGAAAGGCGAGCTGGAGGAGGGCGAGGCCGTCGGACTGGCCGAAGTGATGGCTGTTGAGGCGGAAAACCCGGTTTATGGCGGGGAAAGCCGGCAATATGGCGACATCCGCTTCACTGTAAAGCCCAGCGTTCGCAAGTTTGTTCCGGCGGAGGAAGGTGCGCCGCAGGAGCTGGGCGATGTCCAGACCCTGGAAGAGCCGGTGGTTGTGACCCTTTCGTTTTACCAGGAGGTTCGTGGGGCGCTCAACATTGCCATCAATCCACAAAATTATGAGCTGGTAGAGGCCGAGGAAACGGATGAAGGCTTCGTCCTGACCGTCCGGCGCTATGGGCACGGCGTGGGCATGAGCCAGCGCGGCGCAGAATGGATGGCGAAGGAATATGGCATGACGTATCTGGAAATTCTGCATTTTTATTATCCCGGATTGCAGTTCTATGAGATGGCGTGGATCGATCAGTCCCTCACCCATGTGGACAGCCTGCCCGATAGCCTGGGATACGCTGCTCCACGCCCCACGCCCAGGCCCACGCCTGCCCCCCTGCCCCCTCTGGCGGAAGGGGAGTATTATGCCCTCGTCAGCGTGGAGGGCGTGGACGCAACCCTGAACGTGCGCGAGGCACCTACCATGGAGGCAACCATTGTGGACGTAATCCGCAATGGCGCGCGCCTGATCGTTATGGAGGAAATGGAGGGCGGCTGGGCCCGTATGAAAACCGCTGAGCTGAGCGGCTATGTTTCCATGACCTTTATCGCCCCGGAAAACGCCGGGGAGAGCGCCGGGGAGGGTACGGAAGAAACGATGCATGTGTTTTAGGGAGAAGCGTCAGGGGTGTTGCTCCCTGACCCCCCTACGCGCCTCACGGCAGGGAATAGTACATAGCCGAAGGCATCGCCACATCCAGACTGAAGGGATGAAAAAAGATGGACAGCACATTTGTTCTGCGGAAAAAGACGAAGCTGATTGCACAGTTTGATTCGTCGCCTGCAACGGCCTATGCCATGAATGCTTTTCGGCGGGATATGGATAAAGTGTTGTTGGGTGTGGAGATGGCGCTGGAAACAAAAATCTTGCTTTACATTGAAAGGGCGGCAGGGCTGGCTGCCGAGGCCTATACAATAACATTTGACGATGAAAACACCATGCGCGTTACAGGGGCCGATGATGTAGGGCTTATATTTGCCTTGTATTTTCTCAGCGAGAATTTTTTGGGAATATTGCCCTTTTGGTATTGGAATGATCAGCATATCGCAACACGGCAAGCGGTGTGGATCCCGGCGAAAAGATACGACTCTCCTGAGTATCGCGTACGCTATCGGGGATGGTTTGTAAATGATGAGGTGCTCTTGGAGGGCTGGCATTCACCGGATGGAAAGGAAGCCTTCAAGTGGCAAATGGTATTTGAGGCGATGATGCGCCTTGGCGGGAATTTGTGCATTGCCGGTACGGATCGGATGGCGAAAAAAAACCGAAAAATCGCTTCGGATATGGGTCTATGGATTACTCATCACCATGCCGAACCATTGGGCGCAGAAATGTTTTCACGAGCATTCCCGGAGGAAGAGCCTTCTTATTTTGTCAATGCAAGGCTATTTGAAAAATTGTGGATGGAAGCAATTGAAGGCCAGAAAAGCAGCAAAACCATTTGGAGTATTGGATTTCGTGGCCAGGGGGACATGCCGTTTTGGGACAACGACCCCAGGTATTCCCAGCCGACAGAGATCGGTAACCTTCTTTCGGAAATCATGCAAAAGCAAACGGATTTCATTCGGGAACGTGTACCCGGTGCGATTCTTTCCACGAATTTATATGGAGAAATATTGGAGCTATACAAGCAGGGGCTTTTGAAGGTGCCCGATGGTGTGATCAAAATTTGGGCGGATAATGGGTATGGCTGCATGGTTTCCAGAAGACAGGGAAATCACAATCCAAGGCTCTCTTCCATACCGTCAAAAGATGATGCGGGGCCCCACGGAATCTATTATCACTGCTCGTTTCATGATTTGCAGGCGTCCAACCACCTTACAATGTCTCCTGTCCCCTATGGGATTATGGCAGCGAAGCTTAACGCGGCGTTTGAGGCGGGGGCGGATGAACTCCTGATTGTAAACTGTGGCAGCGTGAAGCCTCACGCCTATCCCTTGCAATTGATGGGCGAGCTATGGCGAGAGGGTAAAGCAAACACGGAGGCACACCTTGAGGCATATGTGCGATCATACTACGATCAGGGGCATGATGCGATTGCCGATTGCCTGAGAGCGTATTCGAAACGGACGGCAACCTATGGATTGCATGAGGATGACCGAGCAGGTGAGCAACTATATCATCATCCTGTGCGTGAAATGCTGTGCGCGGTGATGTGTGGACAAATGGATAGATGCCTTAACAGTCTGGTTTGGCTTGCGGGGGAAAAGCCTTTCGTGGAGCAACTTGATTTCTTGCATGGAGTTGCGGAACAAGCGCAGGCTGGTTTGGATGATCTGTTTCAAAAAGCGCGCGCTTGCGCTGCGGAATTAAAAGGGCATGACAGGCAGCGCTTTGAAGATAGCCTGTTATTGCAAATATCCCTTCATGCGTTGGGCGCGAAGGGGACCAGGGCATTTTGCAAAAGTGTTCACTGTTATATGAATAAAAGTTGGCGCTCTGCCTTTGTGGTGGCGGCACAAGCGTTGGAAGCATATGAAAGCAGTGTTTGGGCCATGGAACAAGCGCAACATGATAAATGGGCTGGTTTTTACGAGAACGATTGTCTGACCAACATTCGCCTGACACGAGACATGATGCGTACGTATGTAGGGCATATTCGCATTCTGGGAGACGGTCCCAGCTTTCACCGATGGGAACGTGAATGCTTGATGTCTAAAGGGGACAGGGGCGTTATGCTCCTAAGCACGTCCACGGTTCATTTGGGAGATAAGGAGCTGGCGGCACGGTTATGCCAACAAAGCAATCAGAACCAATGAGGCTAGTACTGCCCATCACGACATAATACATGCCTTTGGCACCATCTGAATAGATTGCCTTCATATCATTATAATTGTTCCTGCGTTCACCATATTGGAGCATAATCAGTGTCTTGCTTTTCTTCGCTCCGAATCACTTCGGGCACTGCTGCGCTGGCACCAACAGCCACGAAAAGCATCACAATAACCAATAGCGCGAAGCGTTTCAACACTTCAATACACCTCCGATGGAGCAATGTATGCCAAGTCCGCACTAAAATAAATTTCAGTCTGTAAATTTTGCGCTTTACGTATTATTTTAAGGGGTTATCAGCTAGCCATTTGTTGCGATATTGATTCAAAATGTGGTCGCTCCAAACATGGGCCTCCACATATTTCAGATGATGATCGATGCTTTTGTCCGTCGGATAAATCGAACGCTTGAAGTCATATTCTACATACGGCGGCAATCCGTAATGCGCTATTACTTTTAATATCTCATCCGCAAAATATACTTTATTCCAGTAATCTTCTTTGCCAAACAACAATGGATTTAAAATCGCAAACGAATCGCCATAAGTAAATGATATTGTTTTAGGGTCAAACGCTTCAAGTGGGATTCTAATCACAACCGGCTCATTATATGCTGATTCCCATTGTCTATGTTCTCCGAGCATCAAATAAACGGGAGTCATTCTTTGCGGCAATCCGCCGCGTGCAATAAACGCGTCACGCAATTGCTTGTCTCTGGCATATCTTTTTTGCAAAAAGCCTTCAATATCCGGATTTGCAAAAGAACCAGCATCTCTTTTTTCATACAAAATTTCTTTCGATTTTTTAATGGGAAGTGCGGTGAGCGTCATAAAAGGACCGGATTTTCGTTCAAAATAATGATATAAATAATTCATCATTTCACCCCATTTCCGTTTCCACGCACCACAGCACCCGTATAGCAAGCCGGAAGTGTTGTCCTTGATCGGTTTGAGCAAGTAACTCTCCAACAAAATTCGAGATCTTATACATAGGGGACACATACCGCTCGCCCGATCTATCCAGTGGACAACGCCGTAGCCATAAAAGCTTTCGCCTTTTTCAATGTGACCGCCGGGGGAAGACCCTCCCGGATAATTCTTTTTACGATTCTGTACAAGAACCTCGTTCGTTTCTTCCCTTGTGAATCATTACACAGGTCACAAGTTCAACAATCACGCCAATTTCTCCTTTATTCCGTTGGGGACACTTTGCTTCTGCGCCCTCTTCCGCATCTTCGCCCCCAACGGCATCTGGACGAGAATTTACCTGCGTACCCTGTCGGAGATACTCGGACACACCAAAGTTGCATTCACCAATCAGCTTTATATCCATTTCGATATGGATGCAAAGCTGATTGGGGTACTCCGCCGAAATAAGAATATGAAACATACTCTTTCTTTCCCAAACAAAAACCCGCAACACCTTGTCTCCTAAGGCATTACGGGTTTTTCATTTCTAGCGCGTCCGACGGGATAAAAACGGCGGAGAATGAAAACAAATGTTTTCTATATTCTAAAAATGGTTAAAAATCCAGATATAGGCTGTCTGCTTGATACAGAAGAAAAAGTCATGAAAAGTGAATTATCCGCAATATGAATACATTGCACAATATAAAATGCTAAGATATAGTTGTGTCATACAAAATGGCAAAGAAAGGAATGCACATGAAGCGAGCTATATATCTGCAAAGCGATGCGAAAGCTGCATTCTGGTTTTTGCTGCCAAGCATGGTGGGGTTTGTTACTTTTATTGCTTTGCCTGTGATAGGTTCACTATTTCTAAGTCTCACGGAGTGGAATTTTCTTACTGGATTTGATGGAATCAAATTTGTTGGCCTGCAAAATTTCAAAACGTTGCTGTCCTTTAAAGACCTCTGGTTTACCGATTCTATGAGGCATTCGCTTTTGTATACGGTGGTGCAGGTGCCGCTGAATCTGGTGCTGGGCCTCTTCGTTGCTGTGCTCATTGATCGGTATGTATATGGGAAAAAGTTGTTTAAGGTGACGGTGTTCATTCCCTATATATCAAGTATCGTGGCCTCGGCAGTGGTATGGATGGTTGTGTTCCAGCCTTCCTATGGCCCCGTCAACAACCTGCTGTGTGCCATTGGTATTGAAAACCCGCCCCGCTGGTTTGTGGATGCCGTCTGGGCCTTTCCCACGATTATTCTGTTTCAACTGTGGCTGGGCCTTGGGTACACGGTGATCGTATTCATGTCGGGCCTAAAAAGCATACCCGCAGAGCTATACGAGACTGCTACTACCGATGGTGCCAGCGAATTGCAAAAGTTCTTCAAAATCACCGTACCGATGATTTCCCCGACGACCTTCTTTCTGGCGACGATGGGCATCATCAGCTCCTTTAAGGTGTTTGACTCCATCAGTGTCATCACCGGTGGCGGGCCGGGTCGGGCCACAACGGTGATTGCGTTTTATATTTACCGTGAGGCGTTTAAGTATTACCGGATGGGTACCGCCAACGCCGCCGCGTGGATTATGTTTGTGATAATCTTCATCGTCACGATGGTCCAACTCAAGCAGCAGAGCAAATGGGTGAACTATGACTAAGAGGAGAAGCATCATGAATTGCAGGGCGAGACTTTCTCCGTCGCGGGTAGTTATCACGGCATTGCTGGGCATCTTCGTCTTTACAATGCTCTTCCCATTGCTGTGGATGGTTTCCACGTCCCTGAAGTTTGAAGTGGATGTGTTCACGTTTCCCATCCGGTGGCTTCCGCCAAGGTGGAATTTTCAAAATTATGTGAATGTATGGACAGGAAACTACAACTTCCCGCTTTACTACCTAAATACGACGAAGATTACGGTTTTCGTGTGCGTCATCCAGCTGATGATATCGTCCATGGGGGCGTATGCCTTTGCAAAGCTCAGGTTCAAGCTAAAAGGCCCACTGTTCGCCTTGTTCCTAGCGACGATGATGATTCCCGATCAGGTGACCATTGTGCCCAAGTTCATGATTTTAAAATGGCTGGGCTTGATGGACTCCCATGAAGGCTTGATTTTAATGCTGGCGTTTAGCGTCTACGGCGTGTTCCTGCTTCGGCAATACATGCTGGCCTTGCCGGACTCCTTGCTGGAGGCAGCCAAGATAGACGGGGCGGGGCATGCACGAATCTTTACACAGATTGTTCTGCCCATGTCCGTGCCTGCGCTGGCAACGCTTACGATTCTCCGCTTTGTCTGGACGTGGAACGATTATCAGAACCCATTGATTTTCCTCAACACAAAGAATCTGTATACTTTGCAAATAGGTATGTCGCAGTTCGCTTCGGAATCCGGTACGTACTATGCGCTGCTGATGGCTGCCTCGGTGTGCGCCATTGCACCGCTGTTCATCGTGTTTCTGCTGGGGCAGAACTACATTATCGATGGCATGGTTTCCGGCGCTGTAAAGGGATGAAACCGCGGACACAGACTTGTCGCGGATTTGTTAAATAAAGAAAAGGAGAGAAAGAGCATGAAAAAGAAAGGTATTGTATCGTTGGTGCTTGTGCTTTTCGTAGTGCTGTCAATGCTGAGCGCTTCCCTGGCGGAGGAGGCCGTGCCTGTAACCCTGACCCTACTGACCTATGATGGCGCAAAGGGGCCGGACGATGTGCTGCTTATCCAAAAACAGGTAGATGCGTACATGGAGAAAAACCCCCATGTGACCATCAATATCGACATGCAGTCCGAGAATAATTCTGTTGAGTTCCAGTCCAAGCTGGATTTGATGCAGCTGGCTGGCCTGAATGCAGACATCGTCATCTTGCCAGGCTACGCGGCCTACGAAGAGCGCGCGAAGAACGGTTTCTTTGCCCCACTTGATGAGTTGCTGGCCTCCGAAGGTACTACCTATGACAGCCAATACGATTACCCTGCCGCCGTTGATGGCGCGGTGTATGGACTGCCATACAACCCTACCATTTACCATGTGCTGATTAACCAGACCATGCTAAATGAAGCTGGCCTAGAGGTTCCTACGCTTGATTGGACATGGGAGGACTACGCCGAGTATGCTAGGGCCATGACTGTGGGCGAAGGCGCGAACAAAATTTACGGCTCCTACATGCATACCTGGGTGGAATACCGCCGCGAAGGCCTGTTCAATTCCCGACTGGGCAACCCCTATGTCAATGACGATGGCTCCTCCAACATGGAAGACCCCAACCTGCGTGCTTGGCTGGAATTTATCGCAAAGCTGGAAAATGATGACAGGGTTCAGATTCCCTATGTCGATGCGAAGGCCACCTCCATGGCGTACCGCGATGTGTTCTTTCAGGGCAAGGCTGCGATGATACTGACCGGCGGCTGGATTTATACCGATATCAACAACACAGAGCAGTTCCCGCACGATTTTGTGACAGCTTTTGCCCCCTTCCCGCGCTGGGCCGATGGCCCCGCTGGTCGCACCCAGGCAGGCTGTTCCTACTACTCGGTTGCGAAGAAATCCGCAAATTCGCAAGAAGCGTATAACTTCATCCGCTGGATGACCGATGAGGGCGCGAAGACTGTCGGCCTGTTCCCCTCGCTCAAGGGTGCGGACAGCTCAAGCGTGGTTGATGATAAGATAGCGGGCTTTGAGCACCTGTATGATGTGGACTCCCTGAAAGCCGTCTGGAACAATCCGGATCTTCAGCCCAATAACATCACGAAAAATTTGGAGCATTTCACCGAGCTGGATGACCTGTTTAACACGGAATCTGAAATGTTCATTACGGGCGGCCAGGATTTGAATACCACCATGGACAATCTGATAACTGGCGCTGACGCTATACTAAACTAGAGTAGTTTTCCTACGGGAGAGGGCCATGGAGAGTGGCCTTCTTCTTTTTTTTAGCGTATACTTACACCAGGAGGTGGAAGCGTGCTTCGATGGAGTGGCAAAATGAGCGTGTTTCAGAAAATATTCGGGGTACTGGTGGTGGCGATTTTCATTTCCAATGGCCTTTCCATGATTTTATCCACTACAAAACTCAGCGGCATTATCCGAGGGCAGATTTTGGAAGGAAATTACAGCACGCTCAAATCATCGCAGCTGAGCGTAAGCAGCCTTGTGCAGCAGGTCACCGCTACGGTGGTTGCGCTGTCCAAAGACGATTCGCTGCGTGCGGAGATGCTTGCGGAGGCAGCCACCCCCAGCGAGCGCATTGCCCGCATCAACCGAATCAATGCAATGATGCTGCGCTACGTCACGACGACGATGAGCGCAACCCCTAAAATTGCTATATTCAGCAAGGATGGAGAAATATTCGTCAACTGGGAACCGCGCGACGCAGGCGAGCTGGAGGCACTGCGCGTGTTCGAGGAAGAATATAAGACGCAAAAGGCGGACATTGGCTCCATCACATGGGAGCTGGCTGTGTCCAGTTTGTTTGATAAACGGCGCGAGCCTGCCTACCTGCTGCGGTTTGCGCTACCAATTTTTTCTGGTGGCGCAATGGTGGGACTGGTGACGCTGATGCTGCCACAGGAGGCCATGGAGTCGCTCATCGGCTTTACCGATAGGGATGCCCATACCACCTGCCTCGTGGATGCGGGCGGGCTGGTGCTCTCTAGCACAAGACCAGAATTAGTGGGTGAAATGTTGCCGTTTGACTTTTCCAGGCCCCTCAACGAGCGTGGAACCCGGATGCTCACCCAGAATGGTGAAGAAATGATCCTCTGCTACCAAAGCGTAGGCAAGTTTGGCTGGGTGCTTGTGGATTTGATGCCGGAAAGTTACGTGCGGGCGGCAAGCACCGCTGCAAACCAAACGTTGCTATGGGGTAATATCCTCTGCTTTGTGGTGCTACAAGGTCTCACACTCTTGCTGGCGAGAAGCATTACCCTACCGCTGAAAAGGCTGACCGGCCTGATGATGCGCGGCGATGACGAAGTCACCCACGACAGCCTTGCCCTTATCGGTAAAAATGAGGTGGCGATTGTGGAGAAGAGCTATTACATCATGCGGGAGAGGCTAGACCGTCTAATGCTCGAAAACCAGGAAAAGGAGCGCCAGAAGCGCGAAACGGAAATCAAAGCGTTGCAATCTCAGATACAGCCCCATTTCCTGTTTAATACGCTCAATACCATTCGCTGCTCAGCCATCAACCACAACACGGAAAAGGCTGCGGAAATGGTACTAGCCTTGTCGCAACTACTGCGCATGACGCTGGTGAAGGGCGAGGCCTTAATCACACTAGAGCAGGAAATTGAATGTCTTCAGTACTATACACGCATTATGCAGAACCGCCATGCCACCCGCTTTGACATCGCATACGATGTCCAGGAGGAACTGGTGCGCTACCGGGTGCCCACGCTGCTTTTGCAACCCTTGGTGGAAAACAGCCTAGTACACGGCTTCAAACATAAAAAAGAGGGTGGAAAAATCATGGTCAGCGCGCATGTGGAGGGGGAGGATGCGGTGATTCGCATAGCAGACAATGGCGAGGGCTTTGCGTTCGACCGCATGGCGATTCTGCAAGACAAGTCAAGTTTTTCTGGCATCGGGCTGGGCAATGTAGAAAAGCGAATCAAACTGTATTTCGGGGAATCAAGAGGGGTTTTACTTACCCGTAATGACGAGGAGTGGACAGTGGTAGAAATCAGGCTGCCCCTGTCGGGCAGGGAGGTGAAACATGATTCGTGTGATGATAGCTGATGACGATGTGGAAATGCTACAAACCTTGGGCCATATCATCGACTGGGAGGCGCAAGGTTTTCGTTTGATGGGATATGCAGCCGATCCGCAGGAATTGATTGACACTGGCGATGTACCGGATGTGTTGATTACCGATATCACCATGCCTGCCATGGATGGATTTGCTCTAGCGCAGGCGCTTAAGGCGCGAAACGAGAAATTGCGGGTGGTATTTTTGACCTGCCATGATGACTTCACCTATGCGCACCAGGCCATTCACCTGCACGCGGACGACTATCTGCTCAAATATACGCTAACTAGCCAGAAGTTGACGGATTCCCTTGCGCGTGTGCGAAGAAGGATGGAAGAAGAAGGTTTGTTGCTAAAAAGCGATGATGATCCCCAGGAGGTTATGTATTGGAATCAAGATGTGCGCGATGTGACTGTCTATGTGAAAGCGCATCTGAATGAGGAGATTACGCTTGAATCCGTCGCGGCGCATGTGTACAAGAACAGCAGCTACCTAAGCCGCCTGTTCAAGCGGGTGACGGGCAAAACCTTTAGCGAGTACCTGATAGGCAAGCGTGCGGAGAAGGCCACAAGGCTGCTCGTGGAGACGGACTTGCCCATCGAAGAGATTTGCAAACAGATCGGCATAGAAAACATCCATTACTTTTATCGGTTTTATAAGCGCGAAACGGGACAAACGCCCGGTGCGCTACGCAAAAGCCATCGACAGGAGAGAAAATCACCATGAAACGCAACCTCTGGATGGATACAGTCGGCGCAGAAGGGCGGGACGCCTTTCTCATCGGTAATGGATGTCTGGGCGCGATGACTTCCGGCGGGATTGAGGATGAAACGCTGCTACTGAATGAAGAGAGCATGTACTATGGTGGTGCGGATCATTGCTGGAACCCGGACATGCAGGCAATGCTGCCCAAGGTGCGCCACCTGCTTGAGGCCGGAGAATCCATCGCGGCAGAAGAATTGGCGGCGATGTGCATGCAGTCTCCGGTGCAGTATCCGCACGCGTACCAACCGCTGGCTCAGTGGAACATCCACTGGTATAACCACCGCGAGCAAGCAACAGCGTACAAGCGGTGGCTGCGGCTGGATGAAGCCATCACGGGGCAATCTTATGTGATTGCGGATACGCGGTATATCCGCAAACTATTTGCGTCAGCGGAGGATCAGGTATTGGTGTACCACTGCACAGCGGAGGGCACAGAGTTACTTGGCTGCAGGATGACCCTCAGCCGCCGCCCTTTCGACAGCGCATTGGAGAAGGATGGCACGGATGGTATCCACATTTACGGGAAGCTGGGCGTGGATGGTGTCGCATACAGCGCCCGATTGAGAGTGCGTACCGATGGCGAGGTCCGCGTGGTGGGTGGGCAAATTGAGGTAAAAAACGCCCATTGGCTGACTTCCCTGCTTTGCGCGGAAACAAACGCGCTTGAAATGGGCGAGAAGGCCCGCAGCGAGAGGCGGATGCATGCCGCCATGGGAAAACCTTTCGAAGCCCTACTGTACGACCATGTTCAGGAATATGCGCCGCGCTTCGCCCGCGTTTCGCTGTTGCTGGGCAATGAAGAGGATGAGGAGATAGACCTGAAGCTGCCGTTGCCCGCACAGGTGGCTGTTTCGCCCAAAAGCGCCACACTGATGGCGGATTTAGGCAGATACTTGCTTTTGTCCTCCTCGCGAAATTGCGCACTTCCGGCAAACCTACAGGGCATCTGGAATGCGAGCTTCACGCCACCGTGGGATTGTGGCTACACCCTCAATATCAATACGCAGATGAACTACTGGATGGCCGAGCCCTGCGGTATGATGGAATGTGTACCGCCATTGTTTGACTACATTGAGCGCTTGTGCGCTCATGGTCGCATAGCATCCAGCCGGCTGTATGGCGCACGAGGCAGTGTTGCGCACCATGTTTCCGATCACACCTGCCGCACCCAGCCCACGGGGCGCTTTCTGTCATCGCCTTTTTGGAAAATGGGGTTGTGCTGGATGGCGCTGCATTTATGGGAGCATTACAGGTACACCGAAGACATCACCTTTTTGAGAGAGCGGGCGTATCCGGTGCTGCGAGAGGCTGCGCTATTCTGCCTGGATATTCTGTGGGAGGGCGAGGACGGCATCCTGCGTAGCGGCCCAAGTAGCTCGCCAGAGAATATCTATTACGATGGGCATGGCAATACCGTGTCCATCTGCCTTGCGCCGATGATGGATTTTGCTATAATGGATGCGCTTTTCGGCGCACTGGCACGATGCGCGGAGTGCGTAGTGGATGACGGACATTTTTTCGAAAAAATTGCCGACGCGCGGGCAAGGCTGCCACAGCCTTTTGTATCGCGGCATGGCGGTGTGGCGGAATGGCTGGAGGATTTTGTGGGCGCGGAGTTGGGGCACAGGCATATCTCGCAGCTGTTTTCATTGTATCCCGGCAATGCCTGCTGGAATGAAGTCCTTCGCGCGGCCGCACGACAGACTATCGATGTGCGACTCGCAAACGCTCAGGTGCCAATGCCCGGCTGGACAAACGCCTGGATGGCCTGCTGCCATGCAAGACTGGGTCTGAGTGAAGACGCGTTGGCGCGGCTGGATGAAATCATGCGTGTAGATTGTAGTGCGGCGTTGCTCTGTCACAATCAGGCGTTTCAGCTGGATGGCAACTATGGCTTTACGGCGGGGGG